>Ga0209697_10001060_pt1 | contig 44247 bp, 28 predicted proteins | sample AliMusrvi5mmetaG_FD_184115 | JGI IMG/M metagenome (GOLD analysis project Ga0209697, IMG submission 184115) | Freshwater lake bacterial and archeal communities from Alinen Mustajarvi, Finland, to study Microbial Dark Matter (Phase II) - Alinen... | ecosystem: Environmental > Aquatic > Freshwater...
GCTTCAGGCCGAGCCGATCGACCATCCCTACGTCTTCACCTTTGACCAGTTTCACATCCAGGAAGACCCGGATGAGACCGTGGTCGCCGGCGGGCTGCTCTTGATGGCGGAGACCAATTGCATCGCCTGCCACGCCGCGCCGGAACCTTGGCGGCAGCAGCTGGCCCCCCGGCCCGGCCCGAATCTGGCCGCCGTGGGCTCGCGTCTGGACGCGGACACGCTGTGGCTCATGATCCGCAGCCCGCAGCACCGCAAAAAGGGCACGCTCATGCCAGGCATGTTCAGCGGGCGGGACGGCGATCCGGAGAAGGTCGAAGCACTCACCCAGTACCTGCTCACTCTAACGCAGCAAGTTGAGCCTCTGCCCGCAGGCGATGCGGACCGGGGCAAAAAGCTGTATCACACCACGGGCTGCATCGCCTGCCACGAGCCTGCCACCGATTACCGGCCGCCGACTGCCGCGCCTGATGCGAACATCGACCGGCCGGGCAACGGTTCCAATCCTCTGGCACTCGCCGATGCCTACGATGTGCAGGCGCTGGGGCGCTTCCTGCTCAATCCTCTCGATTTCCGTCCTGCAGGCCGCATGCCCGGCATGCATCTCACTGCGCAGGAAGCTGCCGACGTCGCGGCTTATTTGCACATCGGCCGGACCGCCGAGAAAGCCGTCGAGCGGGCGGCTCTGAAGATCGCGCCGCAGACCGCGGCCACCGGACGCACGTTGTTTGTCGAGCAGCGATGCTCCGTCTGTCACGACACAGGCACGCCCCTGGAGAAGCATCTGGCGAAGCCGCTGAGCGAGCTTAAAGCCGAAAGCAAGGCGGGCTGCATCGCTGAAACGCCCGCCGCCGGCATTCCGCGCTTTGACTTCAATCCCTTGCAAAGGCGGGCACTGCGCCTGGCCTTGAACAAGGTGCGGCACCAGTCGCCGGAGTCCCTGAACGCGCACCAGAAGATCGACTGGCAGATGCTGCGCCTCAACTGCTATGCCTGCCATGACCGCGATGGCAAGGGCGGTCCGGAAGACGCCCGCGCCCAGTACTTCATGACCGCCAATTCCGGGGCCGAGTCACTGGGCGATTTCGGCCGCTTCCCGCCCAATTTGGACCGTGCCGGCTGGAAGCTGACCACTGCCTGGCTGCAACGCGTGCTGTATGGTGAGAGCGGCAGCGTGCGCCCCTATCTCAGTGTGCGCATGCCCGGTTTTGGCAAGGCCAACACGGAAACCCTGCCGGGACTTTTTGCCGTCGCGGACAAACCCACGAATCCACCCGCGATGGATACCAGCGGCCTGGCCAAACACCACCGGGCGGAAGGGGGCCGCAAGCTGATGGGCATCACCGGCCTTGGCTGCGTGACTTGCCACGGCCTGAAGGATCGCAAGTCGCTGGGAGTGCCGGTGATCAATCTGAGTCACACGATCGAGCGCCTGAACCCCAGCTACTTCAAGGCCCTGCTGCTCAACCCGCAAGTCACCCAGCCCGGCACCTTGATGCCGCCGCTGTTCATGGCGCGCAAGACGGCGAATCAAGACATCGAGCAGATCTGGACCTACCTCAAGGAGCTCGAACAGCAGCCCCTGCCTGAGGGACTCCTGCGCAACGATGATTACGAGCTGAAGCCAGACAAGGAAGGCCGGCCGATTGTCTTCCGCACCTTCATGGAGGGCGTCGGCACGCACGCCATTGCCATTGGTTTCCCGCAAGGAATGCATGCGGCCTTCGATGCTCTGCATGTGCGCTGGGCACTGCTGTGGAAGGGGCGTTTCGTCGATGCTTTCGGTACCTGGCAGGACCGCTCCATGCCACCCGCGAAACCCTTGGGTGATGCACTCATGACCCTGGGCACCGATCCATCGCTGAGAAAAGGCGGCGAGGTGATGGTGCCAGAGTTCAAAGGCTACCGCCTGGACAAGCAAGGCCTGCCGACCATGCTTTACAACGTCGGTGGGATTGAAGTCGAAGATCGTATGCAACCCGCCGCGAACGGATTCGAACATAGCCTGACCGCCAAGGGCAGGGGACTTGAGCAGTGGACCTTCCAAGGACTGGCAAAAGGTGCGAAGCTGCAAAGCCTTGTACCGGACGCGAATGGAACTGCAACGGTGCGGGAGACGGTGGTTTGGTAGGAGCGAAAGTAGTCACGAGCTTCAGCTCGTGCTGCGAACGCTCAATGATTAAACACAAACTCCGCTGAATTCAGCAGCGACCACATGATGTCTTCGACGGCGGTCTGGCGCGTGGCTCCGGGTGTTGAGAAGTAGGCCAGGGCGGCCTTCATTTCCTCCGCCCGGGGCAAGCGGTTGTAAGAGGCCAGGTACAAGTCGCGGACGAGTTCGGGCTCGGGCTTGGTGCTCTTCTTCAGCGGACTGTCGGCACCAAGCTTGTCCTGAAGGTTTTGCGAGTTCATGAGGTGCAGGGCCTGCACCACGCTGGACTTGCGATCACGTTCGCAGGGGCATTCTTGGCTGGCATTGGGACGGCCAAAGGCATCGAGGAAATCGCTGTCCAGCTTGTGGTTCCAGGTGGTCACGGCGCGCGAGCCGGTCGGCAGGCCCGAGAAGGTGTCCTTGCCGCCGGTGAAATCATTGACGGCATCGGCCAGCACTTCAGCGGAGAGGCGCCGACGGTAGGCCCGCGAGAAATTCTTGGCGTCCGCGAGATTGGATTCGTTGGGGGTGCTGCTGAGCTGGTACACGTTCGAACGCATGAGGGTGCGCATGAGGTGCTTCAAGTCGTAGCCGTTGTGCACAAAGTCGTGGGCGAGCCACTCGATGAGCGGTTCGTTGGTGGCGGGATTTGACACCCGGAAGTCATCCACGGGTTCAACGATGCCCCGACCGAAGAATTCGCCCCAGATGCGGTTGGTGATGGCCTTGGCGAAAAAGGGATTGTCGGAGCCTGCCATCCAGTCGGCCAGCATGGCGCGCGGGTCCTGGCCATTGACGTAAGGCATCTCCGGGCCGTCCGGTGCCTTCGGGGTCATCACCGCATCAGTGATGGGATGGGTGACGGTGCCTCCCGGTCCGTACCACCAGAACTCGGGTTCGCCGGAAATGGGGGCGGAGATGCCCTGGCCCTTGTGCTTCATCTGGGCGAAAAAGGCCGAGAGCTGGTAATAGTCCTCCTGGGTCCATTTCTCGCTCGGATGGTGGTGGCACTTCGCGCAGTCCATGCGCACGCCCAGGAAGATCTGGCTTACGAAGGAACTGGCATCAATGGGCTCACGCTTGTCTCGCGCGAAGGCGACGGGGCCGTAATCATGCGTGCTGCCGCTGGCGGTGAGAAGCTCGCGCACCATTTGGTTGTAAGGCTTGTTCTGCCGGAAGGAATCGCGCAGCCAGGCATCCATCAGAAGCACCGGCTTCACACCCACCCGCGATGGGTTGGGGCGGACGAGATCCCCCCACTTGATGGCCCAGTGGTTGGCGTAATTGGGGTTCTGCAGCAGTTCATCAATCAGCTTGTCCCGCTTGTCGGAGGCGGTGCTGGCGAGGAACTTCTTCGTCATCGCGGGCGTGGGCAGCATGCCGATCGCATCAAGCGAGGCCCTCCGCAGGAATTCCGCATCCGTGCAGGGGGCGGAAGGCTGGATGCCGAGCTTTTTCAAGCGCTCATACACCAGACGGTCGATCTCGGTCTTCACCGGCAGCCGCGCATACACCTCATTCGGCAGGATCTTTTCGGCAGGCACGGTGATGCGCGCCACATCGACCTGGCCCATGTAACGCAGCACGATGACGCCTTCGCCAGTAAGCTTGCCGACGGCGACCACGCCCTGCTCGCTCACCGTCGCCATTTCCTTGTCCTGCGAGATGTATTCGGCCAGCCGGGTGACATCGCGAGTGCTGCCGTCGCTGTAGCTGGCGGTAACCTTGAGTTGCTGGGTCGCGCCCCTTTTGTAGAGATGTTCCTTCGGCTGGACTTTGACCTGCGTTATCTTCGGGTCGGTGTCCGGAGTGAAGGGCATTCCGGCCTTCATCCAGGCCAGCAGCACCTTGTAAGGCTCTGAGCCCTTCTCGAAGCGCACGCCACCTTCATGCGGAACCTGGCCGGTGGCCTTCTTCAGCAGCAGGGACTCTTCGGGGGCCGCGGGGAAAACACGCCGGCCACGGTCATCCATGACGATCTCCGCATAGTCGAGCTTGGGATCGTAGCCGAACACCGAGAGCTTGAAATGGTTCTGACCCTCCGGCTTCGAATGGCAGGTGCCCGCACTGCATCCTGCCTTCTGAATCTGCGGCATCACATCGTTGGTAAAACTGATGCTCGCGGGCGTGGTCTCTCCGTGCAGAGCCGAGGCAATGCAAAACAACAGGGAGCAGGTGAGGCGCAGGGTCATGGGGACAGGAGAATTACGGGGAGAAAGCGGCGGTCTTGCAGGGGACATGGCAGTCCTGCGCTCGTCCGAGCGACGCGGCATTGCCCCCCCAATAACATCGCACCATGCAACTTTATCGAATCCCCGGGTTGTAGAGCCTTTCCAAACTGGATGAAATTCACCCTCGCCCTCCTGCTCGCTGTCGCCGCGCAAGTCCACGCCGTCGAAGCTCCGCCCGAGGAGGATCGGACCGTGAAGCAGCGCGGGCCGTTTTACTCCGGCTGCATTCGCTGGCGCAACGACGAAGATGTCATTGGCTACAAAGGCATGGTCATCACGCTGGGCAAGGATGCGGACGCTTACGTTTGCTACGATTCCGAGCTGGTGCGCATGTCGCTGGGCTGGGTCAGCGAGGGCAGGCGCTACGGGTTGAAGGTGCCGCGCTTTAACGCCCCTCCGCCGACCGTTGCCGGCACCGTGGCCTTCGGCACTGCGAAGACACCGGGGTGGGCGAGTCATGGAATCTTTGCCGATCCGCGCAAGGACAAACGCGGGCCGCTGCCGAAGGAGTGGGCGCATCACAAAGGGATCTATGTTCACGGCAGGCAGGTGGTGCTGAACTACTCGGTGGGCGCAGTGGATGTGTTGGAACTGCCGGGCTTTGAGCACGTCGAGAAATGGCCCGTTTTCACACGCACATTTCAGACCTCGACAAACGCGACCGCCCTCGCGCTCACGGCGCTGTATGTGCCCGGCGCAGTGCTGGAGCCCATGGAGTCCGGCATGATCGTGCGCAATCCGACGAGCGGAGAAACGTTCCTCGTCGCTTGCGAGGGCGGTGCCGGCGCGACATGGGAGTCGCGCAAAGGGTCGGTGATTTTGAAGCTCGCGTCCGTTGCGGCGAATCAGCCTTTCCGGCTCGACATTGCTTCGCTGGGGAAAACCAAGGAAGCGCCGAACGATGCCCTGGCTTTGTCGCCAGTCCCCAACGATTTGCGCGAGTTGACCAAGGGTGGCTCTCCGCTGTGGCCGCAGCCGGTGATCACCCAGGGTGAGCGTGCCAAGGATGACTCCGCCTATGTCGTGGACCGCATCACTGAGCCAGCGAAAAACCCGTGGAAGGCCGACACGCTCTTTGCCGGCTTCGATTTCTTTGCCGATGGTCGCGCCGCTGTTTGCACCGCGCAGGGCGAGGTCTGGGTGGTGTCCGGCATCGACGACAAACTCGATAAGCTGTCGTGGCGACGCTTCGCCAGCGGGCTCTTCCAACCGCTCGGCCTGCGCATTGTGCGCGACGAAATCTATGTGATGGGCCGTGACCAGATCACGCGTTTGCGCGACCTCAATGGCGATGGCGAGGCCGACCTCTACGAGAACTTCAACAACGACACCATCCTCTCCACCAACGCCGCCGACTACAACCTCGACCTCCAGACTGACAGCGCCGGCAATTTCTATTTTGGCAAAGCCACTCCGTGGTTGCCTGACATCACCACGCCCCATCAGGGCGTGCTCTTCAAAGTATCGCCCGATGGCGCGAAATCCGAGATCATCGCCACCGGTCTGCGCGTGCCGAACGGTGTCGCCATCAGCCCGTCCGGCGAGATTGCGGTGAGTGAAAACCAGGGCCACTGGCAGCCATCGAGCAAACTCAACATCATCCATCCCGGTGGCTTCTACGGCATGATGCCCTCCGCGCAGCACGAGATCGAGATGACGTGGAACGACACGACCATCACCGTGAACCCTAGCGATCCCGCCGTGCGCAAGACACTCGGTTTCATCGGCTATGGCCCAAAGAATCCCGTGCCCAAAGCCAAGTTCGACCGGCCGCTCGCCTGGCTGCCATGGACGGTGGACAATTCCAGCGGCGCACCATTCTGGGCCGTCACCGACAAATGGGGACCGTTCAGCCAGCAACTCCTTTTCACCAGCTACGGGCGCTGCATCATGTTCGCCACGCTGCGACACAAGGTCGCTGATTCGGAACAAGCCGCGATGGTGCCGCTGAATCTGCCCTTTGACACCGGCATCATGCGCGGCCGCGTGCATCCGCTCGATGGCCAGGTCTATGTGGCCGGCCTGCGCGGCTGGCTCACCACTGCGCAGCGGGCGGGCGGACTTTTTCGCGTGCGCTACACCGGCAAACCCGCCGACATGCCCGTGGACTTCGCCGTCAAAACGACCGGCGTGGAACTGCGCTTTTCAGACCCGCTCGATCCGCAATCCACAGCCGCTCTCACCAATTTCACCGCCGAACGCTGGAACTACTTCTACAGCGGCAACTACTACTCCGCGGAATACTCCGTCACGCATCCCAAGGAGCCCAAGCACGACACCCTTGCCATCCAGTCTGCTCATCTCTCCGCCGATGCTCGCACGCTAACACTCAACATCGCCGACATGCGCAAAAGCCAGCAGCTCCAGATCAATCTCAAGCTCCGCGCCGCCGATGGCAGACCGATTGAGCGTGTGATCTATCTCACTGTGCCCGTTCTCGCCAAACCGTAGTCTCATTCCTATGAAAGCCGTTATCCTCCTCCTCGCTGCACTCACCCTCACCGCCACCGCGCAAACACCGAAAGGCAAGCGCGCGCGCCAGCCTTTGCCTGACACCGTCGAGATGCGGTCCGTCACCCTCTTTAGCGATGGCACCCGCATGGCGGGCGATCTGTATTTGCCGAAAGGGCTCAAGGCCGGGGACAAGCTCCCGGCCATCGTTCTCTGCGCGGGCACCGGCGGCACAAAAGGCGGCACGCAGGCACGGCTCGGGCCGATCTTCGTGGAGAAAGGTTACATCGTGCTCGCCTTCGATTACCGCGGCTGGGGACAGAGCGAGAGCCAGCTCATGGCAATGGAGCAACAGCCAGCGCCTGACAAGAACAATGAGATGACCCTCAAGGTGAAAGCCATCCGCTGGCCGATGAACTACACCGATCAAACGGCGGACATCCGCGCCGCCATCAGTTTCATTGCGGGCGAACCAAACGTTGACGCCAACCACATCGGTCTCTGGGGCAGCAGCTACGGCGGCGGACTTGTGACCTGGGTGGCCGGGAACGATCCGCGCGTGAAGTGCGTTGCTGCGCAGGTACCCGGCATGGGCGGCGGACGCGCCCCGGCTGCGATCAAATATGGCTACGATCTGGCGACCAAGCAGGCGCGCGGCGAGATCGAGCCCGTGCCGATCGAGACCGGCAAGCTCACTGGCAAGATGGCGGTCTATTCGAACATGCGCGTGAATCCGGCCAAAAACATCGGCTTCAGTGCGCTCGATGCCGCCGCGAAAATCAATGCGCCCGCGCTCTTCATCTTAGCGGAGAACGAAGAGCTGAGCAGCAACGCCACCGTCGAAGCCGTGCAGAAGAGCCTGGCTGATCGCGGTGTGCCATCGAGCATCCATGTCATCAAAGGCATCACTCACTACGGGGTCTATGCCGAAGGGTTCGACGAAGCCACGCGCGAGGAAGTGGAATGGTTTGGCAAGCATTTGAAGAAGTAGCCGCAGAGCGCTGCTGCCGATGTCCGATAGGCTGTGCCTTGTTAGCCAGGTGGCCGTTGCAGCGGGGTGGAATCCTGCAACGTGCAACACCTGACCCCTGGATGGCCGGGCACATCTCACTGGCCGCCGTAGAAGCGCCCAAAGGCGTGCGCAAGCATCAGCGCCATCGCCAGACCGCCTGCACCCGCAACCATGACATGATGCCACCGACGGAACTCGAAGTTCCCGATCTTTACCAGGAGCAGGTAAGCGAAGATGAAGTTCGCCGAGCCCCACAAGACGTTCACCCACGCTGGCGACAGCCCCTCACCTGGAGGTGTCGCGAACGGACTCTGAAATGGGTGCCCGGTGACGCCGCTCACGAAATGCGGTATCGCATTGGCCAGAAACGCTCCACCGAAAAACCAGGCGATATTATGATACCAGTGCATTTGCATCGGGCACCCTGCCGGAAGCCCCAACGAATGGCAAGTGCCCTTCGTGTCATCGGAAGCGCGGAGGCTGTGCACGATCGCACGCTGGATCGGCAGCTTTGGGTGCAGGGTGGTTGACACAGAGAGGTGAACTCATGCAACGTGCCACATCTGAACTTTTTTCCCCGTGATGAATCCAATTACCCGCTCCCTGCTGCCTTTCACTGCCGTTCTGTCACTCATGTTCGTGGCCCCGGCTTACGCCGTCCCCACGGCCCCGGAAGTCGATGCGGTGGTGGCCCGGTCGCTGGTTTCGATGGGTGACCCATCCCGCCTGGCCCAGGCCTTCGCCAGGGCGGCGCGCGGTGGGAAGTTCGTGGTCGGTGTCATCGGCGGCTCGATCACCCAGGGAGCCAAGGCCACCGCCCCTGCCCACCGGTATCCCAACCTCGTCGCCCAATGGTGGCGTGACGCCTTCCCCAAGGCCGAGGTCTCGCTGGTCAATGCCGGGATTGGCGCCACGGGCTCCAATTACGGTGCCCTCCGTGTGCAGCGCGACCTGCTCTCCGCCCAGCCCGATTTCCTCATCGTCGAGTACGCATGCAACGATGGTGACAGTCCTGCCTGCGCGGAGACGCTGGAAGGTCTGGTGCGCCAGATTCTCAAACAGCCCCATGCGCCCGCAGTCATGCTTCTCTTCATGACGAAACGGACCGGCGGCAACACCCAGGAACAGCACGCCAGAGTCGGAAGCCACTATCATCTGCCGATGGTCAGCTTCCGCGACGGTCTCTGGCCCAAGGTGAAGTCCGGTGAGCTCAAGATGGACGATTTTCTCGCCGACGAAGTTCACCCGAACGACTTCGGCCATGCGGTCGCCGCGCGTTGTGTAACCCACCTGTTAAAAGAAGCCCAGTCCGCGCCGCCAGCGAAAGACCGCACCGACCCGCTCCCGGCCCCGCTGACCACCGATGCTTATGAGCACACAGCGTTGCAGGAGGCGGCGGACTTGAAGCCCTTGACCAGCAGCGGCTGGACCTTCCATCCAGAACTGAAGGCCTGGCATGCGGAGCAGCCCGGCAGCATCCTTGAGCTTAGCGTGAAGGGCCGGTCGATCCTCTTCATGAGCCACGTCATTCGCGGAGCCATGGGGCGGGCCAAGGTGCAGGTGGACGATCTGCCGCCCAAGACCATTGATGGCTGGTTCTCCGGCACATGGGGTGGCTATCGCAGCACTGTCGTCCTGGCCGAGGGACTCGCTCCGGAGACGCCTCATCGCATCAAGATCGAGCTGCTCGAAGACAAGAATCCCGAGAGCACCGGACACGGCTTCTCCATATACGGCCTGGGCGAAGCAGGCGTTCCCTGACATCCTTTAGCTCACGGCTTCCAGCGATACATCACGACCTTGGATTTGTAGTCATCCTCGATCATGATGATGTATTCGCCATTGTTGCGGCGGTGGGCGGTGAGGGTTTCGCGGATGTCTTGAAGGCCGATTTCGCCGACTTCATCGCCGGGCTCGACATGGCCGGTGGCGCTGCCATCGCTGGTGCGAAAGACTTCGACGCGGCCGGTTTTGATGCCGTTCTTTTTCGATGCGCCGACATAGGGGACGAAGACAAAGTCGCCCGCCACATCGAAGCCCATTGGCTCGCAGGATTCGTGGCCGGAGGAGCCATGCACGTAGGGAAGGGTGACGCGCCAGCGCTGCTTCCTTCCGCCCGAGAGCCAGCCGTCGTAACGCGCGAGCACTGGCCCCATGGGTTTCCAGTGCTGGTTCTTGTCCTCGGCGGCAGTGCCCCCGAGGTAGAGGGTGTCGGTTGCGGCATCGTAGCGCACGCGCTTCACTTCGAGGAAGCCGCCTGGGTGGGGAAAGGTCTGCATGGATGCAAAGTCCCATCGGGGATTGCCGTGCGCATCGAGGCCGCCGCATGGGAAGTAGCGGACTCCGTTCTTTTCGGTGGCGAGCCAGACGCCGCCCTTGCGGTCCACCCACCAGCCTTGCGAGGCCGGTGCATCGGCTTCGCCTTGGGTGGCGAACTCACCCGCATCGAAGGCCCCGTTGCCATTGCCATCGCGCCAGATCCACTCGCCCTTGTCGGGCTGGTTCGGCGGCCAATGGTCGTCCTTCTTGATGTGGCGTTTCGCAAACAACCCCGATGGGATGGCGACTTCGCCCGCCAGCTTGTCATCGAAGCGGTACACCTGCAGGAGTTCGGCATTCATGTCGTTCACAAATTGGATCCGTGCGCCGCCGATGTGACGCACCCAGGCACCAGCGGACCACTGGTGCAGGCGCGGATCTTGCGGGAAGGCGCGGCCGTTGATCGTGTAGCCAGCGTAGCTCCACTCGCGACCCGGCGGCTGCTGGTAGTCGAGATGAAAATGCTCTTCTTTGGTAAACACGTCCGCGTCGCTTGTGTCGTCCACATCCGCCATGTCCACGAACGTGAGCCCGGAGAGCCGCCAGTTCAGAGCGCTGTCCGTGAGATGATAGCTTTCCAAAACTGTGCCGCCGCCGCCGCTTTGCGCATCGTGCGCGAGATAGAGGTTGTCCTTTGCGTCAACTCCGAGGGCCGTGACGTGGTTCAGCTTCCGGTCGCCAAACTGACCTGGCCGGCCGCTCGCGATGCCGCCATGCTCGCCAAAAGTGCCGGCCTCGATGAGCGCATCGTTTTTCACCGAGAAGATGCGCACCTGCTGCGCAGGGCTATCGTCCGCCACCCAAACGCGGCCGTCGCGGGAAAGGCAGAACGCCACCGGATCGATGCCGGGCTCAAAGGTCAGCGCCGGGTGCGGTATAGCGCCAGAGGCGTTCCATCGCACGAGGCGCGCTGGCGCGGAGTCCGTCTTGCGCTGCAACATCCAGAGCGTGCCAGACGCATCTAGCGCCAGCGGTCCGGCCCGCTCGGTCTTCCACTGCGCGACGGGCCGCAAGCTTTCCGCATCGAACACCTTGATGGCACCTGCGTTGGGATCGGCGACAAACACCCGTGTGTCGTCCGCCGCGAGGCCGGCCACGGGTGCGCCGGTCTTTTGCGGGACTTCGGCAACGACGAGGAACGACGACTTCAGCGTGTCGCCCTTGCCGCCTTTGCCGCCCTCAAACGGCGCGCCTTTGGCGATGTCCGCGCGCGCCCGGCGCGAGATGCCCTGCCACCGGGCTCCTTTGGGCGGCCACGTCGCCGGGTCCTTCAGCCCGCCACCCTCGTTGTCCACCGTCGTGCCGATATAGAGATAGCGTGAGTTGGCGGTGACCGCCGCACCCCCGCTGTTGCCCCAGCCATGGGTATGCAGGGCGTAGCGGATCAGGGCGCCGTCGCGATACTCGCCGGCATTCCCGCCGGCCTCATCCCATTCGACATTGGTAAACACCGTGCCGTCCGGCATAACGGTCATGGCGCGGATGTCCTGCTGCACCCATTGCCGCGAACCCCCATAGCTGTTGCCGATCCATGAGGTGACCGCCTCCAGCCGCGGACTGGTGAAGTCCTGGGCGGTCAATCGGAGCACGGCGACCGACAGCATCGTGGCGGACAGCAGGAGGGTTTTGGTGGAATTCATGAGGGTTGCTGCGGAGCGTGTTTTGAACGGAGGCGGTCCGCGAGTTGGAAGGGGCACCGAATGGGTCTGTGCAGGCTCCTGGCAGCCCTTCATACTCAAAACAGCCAATGCAACTAGGTCCTTGCGGTCGCTATGGCGGCCCATTGCTCAACCGCATTGACCTGCATATGGACGTGCGCGCCGCTATTTCAATCGCGTCCTACCCCCGTGTTCTCGGGGGTCACGATAGGACGGTGCGTCAGGCACCTTATTACCGCATATGCCGGGTCGCTTCGCTTCGTCCATCACCAGCTTGTTTCTCTCTGCCACCGCCCGTGGCGTGGTGGGTTTGCGGGCGGGTGGGGCTTGGGGTTGTTCGTTCCTTGCCCTGCTTTCGGTATTCCCGATGGCCCAGCCGGCAATGTCCGCCGCCGCTCTCGATCCCAAGGTCCAGGCTTACTTCGACGCGCATTGCATGAAGTGCCACGACGAGGACACGGCGAAGGGCGATTTCAGGCTGGACACGCTGTCGAGCCGGGTAGGTGTGGAAAACACACCGCAGTGGCTTGAAATCATGGAGCGGATCAACTCCGGCGAGATGCCGCCGAAGAAGACGAAGAAGCGGCCGGCCGCAGACGAAAGCGCGGGAGTGGTGGCGTGGATTGCAGGAAAAATGAAGGAGGGCGAGGCCGCGCGCATGGCGGCCCGTGGCCGTGTTTCCTACAACCGCCTCACGCGAGAGGAGTATGTAAACACGGTGCGCGACCTCATGGGGGTGCAGTATGACGCGAAGGATCCGGGCGCGTTTCTCGATGATCCCGAGTGGCATGGGTTTGAGCGCATTGGTTCGGTGCTGACCTTGTCGCCTTCGAACATCGAAAAGTACCTGGCGGCGGCTGAGGTGGTTCTGACCGAGGCTTATCCCGATCCGCCTGCAAAGAACGCGAAGCCCGCCCCGCCGTTCGGTGGCGCCAAACGTGCAATTATGGAGGAGCAGGTCAGCGAGCGCCATCGCGACCAGCTGCGCGAAATGGGGCTGCTCGACAAGGTGCGCTATGAGATGTGGCCCGGAGACATCTTCCGTTATTCCTTGCTAAAGGACCCGCTGCCGGAGGCGGGCATTTATGAGATCAGCTACACGCTCAGCGGCTTGAAACCGGAGAACGGCCGTGCGCCCCACCTCAAGGTCTATGAGTCAAAGCTGGACCGCGTGTTGTTCGAGCAAGACATCATCGCGCCTGAAGACAAGCCGGTCACCGTGACCTTCCGCGCGCATCTGCCAAAGGGGCGCCCGAACATCGAGGTATACAACGACGTGCCCGGGCCCTCGAACCTCCCGCGCTCCGGCCGTCATGGTGAGACGCCGTTCATCAGCACGAAGATGGGCCGCATCCCATGGCAGATGAAGCTTACCGACGAACTGGGCCAGCCGCGCTACCCGTTCCTCATCATGGACTCGATCGCCTGGAAGGGGCCGATCATTGAGGATCATGAAAAGAAGCTGCGGGATGACTACATGCCTGCCGAAGAGGGCAACATGGAGCAGGCGCGTGCCTGCCTTGCCACGCTTGCGCGGCGGGCCTACCGTCGTCCCGTCACCACCGCAGAGGTCGACCGCCTGGTCGGCATGGTGAAGCACGAGCTTGCGGCGAAGGAGACTTTTCGCAATGCCATGAAGGCCGGGATGCTGGCGGTTCTTTGTTCGAAGAGTTTCGTCTTCATCGCCGAGGGCGACGACAATGCGAACCGCACCACGCTCAACGACTGGGAGGTCGCCTCGCGCTTGTCCTACCTGCTCTGGAACACGATGCCGGATGCGCAGCTGCTTGCCCTCGCGGAACAAGGCAGGCTGCGCGACAAGGCTGAGCTGTCCAAGCAGGTGGCGCGGATGCTGGCCGACCCACGTTCCTCGCGCTTTGCCGACTCGTTTCCCTCCCAATGGCTGCGCCTCCGCAAGGTCGGCATGTTCCAGCCGGACAAGAAGCTGTATCCGGACTACGACAAAACGCTGGAGAACTGCATGATCGAGGAGACGAGATTGTTCTTCCGCGAGGTGTTGAACAGCGGCCTCTCACTGCGCGAATTCCTCCATTCGAACTGGAGCATGATGAATCCGCTTCTGGTGCAGTTCTACGGCCTGCCGGAGGCGCAGGTCAAAGGTGACGATTTTAGGCGCGTGTCCCTGCCTGCGGACAGCCATCGCGGTGGTTTGCTGACCCAGGCCGCCATCTTGTCGCTCACTTCAGACGGCGTGCGACATCGCCCCGTACATCGTGGCGTCTGGCTCAATGAAGCTATTTTTGGCCGGACTCCGCCGCCGCCGCCGGCAAACGTCGAACCCCTGCCGACCACTGGCATTGATTCGCAAAAAGCCACGCTGCGAATGAAACTTGAAGCCCACATCAAGAATCCCAATTGCGCCGCCTGCCACGCGAAGATCGACCCGCTCGGCCTGGCGTTTGAAAACTACGATGCTATCGGCCGCTGGCGCACCGAGGAAGTCACCGATGGCAAAGGGGCGAACCCTAAAGTGGACTCTTCCGGCAAGCTCCCGGATGGCCGCGAATACAAGAACGCGGACGAGTTCAAGCGGCTGCTGCTCGACGATCTCGATGCCTTCAACCTAACGTTCGTTGAAAAAATCGCAACTTACGGCATTCGCCGCACGATTTCCTTCAGTGATCGCGATGACTTGAAGGCCATCGCCGCCGCCAGCAAGTCAAAAAACTACCGTCTCAAGGACATTGTCGAAGCTTTCGTGTGTTCCAGTTTGTTTCAAAAACGTTAAGCGCCCCACGCCCGGCATCCAAACATCCAATCCAGAGTCCAATCATCATGAGCAATCTCAATCTCAATCACTGGCGCATCAGCCGCCGCCGCATGCTGCGCGGGCTCGGAGCCACCATCGCGCTGCCGCTGCTCGACTCGATGGCGGCGATCCCTGTGGCATCGAGGCCGAAGCGCAGCGTGTTTCTTTACATCCCAAACGGTGTGAACACCCTCACCTGGCAGATCGCCAAGGCAGGTCCCGGCTATGAGTTCACGAAGCCGCTTCAGCCGCTTGAAAAACATCGTGCGGACATCACGCCGATCAGCGGTTTGCATCATCCGATGGTGCTCGGCAAGCATCACAACTGCGAGAAGGTCTGGCTCACCGGTGCGAATGTCCCCGGCGATGGCGGAGCCTTCCGCAACACTGTCTCCGCCGACCAGCTCATGGCCGAGGTGCAAGGCAACGCCACCCGTTTCGCCTCGCTTGAAATGGCCATCGAGGGCACCTCGCTCGCATGGTCGAGGGACGGCATCCAGATTCCGGCGGAGCGCAACACCCAGCAAATTTTCAACCTGCTCTTCGGCGTCGAGAAAGACAGCAAGGAGACCATTCGCCGCCGTCTCAGCCGCCGCGGCAGCATCCTCGATCTCGTGGCCGAGGACGCGAAGAGTGTGAACAAAAAGCTCGGCAGCGAGGACCGCAGCAAGCTTGATGAATACCTGACCGCCGTGCGCCAGGTCGAGGAACGCACGCGTCGCGCCGACGAATGGCTGAATGTGGCAAAGCCCGCAGTGCCTGCCGACCAGGCCGCACGTCTTCAGCGCAAGCTCAGCATGGCCGAGGCCGGCGAGTACTACCGCCTTTTCTACGACCTCATGGTCATGGCCCTGCGCACGGATTCTACCCGGGTCATCACCTGCGGCATCGGTGGTGAAGGCAATGCCAGCGGCATCCCCGAGATAGGCATCCTGCAAACACGACACGGCCTTTCGCATCACAACGGCGACCCCGAACAGCTCCGGCGTCTCACCGAGACGGACACCTTTCTTATCGGTCAGCTCAGCTATTTCCTCGACCAGCTCAAGGAGCACAAGGAGGAGAACAACACCCTGCTCGACACCACACAAGTCCTCTGGGGTAGCGGCATGGCCTATGGCCACAGTCACGGCAACGCGAATCTCCCCACCATCCTGGCCGGCGGCAAGGCGCTGGGCTACAAGCACGGCACACACGTGGATTTCAACCTGCCCAAGATCGGCAAGTACGATGTCACCAACGCCACCGAGCATTACAAGATCTGCTCCCGCCCTGTCGATAGCGACGCCCGCGTCAGCAACCTCCTGCTCACCATGCTGCAACGGGTCGATGTGAAGGCCAGCACGTTCCAGGACAGTGTGGGACCTATCTCGCGGATTGTCGCGTAATCTCGCTTCTTCATCACAAGCATGCTCATGCGCCTTTTTGTTTCCCTTTGCCTTTCATTCACCCTGCTCCATGCCCAGGACCAACCCAGGTTCCGCACCGATGCCGATGGGCCGGTGAAAGCGGGCGAGAAGAAGAGCAATCCGAAGGACAAGAAGCCTGAAGACAAGCCTGACTGGTATCAACTCGTCGAAGGTCAGTTCCCGCCGGAAGGGTCGGCTCATGCAGTCACGGGTGAGCTTATGCATGTTGATCACTTGGATCGTCGGTTTCAGATTCGCGTGGATCGCAACGATAGCCAGGATCGCGCCAACTGGGATCTGCCCTTGGATGCCACGATGCTGCCGTATGGCTCCATCTATTATCAGGGCGCTCCCGCCGCCTTGCAGGACATTCCGCTTGGCACGCACTTGCACGGCCTGTTTTACCTCACCGATTCCGACGACAAGACACCGCTGCCCGACACTTGGTACAAGCGCAAACCACCCGACTGGGAGTTTCGCCGATGCTTCCGCATTGAAGACGATTTCTCGTTTCACGCACGCCAGAAGCAGCTTTGGAAGATCGATACAGTGGACCTCACAACGAAGAAGCTCACGGCCACGCTGCAGGACCATGACCGGCCCAGCGGGCAGCCGAAAATTTTCGACCTCCTCTCCAGCACGCGGGTGATGCAGGGCAGGAGCGTTGCCGAACTCAAATCGTTGCAGCCCGGCCAGGGCGTGCTTTTCAATCTGACCTGGGTCACCCTGTACGGACCGGGTCGTATCACCGATGTGTGGATCGACGAAGCCGCGCGTGCCGTCGTTACCGCGAACCAGCTTGAACGCCATCGCAACTATATCCGCGAGCGCGGTCTGCCCGGCTGGGTCACAGCGGTCGAAGACCAGCCGCAGCTGGTCACTGTCACATTCTTTGGCAGCGTCGAGGCCAAGCTTCTCGAGGAGCTCACGATCAAGGACCTGAATGCCCCGCCGCCGAAAGATGGCAGCCCACCGCCCGCGGAGCCTCGTGGCGGACTCGCCGTCGCGCGCGATTCGCTCATGAGCTATGACCCCGTCAACGACCGCAAAACAGGCCGTATTCTCGAAGTCAAAAAGATCTCCGTCGAACCGGGTGGCAGCGGCGTGCAGATCACACTCAAGATGGACATGATGCTCGAAGGCTATCGTCCGAAACGCATCGTCCGCTTTTTTCCCGAGACATGGAAAGTCATAGCGCTGCCGAAGGAAGAAGAGTTCCTCGGCCGCGAGTAATGAAACCCTTCCTCTCCACATAGATTCTCACCCCCTTATGACTCCAACGATTCTAGCCATCCTCGCCCTGCCATTCGCTGCCACCACGGCCCTTGCTCTTGATCCCCATGTCGAAGCCGTCACCCGCATCGTCGAAGGCGCGCATGGCAAAGTGGAAAAGACGGCGGACGGCCAAAGCTTGAAGCTCATCGACCTTGCGGTGCCCAATACCGGTCCGCATGACAAGCGCGAGAACGATCCGTATGACGCGGCATTCTTTGAGCACGTCGGTCACATCACCGCGCTCGAATCGCTGAACGTCATTTCGACCAAGTTCAATGACGAGTGGATGCCCAGTATCTCTAAGCTGACGAACCTCAAGGCGCTGCGTTTCACCAACAATGGCAAGCTCACGGATGCAGGCATGGAGCAGCTCGCCGGATTGAAGAACCTCGAAGTCTTTGCGTTTGTGGGCACCGCCATCACCGGCAAGGCGTACGCCAAATTCGATGGCTTCACCAAGCTCACCAAAGTCAGCCATCGCGGCAGCAGCATCAACGACGAGGGCTTGAAGGACCTTTGCGACCATCTGCCCAACCTCGAAAGCATCAGCCTCGCCCACGCCAAGTTCACGGATGCCGGCGCACCCAATCTGGCGAAGCTCACCAGATTGAAGGGCTTCGAGATCGGCACGCCCAATGCCACGCCGGCCTGCCTGAAGCATATTGCCGGTCTGCCCTTGGAGTCGCTCCAGCTTGGTGAGGGCTTCGACAAGTCCGAGGCACTGCCGATGATCACCGGCATTAAGACGCTGAAGCGGCTCACGCTCACGAACTGCAAAACCACCACTGACGACGATCTCAGGCTGCTCGCTACCATGATCCAGCTCGAATCACTCGAATTGGGCAGCCCCAACCTGCCGGATGACCGTCTCCCGGTCCTAAAGGGCTTCGCGTTCCTCAAGGAACTGAAGCTCATCGACCGTTCCAAAGGCTACCCACTAGTGACACAGGCCAAAATCAAAGCGCTGCTGCCGAAGGTTGACGTCAAGTTCAAGTGAGGCCGGGTCAGCAACCCGACCCCCATTCTCCGAGGAGGGTCGCCCTCACTGAACCCGAAATAGTGACCCGGAAAGGAACCCCGTTGCCATCACGGCACATGGCACGCTGGAATCCACGGATGATTCCAGACGTTTAAACGATATTCAGCCGCAAGATTTGGCCGTATTACGAGTTTCGTTTTGCCTGCTTTTCGTTGTCTGCTCCACATGATCCGGCCCATCGCAATCCTTACCCTGGCGTTCTGCACCCTGGCTCAATCCGCTTCAGCCGCGGATGCGAAGGCGCTGTGGTCGGGGAAAGTGCAAAAGATATTCGATGTAAATTGTGTGAAGTGCCATGGTCCGCTGGAGCAAAAGAGCGGGCTGGAACTTGATACGCCGGACATGGTAATGAAGGGGGGTGAGAACGGTGCCGCCGTGAAGGCGGGCAAGCCGGACGAGAGCGCGCTGTTTGTGAACCTCGCAGCCAAGGGCGACCCGCACATGCCGCCGAAGAAGCAGCTTACGGAGGCTGAACGCGAAGCCGTGAAGGAATGGATTGCGGCGATGACGGTGGAAGCGTCGAAACCTCAGGCTCCCAAGGTGGCGCGGCATTTTGACTCCGGGGTGCAGGCGATTGACTCACTGATTGCGGAAGGCTGGGCGCGCTCGGGAGTGAACCCTGCCCCCGCAGTGGATAATGCCACCTGGTGCCGCAGGCTTTATCTTGATCTGGTGGGCCGCATTCCCACGCAGGCAGAGGTGACCGACTTCACTTCAGCGGGTGCCAAGCGCGAAGCGCTGGTGGACAAGTTGCTCGCTTCGAAGGATTACGCAGTGCACATGCGCGAGCTGTGGGACGTGTTTCTCCTGGGCCGCGTGAAACGCGGTGATCCCGATGGCAGGCGCAAGGGATCGGGTTGGTGGGCATTCCTGGAACATGCCTTCCAGACCAACCGGCCGTGGAACGAAACGGTGAACGACATGCTCTGCGCACGTTCGGCGAACACGCCGGAGGCGAAGGGCGCGTCGTGGTTCCTCTATGAGCAGAAGAACGAGCACCAGCGCATCGCGGAGGCGGTGGCTCCGGTGGTGTACGGCACCCGGATTGATTGCGCGCAGTGCCATGATCATCCGCTGGCGCGCGAGATCAAGCAGGCGCACTACTGGGGGTTGGTGGCGGCCTTCAACCGCAGCAAGAACGTGGAAGGCAGCACAGGCGTGGCGGAGTCGGCAGTCGGCGGCTTCATGAACTTCACCAATTTGAAAAAGGAATCGCAGCCTGCCTTGGTCACGCTGCTGAATGGTCGCACACTGCCGGAGACCTGGCCCGGGGGAGGGGACAAGGAGGAGAAAGACAAGGATGACAACTACGTGGACCCAAAGGCCAAGGTGCGCGTGCCGAAATACTCGCGCCGTGAGGCCTTCGCCGAGGCCGCGACACATGACAATCCGCTGCTGGCGCGTGCCTTCGTGAACCGCATGTGGGCGGCCCTGGCCGGGCGTGGCATCGTTGATCCACCGGATCAAATGAATGCGCGCAACGTACCGAGCCACCCAGAGCTGCTCGATTGGCTGGCGGCCGATTTTGCCGCGCACGGCCATGATGTTCGCCGGGTGATACGCGAAATGGTGTTGAGCCGGGTGTATGCGCTGGGTGCTTCGGATGCGGCGCCGGAATCCTTCGCCGGGATGCGTGAACGCTCGCTTAGCGCGGAGCAACTGGCTCGCTCATGGCGGGTCGCGCTGGGGATTGCCCCTCAGGACGACGGCCTGCGCCGCGCCGTGATCAGCGCGCTGCCGGATGTGCTGCCGAAGGACTACAACGCGACCTTCCAGCAGGCGCAGTTTCTCTCGGGTTCCGCCCCGATGACAACCCTTCTCCAGGCAGGTAAAGAGGGTGCCATCGGGCGGATCGCCGCGCTGCCTGAGGCGGCGGCGCGTGTGCGTGAGTCGTTCAGGTCCGTGTATGGCCGCGCACCCGATGCCGAAGAGTCAGCGCAGTTTGAGGCCTACCTTCGCTCGCACACTGACAAGCCCGTTGACGCCGTGGGCGATCTGTTCTGGGCGCTGATGACCAGCGCTGAATTCTTATCCATGCCGTGATGATGCACAAACGAGAGAGATTTGCAGACAGGGGAATGGGGACAGAGGAATAAGGCACTTTATATCAATCCATTCCCCTGTCCTCGCTCCTTTGTCTAAAGTCGCGCTGTCTTCCAACCAAACCACCATGCCAATTCATTGCTCTTTCCAGCTTCGAGACGTCACGGATGAAGAGTTCGATTTCATCGACGAGGCGGTGATGCGTTGTGCCTATTCTTCGCAGAATCACTTCGGGCGCTTTTTTGACGGGAGGGTTTACGAGAACGACATCGCTGCGCGGTTGAAGGCGGAGGGATTTGAAGTTTACACTCAGGTGCCGATCAAGGTCAGGCATGGATATTTTGAGAAGACCTACTTTCTCGATTTGATCGTGAATCAGATGCTATACGAGTTGAAAGCGGTTGGCGCGCTCCTGCCTGAGCATGAAGCCCAGGCTCTCAACTACGCCATGCTGCAAGGCATCCGTCGCGTGAAGCTGCTCAACGTCGGCGGCCAAAAGGTTCGCGGCAGGCTGCTACGTAATGCGCTCTCACAGGCAGGGCGTCATGAGCCAAGGATTCGCAAATCGGGCGGGCGCACTCTTACCCCGCATTGCGAGAGGCTGACCGAACAACTGAAGGAACTCATCAAGGATTGGGGCACGCACTTGGACGGCCGCCTCTACAACGAAGCGCTTGTTCATCATTTCGGCGGTGAATCGCATTGCCTTCAACGGGTTGACATCTTCGCGAATGGCCAAAAACTCGGCACGCATCTGATGCAGTTTTATGCGCCCGGCCACGCCTTTGTCACCACGTCTTTCGCCAGCTCACAGCCAACGTATCAGAGGCATCTGGAGATTCTGATGGACCACGCAAGTCTCGAAGCGATTCAATGGCTTAACCTCAATCGTTCATGCTTGGAGATCACTACCTTGGCAAGGGAAGACAGGGGAATGAATTGAAAATCATTCAAATAAACCATTCCTCTGTCCCCATTCCCCTGTCTTCTTCCCTCGATCGCCATCACTTGTTAGCAAACCATGAATTCCCGCCATCCCATTCACTGCCGCACTGATGAGCACACGCTGCATCGACGGCTCTTCTTGAAAGGCCTGACTGGCGGGGCGCTCGCCAGCGCGACAAGCTTCACCGGCTTGTTTCAAAACCCTGTGTTCGCCGCGGAAACGAAGCGTGCGCAGAAGCATTGCATCCTGCTCTGGCTTTGCGGTGCACCGAGTCAGTTCGAGACCTGGGACCCGAAGCCGGGCCGCCCAAGCAGTGGTCCGTTCGCTTCGATGCCCACGAAGATTCCCGGCACGCATCTGTCCTCGCTGATGCCCAGGTGCGCGAGCATCGCGGACAAGCTGAACATCGTGCGCAGCATGAAGACGACGCAGCCGGAGCACCTGCAGGCGATCAATCTTCTGCAGCGTGGCAACCCTGACCGCGCGGGCTTCACGAGGCCCACCCTCGGCTCATCGCTGTCGCAGGCGATCGGGCAGCTCGACGCAGCCTTGCCCAATTTCATCTTCCTCGATCCGATTCCTGGTGGCAATGAGTTCGAAGGCTTCAAGGCCGGTAACTGGGCCGGCTGGCTGGGGGCCGAGCATTCGCCGGTGCGGCTCGGGGGCGACTACACCCATTTTTTGAACTCAACGACCGAGGAGATTCCGCAGCATGACCGCGAATCGCGCGAGACCTTGCGCCGTTTCCTCACTTCGAAGTATGAGCGTGATCGCAAGAGCGCGGTGGCGCGCAGCCAAAACGCGGCCTTTGAACGCATGAAGGGCTTGAGCGCGAGCGCGGACCTCTTTGACGTCAACAAGCTGCCGGCAAAGGATCGCGAGCGCTATGGGCCCGGCAGCTTCGCGCAGCATGCCTTGATGTCGCGCCACCTGGTGGAGAAGGGCGCGCCCTTCGTGATGGTGGCCAACGGCATGAACTGGGACAACCACGTGTTCAACCATGAGATCCATCAGATGCTCGTGCCGGAGTTGGACCGGGTGGTTTTCCATTTGGTCAATGACTTGGAGGAGCGCGGATTGCTCGACTCCACGCTCGTCATTGCCATGGGTGAGTTTGGCCGCAGCCCCTGGCTGAACAACGCTCGCGGACGCGATCACTATCCGAACGCCTGGAGCATGATGATGACCGGCTGCGGCCTGAAGCGCGGCGTTGTCTCGGGCGCGACCGATGCGGACGGCGTGAATGTGATCGACAAGCCGTATAACGAGCAAAACCTCTTTGCCACGATCTTTACGGCGCTCGGCATCGATCCATACGCGGAGTACGATCTGCCCGGCATGCCCACTTTCCACCGGGTTGAAAACAAGGCGGAGCCGATCCGCGACATCCTGGCGTAACAACATGAGACTTACCCGCATTCACGAACACTCATTGCAGACCGGTGCGCTCGGTCTCGCGATCACGCCCGATGGCGGCCGCGCCTACGCAAGCTGTGCCGATGGTTCATTGCACTCCGTGCAGCTCAGTGATGGCAAGACGGAGGCCTTCGAAAAGAAGCACGACTCCTATGCCAGTGGTTGCGTGCTGCTGCCCGATGGGAATACCGTCATCAGCGCTGGCTACGACGGCAAGCTTCTGTGGCACGACGTCGCGACACGGCGTTGCACACGGGAGGTGAAGGCACACGATTTCTGGAGCTGGAAGCTCGCGCTCTCGCCCGATGGCAAACACCTCGCGACCACCACCGGCCAGTATCTGTCCGGAGGTTGGAAATACGAACCCGCAGCCGAGACAGAGCCGTCGGTGAAGGTCTTTGACACGGCGACCGGCAAGCTCGTTCACAGCTTCACTCACACACCACCCGTCCTAAGCTGCACGTTCAGTCCCGATGGCCAGCATCTGGCTGCGGCCAATATCCTTGGCGAAGTGCGCGTATGGGATTTGCACGCGGCACATGCGGACAAGCCTGTGGCACAGTGGACATCGCCTGATTTCACTTCCTGGGGCACCACCAAATCGCATCATTACACCGGCGGCATTTACAGCCTCGCCTTCTCGCCCGATGGCGCCGCCATTGTCGGCTGTGGCATGGGCCCGATGGTCGATCCGATGGCTGGCAATGGCAAGATGACCTGGCAGCGTTGGAACTGGCGCAAGGGTGAGCGCCTTGATCAAATCAAGGACGGACAGCATGGCAGCGGTCTCATGGAAACCCTCGCCTGGCATCCTGGCGGCAAGCACTTCCTCATGGCCGGACGCCAGGCCCAGGGCACATGGAATGCAGCTCTGTTCAATGCGAACGACGGCAGTCTCGACACCACGCTGGATACCAAGAACCGCATCACGCACGCCCGCTTCGTCGCGGATGGCAAGACCTTGGTCGCCTCCTGCATCGCCGGCGGTGGCAAGCCGAAAAACGGCGTATGGTCTGCCTCAGGCCGCGTGCAGGTCTTCACGGTCGAAAGCTGAACCACTTTTCTGACAAGATCGCATCCCACCCCAAGGCGCAACTCGCTCGGGGCATCATCCATCACCCTTCCCGACCACTTCCGCATGAACGCCCTCCCCCGCCTCCGCCACCTCACGTCCATTCTCCTGTTGTCCGCCACGGCCTTGATGGGTGAGGTGCCGGGCAAGAAGCTCGCCCCACTATTGCAACCCTTCGTCGAGAATCACATCCTGGCTGGCTCAGTGGTTCTCGTCGCGGACAAGGACAAGGTGCTCGACGTCGAGGCGGTCGGCTGGGCGGACATTGCGGCGAAGAAGCCAATGCGCACCGATTCCGTGTTCTGGATCGCTTCGCAATCGAAGCCGATCTCCGCCACGGCCCTCATGATCCTCGTCGATGAAGGCAAGGTGAACGTGAATGATCCGGTGGAGAAGTATCTGCCCGAATTCAAAGGGCAGATGTTGAACGTCAGCGAGGATCAGGCGAAGCCGGTGCTCAAGGCACCACGCCATCCCATCCTCGTGCGCGAGGTGCTGAGCCATACCAGCGGCTTGCCATTCAAGTCAGACATTGAGGAGCCGACGCTCGATATTTTGTCGCTGGAGCAGCGTGTGAAGAGCTATGCGAAAACGCCGCTGCTGTTTGAGCCCGGCAGCAAGTCGAAGTATGCGAACGCAGGGATCAACACGGCGGGTCGAATCGTGGAAGTGGTGAGCGGCATGAAGTTTGAGAAGTTTCTTGATGAGCGCATTTTCAAGCCGCTCGGCATGACCGACACGACCTTTTATCCCAGCAAGAGCCAGATCGAGCGGCTTGCGAAATCATATACGCCAAACGAGACAAAGAACGGTTTGAACGAAACCCCCATCAGCCAGTTGAAGTATCCGCTCGATGATCCAGCGCGCCGCCCGATGCCTGCGGGCGGCCTGTTTTCGACCGCGCACGATTTGTCCATCTTCTACCGGATGATGGCAAACAACGGCGTATTCAACGGCAACCGCATTCTGTCCGAAAGAGCAGTGAAGACGATGACCTCCGATCAATCCGGCGAGGCACATTCGCACTACGGCTTCGGTTTTGGCACGGATGGGAAGTCGTTCACGCACGGTGGTGCTTACGGCACCAATTCGCGCTATGACATGGAGCGGCAGATGATCACCATCTATCTTGTCCAACACGCGGGCTGGTCCGGCAATGGCAAGGACATCCTGCACCAGTTCCAAGTGGCCGCGACGGATGCCTATGGAGCGAAGGTCACCGCAAAGGCGAATGCCGCGCCAAGTTTGGTTGTCGGAATCACCAGTGCGCCCGCTGCCAAAGCCAGCGTGCCGGTGGTTGTGGACCGTGTTCGGTTTTTGCCCGCGCCGGAGCGAGAGAAAGCAATGGTTGGCGGGAAGTTCGCTGGTTCCAATGTGTCGGCGAGCGAAGGCTTCAAGGTGCTGGCGGAAATCAAGACGGCCCCAAAGCGCGGGGGGTGGAGCGACATCAAAATCGACAACGCGACGCCATACCGCTGGGTGCGCTACGAGGCTCCGGTGGGTTCGCACGGGAACATTGCGGAACTCGAGTTTTACTCGGGTGAAAAGAAACTGAAGGGCCCGGGCTTCGGTTCAGCCGGCGGCGCATGGAAGGCTGCGCTCGACGGCAAACCTGAGACGTGGAGCAATTCCACCAATGCCGACGGCCAATACGCCGGACTCGACCTTGAAGATCAGGCGGCGACAGCGCGGCCAGTCATCAGCCCAGGCGGTGGTGATTCTGACAAGCCGCAGGTGGTGACGATGCGGAGTGCCACACCGGGCGCTGTGATCCGCTACACGCTCGACGGCACGATTCCGACCGCGCACAGCGGCATCGTTTTCACGAAGCCGTTTACGATTGAAAAGAATGCGATGATCACTGCCGTGGCGTTCAGCGACGCGCTCGCGCCGAGCCCGTCCGCACTCTCAACGCTCTGGATCGGCAAACAGCCCTATGCAGCCATGAGTTCATTCCATGTAGGCAACAGCCTGACCGGCAATGCGAGCCGCTTCCGCACCTTTATTCGCACCGCTGGCGGGCGTGATGATTTCCCGGCGTATCTCATCGGTGGTTCGTTGACCAACAAGTTGTGGAATGAATCGCATGGCGCGGACAAGGCGCGCTGGGATGAGACGTACGGGAAGGCCGTGCATCCGCTGGACTACTTCACGATGCAGCCGCGCGATTTCAATGTGCCGGAGGAGGCTGATTATTGCACGCGCTTCATCAAGTTGGTGCGCGAGAAATCGCCGAACGTGCAGCCCTGGCTCTACGCTGAGTGGGTGGAGATGCCGCGTGCGCGTCCTACCGACAAGGGCGAGGTGCCGAGCTTCGAAATGAAGAAGACGTTTCCCGCGCTGACGTGGCAGGAATCGATGGGCGCGATGGTTCTCTACAATGAAGAGGTGCAGCACCAGATCACCATGCAGTACCACGAGGGCAAGCCTGTGCGGATCATCCCCAGCGCACTCGCGCTCGGCTGGGCGCGGACCTTGATCGATCAGGGCAAGTTCCCCGGTGTGCAGCCTGGCGAGGCGAGTTTCTATGCGGCTCTTTTCGAGGATCATGTGCATGTGAATGCAGCCGGCTGCTTCCTCGTGGACTGCACCTGGTTTGCCGCACTGTATCACCAGTCACCCGAAGGCAAGCTGCTGCCTATCGGCACGAACCTAACGACTGAACAGGCTGGCGTGCTGCAGCGCCTGGCGTGGGATGTCATCAAGAACTATCCCGACTGCGGGCTGTATGAAAAAGGCGGCGAGCCGTGCGCCAAACCGGAGATCGCGAACGACGGCAAGACCGTCACGCTCAAATCGGCGACGGCGGGCGCGTGGTTTCGTTACACGCTTGATGGCACTGAACCGTCCAGGACCAAGGGCTATGTCTATTGCGGCGCGATCAGCGTGCAGCCGGGCATTGCGTTGAAGGCAGTGGCTTACAAGAGCGGCATGGCGGACAGCGCCGTCACCGCAATGACATTCACTGCGGCGAACAACAGCGCTCTTGCGGAAACATGGGGTGCGTACGCGATTGTGCCCGCCAGCGCTCAGGCGATGGTTCTCGAAGCCACAGGTGCCGGCGTGGAGGGAAGCGTCGTCTCGATCAACAAGCCATTTGGAACGGCCAATCAAAAGTGGATCATCACACCGAAGGGCGACAAATGGTTTGCCATCAAGCCGTCCTCAGACCCGAGCCTCGTGCTGGCTGTCGCGAAGGGCGAGACCAAAATGGGGTCCCCGATGGTGCTGGAGAAAGACAGCGGCCAGCCATGGCAGCTGTGGTCACTGAACAAGCTGGAGAACGGCAACTACAGCCTCACGCCCAAGCACGCGGCGGGCATGGGACTCGATCATCTGGGCGGAAATCCGAATGCCGGCGCGAAGATTGATTTGTGGAAGCACGTCCCCAAAGACACGCACCTGCAATGGATCATCAAGCCACTCGCGGGCAGCTCCATCCAGCCGGTGAAGGATGATGAGGTCACTGCGAAGTATGAGCCGCCAGCCATCAAACCCGAGGCGATTTTGCCCGGCACGACAAAGCAGTTCACGTTCACACAGAGCAAGATTTTCCCCGGCACCACGCGCGAGGTCACTGTCTTCATCCCGGCCCAGTATGATGGCAAGAAGCCCGCTTGCGTCTATGTGAAGACCGACGGCTACAACCCACGCGAGAAGACGCTCATGGAGACAATGATTGCGACCAGGGAGATGCCCGTGACGGTTGGCGTCTTCGTGCGCCCTGGCGATGTTCCAGCACCGATGAAAGGCACGATCGGACGCCGCAACCGCGACTTTGAGTACGATGGTGTGAGCGACAACAACGTGCGCTTCCTCACGGAGGAACTGCTGCCGCGTGTCGCCAAGGAATTCGGCCTGAATCTGTCCACCGATGGCAACGACCGCTGCATGTCCGGCGGGAGCAGCGGCGCCATCGCAGCGTTCACGGCGGCATGGCACCAGCCTGAGGCCTTCAGTCGCGTGTATGTGGCGAGCGGCAGCTTTGTCGCCTTTCGCGGCGGCCACGAGTTTCCCACCATGGTCCGCAAGTTCGAGGCGAGGCCGGTCCGCGCCTTTTTCACGACCGCAACGCACGACATGGAGAACTGTGCGGGCGATTGGTTCCTGCTCGATCAGGAGATGGACAAGGCGCTGAAATTTTCCGGTTATGATTACCAATTCCGCGTTATCGAAGGCCGCCACGTCGCGGGCTACGCGGAGAACTACCAGGAGGCGATGGCGTATCTTTGGAAAGGCTGGCCCGAACGTGTAAAGGCCGGCCCGAGCGCAGCGCGTGCACAAGAGATTCTGGTTTCCGACGAGAATTGGAAGCTTGTGGCCGAGGGCTTCAAAAGCACTCGCGGTCCCTCGTGCAATGCCAGCGGCGAGGTGTTCTTCGCGGACACATCGAACAACAAGATCCACCGCATCGGCCTCGATGGCAAAGTCACGGAATTCGTCGCGGATTCCGCCGCCGCCCACTGCGTCACCGTCGGTGCGGATGGCGCGCTTTTCACCATTTCGGAAAAGTCGGGCAAGCTGATGCGCTACGACTCCGCAGGCGCCAGCAGCGTGGTCTTGGATGGCATTACCGGCCACTCAATCCTCGCACGGCCCGACGGCGCGCTTTACGTCACCAGCAATGGTGACAAGCCGGCGGAAGTCGGCAGCGTGTGGTTGATCAAGGACGGCAAGAAGACGCGCGTGGACACCGGCCTGAAATTCGCTACCGGCATGGCGTCTCGTCCTGATCAATGGCTGCTCTCCGTCGCCGAGGGGCATTCAAAATGGGCCGACAGCTATCAAGTGAACGCCGACGGCTCGCTCACGAACAAGGAGCGTTTCTTCCACCTGCACGTCTCCGACTGGGACGATGATGCTGGCGCGGAATCCCTCTGCTACTCGCTCGAAGGCCGCCAGTTCATCGCGACCAAAAGCGGCGTGCAAATCAGCGCCGACGACGGTCCCACACAGGTGATCCTCCCCGTGCCCGACCGCAGCCGCGTCATCGGCGTCTGCATTGGCGGCAAGGACAAGGACATTCTGTTCGCCTTCTGCGGAAACAAGATCTGGCAGCGCAAGATCCAGCAGCACGCCATGGGTGCCTTTACACCCTGGACGAAGGTGGGTGGGACGAAGCTGTAGGTGCAGGATTTCAAATGAAACAGCGACATGCAATCATGCATCGCGCATGACCTGACCCCTGCTGCATGACCGCGAGGAGAAAGGCCCTGGCTCGGTGTGGTGAGCGCGAGGCGCTGTGGAGTGCGGATGCTTGCAGCCGCTGTCGGAAGGCAGCTTGCTGCCGTGAACGTTCACCTTAACTTGCCCTTTGCCCCACACACCAGCATGGAGCATTTGGCACCAGCGCGATGAACACCGCAAGTGGCAGTGGCCCCGAAAAATTCCGCGCCGACCACGCCCTGTAAGCCGTGCAGTACCGCACGCTGGATCGGAAGCTGTGGGTTGGGTATTCGCGGCTCCTTGCCGAACCGGATCGAAGGGCACAAAGAACCGGATTTCATGCAACGTGCAACACCTGACCCCATTTACGTGCAGGCAATGCTGTGCGCGGAGCGTTCTGGAGTGCGTGCGATTCATCGCCGCTTTTCTTGGGCCTGGTGAACCTGCGATGTTGCGCAGGATCAGCAGAGTCAATGGCACTGGGCGTGGCGACGCTTTGCTTTTCGACACGGATGGAGATGTAGCCAAAGCGGCGATAAATCGCCAGCACTCCAAAACGCTCCGCGCCCAGCATCGCCATTGGGACTGATCAGCGAAACTGTGTCACCCCATTATGCGAACCTCAATAGTTTCTGTGAGTGGGCGAGCCGTTGCAGATTTGAATTGTCCCACAGCATTGACAAGTTGTGGGACAGTTGGTAGTGTCCTCAAAAGGAGTTTTTTATGGCAGAAGGCGTCAACGTCAGGTTTGCAGGGGAGCTTCAACGCTTCATTCAAAATCGAATCGGCACGTCCGGGCTGTACAGTTCGGCGAGCGAGTATATTCGCGATCTGGTGAGACGCGACTATGAGCGCGATGAACAGCGCAAGTGGCAGTGGCTCCGCGAAGAGCTGAAGGCTGGAGTTGCGGCTGACGAGAGCGAGTTCGTGGCATTGGATGCTGACTCCATCATCAGTGAAGCAAAGAAGCGCCGAAAGAAGCATGGCCGCTAAAATCTATGCGGCAGCCGGGGAGCGCATTCTCGAAATCTGGGACTACACGGAGCGTTCCTGGGGCGAGGATCAGGCGGACAAATATGTCCGTGGGCTCGTCGGGGCGATCAATGCCGCCGAAGGCGAACGTCATCGCTGGCGACCGGTGATGGACGATGCCCTTCACGGGGTGTTCTTCATCCGCTATCAGCATCACTACGTGTTCTTTCGTGAACTCGCGAAGCATACCCTGGGCGTGATCAGCATCCTTCATGAGAACATGGACATCCCATCACGCCTGAAGGAAGATTCTGCGACAGCGGAAACCGAGTGAAGGCTCGTTTGCGCCCTCTGCCATGATTGCACTTTGAGTCTGCTGCAGCGCCCAGCCAAGTAAGAGGAGGAGGAATTACTTGCCGAGCCGCACGCGCTGCATGGGCACGCTCTCACACACGGCGATGATCATGTCCTGGAACCGGTAGTCAGCGGCTTCCGTGCGGCGGACGATCTCCTTGATGGCCGGCCGGTCATTGTATTCGAGACCGCGGCCGAGGGCATAGGTCAGCAGGTTTTCGGCGAGGCAGCGCACGAAGTCACCCTTCAGGTCGCGCACCATGACCTCGCGGAACTCCTGCATGTCCTTGAACGTCTCGCCGCGAATCCATACGCCCGAGGTATCCACCGGCAGGTTGTGATCCTGGGTGCGCCACCGGCCGATGAGGTCGTAATTTTCCAACGCGAAGCCGATGGGATCGAGCAGTGCATGGCAGCCCGCGCAGGAGGTGGCCTTGCGGTGCTCTTCAAATTGCTGGCGCAAGGTCTGGTGGCCCTGTCGCACCTTTTGCTCGTCCAGCGGAGGCACGTCGCCGGGTTGGGGCGGGGGCGAAAACCCCAGGATGCTCTCGAGCACAAACTTGCCGCGGCGCACGATGTTGGTGCGCGTGGGATTGGCGGTAATCGCCAGGATGCTGCCCTGGGTGAGCACCCCGCCGCGCGGCGTGCCGGCCAGCGACACCTGCTTGAACTCCTTGTTTTTGAAGGGACCGGCAGTGCGCAGGTCATAGAGCTTTGCCAGGCGTTTGTTCACGAAGGTGTAGTCCGCATTGAGGAAGTCGATCACACTGCGGTTGTTCTGCAAAATGTGATCGAAGAACAACTGCGTTTCGCGGCGCATGTCGTAGCCCTCGCTGCCGTCGAATTCTGGCACCAGCTTCTTGCTTGGACTGATCAGGTCCGTGTCGCGCAGTTGCAGCCACTGGCCGGCGAAATTCTCGCGCATGGACTGGCCGCGCCAGTCGGTGATGAGGCCTTTCACCACGGCGGGCAGATTCTTGCGCAACTCGCCCTTCAAGGCCTTGCTGCGCAGGTTGTCGTCAGGTGGTGCGGACCAGAGGAAATAGGACAGGCGCTCTGCCAGCGTCATCTCATCGACCAGTTCGCTCTCGCCCATCCGGCCGCCGGCTGGCTGGGGAATGGAGTGATAGAGGAATGAGGGTGACATGAGCATGCCTTCCAGCATTAGGGACAGCGTTTCCAAGGTGCCCGCCCCTGCTTTGGTGGCGTCGTTCGCGAGCGCGGTCCACTTGGCCTCTTCATCCGGCGTCATCGGACGGCGGAAAAGATGCGCGCCCATCTTTTTCACCAGCGTGGCGAGGCTGGCGGCATCGGCTGCACCGGTGCTTTTGATCGGGCCTTCAATCCTCAGTTGATGCACCCACAGGTTGCGGTCCTCATTGGTCTTGGGATCCCACATGTCGTTGAGGAAGTACACGCGCAGATCGTGCCGGCCGGCGGGGATGTCAGCCTCAAGGGTGAACCATTGGGGGGTCTGGTTCTTCGCGGTGACATCGCCCTTGTGAATGACCTTGTCGCCCAGCCGCACGTCGAATTTCACGGGCTCGTGACCTGCCTGCTGCGCGCCGAGCTTCAACATGAGGCGGTATTTGCCGGCCTCCTTGATGTCGATGGGATGATGCACATAACCGTCGGTGATGAGCTCGATGGAACCTGTGTCCAGCGAGGATTCGCCTTCGCCCTTCAAGAAGTTTTCACCCGTGAATTCAAGGGCAGGCAGGCCGGCGACGATGTTGGGCACGAGCCACTGCACGAACTTCGTGGTTTTGGGCGCCGCAAGGCCGTACGGGCCGTCCACCTGCACGCGGTCAAGCGCCAGATTGCGGTCACGCCGGTTCTCAGGGGCCTTCTCGTCATAAAAATCATTCACAAACGCCACGCTCAGGGTGTGCTCGCCCTGCCGCACCGGTGTTTCGATCTCAAGCTTCTGCCAGGGGCTCTTGCTGCTCTTCCACTCCTGGGTCACCTCGTATTCGCCAATCTTTTTGCCATCGATCTTCACGGCCGCCCTGGCGTTTTCGGAGCCGGCCTTGGTGGCCGCGAGGTGCAGCACCAGGCGGTAGGTGCCTTCCGCTGGCGCGCGGAACGGCGCGGACGATTCCGCTTCAGTGAAAAACCATAGGACGCCGTCATCTTCGAACGCCACTTTTTTGCCGTCGCGCTTGAATTTGCCTGCGCCGATTTCCAGGCTCGCCCGCTCCGGCGCGGTCACCTTCATGGCCAGGTCCGCCATGCGCCGCGCCGCGCGCATGTATTTCTCCATGTGCATGGGCGAGATCGTCAGCACATCGCCGATGTTGTCGAAGCCATAGCCGGAGTCGTCCGGGGGGAAATCCTCGGCTGGCTGCACATTGTAGAGGAAGAGCAGGTCGCGGATGGTGTTGTTGTACTCCGTGCGATTGAGCCGCCGCAGGGTCGTGTGGCCGGGATCAGGCCTGGCGGGATCGAACCAAAACACATTGTCATCCATCCATTGCACCAGTGCATCCCGCTGCGGCAGGGTGGGCTTGGGCTTGTTCGTGGGCGGCATGACGTGGGTGACGAGCATCTGGCGCACATGGTCCCAGAGCTTCATGTCGGCGCGCAGGGCGGAGTAGTCCTTGTGCTCGTCCATGGCGAACTTGCCCTTGTTCACGCCGTCCGCGTGGCAGTCGTAGCAGAACTGCTCCAGCATCGGCTTAATCTGCTTGGTGTAAGCCTCCTGGCCGCGGGTGGACAAGGCATCATCCGCAGCGAGCGCCGCCGACACGCCGGTCAGTGAAAAAAGAAAGAATCTGAGCATCGAAGGAAGTAACGAATGAAAAAGAGGCAGGAATAACGCCAAATGCGGGGGCTTGCTTGCGCTTTTTGGGCGGATCGGGTTTCTCACAGAGCGACAATACCTTGCATCGTCGCCCGCTCGTTTCACTATTGCTGCCCCTCACATGACAGATTTCGCATTCTTCAGACTCCCGAACGGACACGCCTGGCTCGGCCTCGGTCCGTTTACCGAGTCCGCGGACATGCCGGAGGGCACGGCGTTCTTCATCAACGACTTTGACCTCACCGACCCAAAACCATGGAAGCAGCCCGCAAACCTGGTTGAAATCACCTCGACCGCGGATTTGCAGGCGGTGGTGGGCGAGGCGACCAAGCTCAAGGTGGTGTGGGAAAAGCCGCACACCGAGGGCTTCAAAATGGCGTTCCGGCGCATCCGCCGCGAAGTGGTGTCCGGGCGGCTCAGCAAAATGGTGCCCGTGTTGACCGAATGCGGTGTGGTCGTTGACGGCACGCCCTACTCCCTGCTTCATGCCGTCATGCGCGCCCCGGCCAATCTCTGGGGCTATGGCCGGGTGACGCAAGGCAGGGGATTCCTCGGTGCCACGCCGGAACTGCTGTTTCAGCGCGAGGGCGATGAAGTGAAGACCATGGCGCTGGCGGGCACGGCCAAGCCCGGGGCGGACGATGCCTTCCTGGCGGATGTGAAGGAGATCGAGGAGCATGAAATCGTTGCCAGCTACTTGATGGAGCGCCTGAGCACCCTGGGCGAGGTACAACGCGACCAGCGGCACCTGTGCGAGGCCGCCGGACTTCGGCATTTTCAAACCGGCCTGCGGGTGACTTGCCGCCAGCCTCAGGCCCCGAATGATCTGGTGCGCCTGCTGCACCCCACTCCGGCCGTAGGCTGCCTGCCGCGCACTGAGGAGTGGCTCGGCAAACTGCGTGAGTATCGCTCGTTTATGCAGGTGCCCGGGTTCTTTGGCGCGCCCTTCGGCTTCAGCCACGCTGGCGCCCAGCATTTCGTCGTGAGCATCCGCGGCCTTGGCTGGGAAGGCAGCAAACTGACCCTGCCTTCAGGCTGCGGGATTGTCGGCGGCAGCGCCTTCGATCACGAGTGGCGCGAACTGCGGCTCAAGCGCGAGGCTGTGGTGCGTCTGCTGGGGTTGTAGGATGGGTTGGGTCGCGGGGAAAGCCGCTCCCGGTTCAGCGGCCTCGAAGCACCGGATCATGCGACGTGCATCACGTCGCACTTTTCACTGACTTATGAGTGTCAGCAATATGACCGGTCCGTGCCTAGGTGGAGGATAACGCGATAAAACCGATGATGGGTTAAACTTATTGGGTTGTAACATAGGTTTGCACCACGGATTCATCGACATGATGGTCGTGAAAGGTGTGCGTATTAAGCCAAATTATTGCGGTCATATAACAACTTTGTGGGGAATTGACGAAGCTGGTCGCGCAATACTGGTGGGAGGGAAGATGGGGTGATGATGGCAGGCACTGTGAATTAGTGAGGCACAGCTTCGGCAGAGTGCCGCGACTCAAAACGTTCCAGGCATGGCCTGAATGACCTTTGGTGGTGCACAGGTTGCAGCTTGGCGCGCTTGCGTTGGGGTGAACACCTCATGGCGCTGACGAGGTTAAGGTGGATCTATTCCCAACGGAATGATCAACCAAGTGTCAAACACTGGCAACAGCCATGAACCTCTTCGCCATATTTGTCGTCATCATGTTGCTGGGTAGCGGGGCTTTCGCCTTCAGCATCGGCAACTTTTATCTGGGTGGAGGATTGTGTCTCATCGTCCTTGTTCTCCTTGTCCTGCTTGTGACAGAGACGCTATAATACACCGTATGGTTGAGGGAAAGAGCGAGTTTTACAAATACAAGCTGGTAACGAAGTGGTATGCCGCTGTTTCGATTGCGGCAAACAAGGGGGCGGGTTTCTCCCCATGGCGAATAAGTGCGCGGCCATCGAGTCTGCAATTCATGAAACCAAGCACCCTGCTGCCCGTCAACGAAATCCATCCTATCAACTCGGCCGTCCAAGTCACCATGAAAGCCCGATCCCTCTTTCGCCTGTCAACGTCCGCGCTCGCTCTTGCCGCTGTCATGATGTGCGCCCCGCAGGGTGCGTCAGCGTCCCCCAAGGACACTCTCAATGCCGCCGACGTGGCTTTCGTCAAGCAAGCGGCGGCGTCCGGCAGGGCCGAAGTCAAGCTTGCCAGCCTGGGCGCAAAGAAGGCCGATCGGGCCGAGGTCAAGGCGTTCGCCGAGATGGTCGCTGCTGACCACACCAAGGTGAATGACGAACTGAAGGCCCTGGCGTCCACCAAGGGAGTGGAACTTTCCGCCGTGATGGAGGCCGCCCATGCGGACAAGTTCCAGAAGCTGGAAAAGGTCAGCGGCAAGGAATTCGACAAAGAATTCCTGGCCCACATGGTAAGCAGTCACAAGAAGGGCATCAGCCTTTATGAGAAAGCCGCCAAGGACGCCTCAGACAAAGACGTGAAGCGGTTCGCGGACAAGACGCTTCCCGCGCTGAAGAGCCATCTTGCGAAGGCTGAAGCGCTGACTTCCAAGGAAGTCAGTGCCAAGTAACCCCTCCGAGCAAGAGGCCGGCGGTCGTCCTTCGTGGGCGGCCGTCGGCTTTTTTCGTTGATGAGACCTGCTTTGGGAAGGCTCGCCGGAAGTGACGGCTGCGGCGCAGTCTATGCCTTTCTCATCCACTCCAGGAGCCGTGCAGCCGGCTGGAAGCCGGAGGTTTGGGCTGGGGGTTCCCCCCGGCGGATGCGGACAAAGGCCGGAATGCCTTGGATGCGGGACTGGCCCGCGATCTCGGGCAGGGCTTCAGTGTTCACTTTGGCGAAGATGGCTTCGCCGGATGCCAGTGCTGCGGCTTTGGCAAACTCGGGAGCCATCATGCGACAGGGGCCGCACCACGAGGCCCAGAAATCCACGACCACGGGGAGCGGGCTCTGTGTCGTGAGCGCGGTGAAACTGGCGGTGTCAGTGATTTCCACCGGCTCGGCAATCTTTGGCAAGGGTGCCTGGCAGGTGCCGCAGCGGCCCTCCTGGCCCAGGCGCGCATAAGCGATCCGGTTGGCCGTGCCGCAGCTGGCGCAGGGCAGGATGAGACCACGGCTGTCGGCGGTGAGGTGTTCGCTCATTTGATGACAAGGTCAGGGTGATTTCTTTCAGATACGCCTGGCAGGGTTCGAGCGTCTGTGTTTCACGCTTCAAGCCAGGGCTATGCGCCCAGGTTTTTCTTCACCACCGCCATCGTCTGCGCCTGGCGCTGCCTTACCACTGCGAGGCCCTTGGCCGCCTTGGCCCTGGCGGCGGCGGGATCCTTCGCCATGGCCAGCACGGCGGGGGCGACACGCTTGAGTTCGTCTTCCTTGTCGAGGTCGAACAGCCAGTCGCCCAGGCCGATGTCCTGCCACATGAAGCCCTTGCTGGTTTGCTCGGCCCAGCGGCAGACAATGGCGGGGATGCCGTTGCCGATGCACATGATCGGGCTGTGCATTTCGTGGCCGAACAATCCGGCCGAGCGGCGGTAGGTGCTCAGCGCCTCGTCGGTAAGCCAGTAGTTTTCGCGCCACACCACCCTGGGCCGCACATCGGCGGGCAGCTTGTCATACAACACCTCTTTGTTGATGGCCATCTGGCTGGCGTCCTCCGGGCAGAGCAGCACCTTCATGCCGGTCTGGCGTGTCACCGCGACGATGGCTTCGAGCAAGGGGGCGGCGTCGTGGTCCTTCATCGCCTGGTTGCGGGCGTCTTTTTTCGCATCGTAGGCCGCCTTCTTGATCTTCCAGTAGGGGGTGTTGCGGAACCGGGCGATGCAGCACATGAACTTGCCTTCCTCCAGATCGTGGGCCTTGAGGAAGGCGGCGGCCGGCTCGTCATTACGGAGATCCACGGCAAAGGCACCGTCCGGGCCGAAGGCCATGACAGGGCACTTGCAGCCCTGCTCCCGCGCAAAGGTCAGGGAGTGCGAATCCCGGAAATAGACGAAGCGGGCGTTGTTGAGCAGGTCAAGTGCATCGGCGGCGGTCGAGGCAAAGGTGATGCCATAGACCCCATAGGGCTTGCTGGTGGCCAGTCGCCAGCGCGCCACGTCCTTCTGCGCCACGAACCCCGGGCCGGAGCCGTGCAGCAGGAAATCGCACTCGGCAAAGGCTGCTTCTACGTCTTCCTTGCTCTTGACGATCGCCACCTTGGGGAAGCGCTTGCGCAGCATTTCCTCCACGCCGTTTCTCACATCGGTAGGCCAAAGGCGCACCTCCACGCCGGGCAGGTGCTCCTCCAGCAGGTGCAGCACGCCCGGGGTGTGGGCGATGTCGCCAATATTAACCGTCTGCCAGGAGGAACGCAGGAGGAGGCGGCGCGGCCGCTGCTCCTGGGCGGGCAGGGAGGACAGCGTCGCGGCAAGGCTGGTGGTGAGGAAATGGCGGCGGTTCATGGCGGGGCTGACCCCAGGGTGACGACTTCCGCGGGGAATACAAGGTTCGGCATTGCCGTGTCAGAAAACTTTGGTATTCTTGAAATTCAATCTATTCTACCCTGTGCCACCCAACCGAACAGCCCCCGTTCGCAACGATGCCCGTGCCGTGACTGTCGCGCGTACTGCCCGTCCGCAGGTCGATGACGGTGGCTGGCATGACTTCTCCGGCCTGCTGATGCTGGGGCTGGCGGTATTCATTCTGCTCGCGCTGTTCTCGTACGACCCCCGCGATCTGCCGAGCTGGGCACCCGGCAACCCGACGGATACGATGAACGATCCGCCGGTGAATTTCATTGGCCGTGCCGGGGCGCTCGCGGCGTTTTATTCGCTGATGGCCTGGGGAATGGCGACCTATTTACTGCCCTTCAGCCTGACGTGGTTCGGAGTTTGCCGCGTGGCCTCGGGCCAGCCCACCACCTTCCGCCACTGGCTGGGCGTGGTGCTCATCGTGCTCAGCGGGGCGGCAGTCGTGGATGTGTGGAGCGGTGATTTGGTGCATCAAGACATCAGCCCGTTCGGCAGCGGTGGTGCGTTTGGGCGTCTCCTGGGCGGCCGCATCTTCTCCAACCTGTTTGGCCACGTAGGCTCGCTGATGGTGCTGGGCGCGATTTACACGGTGGGTCTGATTTTTGTCACGGGCATGCATCCCATCGCGGTGTTTCGCAGCGCCCGCCAGGAACTGCCGGTCTTGGTCCGGCGGCTGATCAAACGCTGGCGCGAGCGGCCAGTGCCTGTGGCGGTCGCGAAGGATGTCGCCGCGCTGGAAGACCCAGCAGAGACCAGGCGCAGGGCCCGGGCGAAAATCCCCACACCTTCCGCGATCGGTGCCTCCACCGCCACGGTGCCGCCGATGCTGGAGACTTTCACGGCGCAGGACCTGCCGTTGTCCTTCGAACCCCAGATCATTGATTCCTCGACCCCGAAACCCCTGGTCAAGGACGACAACCGGCCCAGCCTCAGCGATGTCTGGTCGAAGAAGCGCGCCCAAAAGATCGAGCAGTCCGGTCCGGCCCCGATGGGCAGCCTCACCGACCGCTATCGCGACTACACGCTGCCCACGCTGGACCTGCTTCAGTGGCCTGACCCTTCGCTCGTGGCGCCTGCCGATCCTTTGGAGTTGAAGGAAATGCAGGACACCATCGTGCGCACGCTGGACAGTTTTGGCATCAAAGTGACCAAGGGCGACATCACCCGCGGCCCGGCTATCACCCGCTACGAAGTGCGCCCGGTGGACGGTCTGCGCGTGAGCCGCATCGCCACGTTGGACGCGGATCTGGCCCGCGCCACCAAGGCCGAGCGCATCAACATTCTCGCCCCGATCCCGGGCAAGGACACCGTGGGCATTGAGATCGCCAACCGCAACAAGGTGGTCGTTCCCGTGCGGGAACTGCTCGAAGATGAAGCCTTCCAGAATCCCAAGGCGAAACTGCCCCTCGCCCTGGGCAAGGATGTGTATGGCAAGACCATCATCGCCGACCTTGCCGCGATGCCTCATCTGCTGGTGGCAGGTGCCACCGGCTCGGGGAAGTCCGTCTGCATCAACACGATCATCACCAGCCTGATCTGCCGCTTCGCTCCGGACGAGCTGCGCTTCATCATGATCGATCCGAAGGTGGTGGAAATGCAGACTTACGCCGAGCTGCCGCACCTCGCCCTGCCAGTCGTGACCGATCCGAAGAAGGCGCTGCTCGCGCTGCGCTGGGTGGTTCGCGAGATGGAGACACGCTATCAGGTCTTCGCCGCGGAAGGCTGCCGCAACTTCGAGACCTTCAACAACCGCAATCGCAAGAAGACCAGCGACACGCGCAATGCCAAGCTCGCCGAGAGCGCCGCCATGGCGGGCGCGGTATCCACCGGCGGTGCCACAAGCATGAGCGCGGGAGAACTCGCCGCCATTGCCGGGCTGGGCGATGTCCAGCAAACCGTCACCGCCACGCTCGACAAGGCCGACGAGACCGAGACGCTGCTGGTCGATGCCAACGGCGACTGGGCCGGTGATTCCGCCCCGCCGCCTACCCGCAGCCAGGAACTCATCATCCCCGACACGATGCCTTACATCGTGGTCATCATCGACGAACTGGCGGACCTGATGCAGACCGCCCCTGCGGACATTGAAGTGGCCATCGCCCGCATCACCCAGATGGCGCGCGCCGCCGGCATTCACCTGATCGTTGCGACCCAGACGCCGCGCGCGGACGTCATCACCGGCGTGATCAAGGCCAACGTGCCTTCACGCATCGCCTTCCAGGTGGCTTCGGCCCTGGACAGCCGCGTGATCCTGGACCGCAAGGGAGCTGAAAAACTGGTGGGCAAGGGCGACATGCTATACTTGCCGCCCGGCACGGCGAATCTGGTGCGCAGCCAGGGCGCGCTGGTGACGGATGAAGAGATCCATGCGCTGGTGGGCCATTGCGTGAGCCAGGGCCGGCCAGTCTTTGACACGGGCGACAAGAACATCGGCGGCATGAGCATGGGCTTCGGTGACGAGGATGATGGCGAGGAGGTCAGTTCCGAGGACGAGAAGATCCTCGAGAAGTGCCTGGAAGTCATCCGCCAGGAGAAAAAAGCCTCCACCTCGCTGCTGCAACGTCGTCTCGGCCTCGGCTACACCCGCGCCGCCCGCATGATGGACATCCTTGAGGACCGCGGCATCATCGGACCGGGTGAAGGCGCGAAGCCACGGGAAATTCTTGTGCAGCTGGACTGACCGGGGGGCGTTTTCCGCGACCTGACAACTCCCCACTTTCATCGGACGCGGTGTCCATTGAATTTGTGGTGATCATGGGAGCTGCAGGCTCTTTGGACTGCGGTGACTTGTCACCGCTTTACGGCGGAGCGGACTTGTCCGCGCGGGGGAACGAGAGACTGTTTGTCGCCACCGGCTTCGCTTCAAAAAGTCCCGGCGCTTTGCGTCCGCTATTCCGTCGGCAAGCCTCCATTGCCCAAAGCGGTGACGAGTCACCGCATTCCAAAGAGCCTGCGGCTCCTGTGGTAGCAATGAGTCATTGGACGCGCAGTCTGTGGCCCTTCGCATTCACGTCCCCGCCGCGCGCAGACACACCCCGTCTCCCTGCCGCACATAGATCCATGGGCGGAAAACGGAACCTCGAAAGCGGCAACGAACTGAGGCTTAGCTGGCCGCAGGCGTCTCTTCCTTGACCACGCTGGCGATGGCGCTGCGGTCATACTCGACCTTCACACCGTCGGCGATGCGCACCATCGCGGTCTTTTCCTTGAGGCTGGTGATCGTGCCGTGGGCGCCGCCGATGGTGACGACATCATCGCCCACTTTCAAGGCCTTGAGCAGGGCCTCCAGTTGCTTCTGGCGGTTGCGCTGCGGGCGGATGAGCACGAAATACATCATCACGAACATCAGCACCATGAACACCATGGGGTTGCCGAAGAGCCCGCCGGGAGCTTGGCCGTCAGCGGCGGCCTGGGCAAGCATGCTGTGCGTGAGAGAAGGGGAAAGGGTGGAACTCATGAGTCTTCGGAATCGGTGTCGTGCGGTTTGTATTTGGCCACCACCTCGGCGCGGAACTCGGCGAAACAGCCTTGCTCAATCGCGTTCCGGGCCTGGGCGGCGAGGGAGAGGTAGAAATGCAGGTTGTGCAGTGAAATCAACCGCAATCCGAGAATTTCCCCGACCTTGACGAGATGCCGGATGTAGGCGCGGGAAAAGCCTTTGCACAGCGGATGGGTGTCCTCCGCGATGTCGGCAAAGTCATGGGCGTAGCAGTTGTTCTTGAGGTTGATGGTGCCTTCGGCGGTGAAGGCGGTGCCGTTGCGGGCGATGCGCGTGGGCAGCACGCAGTCGAACATGTCCACGCCGCGTGCGATGAGTTCGATCATCTGCGGAGGCGTGCCCAGCCCCATGGCGTAGCGCGCTTGATTCTCCGGCAGGACGGGGCAGACCCACTCCGCCACTTCCATCATTTCCTTCTCGCTCTCGCCGACGCTGACCCCGCCGATGGCATAGCCATCGAAGCCGATGTCCATGAGCGCGCGGGCGGAGCGCTCACGCAGTTCCCGGTAAATGCTGCCCTGGACGATGCCGAAGTGCATCTGCGGCTTGCCGTTGGTCATCGGCTGGTTCTTTTGCGCCCAGTCCTTGCACCGGCGCGCCCAGCGCAGAGTGAGGTCCAGGCTCTTGGCGGCATAGCCCGGCTCGCAGGGATGGGGCGGGCACTCGTCGAACAGCATGGCGATGTCGGAACCGAGCACGGCCTGGGCCTCCATGGCGGTCTCAGGTCCCAGGAACATGGGCGTGCCATCGACGTGGTTTTGGAAGTGCACACCCTCTTCGGTGATCTTGCGCAGGCGCGCCAGGGAGAACACCTGGAAGCCGCCGCTGTCGGTGAGCATGGGATGCTGCCAGTTGGCGAAGGCATGCAGCCCTCCGGCCTCGCGGATGATGTCCAGGCCCGGCCGTACGAACAGGTGATAGGTGTTGCCCAGGATGATCTGCGCGCCCAAGGCCTCCAGTTCCACCGGATGGATGGATTTGACGCTGCCCTGCGTGCCCACCGGCATGAAGATCGGCGTCTCGACGATGCCATGCGGCGTGTGCAGCCGACCGCGACGGGCGGAGGACTTGGGATCGGTGGCAAGGAGTTCAAACATGCGGCGCGCGGGATAAACGCCGGTAGCGCGAGGTTCAACCGCTATTCGCGAAGAAGGAAGTGCGGAGTGCTGGTGTGAAGTGAAAAGCCAGCAGTCAGGACTGGGCACTTAGCACGTAACACTTCTCACCCAATCCCCATCGAAGCCCGTCCTCCGCCCTCCCCCCATTCTATTATATCACCACGCCCGCTTCCGCCTGCAACTCCCGTACCATCGCCTTGATCCGCTGCGGGCCACGGACGTTCTTGAACTGCACTTCCACCGCCGTGGAGTCCGGGGAGAAGAAGTTCACCGTGCCGACGCCGAAAAAGCCGAGAAGCCCGCTCTGATGAACGTCGATGGCCCCGATGTCCTCGATGCGGAGGTCCTTCGAACTGCGTCCGATGAGGCCCCAGACCACCTCCACGCGCTCGGCGGTCACATAGTACTCGTTGAGCTGGCGTGATAAGATCGTGCCGCAGAACATCAGGGAGGCGAAGCCAAGGCCCAGGAGAAAGTACTTGCCGCCCATGGAGATGCTTATCACTGCCGCCGCCAGCAGGATCACCACGAGCAGCAGCACCGGGAGAAAGCTTAACCAGGAGGGGTGACCGTGGAAGTGGATGTCTTCGCTTCCCAAATCTTCGCTCTCCTCCGCCTCGATTTCTGCGCCTTCCTCTTCGGTCTCAGGGTCCGGGGCGTTGACTTGTCGTGTGTCCCAGGGGGTGTCACCGGCAAACTCCTGATAGGTGGGCCGGTCGAAGCGCCCCCCCGGATTCTGCGTTCTCGGCGGGGGCATGCCATCGATGAGTTCCCCCACCTTGTGCGAACGCTTGGTGATGCGGTCCACCACGATTTCCCCCCGCGCCAGGGATCCCCGCTCCACGAGGATGTAGAGATCCTCCTTGGTATGCGGGCCGCTCAGCGTGGAGTGCTGGGGCAGAAGGTAGCGCGCGGAGGCCATGACTGCCCGGATGTTTGACGGCAATTGCCCCAGGAATCAATCTTAAAGGAGGGTCGGCGCGAAATGGCTCACGCCGCTTCTTCCGGGCCGGGGACGTCGGGCAGCAGATCCTCGCGCCGCATCAGAACCGGGATGTCGAGCGTCGGCAGCGCTCCGGGGGTGCTGCGGCAGATCTCGGCCAGGTAGGGGGTGACGCGGTCAACCTCGGCCACGGCGGCATGCACGAGACTGGCGATGATGCGCTCGTCGTGGCGGTTCGGGCTGAAGATGTTCGACACCCGGAACATGACCTGGCCGCTGTCCCAGTCGATTTCGAAGTTGCCCAGGTTTAACTCCTTGTTGGTGCGCATGAGCAGCTCGCAGGCCGCCAACCGATGGGTTTCGGGCACGGGGAAGGAGGTGTTGGCCACCACGCTGACGATGCCCGCCTCGGCGTGGGTTTGCGCATGCACCAGCACCTTCGTGTGATGCGCTTCGAACCACGTTTCCACCACTTCCGCCTCCGGCACGGCGTGGTATTCCCAGCCCATGGTTTTGAATGCGGTGAGAACGGCGGCGTGGAGGGCGGACATGAGATGGCTGCCATCATGGCAGGGAGACAGTGTGTTTCAAGCGGGCGCTGAGAGGTTCTCACTCTGGGGCCGGATGATGCCATGAAGGCAAATGACGAATGACCAATGACGAAGTTCCAGCATTGGCCGAAGTGACAACTCTCCCTCTCATAGCATGGCCCTTGGGCACCCGCAGCTTCGTCATTTGTCATTCGTCATTCGCGGCGTTTCGCCCGATAGAACCCCATCGCCTTGTCGCGACACCCACTTTTTCGATCACCGAACACCCTCTTCGTGTCGATGGTCGGGACGGCGAGATTCGAACTCACGACTTCTTGCTCCCAAAGCAAGCGCTCTACCAGGCTGAGCTACGTCCCGAAACTGAAGGGGCGCAGATAATAGGGGCGGTGCGAAGATTGGCAAGGGAAAGATCCACCTCATTTTTCAAGCCGCTGGAAATGACCCTCACAGGGCGCTTCCCATGGCCGATAATGAGCAAGCTTCCTGTCCCCGCCCCGTATCATTGAACCCGATGAACACCCGTCTGTTTGCCCTCCTCTTGTTGTGCGGTCCCGCTC
>Ga0209697_10001063_pt1 | contig 44185 bp, 30 predicted proteins | sample AliMusrvi5mmetaG_FD_184115 | JGI IMG/M metagenome (GOLD analysis project Ga0209697, IMG submission 184115) | Freshwater lake bacterial and archeal communities from Alinen Mustajarvi, Finland, to study Microbial Dark Matter (Phase II) - Alinen... | ecosystem: Environmental > Aquatic > Freshwater...
GTCTGCCTACGCGTGTGAGAGCGATAACGCTTATGGGTGACACAATCACCTTGGTGTCCCGGCGAAGGATGCTTATTTTAACGGCATTGGGCGAGACGCCGGCGCTCCGACCAGCACGCCGACTTACGATGTGCTTCCGACCTACTCGACACCCGACACCAAAACGCACTAACCGTCCAGCAACGCTTCCACCACCCACGGCAACGCTTCAGCGGCGGTGGAGCGGATGCAGTGATCCATGATGCCGGACAGGGCGGTCGCTTCAGGATTGATCTCCACCAGCACGGCGCCGTGCCGGCTGGCGACTTCCGGTAAGCCGGCGGCGGGGTAGACGACGCCGGACGTGCCGATGACCAGCAGCCAATCGCAGGTGCGGGCGGCATGGGTAGCGGCGGCCAGCGTGCGTTCCGGCAGCGACTCGGTGTAGAGTACGATATCCGGCCGCAGCAAACCACCGCAATGGGGGCATGTGGGCGGCAACGAGGGCAGCGGCACGCGCAGGTCTTCCTCCTGATAGGTGCATTCCATGCAGCGCAGGCGCCAGAGCGTGCCGTGCAGTTCATACACCGGTTCGCTGCCGGCCCGTTGGTGCAGACCGTCGATATTCTGCGTAATCAGCGCCAGTTCGCGTTGACGCCCCAGTGTGGCCAGTGCCAGATGTCCGGCATTCGGCGCGGCCGTGGCTGCGCAGGCGCGCAGCCGATCATATAGCGTCCAGGTGCGCAACGGATCATCGGTGAGCGCGTCAGGGGTGAAGAAGGCGACCGGATCGGTTTCTCCCCACAGCGCATTGCGGCCACGGAAGGTAGGGATGCCGCTTTCCGCCGAGATGCCCGCCCCGGTGAGCGCGGCGAGATGTTGCGGCATGCGTCGTGCAAGCAGCCAGCGCTGAAATGACGCACGCGCCGCCGTCATCCTTTTTTCGACACGGCCTGGGTGAAATTCCGGCGATGGAAGCGGAGCGCCGCGTCGATATGCTCGTCCCAATATTCCCAGGTATGCCCGCCGGGAAATTCCTCGTATTCATGCACGATGCCCAGACTGTTCAGGTGGGCGTGAAAACGGCGGTTGTGATCGAGCAGAAAATCCTCCGTGCCGCAATCGAAGCGTATCATCGGCTTGTCACGCGTCTGCGCCGCCAACGCGAAACAATCGTTGCCGGCATCGAGCGGATCGGTGAGCAAGCGCGCCTCAGGCAAATCATCGCCTGCTAAGGCTGCCATATCCAAGACGCTGGAGTGCGCGGCCACCGAACCGAAGATCTCCGGAAACTTCAAACCGAGCTTCATCGCGCCATAGCCACCCATCGATAACCCACCGATACCGCGACCGGACGGATCTTTCACCGTCGGAAAGAGACGATCGACAAAGCGGACGGAGTCCAGGATATGCTGTTCGTAATTGCCCAATCCCGACGGCAGATTGCAGTAAAAACTGCGGGCACCGTCGAGCATCACGATCATTAACCCATACCGTTCCGCATAACGCTCGATGCTGGTGCGACGCAGCCAGATGCTCTGATCGTCGGACAGACCATGCAACTGGTAGACCACCTGAAAAGGTGTTTCCCGGTTGTCCGGCGTGACTATCTCCAGCGTGCTCTGTTTTTGCAGCGCCGTGCTGAAATACTGGACCTGCATTAATGCCATGCGAACCTCCGAAACTGATGCCACAAACCGCCCTGGTTTTCAGGACGGTTTGGCGTCTTGCGTGTCAATGCTCGGATAAAGATTAAGCGGCGGGCGGCGCCCCCGGCTTGGGCGGCTCAACCGCTTCCAAGATATCGTGCCCGATCAATTCTTTGATAATCTGCGTCGCCTGAGCCGCTTCCAATCCGCTTTGCTTGATCACATCGGACATGCTGCGCGTGCCGTCGATGACCTGCAATACTTTCTTCACGTTTTGCGGTACGTAGCGTACTTTGGCTTCCGCCCCCGGTTTCAACCGCAGCAACGCCGCCATTTGCTGTTCCGGGCTGGCGCCGCCGCCACCGCCGCCATTGGCGCCGGCAGGACTGCCTGGTGCGCCGTTCGTCGGCATGGCCGCCTGGTCATCGAGTCGCTTGGTGCCTTCCAGAATCAGGCTTTCGGTGCTCTGCGTGACGGTGCGATCGAGCGTAGGCAATACTTGCACGCGCTGAAAGAGGAAATTACCTTCCTGCAACGCGACAAGTTGATAAATCACTTCATCCGCCGTCGCCCCTTGAAATCCACGCGGCTCGACATGCCACACGGTGCCTTCGCGTACCACCACCATCACCCAGCGTTTATCGAGGGTCACCTCGATACGACCGGTTTTGCGTGATAGGTGAAGTAATTGCAGGAGTTCCGCAAATGAGATGTCCTTGAATGATCCTTTAACAGGCATGGTAGTTCCTTTACTCGAAGATTAGCAACGGTTCAGGTGTTCGGTTATCGACTGTTTCGTCCCGTCGGGGCGGCCGGAATACGAGTGTATTACCGAGAACATCACGACCCACTGCTGAAATCCGGCTTCCGAAGGACGATCGCCTGAACGGTTACGAAGATTACGCAAGTGCGCGAGATTATTCGCTGGCACGGGCGGCACGCGTGCGGGCATAGGCACGAGCCAGCGCGGCGATGATCGATTCCGTGGCGACGCGCGCCTGCAAACGCACTAACGGCGCACTGGCATTATAATCGAAAACGGTGAGCAGAAGATGCGATTCTCCGACCATCGAGATATATACATGAGAACGAACGCCTTGATGGTAGATCGAATTGAAGGCCTCTTCGCCGGCGAGATGCGCGAGTGCTTCCGACGAAGCGAAAGCTCCCACGGACAAGGCAGATAGGCTATCGATGGCAATTTTCGTCCAATCGCCTTGTTTGGCGATGGCGGTGCCGTCGCGCCCCATCAACACCGAGAAACGGACGCCGGTATCTTCTACGAACCGGGCCAGACACTGGTCCAGTAGCCCCGCATCCTCTTGATCAAGAATCAGATCGTCAAGTCTCACAGGATGTCCCTCAGAATGAACCCGACTCAAATCGATGTACTAAATCGCGTATGACATACCGGCAGAGTGTGGCCATCGTGGTATACACCCCGCGGCCATCGACGGCGACGGCTTCGAACGCCGGCACGCCTCCGGTATTGAGCAAATAGTCCATGTATGCAACCGGCGCGACCTCGCTCATATCGCGCTTATTGTATTGAATGACGTAGGGAAGTTCCTCTAGCTTACTATTGTATTCGGTCAGGTTGTCCTTTAAATTCTGCAAGCTCTCGACATTCTCCTGCATGATTTCCCACTGAGAATCGGCAACAAAAACCACGCCGTCTGCTCCACGTAACACCAGTTTGCGTGTCGCGTTATAGAGCACTTGTCCCGGCACGGTGTAAAGGCCGAATTTCACGCTGAATCCCCTGATTTCCGCCATCTGGATCGGCAGAAAGTCGAAATACAACGTGCGCTCTCCCGGCGTTGCCAGCGACACCATTTCACCACATTTCGCTGCCGACGCCTTATGGATATATTGCAGGTTGGAGGTTTTGCCGCACATCCCCGGACCGTAATACACCAGTTTGCAATTTATTTCTTTCGTCGCGTAATTAATGGACGCCATGAATTATCAATCCTATCGGATCATTCAAATCTGATCTCCGCTTCCTGCGGAACTTCCGGCAGGCTCATCCAACGCGGCGGAGTCTTTTTTGCGGTGAAATAGCTCTGTGCCAACTGGGGCACAAAATACTTGGGGGGAATACGCACCCACCGTCCCTGGTATTCTGTATCTTTGCGTGCTTCTCCTTGTTCGGTGACACCCAATCCCCGTTCAAATACCTGCTGCCAGGTCAGCCAGGCAGTGCCGCGCGGTAACTGCGGGAGCAGATAACTCATCGGCACATGCACCGTCGAATTAGCCAGCAGCAGATTTTTCGCTTCCGGCACCGAATCCAAGACGACTTTGGCGGGCAGACTGATGGTGCCGGTGACACCGGCTAGCGGCGTCACCGGGACAAAACCTTCCGGCGGCGCCAGCAGTGTCGATACCTTTTCTTCGCTCTTTTTGGTGTCGGTGACAAAGATTGGGGTCATCGTCGCTGACGGCGCCACATGTTTGACCGGCTTGGCAGTCGGCAGGGGAGGCGCGGTGGCTTCCGCTGCCGGAGCAGCCGCCTTGTCGTTAAAAGCAAACTTCTTGGATGCCGTGGCGGTGGTGGCCGTGGGCACCAGTATCGCGCACAAATCCTCGATGAGCGCCTTATACGCCAGCAGGAAAATCAGGCCGGTGAGCACGATAGACCACAGATGGAAGAGCCAGTAGGTGTTATCCGTCTTAAACAGTGTCCCCAGTTCGACGCGCAGCAAGAGAAAGATCAGCAGGTTTGCCGCCAGGCGCGTGGCCACCCCAAGGCCAATGCCAAGTACCGTCAGCAGCGCTTGGCGTGACCAGAGCCCCGCGAACAGCGCGTAGAGCACGACTTCCACTCCCCACAGCGCGGCGGCGGTAAAGGCCGGCAACGGCAAGTTCTGCACTGCCGGAAGCACCATTCGCAAGGGAATCGCGCAGAGTGCCCCCATGAAAAGTAGCGTTCCCAACGTTAAGGCATGTAATATCCCGAACGTGCGCTCTGGCCGAGTTATCGGAGTGGTGGTCATATACCCTCAAATTCCGTTATTATATATATATACCATATTTCTCCCGGGTTTGCCACATGTCTACCGTGATCATTGGCAATAACTATTGCGTTCAAGGCATAATCGCCGGGTGAAATGGGTACACACAAACGACTCCCAACCACACAGCGACTGTTGCGCGAAGGTGCGGATGACGGAAAAATAACTCCTTCCGGCGCACATCGGCAACGCGCATGTCTGGCTCGAGTGATATTTTACCACGGTAAGCAGGTTTCATGTCTACTGATCAACCAAAGACCACCTCGCCGATGCCTGGAGAACGCCTGATCGCGGCGTTGCTCTGGTGCACCGTTTCTGTGTATGGGTTAGCGATCGCGGCCGGTTTGACCGGCTTTTTTGTCTTGCGAAAACGCCGCCGTGTTCTGGCGCGCCACGGACTCTCGGTCGCGCTCTTCGGATTGGCGCTCTTTGTCATCTGGTCGCTGATCCTCATGCGCTTCAACGTGCTGTTGCCCGATGCCGAGATGAATTGGTTGTTGAAGACGGTGTTTTTCCACTTGCTGCACTCACCGGCGCAACTGCTGCATACCCTGGTGGCGCGCCCGGATAAATTCATCTACGATCAGGTTGCCGTGACGCCGACGTCACTGCTCTTTTTAAAATGTCTGACCGGCATGTTCCTGAGCAGCGCGCTGATCAGCCTGGTTGGCATCCTGGTCGCGGTATTCGGTAGTCGCGGACGACGTAGCGTCTCCGCGCCAACGCACACTGCCGAACGGCAGGAATCACAAAAAGAGACCGCGAAAGCGGTGTGAGCGGTTTGATACGTCGAGCATGATGATGTTTCGGCGATTAGGCCCGTAAGCCTTTGGAACAATGAGAAAAAACAAGTTGTTGGTGTCAGGTGTCAGGTGTCAGGCAACAACCGGCGACTTTCTCTGCTGATGCCGTTCGCCTTCCGGTCTCGGACCATGTCCTGGTGCCGATCATAATCATGTTCGGCCAAACTGACACCTGACACCTGACACCTATCACCTGTTACGGGTTGTGAGCAAGGCCCACGTTAGTATTAAAGTATGAGGTATCGATGGCTGTATTTCAACCGAATGCCGTATTGGGTAATTCGCGCACGCTAGTCACTATGGGAGCTGCGGGGGAAATTATGTCGCTGTTTTTCCCGCATATCGATTTCCCGCAGAACATGCAAGAAGGCATGCCGGCGGTCTATCTCGGCCCGCGTGGGCACGGACACCTCAGTTGGACGTTCGATGATGTCTGGCAGAAATCGCAAACTTACGTGCCGCGACGCAACATCCTGGTGACTGAGTTAGTCAATCCCTCCGCGGGCTTGACGCTGCGCATCACCGACCTGGTGCATCCGCGCCGCGATGTGTTCGTACGGCGATTTCAGTTAACCAATGTCGGGCCGCATGACCAGGAAGGCGCCGTCATGCAATACCTGTATCTGCGGCTGGGTGAGATGGCGCGCAAGAACAGCGCGCGACGGCTGGATGACGCGCAGGCCATCGTGCAATACTGGCGGCATATCTGCTTTGCCATGGGGGGCGATCCTCCCGATGCCACCCAGATCGGAAAAGCCGGTGGGCTATCCGGCAACAGCGCAAAAAACGACATGACCGACGGTTACCTGTCGAATCAGCGTGAAGAGTTGGGCGATGTCGATACCGCCTATGCCTGGAATTACTGGCTGCGTCCGGGAGAAGAATTTGAACGGGTCTTCATCATTTCCGCCGCCACCAGCGAACCGGCCGCGTTGGCGCAGTTATCCCAGGTGCGCGCGCAGGGATTCCAGGCGCTATATGATGTGACCGATCACTGGTGGGACGCCTGGCTGTCCGCCGCGACACCCCCGCGTGCCATCGGGGCGGAATTTACCGAAATCTACTACCGCTCGCTGCTGGCAACGCGTTTGCTGTATGACGAGCGGTATGGTTCCTTTTTGGCCGCCCCGGAATTCGATCCGCTGTTCGAGCGGTGTGGCGGATACGGATTCGTCTGGCCGCGCGATGCCGCCGAGGTCGTGTTGGCGCTAGAAGAAGCCGGCTTGCCGGAGATGGTCGAGCGGTTCTTCGAATGGGCACGCAACACGCAGGCGCCCGAAGGCTATTGGGAACAGCGCTACTGGATCAGCGGTGAGCGCGGTCCAGGCTGGTGCAGTTTCCTGGATTCCATCCAGATCGATCAGACCGGCTCCATGGTCTACGCGCTCGGTGTCCATGCCGAACGCTTGCCGGTGCACGAGCGACCGGGCTTCTATGAGCGCTACTGGACGGTGGTGGAAAGCGCTTCGAACTATTTGACCGCCGCTCTCGGCGCAAACGGCCTGCATTCCCTGGCCTTCGACCTGTGGGAGAAGTTTCGCGGCAGCTTTACATATTCGAACGCTTCCATCTATGCCGCGCTGCACACCGCCGCGCAATGGGCGAACGCGCGCGGGCTGGAGGAACAGGCCGCGGCGTGGAGCGGCGCGGCGGAGAAGATCAAAGCGACCTTGCTGGCGCAATGCTGGAATGGAGAATACTTTGCACGCGGGTTCAACGAACGGGGCGAGATCGACTGGGGTGTCGATTCCGCCATGCTCGGAGTATTCGATCCCTTCAATCTGTTGTCGCTGGATGTGCCGGAAGAGCGCGCGATGGTGGAAAGCATGGTGAAGGTTATCCGCGAGCGGCTGCATAAAAGCCTGCCGGATGGCGAAGCCATTATGCGCCACGAAGGAGATGACTATGTCGAAGGCAGCGCCGGCGGTGTGAATACCTTGTGGCTGGCGCGCGTGCTGTTGCAATTGGCGGTTTACTACGCTGAGCGCAACCCGGTGCGCTCTGCCACTTATCGTGAGCAAGCGGAAAGCTATATGCGGGTCGTGATTGCACGCGGCACCAACACTGGCTTGTTGCCCGAGTTGATCGGCGGCGGCGCCACCTCCCGCTGGGCCGCTCCGCATGGCTGGGCAATGGCCAGTTTCATCAAATGCGCGCTGCTCTTGAATGAGTTGGAGCGATAGTTGGTTTCAGGTTTCAGGTGTCGGGTGTCGGGAAATTTGCCTTGCACTTGGGACTTGCACTTACACTTACACTTAATCACTCATGTTTTAAATGTAAGTGTAAGTGCAAGTGCAAGTTTCGATAGTCCGACACCCGGCACCTGTCCCCCCACGTCTTCCATTACCAACAACGACCGTGCTCAAGGCAACTTACATCAGGGTAAGGTGTCTAAGGGAGTAGATTATCGGCAATCGTTCGGGATTTCATCATCGTCACTACGTGAAGAAAGCGGTGGCGGACGGCCGGCTCCCATCCTTCGCGGATATAAAATGTCGAACGCATTGTTGACGGCTGATAGCTTGTTTGGAGGAATTGAAACGGATGGCTAGTGGCACAACGGAGATGGTTCGCCCACAGGATATGCAGGTACCCCCCGAAGCCATCGCACTGATGACACGCGAAGTGGCGTTGCGCTATTGCGTCTGTCCGATCGCGATCTCTGACCCGCGCGACAGCGTGCGCTCGCTCACCCTGGCGTCCATCGATCCCACCAACCTGTTCCTGATCGATGAAGTGCAACGGATTGTCGGTCGGAAGGTCATGCTGGTGCCGGCCACCGAGCAGGACATCATGCTCGGGATCGCGATTTACTACCTGGAAGCCGCGAAAAAAGCCGCGCAACAACCTGCCGAAGTCTCGGAAGAAGTAAGTTCCATTGCGATTGGTGAGGAGCCGATCACCGTCGCGGAACAGCATCTGGGCTCGATCAAAATGGTGGACGGCATCCTGCAGCGCGCGGTGAACGAGCGCACCACGGACATCCACATCGAACCCCACGAGGAAGCCACCTTCGTGCGTTTCCGCATCGACGGCGTCATGTACGATCACCAGACCTTCGATCCCGCGCTGCACTCCACGATCATTTCACGTATCAAAATTCTCGCCGGGTTGGACATCGCGCAGAATCGCCTGCCGCAGGACGGACGCTTCGAATTGACGGTCGGCACTAAAAACAAGCGCCTCTACGATATCCGCACTTCAATTATCCCATTATTGACCGGGCAAAAAGCCGTGCTGCGCCTGCTGCCGAAAGGGCATATGTCGGTTTCGTTCAACCAACTCGGGTTGAGCAGTAAAAACCGCGAGACGCTGATGGGCCTGATCAACAAGCCCTACGGCATGATGCTGGCCACCGGGCCGACCGGCTCGGGCAAAACCAGCACCATGTATGCCTGCCTGTCCATGGTAGATTGCATCGGCAAGAATGTCATCACCGTGGAAGACCCGGTCGAGTTCCAGTTTCAGCGCGTGGGACAGATGCAGGTGCATCCGAAGATCGGACTGGATTTCGCCGCCGGCCTGCGCGCCATTCTGCGCCAGGACCCGGATATCATCATGGTCGGGGAAATTCGCGACCTGGAGACGTTGTCGATGGCCGTGCAATCGTCGCTCACCGGCCACCTGGTGTTCTCCACCCTGCACTGCAATGATGCCGCCGCCGGCGCCGCGCGCATGATCAATATGGGCGCCGAGCCGTTTCTGGTCACGTCCGCGGTCAGCGGCATCCTCTCCCAGCGACTGGTACGTAAACTCTGCGAGAAGTGCAAGGTACAGGCCTCGGTCAGCCGGCAGATTCGCCGGCAGTTGAATCTACCCACGGACGATGATACCATCTATTATCATGGCATGGGGTGCCAACACTGCCGCAATACCGGCTATTACGGTCGCGTCAGCGTCTTTGAAGTGCTTCCGATGTTCGAAGAAATCCAGCAGGCGATCATTCGCAAAGCCACCTCCACGGAAATTCGCCATATCATGCTGGCCAACAACGTCGCATCCCTGCGCGATGACGCACTGGATAAAGCCCGCGCCGGCCTCACCAGCCTGGAAGAGGTCATTCGCTCGGTCTATGTGGATGATGTGTAACGGCCAGGATTGTGTAGACCGGCTCATACACTTGCACTTGCACGAATCGCCACCTTTTGATGTAGGTGTAAGTGCTGGTTGAATGTGTATGAAAACGTCACTGACATCCTTCAGTCGAACTCATCCCATTTTCGCCGCACCAGATAAGCCAGCGCGAGAAATAGCGTCACCTGCCCGGCAAATCGGAGCGGCTCAAATTGCGGAACCGCGCAGAACAGCAGGTAGGCAAATGCCCCGATTAGATAGCTGTGAAATCCCCACAGACGATGCCATAACAAGGCCAGCGCACCACAGATGAAGAAGAGCGATGAAGCATGTAACAGCAGATAAGACCAGAGCGGTGGTAGCAGGGGAGAGCGATCAACTGCACCGAGACCGCCGGAAAATGGGAGAAAAACGCCGCGGGAACCTTGCCAAAATTCACGCGCGTCGCACATCAGGTAACCGTTGAAAGCCAATATGAGCAACAACAGCAGCAGCAACGGCCAGCCAAGGGACGGACTGCACCACATCGGCAACGCAACACCCCGGTCGCGCGGTACCTTCGCCTCTGGTAGTTGCCCTTCCCGCTGGGCCGTTAAATCATGCAGAAACTCCTGTGTGGTCTCCTGCAGCGATGCCGCGGCAGACACTTTGCCGGAAGAATGTGCCTCGCTCATACCGGTCTCCCTGGGTAACAATCATTTCACGCAGTTCGTGTCGATTGAACAATCGGGAATGCCTATCCAGGTTTATCGTCGTGTGAAACGACAGCCGACACCCTATTCGAATTCGTCCCATTTTCGGCGCGACAAGAAGAGAATCACGCCATTCATCACCGTCAACCCGGCCGTTTCTTGCGACGGCATATTGAAGACCATCGACAGTATGATGCAGCATGCCCCGACCAGGTAGCTGTAAAATCCCCATTGCCGACGCCAGTAGATGGCCAATGCCCCCACGATACAGCAGAGCGCAGACACATGGGTCAGCAGAAACGCTAATAACGCGCCAGGTATGAAGGCATCGCGTAATGTGCGAAAGTAGAAGAAGTAATCCGCAAGTGTATTACCATACACCACAAGACTGAGCGCCAAGAGCAACAGCAATGGCCAGCCCAGCGACGGATAACACCACGCCGGCAAGTTGCTGCACCGGCCAGCAGACGGCTTCGGTTCCGGGAGTAATCCATCCCGCTGGGCACATAACTCACGAACAAAATCCGGCGCCGTATCCTGCAGCGACACCTGACCAAGCGTCTCGCCGGGAGAATGCGATTCGCTCATATTCGCCTCCCCAAAACAGATGCTCACGTCTGTTAATATAGTACCTTACCCTTATCAGAAACCAACTATACACCGACCGCTTTCGTCTATGGAGAGTGCAGGGCCGCAGCCCCGCTTTGGTATTACGGTATCGTTCTCGATGAGGGATTGGTGACCAATTCGTACGGGTGTAAAAGCGGTGCTGCGGTATCGCACTCCATAGTTACCGATCAGGTTTACTATTGTGTGAGTGGCTACTGGACGCGTCTTGCTGCGGCTGCGGCGCTACTACGAGCCCATTATGCGTTGACGTGGGAGGACGTGTGAAAGCGGCGCTGCGGCGACGCACTCCAAATTAAGGTTTGACATTGCTGTTGGATAGGAGTATAATTATAGCGCTTTTGCCAGTATGCTCGCGTATGGAGGTTATCGTTGGCGCTGTTTAGCTGGATTTTCAACATATTTACAAATATATTTTCTAGTATGGCATATTTAGGTTTAGGTATACTCAGGAACGGGTACAATGTAATTGTTGAGCAAAGTTGCCTGGTGTGGTACCCACGAGGCGACAGCGGTCGACACACTGCCCCATCAGCGATGAGGTATGGACGGGAATGCCGCGGCCATCGATTGCGCTTTGGTCGCGGGCAGGCTCGTAGCTCCTCGCCCCCGGAAACGGCCATGGATGGCTTTTATATTCGGAAGGCCGCTGACTCGCCCCGGCTAACCCTATAGTTAGCACGGGTGATAATATGCGTGCGGTAGACCTTCACCGGTTTATTGGGCACGGACATATTTGCCACTCCTACCAGCAGTTTACTGCTTACCGAGTGGATCACCGCTGGTGACAGCGGGCTCGCTGCTTCGGCAGCGAGGGCCTTCCTCAACCTGGCCGCGCTGGTCAGGTACCATGGGCGAGGACTACGACCTCATCGCGGATGGGGCAGGCTCTTTGAGAGACGCATAGGGGAAATTTTGCTCGCACCGGTTTTTGAAGAAAAACTACCGGGGCGGGTTTTCGGTCGTCAAGCGGGTGGTGGAGGCAGGATGCAGGATGGGACGGATCGGTCGGATTAGACGGATGATTGGGAGGTATGAGAATTATGGGAGTTATGGTCTGAGGGTGGAAAAGGGGGTAACGGTTGCTAGGCGACGGGGACAGTCCATTGGTGTTTGGTCGGTTCGATGGCTTTTTATGACCTTCTCGGGTTGATATTGGGAGGGACAGTTCCCTTATGTGGGAGTGACATTCCCCTGGGGACCGGGGCGGGCTTTTGGTTGTCTAGGGGTGGTGATTGGTTGGATTGGACGGATGGATGGGAGTTATGGGAGATATGAGAGTTATGGGTTTTTTGGGGAGGTGGGCACCTTGCTGGGGTTTCCCTATCACTGGCGGGGCTCGCTGCGCTCACACCCTTCCAAACGGTTTTACTCACACCCTCATCATTTTAAGCTGTGATCGCCTCCCCTTGCTTGTCAGACAGCCGCATTTTCGTTAGAGTGTGATGCATATGGCACAGCGAAAAACGTATCACATCGAAGTATGGGGCTGCCAGATGAACGTGGCCGATGCCGCGGCGGCGGCGCGACGATTGGAAGCACTTGGCTACGAGGAAGTGCCGGACCCGGCGGACGCGGATCTGGTGCTGCTGGAAACCTGCTGCGTGCGGGAGAAGCCTGAACACAAGATATACAGCCGGCTGGGTGAATTACGTCCATTCAAAGTCGCCCGCCCCAGCATGCGGTTGGGCGTGTGCGGCTGCATGGCGCAAAAGGAAGGCAAGGCGATCTTCCGCAACGCGCCGTTCGTCGATCTGGTGATCGGCCCGCGCAGTCTGCACCGGTTGCCGGCCGTGCTGGACGCGCTGGAAGAAACCGGCACGCGGCAATTAGCCATCGAGATGGATGACGCGCCGGCGGCGGAAGCGCAGGAATTTACCCGCGAACGGCGGCGCGGTGAGTTGAAGGCGTTTGTCAACATCATCGAAGGCTGCAACTACCATTGCTCGTATTGCATCGTGCCCGCCGTGCGCGGGGTCTTCACCAGCCGGCCGCCGGCGGAAGTGGCAGACGAAGTACGGCAGTTGGTCGATGCCGGCGTGAAGGAAGTGTCATTGCTGGGTCAGAGCGTGCTGGCGTATGGCCGCGATGCCGCGCGCGCTTTCGACATCGTCGATCTCTTCAGCCTGCTGCACGAGATTCCCGATCTCACGCGCATCCGCTTCACCACCAATCACCCGTTGGAAGTCAACGAGCGCATCATCACCGCGGTGTGCGAGATGCCGAAGGTGATGGAACACTTTCACATGCCCATCCAGGCCGGTGATGACCTGTTGCTGAAAGCCATGCGGCGCGGCTATACCGTGGAGCGCTATGAAGCGCTGCTGGCGGAGATTCGCGATAAAATCCCCGGCGTCAGTGTCACCAGCGATATCATTGTCGGTTTTCCCGGCGAAACCGAGGAGATGTTCGCGCGCTGTGTGGAAACCTATCGCCGGCTGCGCTTCGATCAGCAGTTTCTCTTCGTCTACAGCGCGCGCCCCGGCACTTCCGCCGCCACGCTGCCCGACCAGTTGCCGCAAGCCGTGAAGGTGGCGCGCATGAATCAGTTAGTCGCGCTGCAAAATGCCATCAGCGTCGAGCGCAACACCGAGCAGCTTGGCATGGACTATGAAGTGATGGTGGACGGCCCAAGCGAACGCGACGCCGGCAAGCTGGCCGGACGCGCCCGCAACAACAAAGCGCTGGTCTTCACCGTCGATCCCGATTCCCCCACCCCGCTGCCCGGCGCCCTCGTCACCGTCCGCGCGGAAACGGCGCATATCTGGGGGTTTGGCGGGCGGATGCTTCACACTCTGCCTTCGCGCTTGATCGCCAGATAACGATTCACCACGGCGACGGACAGATCGCTGGGGGCGGCATCGACGGTGAGAATACCGCGCTGGTGGAGAGTGGCCAACGCCAACTGGCGGTCTTCCTGCACGAGATCGGCCATCGTTTGTTGAAAGAGCCCGGTCGGGTTGGCGGGAGCGCCGGCGAGCATGGCGCGCAATTCGTAATCGCTGAGCGCCACGCAGAGCACGGTGTGGCGCGGATGCAGTAACGCCAGGTTATCCATCAGCCGGCGCGACGAATCCGGATCGATCAAGTCGGTAAAGATGACGATCAGCGCGCGCTTCCGCTGGCGCTGGGCGAGAAAGGTGAAGGCGGCGCGGTAGTCGGATTCCACCGCGCGCGGGTGCAGCGGGTATAGTTGTTCGAGCACCAGCGGCAATTGTCCGGCGCCTTTGCCCGGCGGCATAAAGGCCACCACTTCTTCCGCGAACGCCATCACCCCCACCCGATCCTGCGCCTGTGCCGACACGTAGGTGAGCAGCACCGCGGCGTTGATGGCATGATCGAGTTTGGTCATGTAATCCAGATGGCTGGCCATCGCGCGTCCCATATCCAGCACCAGCATAATCTGCTGGTTGCGTTCGATATCGTATTCGCGGGTGACCAGGGCGTGCCGCCGTGCGCTGGCCTTCCAATCGACGCGGCGCAATTCATCGTCGGGGAGATACTCGCGCAGCGATTCGAATTCCGTCCCCTGCCCGCGCAGCCGCATGGCGCGGAGGCCCATCAGGCGGGTGCGCTGCCGGCGCGTCAGCAACTGCTGCTGTTTGGTTTGCAACAGGTTCGGGAAGACTTTCACCCGGTCATCCACCGCCACTTCCCGCTGCGCGATCCACAACCCCAACTGCGTCTTCACCCGCAGCGTCAACGGGCCGAAGCGACATTCACCGCGGCGCAATGGCGTGAGGTGATAGGTAAAACTGAACGAACCGAAGGGCGACAGCGCGCCGGCGGCCATCGCCTCCTCATGGGTGCATTCTTCCGGCGGAGCATCACGCAACGCGAACCGGCAGGGAAGCGCCGTCGGATTTTCCACCAGCACGACGACTTTGTTCCCGGCGCCGAGGGAGAGAATCTCCTCGTGCGCGCGGCGTGCCCGCACCGCCTCCAGCCGCCGGAGCAACAGGGCATCGGCCACCGACATCAATACCAATAGACCGATCAATCCCAGCCCGAGCGTCCGGCACGGCGGACAGAGCGGCGCCACCATCAGGCAAATGCCGCCCATCGCCAACCATCCCAGCGCAAAGACGCTATAGCGCATGAAGTCTCCTACCCCATCGAATCCGATCGATCAGGACCGCTTTCCCCATACTGCGTGTTTCAGTATTACTGCTCCGCGCATAGGTTCGTGAACAAATACAATCATGGGAGCCCGGCAGTCCTCTGCCGGCTCTTGTTCAGGTCTCTCTGGCGCGCGAGCGTCCCCGCGAGCACTCCGGTGGTTTCGATACGACCCTCCGTAGTCTACTCAACCACCGGAGTGCTCGCGGGGACGCTCGCGCGCCAGAGGGACCTTATGGATACATTTTAACGAACCCATGCGCGGATCAGTAACGTTTCCCTATTCAGTGCTATTTCGCGCAGACACCGCGGTCGCGAAGTGGAAAATACGGAACTCGTAGGGTGGAACCTCGACCGGAATCGCCCCTCCCGGTTCACCCGCCGGCAATGGCGTATCTGTCCATTGTTCGATTTGGCCCACACCATCACGCACCGATATTTCACCGCGCCAGCGTGTCTCATGGTGGTTAAAAATGGAAACCAGCCACCCGCTGTTGAGTTTATTGGCCAGCCAGTGGACCGCCTCGCCGATGACCTTGATCGGGCAGACCTGGGTGTAGAGGGCATCGATGAGACGTACCATCTCCTGGTCGAGAGCATGCGGAGACTCGACCGCCCATGGTTGGACCGTCAGGTACGCTTTCCCCCGGCCCCGCTCCGTGACATAGACCGAGGTGGGTACCTGCCCGCGACTCTGCCAGGGCCGGCAATCGTCCGTCTGCAGGTTGGCGACCGAAGCCACGACATCGCCCGTCAGGGTTGCGGCCTCCCATGACGCGCCGAAAAAGCGTTGATGCGCCTGGGGAATCTGGCAGAGGTTCGCCACGACGATCCCGCCGTTCCGGACGTATTCTTCGAGCAGCAACCAGAACGCGTCATCTTCCGGCACCATGCCTAGCAGCACTACCAGCGGATAGGCGCACAGGGTTTCGGCATGGACATATTCGTCGAAGATGTCCATGGTATCGCCCCACCGGGTGCGGCCAAGGTAACGACCTTCTTCGGCCTTTTCCATCGGGATCCGCCCCTGTTTGATGAGCTGATACTTGTCGGGATTTTCGATTTCACGCCAGAGGTCCGTCCGCCAACCGGTGATCGGTTCAGCTTCGAACGCGGCGCGGTAGAACGCGCCGATCATCCACTCGGCCGGGGTCGATTCGAGTTTGCCGAACCAAACCTGGTAGGGTGGGAAATGCGCATCCGGGTCTGGACGAACCACGTCGTCGGCACCGATGCTATAGGCGGCGTTCCATCCATTCTTACTGTGCACCACGAGCGCCATGGGGACGAAGGGCGCCCCCCGCTCCGGGTGTCGATCGAGGACGTAGCGGCCGAATTCAACGCCATTGCTTCCGACCGGCGAGAGGTCGCCGCAGTCATTGGCTGTGCGTTGATTGTTCGTCCCTCCCCAGCCGGTGTCAAGGTTTTTGTCCGGCTCACCGTCGAGCACGAAATGCGTGCGGTCGGCCACCTCGCACTCGACATAATCCGCTCCGGCCAGAAATCCCATCATCCAGGAACGCAGCAGCAGGCTGGCACTCAAACCGCCGCACCAGCGACCGTCGCGTCCATACATCGTTTCGAACGGCGAAGCTAACCCATCCCACGGGCTGACATCATAGCCCCAGCGGGCGGCGTATTCCCGGGCGCCGCCACGGCAGGCGGCGACCAGCAGATGCGAATTCCAGGTGGATTCGCACATGGTTTCGATGCTGACACTGGGCCAACCCCAGTGAAAATTATGGTGGATATCGTAGCCGCGGTTGCAGCAGACATCAATCGGGTAGTCCTGCATCCGCAATCCATGCCGGTCGAAGAATGTCGGCAAATCCTTGACCGGGTAGGTCGCGGGTAAATGACCATAACAGGGTTGATAGCCGAAGCGCTTGTAACGGTCGAAATGCACTGTGGTCTGGTTGAACCGTTCCCAGTTCGCATAGCAGAGCGCGCGTGTTGACCAGTCGGCGGGAAAATCGATGAAGCAGGAGTCCAATTCGCCGCGCATCTGCAAGGCCACGCGCCAGGCGCCATAGCGTAGGTTCAATTCCCTGGCACGCTCCAGCACCTCCAGCAGGTGTTGTTCCGGATCGACGCCAAGCCGTTGGCAATACGAGAGATACAAACCGGTCTCGGGGAAGACCCAGAACACCACATGGGCCAGCGAGAAATCACCCGTCCGCCATTGCCCTTCGAGGTGATCCATGGTGGCCAGGATGTTGTCCGTCGCCGGGCAGACGTCTTTGATAATCGCCATGCGACTTCCATTGGCGGCCCCGAGCCCCAGCAAAATGCTGAATGGCTTGTTGTCACGGTCAGCGGTCGGTGGAGCGCCCAGGTCTAACACGAGTTGTATCTTGCCGTCCGAAAATGCTGTCATCGGATATCCTTCAAAAATAATGGGTAACCGTTCCGGCATCTCTGGCGCGCGAGCACTCCGGTGGTTGAGTAGACTACGGATGGTCGTAGCGAAACCACCGGAGTGCTCGCGAGGACGCTCGCGCGCCAGAGCGACCGGAACAGTTACAATAAGGGTTTCATTTACGCCATCGGTCCGGTTCGCACCACCTGTTAGTCGTTGCGATAAACTTACACTTACACTTGCACTAATCCGTGTAAGTGCAAGTGTAAGTGTAAGTGTAAGTGTAAGCCAACGAGGGTGCGCATCGACACCTGACACCTGAACCCTGACACCCGAAACCTTCTCTCCGTATCTTATCCGTTCCTTCTCATCTCCGCAACAGCCCGGATGCAGCAGGAACGGCGGACAGGGAGAGCGAATGATATAAGCAGCCTGTTGAAGAACCCCGGCGGCCACCTCGCTGGATCTTCTTCCGCCGGCGTTTGCCCAGATCGCTCACCGTATAACACTCGATACGTCTCGCAATCTGGACAAACGCCGACGAAAGAATCTCTCAGCGATCTGACCACCGGAGTTCTTCAACAGGCTGCTAGTAACAACTATCCGGTGCAAACACCGGAAGCACAAGGAGCCTTTTCATGCAGTATCGTCCGCTGGGCAAAACGGGGTTGCAAGTATCCGCATTGGGTTTGGGGTGCATGCGTTTCGACCCGGAGAAACCGGATTTAGCCGATCAACTCGTCGACGAAGCGATCGCCGCGGGGATCAATTATTTTGAGACCACGCGCTTTTATATCAATGGCCGCTGCCAGCACCTCACCGCGTTGGGACTGAAAAAGCGCAGCCGGGGGTTAATCGTCTCCGGCAAGGCAGGAATCAGCGAGGAGACCACCGCCGACAGCTACCGCCAGGAGATCGATCTGCAAATGGAAATCCTCGGCGTGGATTATCTGGAGTTCTTCCAGGTGGGCTGGTTCAGCCTCGATCGCCTGGAGATGCTGCGCAAGAAAGGCGGCGCGCTGGATGCCCTGGACAAAGCGCGCGCAGAAGGCATCATCGGGCATATCGGCTTCACCGGTCACGATAAAGCGGAGAATTTCACCACGCTCATCGAAACCGGCATTTTCGACAGCCTGACCATTCCCTATAACATGCTCAACCGCGCCTACGCGCCCACCATCAAGCGCGCGAGTGAACTGGGCGTGGGCGTCATCGCCATGTGCCCGGTGGCCGGCGGCATGCTGGGCATCCCCTCGCGACAGTTGCAGGAGATCATCCCCGGCGGCGCGCATTCCACTGCCGCCGCCGCGCTGCAGTTCGTCCTCGCCAACCCCGATGTCAGTTGCGCCGCCTCCGGCATGACCACGCTGGAGATGCTGCACGAGAACCTGGCGACCGTCGACGCGTTTCGCGGCGCCTGCGCGGGAAATCACGCGCGCATGGATCAGATCCTCGACGAATTCAGCGCCCTCGGGCAGAGCTTCTGCACCGCCTGCCGCTACTGCATGGATTGTCCGCAAGGCGTGGATATTCCCGGCAATTTTTCCCTCTACAACATGGCGCGCGTCTATGGCTTCACTGACTGGGCGCGCGGGCAATATGCCAAAATGGAAACCGCCAAACGCGCCGACGCTTGCACCCAATGCGGCGCATGCGAGCCCAAATGCCCGAACACGCTGCCGATCCGCGACCAGTTGAAGGTCGTGGCGGGAGCGTTGGGGTAACAGGCTTCCCGATACTGATGTTCTCGAATCGGTCGGAGCGCTGGCAGAATGCCGGCGCTTCGACCTTTTTGAGCGATGAACGCACCTGTTCTTATCAGCGTACCTGCTACAATCAGTCATACTTTCAGGAGGAATACGATGGATTATACGCATCTGGGACGTTCCGGGCTGCTGGTGAGCCGGCTTTGCTTGGGAACGATGAACTTCGGCGCCTATGCGAGCGAGGAAGAGAGCTTCGCCATTATGGATCGCGCGCTTGAATTGGGGATCAACTTCATCGATACCGCCAACGGCTACGGGCGCAGTGTGCATCCGGGTTATACCGAAGAGATCATCGGGCGCTGGCTGGCGCAGGGGAATGGGCGGCGCGAGCGGGTGGTGCTGGCGACGAAGGTCTACGGGCAGATGGGCGAATGGCCGAATGAAGGGCGGCTGTCCGCCCGGCACATCCACGCCGCCTGCGCGGCCAGCCTGCAGCGATTGCAGACCGATCATCTCGACCTGTACCAGATGCACCATGTCGATCGCGATACGCCGTGGGAGGAAATTTGGCAGGCGATGGAACAACTATATCACGAAGGGAAGACCATCTACATCGGTAGCAGCAACTTCGCCGGCTGGCACCTGGCGCAGGCGCAGGAAAGTGCTCGACGGCGTCAGTTCTTTGGACTGGTCTCCGAGCAAAGCCTGTATAACCTCACCGCGCGCACCGTCGAGTTGGAAGTGCTCCCCGCCTGTGAAGCCTATGGCCTGGGCGTGCTGCCGTGGAGTCCGTTGGCCGGCGGGTTATTGGGCGGAGTGCTGCAGAAACACGCGGAAGGCCGGCGGATGAGCGAAAGCATCCAGCGCGCGGTCGAGAAGTACCGCCCGCAGTTGGAAGAATACGAAGCCCTTTGCCGCGAGATCGGCGCCGACCCCGGCGTTGTCGGGCTGGCCTGGTTGCTGCAGCAACCGGAAGTCACCGCGCCGATCATCGGCCCGCGCACCATCGCGCAACTGGAGGAGGCCCTCAACGCGCTCACGCTTGATCTTACGCCGGAGATGCTGGGCCGGTTGGATGCCATCTTCCCCGGCCCCGGCGGTCCCGCGCCGGAAGCATACGCGTGGTAGCGCGGCGCATTCTGCGGTCGGGAGTTGCTTTGTCCGTCTTAGCGGCGGTATGCACAACGGGTTCAACTGGACGGGGGGCGGTGGTTGAGTAGGCCATGGATGGCCGTATCGAAACCACCGCCCCCCGTCCAGTTGAACCCGTACCGATCGGAACCGCTTATTCTTCCTTCGAACGCGCTACCCGTAAATCTTTCGATTTGTTGACCGTGAGCTTGCCGCCAGTCATATCCTTCACCTGGCACTTGATGTTATAGGTGCCCTCTTTGTCGAAAGTATACGTCACGCGGTCGCCCATCGCATCGACGGTATCGCCGGCGGCGGTGTTGAAACACCAGGTCGTTTGGAAACGTGCCAATCCCGGTTCCACCCGCGCGGCGAAAAAGATGCGCTTTTTCGCTTCCAGGAACATCGGGTAAACAAACATATCGACTTTGATCGGGTCCTCATCGTGCACGAAGGCCAGGCGTCCGAGCAGGAAATGAATCGGCTCGTCGGAAGTGACCAGGATGCGCGAGAGTTTGCCGCCAACCGGCAATAAGGGGTTCAGCGTCGAGAGTGGAACCCCAACGCGAATCCAGTAACGGTTGACTTCATCCTTCGGATAAAAATCTTCCGCTTTAATCGTCAGCAGCCCCTGGCCTTTTTCGGTAAAAAAGGTGAAACGTAAATTTTTCACCGACGGCAATGGCACCGTGAGTGGTTTCGGCATGATTTTGGCCAGCATATCCGACGGAAAGCCTTCCACGCCGCCTGGTCGCGGGCGAACCGGCGGAGGCGCCGGTCCGGCGGGTGTGGTCCCGGGTGGATTGATCTCCGTTTGATTCGCCGGCGGTGGTTGCGGGCCGGCGGGAGCCGTTTCGGGGGTTTCGCCTTCCGGGTGCGGCACCGGGGTTGCGAACGCATAACGATCATCAGCAGCAGCCCGAAGATACAGTTCCAGGAAATTATTCTTATCCGCGAACAGCGCGGTCGCATCCAGCGGTTCCGCCAAATCGAAGACGACGCCTTGATATCGTCCCAGGGTGAGCATGCTCAAACCATACAGCTTCCGATTTGGCATCATGCGTACCGGACGAAATGGGTTGTCGATGGTGATGTAAGAACCCGCATCGACGTTGACTGCCGTGCTCAAATGCACCGCGGTACCGACTACCGTCTCGATCCGGCACGGCGTATCGCCATCGACACGCACTGGCATACCCGGATACAGATACGCGGAATTGTCGACGGTGATATCCTGTCCGGTGGAAGCATTGGTGACTCGCACCTCTTGCGGCATATATCCCCAGCTACCCAGCGACACTTTCTGCGGCAGGTCGCCTTCGCCATTATAAATAACCGCAATCTCGTTGACGGCCCAGGCGAATCCGCACCAGGCGAACAACACTCCGATTAGCATCAGCGATCGTATGCGCATCAAACCCTCCCCAACACACCCTATGTTACCCGGATGTGCGCCATCTCATCAGTTCCGCCCAGCGTTCGTGCGGCAGGTATGAGAGTGTGGGAGTGGCTGATAAATACCAATAATCTATGCGCGATAATTCCGACACTTCCATACTCCGACACGCCCAAACTCTCACACTCCGTCTCATCCGCTGGCTGCCATCAGCCGGGTGACCACCTGATTGGCCAGCGGAAAACCGGTAGCGGTCAGACACAACCGCTCGCGCTGTTGCATCAACAATCCTTCCGCGATCAGCGCCTGCACGGTGGGTCCGGTAATCGCGGTCAGTGAGATGCCGCAGTCCATTTCCGCCGCCGGTAAATCGAATCCATTATACAAGCGCAGCCCCAGCATGACGCGTTCCAGCAATCGTTCCGGAGCGGATAACCGTTCGCTGTAGGCTACCACCGGCAGTGCCTCCTGACAGCGAGTAGTATAGGTCGATACCTCCGCGATATTCCGCCACCGCACGCCGGCAACCGTCGAACTGGCCGCCGCTCCCAGACCGAGATAGTCGCGTCCGAGCCAATAACCGAGATTATGCCGGCTGTGCGCGCCGGGCAGGGCCGCATTCGACACTTCATACGGCATCAAGCCCGCCGCGGTGAGCAGGCGTTCCGTCGTTGCCAACATCGCAATCACTGTTTCTTCGCCCGGCAACGCATAATCTCCTGCCTGTATTTTTCGGAAAAGCGGGGTATCCTCCTCCAGGATCAGTGCATAGCAGGAAAGATGATCCGGCTGCAAGGAAATGGCCCGCCGGAGCGTTGCTTCCCACTCGGCAACCGTCTGTTCCGGCAGTCCATACATCAAGTCCATATTCACCTGCCGAATACCCGCGGCCCGCAGCGCATGCACGCTGGATTCCGCTTCTTCAGGGGAATGGATGCGTCCTAAGATCCGCAAGGTGTCCGCCGCGAAACTCTGCACCCCCAGGCTGACGCGCGTGATCGGCAGCGCGGCAATAACCGCCAATTTCTCTTCCGTGAGCGTGCCGGGATTGGCTTCCAGCGTGATTTCCACCTCCGGGAGACGTGGAAAGGGGGCAATGACGTCGTGCCAGAGTTGGGTAAGTTGCTCGGGCGAGAGGAGCGTGGGCGTGCCGCCGCCGATGTAGATGCTGTGCAGTGGCCGGTCGAACTCCATCCGCCGTTGTCGCGCTTCACCGGTCAGGGCGACCAGATATTGGGCGATACATTGCGCATCGGACGGCGGAATGGACGGAAAGTCACAATAACAACACTTGCGCACGCAAAACGGCACATGCACGTACAATCCGCAATGGGTGTCCGGCACCGTGAGCAAAGCAGCGGTAACAGATGACATCGTAGACATTGTTCCCGAAAGCGGCACGGATTATTGCACACCGGCGGAAATAATTGGGTCGTTATCTTCTTTTCTACTCCGTTATGTTTTCAACGCAGAGGCGCTGAGACGCAGAGAACAATATTGCACGCACTGAGTTGCCGGCAGAGGACTGCCGGGATCCCAGGGAACTTACCTCGATGCACTGAGTTGCCGGCAGAGGACTGCCGGGCTCCCAGGGACTTACCTTGATATTCCTTCTTCTCATTCTCTGCGTTGAAAAATATATTTAACGGAGTGAAATTCTTAATTTTCTACGCCATCGCGTTAAAATAATACACGCAATGGCGTAGTCTATTACTGAATTCGATATACTTCCCACGGACCGGTCATAATGCCGTTCGCGCGCTGTGGTACCGGCATGTCGACATGGTCGTTGCTGTCTTCCCGTGTCACGGTGACATCGGCCGGCAGCGAATAAGTGAACGCGCGGAAAGTGAAGAGCAGTTGATCGTGCTCACGCTCCCAGAGCACTCCCTGGTCGTCCGGCAGCAACGTGCGCTTCCCGACAATAGGAGCGATGCGTGCGTGCAGTTGATTCTGCGCGCGCAACCAGCCGCTCCACATCTCCAGATATTCCTCATGCTGGGTAAAGCCGAAACGCCCGCCATAAGCCAGGCAACGGAACGCAAACTCCCGCGCACGCTCTTCTTCCGGCCACATCCACTGCCCAATGCCCATGCTCAGGCCGTAGATCATGTCTTCCTGTCCCAGCCACCAGTCGAGCAGGTTTTGATAGTTGCCTTTCGGCAAAGCTTTGTTCTTGGGGAACAGATTCATGCCGAAGTGCCCCACCCCATATGGCCCCATGCCTTCGATGGTGAAAGACCGCAGACCGATGCCCTGCAGGCGTGCGACTAATTGTTCATACGCGCGTTGCTGGCCCACGCGTCGCGGGTCGGCATAATTCACCGGGAGAAAGGTCATATTGCCGTAGGAATCGTGGAAGAAGCCGTCGATACCGGTAGCTTCACGCACGGCGCGGAGCTTGTCGAATTCCCACTCCAGGCATTCCGGATTCATTAAGTTCAACGTAACCAGCGTCTGATGGCCGAATCCGCCCCCGTTCGCCAACCCATCGCGCGCCATCATCATGAAATCCGGACGTTCGGCAAAGATCGGCGCACGACGACTGAGATGCGTGGCCCACCAGAGCTGTACCTGCATGCCCAACGCGTGCGCGCGCTCGGTAAAGCGCGCCACGGCGTCAACGCCACCCCACAGTGGATCGATCTCGTGCACGCGCGCGCAGCAGATGCTGCCCACCGTCAGCCCGCCTTGCAGACCGCTATCATCTTTGCACACTTTACGGTCCACCGTGTAATCACTGACCCAGAGTGAATGGGTGCAAATTTCGCGCACCCCCATCTCCGCCCAGCGTGGCAACACGGCATCGGCCAGGTAATCGAGAAAGTCCGCGCGTGCAATTTCCCGGCCATGAAGGATGGCGGTTTCCCCGCCAACCTGCGGAATCCATACGCGCGGCAACACGACGGATTTGGTGATGCCCGCCCGTTCGCGCTCGCGCGTATGCACGAATTCCAACGCGCGCAGCCAAAGGTTGCGCTGCGCTGCGCGCGGAAGCGCCTCCGCCAGCGGGTGAAACAGAATGTGCTTGGGATGTGAGCGAAACTCCGCCGCGCAGGGTTGGCGCAACTCATCCAGCACGTGCAACATATCTTCTCCGCAGTCCTTGTGCACGATACTCAGCACTTCGAGCAACGGGTCGAAATAGTTGAAGAGCACTCCACGGGCATGGGTGAGAAAATCGAACGGTTGCAGAGTGCCGATGCGCGGCAAGCGCTGCATCGAGACCCGCTTGGGGGTTCCCTGCACACCGCACATCTCGGCACCGTAGTAATTGCAGGCGGTGGTAAAGTAATCCTCTACCTGCAACGCGGTCACCGGCGGATTCACTTGCCCCTGCAGCAGCAGCGTATTGCCCTGCACGTGCTCGTCGATCTCCCAGGTCGCGTCATCGAAAATGCGATAAATGCGCCGTTGTGGATCTGAACTGAGGAAATGATAGCGAAATGCCAGCCCGGTAAAATCATAACCGTCCAGTGTCAACGCACTCGGTGACAATTCCCAAATCAAGGTATCGCTGACCGGCCCGTCGCTGGAAGACAGCGTGAGCATGTCGATTAGATATTCATCGACTTCTTCCTGAATGCCGGTAAAAATGCCCACCGCTTCGGTGACAACCTGCACGCCGCCGTCATCCGACTCCCGCACCTCTTTGAGCAAAAAGGTGGCGTAATGAATGCCTTCCGGCGTGGTAATCAATGGCCGCCAGAGCCGGCTCGGATTGCGCAACGGCACGCCGTGCACGCTGACCGCGCGAATGCCCAGCACGCGTTCCCTGTCGAGCGCAAAAGTCACCGACACGCCATTCGCCCAACTTACCGACAACCCGACTGCATCGCGACATACCGTCGCAGCCGATGTGAGCATCATCGCTCTCCTTCATGCGCATAAGTGCGTGATACATGCGCATGAATACTATAGCACACCGGCGCACCAAGGGCAAGGGCGTTTGAGCGAACCAGAATAGTGGGTTGATGGATGCGCAGATAACAACGGGGCAAGATTGCCCGCCGTCGCCACCGATCTCAGCGATGGTCTGAAAAGGATACTGACACCTGACACCAAAACCGAACCGTTCTACATTACAAATAATACCCAGGTGACGCCCACGCGAAAGGTAACCAGACCTATTGCCCAGGCCCACCGAATTTACAATATTGCTGAACCAACCGCGTAATGCTATACTGCCCATGCGGTCGATATTCTCTCGCCTGCTCTCTAATTGACCGAGCTGCTTGCCCAATACAGGAGGTTTTTACGATGTACCGTTATTGCGCGTTGCTGTTCTCCCGTCCCATCGTCACCTTCACTCCTTTTGCAATGCTTCTGCTTTTTCTGGCGCTCTGGCTGTTCACCGTACTTCCGGCGACTGCGGGTGATTTAACGCCGCATCACATGGGCGGTCTCGATCCTTCGCCGCGGGCGCGCGCCTGGATGGCGACCCATGCCATCCACACCACGCGGGTGGCGCTCAACGATATCGGCTGGCAACGCGTAAACACCGAGCGCCGTGCTAAAGGTCTGCCGGCGCTGGATGCACGGCTGGCGGTTCCGCGCGGTAGTGAAGCCGGGAACGCCGGTCAAACCTCTCCTCCGCCCAGCAGCGTGGATAATACCCAGTTGCCCTATTTCCCTCCCATCGGCGACCAGGCGGAACTCAGTTCCTGCGCAAACTTTGCCAGTACTTATTACACGATGACGCACATGGTGGCGATGGCCCGCAATATCGATGCGCAACACGGCGGCGATGCAACGCATTACTCGCCCAAGTGGACATACAATCTGGTCAACGGCGGCGAGGATAACGGCGCCAGCCTCGAAGATTGCTACCAGGTGATGCTGGACCACGGCAGTGCCAGTTGGCAGGATTTTCCCTATACCGGCGCGTTGAGTCCACCGGAGAATTATCGGGCCTGGTGCACCGACGCGACCGTCTGGCGCAAAGCGATCGATGTCCGGATGAATCAGGTGGGCAGCGTCGCCAATCTGGATACCGACGCGGGAATGACGGCACTTAAGACATTGCTGGCCAACGGCTATGTGCTCAACTTTCTAAATTACATCGAAGATTGGAAGTATAAGAAGATCATCACCGAGCCCGGTTCGACGGATAACGATCCGTATCTCGGACAAGACGCCTGCTATTATGCGAGCAACGATCAGCAAGGTTCGCACGCGATGACCGTGGTCGGGTACAACGACAAACTGTGGATCGATGTCAACGGCAACGGGAAGGTCGATGCCAATGAGCAAGGCGCCTTCCTCATCGCCAACTCATGGGGCACGGGCTGGGGCAACAACGGATTTATCTGGATGTCGTATGACGCGCTGAAGGCCACCTCGGCCGTCGTGAATGGGCCCACGGCGCGCGAGCCGGCCTGGCGTTTTTCGCAAGCCTACTGGCTCACTGCACGCCCAACCTACACGCCGGCCTATACCACTCGGTTCACTTTGCATGGCGCCAACCGCGACCAATTGACCGCGACAATCGGCATTTCTTCCCCCGATCAGACTACCCCCACCAATGCCTGGATTCCCTATGCCCTTTCCGGTTTTATCGGCGGCGAATACAACTTCGAAGGGAAGAACACCGGCGCGGACGACGGCAACTTCGTCTTCGATTTCACCGACTTGCAACCACCGACCGTACCGCCGGCGCTGCCGCCCACCCGCTGGCATGTGCAATTATCGAATACCAGCGCGCAAACCCCCTGTACTATCACCGATATGCAAGTGACGGATACCGCGGCGGCGATTACGACTACTGCGCGCAATATTCCGCAGACCGCCGGCGCTACCGTCGACGCCTATGTTGATTACCCCGCGCTTCCGGCGGGTCCTCAAATCACGAAAACCGTGACACCGCACTATCCATCGCCGGGTGGAACGGTGACATACACGCTCGCGTATGTGAATGCGGGAACCGGCGTGACCGGAGTCAAACTGACCGATGTCTTGCCGCCCCATCTCACCTATGTGCCGGGCAGCGCGACGGGCGGCGGCATTTTTTCCGTCGGCACGGATACCATCGTCTGGTCGCTGGGAACACTGGCAAACGCCGCCGGCGGGCAATGCACCTTCCAGGCCATCGTCAATGCCGACACCCCATTGGGCACGGTGATCGCGAATTCAGCGACCATTTCCTGTGTCGAATCGACCACGCCGGTGGTGAGCGGTATCGCCGCGATCACCGTTTCCTCGGGTGGAGGACGCGGCGACTGGTGGATGTTCCATCACGATCCGCAGCACACCGGGCGCAGTTCGTTCAGCGGTCCCAGTATCGTTAAGCAAAAATGGAGCTTTTCCACCGGTGAACAGGTCTTTTCCTCACCGGCGATCGGGCAGGATGGCGTCATCTATATCGGATCGATGAACGGTTCACTCAGTGCCGTGAATCCGGATGGTTCGCCACGCTGGATGTTTTCCGCCGCTGACTCCATCAGTTCCTCACCCGCCATCGGGAAAGACGGCACCGTGTATGTCGGTTCATTCGACGGCAACCTGTACGCCATCAATCCGGACGGTTCGCAACAATGGGCTTTCCCACTCTCACTCGGCATCGATTCATCGCCGGTGATCGGCGCGGACGGCACGATCTATGTCGGTGGATATGACAGCAATCTCTATGCCATCAACCCCGACGGATCGTCATTATGGACTTTCACCACGACGGGAAGTATCTTCTCTTCGCCGGCGATCGGCGGGGATGGCGTCATCTATATCGGCTCCGAGGATAAGAACTTCTACGCCGTCAATTCCAACGGCACACTAAAATGGGCCTTCGCTACCGACGGGGCGATCGACTCCTCTCCGGCCATCGGCGCGGACGGCGTCTGCTATATCGGGTCGAACGATCATCACCTGTATGCGGTAAAGCCGGATGGCACTCGGAAATGGGCTTTCACCACCGGCGGTGAAATCTGGTCCTCACCGGTCATCGCCGCGGACGGCACAATCTATGTCGGTTCAAACGATAAAAACATCTATGCCGTGAAGCCGGATGGCACGCAAAAGTGGGCGTTTCCCACCGGGGAACAGGTGATTGCGGCGCCGACCATCGGTGCCGACGGCACCGTCTATGTCGGTTCCGATGCGAAGAAACTCTTCGCGATCGCTCCGAACGGCACGCAAAAGTGGGTCTTCACCGCGGGCAATGCCGTGCGCTCCTCCCCGGCGCTTGGGACGGACGGCACGCTCTATGTGGGATCATACGATCACCAATTATATGCCATCACGCAGGGGGTCGCGCAGCCGGCGTTTACCCTGGCCAAATCCGTCACGCCGGGATTTCCCTCCCGCGCCGACCTTGTCACCTATACGATCCGTTATGCGAATTGCGGGACGAAAGCGGCGACCAAGGTGCGGTTAATCGACACCTTGCCGGCCCATCTCACCTATCTGAAAGGCAGCATCACCGGCGCCGGCAGCTACGATGCCACCACCGGCACGCTCTCCTGGTCAGTCGGCACGTTGAATATCGGCGCCGCAACCGCGGTGACATTTCAAGCCATCGTCAACGCTGATGCGCCGCTGGGACAGCGTATTCTCAATACGGCAGTCATCGGTTGCGCGGAACTGCCCACGTCGGTTTCCAGCAGTGCAGCCATCTTCACGGTCTACTCCGAAACCAGCAGTCGCGGTGACTGGTGGACCTTCCACCACGACACCCAACATACCGGTCGCAGTGCCGTCATCGGTCCGCGCATCGCGATGCAACAATGGGCGTTTCCCACCGGTGATTGGGTCTTCTCTTCCCCGGCCTTCAGCGCGGATGGCACGATCTACGTTGGGTCGAATGACGCGAACTTGTATGCCGTCAATCCCGATGGCACGGAGAAGTGGTGCTTCACCACCGGCGATTACGTACCCTCTTCGCCATCTATCGGATTGGACGGGACGATTTATGTCGGATCGAATGACGCGCACCTGTATGCCATCAATCCCGATGGCAGCCGGCAATGGGCATTTCCCGTCGATAGCGAGATCAATGCCTCGCCGGTGATCGGCCCGGACGGGACGATTTATCTGGGCACCACGAACGGATCGCTGTATGCCCTCAATCCCGATGGCTCCCAGCAGTGGTCATACGCCACCAAGGGAATCATCTTCGCCGCGCCCGCGCTGGCTCCCGACGGCACCATTTTTGTCGCCACGGATACGCTCTATGCGTTAACGGCCCATGGAACTTACCGCTGGGCATTTCCTACCAAAGATCAAGTCTGGTCCGCCCCCACCATCGGGCCTGATGGTACGATCTACGTCGGCTCGGACGATATGAATCTCTATGCGATCACCCCGGCCGGCAAACAGAAATGGGCCTTCACCACCGATAAATCTGTCTCCTCTACCCCCGCGCTCGGAGCAAACGGGATCGTGTATGTCGGATCGGAAGATGGATGCCTGTACGCCGTCGATGCCAATGGCATCCAGCAGTGGGTCTTTACCACCAACGGCTATATCACCTGTTCATCTCCTGCGATCGGCGCGGACGGGGTGATTTATATCGGCTCGGACGATGCCAACCTCTATGCACTCAATCCGAACGGCGTGGAGAAGTGGGTGATGACCACCGGCGGGAAGATACGCTCGTCCCCGGCGCTCGGGGAGAACGGTACCCTCTATGTCGGCTCATGCGATGGCTCGCTCTATGCGATCGGCGACTCGCTGCCCACCATCTACACCGTCACTCCTTCGGCGGGTGCCAACGGGAGCATTAATCCGGCGACTCCGCAAACGGTCACCGCCGGCAATCCCGTCACCTTCACCGGGTCGGCAAATGCCGGTTATACCGTGGATTGCTGGGCACTCGACGGCAAAGCGCTTCCGACCGGCGGCGGGCAGTATACGCTGAACTATGTCATCGCCAATCACACCGTGCGCGTCACCTTCAAAGCGCTGCCCACCTTGACCATCACTCCCTCCGCGGGCGCCAACGGCACGATCACCCCGAAGACGGCGCAGACGGTGAGCTACGGTAGTGCCATCACCTTCACCGCGACGGCAAACGCCGGCTATACGACCGATCGCTGGTATATCGATGGCAGCACGGCGCAAACGAGCAATGCGCGTTATCTCCTCGCGAACGTTACCGCCAATCATACCGTGCTGGTAACGTTCAAACCACTCGGTCCCCTCGTCGTCACGCCGTCCGCGGCCGCCTTCAGCGCGATTACCCCGAAGACCGCGCAGACGGTGAGCTATGGCGGCAGTGTCGCGTTCACCGCCGTCGCCAGCACCGGCTATACCATCGATAGCTGGTTGCTCGACGGGACGCCGGTCCAGACCGGTGGTACCACCTTCCTGCTAAATAAGGTGACCGCCAATCACTTGATCAAGGTGACCAGCAAAGCACTGGGCCCTTATACCGTGACCGCCACCTGGGGAGCGAACGGCACCGCCAGTCCGAAAGCGACGCAAACCATCCCCTATGGCGGCACGGTTATCTTCACTGAAAGCCCGAATACCGGCTTTACCACCGATAGCTGGTTTCTGGATGGTAACATGGCACAACGCGGTGGCACGGTGTTCAAACTCACCAATGTCACCGCCAATCACACGGTGCTGATCACCTTCGAACCGCTGGGACCCTATACCATCACCCCCTCCGCTGGGGCGTTCGGTGCGATAACCCCAAAGACGGCGCAGACGGTAGCCTACGGCGGCGCGGTCACCTTCAGCGCGACTGCCAGCACCGGTTACACCGCCGATGTCTGGTCACTCGACGGAGTTACGGCGCAGCAGGGGGGCGCAACTTACCTTCTCAACAAAATCACCGCGGATCATCGGGTGAAGGTCACCTTCAAAGCGCTCGGGCCCTATACGGTGACGGCCACCCCCGGCACCAATGGCAGCGTCAGTCCGCGAGCACCGCAGGCCTTGCCGTATGGCGGCACCGTCATCTTTACCGAGAGTCCGAACGCAGGCTATACGGCGGATAGCTGGTACCTGGATGGCAACGCGGTGCAGGCAGGCGGGACGGCACTTAAACTTACCCATGTCACCGCCAGCCATACCGTGCTGGTGACGTTCAAACTGCTGCCGATTCTGGTCACCCCGACCGCCGGTGCCAACGGCACGATTTCGCCCAATTCGCCGCAAGCAGTCAATTACCGTGGAAGTGTCACTTTCACCGCGACCGGCAACACCGGCTACGCGGTAGACACCTGGTATCAGGACGGCGTGGGAGTCAATACCGGTGGCAGCAGCTATACCTTGTCGAACATTACCACCGCACACACCGTGCGCGTCACCTTTAAAATCAACGTCATCGATCAACCCGACCTGACCATCGGCAACAGCGGTGAAACCAGTTATCTCGGCACCGGCATCTTCAATACCGACGGTGCCGGCCAGACGAAGAGCCAATCGGTGACCGCCGGCACGACGGCGACCTACCTGTTCCGCGTGCAGAATATCGGGTATACCACGGAATCCTTCCTCCTCACCTGCCCGCTGCCGTCCGCCTCCGGATGGTCGGCGCACGTAATCGACCGCGGAACCGGCGCCGATCTCACCACCGCCATCACCGGTACCACCAGGGTCACCACCCTACCCATCGCCCCCGGTGTAGTCAGCCAGTATGCCGTTACCGTCACCCCGAATACATCAGTCACCTCCGGCACCGTCTATCGCTTACTGATCACTGCCACCGCCGTCCACGACAGCCGGAAAAAAGATGCGGTGGGAGTGGTAACCACCAGAGTCGATCCGGTGAAGTGATCGGCAAAAGAGGAAATACCTACTCTATCCGGTAATTCTCTACCGCAGCAATCAGAGGACTTATACCAAGGAACAATGGGGTAGGTATAACCATTCCGGTAGCTCTGGCGCGCGAGCGTCCTCGCGAGCACCGGGGAGATATCCGACCTGCTCGCGAGGACGCTCGCGCGCCAGAGCTACCGGAACGGTTACCAATAATATACTCTGTGTCGCCTCTGCGTTTCTGCGGGAGAAAAATTATAACGGGGTAGAAAATTGGCATTTTACGTTTTCTTCTCCACCGGGAGCCGTTATGCCTGAGCTAGCCATCCGCGGTGTGCATTACGATGTGGCGCGGGGTAATTATGATTCCTTTGACTCGCTCCGCCAATTGCTGCGCCTGCTGGCGGAGTGCCGGCTGAACACGCTGGTGCTGTATATGGAGGATTTATGGCACTATCGATGCCACCCCGCACTGGCCAATCCGCGGGCGTATGACATCGCCGAGATGGGAGCGTTCGCCACCGAAGCCGCCGCGATGGGGATCGATTTCATTCCCTCTATCACCACGCTCGGTCATTCCCGCCATATCCTGGAAAAGCCGGCCTACCAATCCCTGGCGTTTCCCGGCCCACACGGGGATTTCGACGTGCTGAATCCGGCGGTGTATGACCTGTTTGCCGAGATCTTCGACGAAGTGCTGCCGCATTTTACCAGCCCGTTCGTCCTTCTCAACGGCGATGAAGTGCGCTATACCGCCCTCTCCACGGCAGCGCGCGAACTGGCAGAACGGGACGGGATTGGCGCGCTTTACGGCTTGGGGATGGGCAAATTGACGCGGATGGCGCTCGAACGCGGACGGCGGCCGATCATCTGGCACGACATGCTGACGCATCACCCGGAAGCCATCGCCTACCTGCCACAAGAAACGGTCATCGCCTACTGGTTCTATGACATGCAACCGGATTATCCCGCGGTGCGAGCCTTTGCCGAGATAGGTTTCGATGTGCTGGCGATGCCCGGCGATGTGGGGTATGGAAAATATCCCGCCTATGCGCGCGCCCTGCCCGGTCTGCAGAGACAATGCCGCGCGGCGCATGACGCAGCTACAGCACAACTGGCATGCGAGCACAAATCCGGCGACTGCCTGGGCGCGATGTTGACCATCTGGGAAGAGCTGCGCTGGCAGGACGCGGTACTCGATATTTATGCCGCCGGTCGCTGGATGGAGCAACCTGAATTGCCGGCGGAGGACCTGTTGCGCGATTTTGCGCCGGCTGTTTACGGTCTGCAGCGAGAAACGCGGGGGGCCGAGTGGGTGGAATTTACCCGGCAATTCGGCGCTGCCCTCGTGCCCGCCAACGCTGACGCCGGCCCGCGCTCACCGGAAGAACACCGGCTACTGGAAAGCGACTTATCCACCCGGCGGGAAGCATTGCGCGAGCACGCCCGGCAACTCGCTGCCGGGTCCCCCACCCGCCATGCCGATCTCTTCGACCGCGCCGGGCAATTGGCTGTCGAGATGGCAACACCCGCGACGCCCGCGCCGCACGCGGGATTGACGCCAACACTGCTCACGCCCGCACTGGTCGATTCCTCTTCGCGCGCGTGCCGTTTGATCACGACAACGACCTCATTCGGGCATCGACTGGTGGTGCTCACCAACGGCGTGCTGGCAGTGGCGATTTTGCCGGATTTCGGGGCTTCGCTGATTGAATGGACGCTCCTCGGCACTGATCCGTGGAGTTGGGTCCGCGGGGCATACCACCAATGGGCGGCGGAGCAACCGCGCATCCCCGGCGATCCCGGCCTGACTTCTCCCTGGGGGTGCAATCGGATGGGGGGATGGCGAGAAGCGATCTTTTTCAACGCCCGCGCCAATCCTTCGTCGCTATGGGGGTGCCCGTTTGACGTGCGGCCCATCCATGAAACCGCCGACGAGATTGCGGTGGAATGTCTGGGTGCCAACATGACCGCCGAGATTCGACGCATCGTGCGCCTGCGGCGAGACAGCGCCGTCATCGACCTCGATATCACCGCCGTCAATCGCTTTACGGACGGCTATCTGGCACTGCAACCGAACGTCGGCCACGCCTGCCCAGGCACCTGTCCCCCGCTGTTGCAACTCGCGGACGGCACGCACCAGCGCTCAATCATCGAGCACGACGGCACCATGCTCTTCACCCCGCGCGGCGACACCGTGCGTATCACCTCGCCGCTGAACCAGCACTACCTGCAACTGCGCTTTCACCCGGATGAAGTCGAGCAAATACTCACCGATATCGGCGCTGAGGTCTTCACCCAGGAACCGTTCGGCATTCCCCGCTATTGCCACGTGGGAGACAGCGTGCGGCTGCGGTTGGAATATGAGATCGGGTGATTGCCGATACTGGCCGAAAATCTATGTAACAATCCAATAGGCCTATAATTCTTTGCATCTTTGCGCCTCTGCGTGAAACTAATGCAGTGGAGTTTAAAGTATGCGAATTTGTTTCATGCAAAGACGCCATATAATGCGGAATAGGCTTATGCAGTCATCTGTAATGCAATGCGGGCGAGTTTTCGAGAATGTGATGCCACCTGGATGGCTAATTCAGCATCATCGGCATCGGCAGTCAGACCGGGATAACGTATTTCTACCGCCATATCAGTCAATTGCTGCAACCCTTCGCGCAATATCCCCCAGGAAGGCTCTAACGTTAAAACCCGATTCAATAGCGCGTCCAAGTCATGAATCTTTGGGACCGGATATCCCCCTTCAACCAAACGAGCCTTGAGATACTTTTCTGCGCACTGTTGCGCGTGAAAACAGGCTGCATCATAATTCGGTGATTCATTCGCGGTAGATTCGCGGACGGCAGTTCGGAGATCGCCCTCAGCCTTGGTTATCCATTCTTCAGTTTCAGGCTTCATAAAGTATCTTCCCCTGTTGGAGGATCTGCTGTAAAAATGAATCGCCGACGATCAGACGTTGACGGAGTTGTTCCGGTGTTCTTACCAGCAAGTCCATTGGGAATGGCACCTGCGCAAAGCGACGAATTTCTGAAGCCGCTTGCCAGCTTTTACCTTGAAACGGCAATACGACCAATAAATCAACATCGGAATCGACGGTCGGGTTTCCCTCGGCATAGGAGCCGAAGAGGATAATGCGTTCGGGATGAAATCTGGCGGCAATGCGTTGCGCCAGCTCAACTATTTCGCTTATCTCGACCATGTGATCACCTTTTCACTGCCGGTAGGTTATTGTATTATACCGCATTTCACCAAACCCTTGCCAATGCTATCTTTCATCCAAAGCTTTTCCGCAATAACCTCAGAACACCATTGACAGTTCTGTTTGCTAACGGTATACTTCGGTCATCTTCTAGTGAAAGGAGGTTATTTCCATGTCTTCGGTGCTTGTCCGGCGACAGGGGCTGCTCGCGGCGCTGGCACGACGCAATCTCAGCCAGGCGAAGTTCGCGCGGCAGCTCAATTGCAGTCCCGGCTATCTGTCCGATTTACTGCAAGGCCGCTATCAACCTTCCGCGGAGTTGCGCGACCGCATGCTGGCCGCCATCAATGACGCGGAGTCGTTTCCCAATTTACCGCCGGTGCCGTGGGATGACCTGTTTATCACCACGGACACGGCGACGTCCGCCGGAAAGGAGGCATCCATGCCGGCTACCATTCGTATTTTCGATACTACGCTGCGCGACGGGGAGCAGTGTCCCGGCGCGAGCATGAACACGGAAGAAAAGTTAGAGGTCGCCCGCCAGCTCGCACGCCTGGGGGTAGACGTGATCGAAGCGGGTTTTCCCATCTCCTCGGAACGCGATTTCCTGGCGGTGCGCGATATCGCCACCGAAGTCCAGGGACCGATTATTGCCGGTCTCTGCCGCGCCAATGAGATGGATATTCGCCGGGCGGCGGACGCGGTAGCGCCCGCGAAACGCAAGCGCATTCACACGTTCCTGGCCACGTCCGATATTCACATGGAATACAAACTGCGCAAAACGCGCGAGGAAGTGCTGGCGATGGCGGTGAAGGCGGTGACGCTGGCCCGCTCACTGTGCGATGACGTGGAGTTCTCCGCCGAAGACGCCACCCGGTCGGACATCGACTTCCTCTGCCGCGTGGTCGAGGCGGTGATCGACGCCGGCGCCACCACGGTGAATATCCCGGATACCGTCGGCTACGCGATTCCGGATGAGTTCGGGGCATTGATCGCCACCATTCGGTCACGCGTACCGAACATTGACAAGGCGGTGATCAGCGTACATTGTCACAACGACCTGGGATTGGCGGTAGCCAATTCGCTGGCCGCGGTGCGCAACGGCGCCGGGCAGGTAGAGTGCACCATCAACGGCCTCGGGGAACGCGCGGGCAACGCGGCGTTGGAAGAGATCGTGATGGCACTGCGCACGCGTGGCGATAGTTTCAATATGACGACGAACGTCAATACGAAAGAGATCGTCCGCAGCAGTCGGTTGGTGAGCGATATGTCCGGTATTCAAGTGCAGCCGAATAAAGCGATCGTCGGCGCTAATGCCTTTGCGCACGAATCCGGCATTCACCAGCATGGCATGCTGGCGAACAAGCGCACCTATGAGATCATGAGTCCGGAAGATGTCGGCGCCGGCGGCACGAAACTGGTGCTGGGCATCCATTCCGGCAAACACGCGGTGCTGCGCAAACTCTTTGAGATGGGTTACGAACTGTCTGACGAGCAGTTGGAGAAGGTCGTGGCGCGCATCAAAGTGGTGGCGGAGAAGAAAAAGGAAATCACCGAACGCGACCTGGAATCGATCGTCATGGATGAGACCAACCTGGTAACGGAGCGCTTCCATCTCGATTATATGCACGTGGTCGCCGGCACCAAAATGCTGCCGACCGCGACCGTGCGGTTGATCTGCGGAGAAGAGGAGATCACCGAAGCGGGCATCGGAGTCGGTTCGGTGGATTCGGTCTACAAAACGATCGCCGCCGTCGCCAAACTGCCGCACAGCCTGGTGGATTACGTGGTGCATTCGGTCACCGGCGGCACGGACGCGCTGGGGGAAGTGAGCGTGCGCATTCAAGACAGCGACGGCCACATCTTCAGCGGTCGCGGCGCCAGTACGGATATCATCGACGCCAGTGCCAAAGCCTACGTCCAGGCACTCAACCGCCTGGCCGCCCATCTGCCCAGCACCCTGGGCGCCGAACAGATCGAATCCGTGTGAGGCGGGGTGTGGGAGTGAACAGTGAGTCCAGGAGGGATGTCTAAGCGGCTGTCCGAAAAGCCTCGGTACCGGCCTACTGGTCGCTTTTAGGTCTCCCACCGCCTGTATCTGGCCTCCCGCGGCGTTGCCTTTCCCGCGTCATATGTCCGCATATGACGCGGGAAAGGCACTTTGCGGGAGACAAATAAACCGCCTTAGCATCCCGAAACCGATCCTTTTCAGACCCCCTCTTAGCGCAAAAACTTCTTATCCAGTTCATATTGCGTCAGCGTCATGATGATGGGGCCGCCGTGGGGGCAGAGGGAGGGTTGTTTGCTTTCCTGCAACTGCGCCAGCAGTTCCTGTTGTTCGCGCGGGTCGAGTGAGGTGCCGGCTTTGATGGCGGCTTTGCAGGCAACGGAAGCGAGCAGGCGGCGGCGGACTTCCTGGACGGCGCGTTGGGTGGGGTCATCGCAGGTGAAGTGGGCGATGGCGATGCCGGCGTCGAGGTCGGCCAGGATGCCTTGCAGGATGGCTTCCGGGTTGGCGGACGCCAGCACGGCGGGCACGGCGCGGATGAGAAAACTTTGCCCGCTCATCGCTGCTACTTCGAAGCCGAAGCCGGCCAGATGATCGAGGTGTTCGAGCAGCAGCGCCGCTTCGCGGTGGCCGAGATGCACCGTCGCCGGCAGCACCAGCCGCTGCATGAGCACGTGATCGTAATTCGTCCACAGTTGCTCGAAAATCACCCGCTCGTGCGCGCGGTGTTGATTGATCACCAGCAGCGCGTCGCGGCCTTCCGCCAGCAGGTAGATGCCGTGGAATTGCCCGATGGCGCGCAGGCCGATCATTGGCGTGGTGACTGCCGCCGGCAGGGGAGTGGTGAGCGTTGCCGCTTGTCCGGAAGCAATGTCCGGCAGATTCGGCAGCGACGCGGACGGCATGACGGGGCGCGACGTCGGGCGCGAGTTACCCGGCGAGGTGCCCCACGCTGCCAGTTCCTGCACCATGCTCACGCCGCCAAGGGCCAGCTTCAACGCCCGCACCAGCACGGCGTGAATTTCGCCCTCGCGATGGAAGCGCACTTCGGACTTCGCCGGATGCACGTTGACGTCGATCTGCTCCGGGTCGACGGTGAGTTTCAACGCTGCCACCGGAAAACGTCCCGGTCCCAGCAAGCCCGTATAGGCGTATTCCAGCGCGTGCGTCAACATGCGGCTGGCAATGCGGCGTCCATTGACGAAGAAGAGCTGGCCACCGCGGTTGCCGCGCGCGATTTCCGGTTTGCCGGCGTAGCCCGACACCTGAATGCCGGGGGTATCGAGATCGACGATCACCATCGCCTCGCCCGTCTGGCGCCCCAGCCAGGCGCTGATCGGCGCCAGCATGCGCGCCGCGGAGGGGCGGGAGAGCGTTTCACGGCCATTGTGCGTCAGCCGCATGCTCACCTGGTGATGGCACAGCGAGAGCGCATTCATCAGATCGGTGATCTGCCCGGATTCCGTCTGGTCGCTTTTGAGAAATTTCAGCCGCGCCGGCGTGTTGTAGAAGAGTTGCCGCACTTCGATGTGCGTGCCCGGCGCGCAGCCGATCTCGCGCAGGTCGGAAATGGTGCCGCCGTGTACCAGCAACTCGGTGCCTTCCTGCGCATCGTGCGGACGGGTCACCAGCCGCAGGTGGCTCACCGCGGCGATACTCGGCAGTGCTTCCCCGCGAAAGCCCAGCGTGCGGATGGCGAAGAGATCGTCGGTGGTACGGATTTTGCTGGTGGCGTGTCGCTGCAGTGAGAGCACGGCATCCTCGCGCGTCATCCCGCTACCGTTGTCGGTCACCTGGATGAGCTTGCGCCCGGACTCTTCGATCACCACCTCGATCTCCGTCGCCCCGGCGTCCAGCGCGTTCTCCACCAATTCCTTCACCACCGATGCCGGTCGCTCGACCACCTCGCCCGCGGCAATCTTATTCGCTAATGCTTCATCGAGAATTTGAATGGACATAATTGTTTATTTCAGAGTATGAAGTTGCTGCGCGAATTGCTTCGGCGCATATTCAGACAGTACCTTCAGTGCTTAACACGAAACCACCACCATATCCTTCAGCCGGCCGGATATCGAGTTTCGTATCGCCCATGGTATACCGAATGCGATCTGATGGACCAATATGCGGTTGGATAAACCGTTTCACGGCGTCATGGGAAAAATCATCGCTGATGAGTAACCGTCCCTGGCCATACTGAATTTCGATAGGATCTCGACGCCAGCCGCGGGTGATATGCTCAGGTAGTAAATGGGGGAGTGCAAGACCATCGACGCCACGTTCGATGCACCGCAATGCCGCTTGGAGGGTATCCGGCTCCACTAGCTCTCCGGTAAGAACGATCAATTCTGCTGTCTGTAAATGCTCCGCACCGACTCGGTGGTCAAACACGAGCACGCCATCTAGCGGACAGAATGGCAGATATTCGCGATAGGCATAATCATCCGGATGCTCACGAGTCCGTTGGATATCATCGCACCAATCATTGCATGGCGGGCAGAACAGCGATAATCCGCTACGCGGAACTACCCCATGCGTGAGTATGTGCCACAGATCGAGCCAGGCAAGGTGCTGTGACTGAATCGCCGGACCTCCCGGACCATATAATCCGTTTTTGGACCCCCAGGATGCTAGCTCGTGATTCTGCCAGAGAGTATCCGGAAAACGGATGATCGCCACCCGCGGACGAGTATCACGGAAGGTATATCGGCGAGGATGGTTGGGCAGATAGTGGGTCGTAAACCAGCGATGGATTTTCCCATACGCATTCAACGCAAATGGTTTCTTCTGCAGCCATTCTAAATCCAAAGATCCCCGATGTCCAATCGGGTGTGTCGTCATCACTTGGTGTTCCTCGGTTGATAAACGGCGCAATGAAATCAGATTATGGAGGGCTTCCGTGTAAGTACCATCCGCGCCTAACCAATAGGATAACAACAAGTGGCCTCGATAAGTCTCGGGACTGCACCCGGGGGCCATTGAATCAGCACCGATCTGTGCCCAGAACGGTTCGACACTCCAGAAGTCGTGCACGATCCATAACGGGACATTATATTGCAGGGCAGCACCCGCACATATCGCAAATGCCACCGGTGCGAAATTCTCCGAAAGGAACTTGGGCGCGGGAATGCCCCCTGCGTGTGCCAACACGTGCGCCATGACCGGGAAAACCATCTCGGCAACCGTCTGGACGCCATATTCACGGTAACGCCCCGCGATCGCTTGCAGCGATGCCAGGACGGCTTCATAGCATTCCGGTAGTGTTTTCCCCTGCACGTCGGCCAAGTATGGCCCTTCGTCACCGCAGTCGTAATGATGAATCTGGCGATGTTCGACTTCATCGAGAATGATGCCGAGGAAATGCGAACTTTGTGCTGCCCGCGTTAACTGCGCATCAGTATATTCAGCCCGGCTGGTGGATGGCACCCAGGGACCATAGATATCGCCATAGGTGTTGTTGAACAGGTAATCGAGACCGATTCCTTCGCAGAATTCGCTAATGCGCTCACAACCTCGCGGCAAACGGGGAGCGAGGGAATCATAGAACAGTGAAAAATCTGCGCCGAGTTCATGCATGGCACGTTGGAATATCTCCGGGGTAAAGGCCGCGCCAAGAAAACGACCGTAGATCGTGCACCACCAGTCCTCATCCGGGAGTGTCGCCTCAACGCCGATGTGGAATTTATTGTCGGTCATTTATGAATCATTCCTTACCGTGCCTGATTTCGCGTCAAGGTAAACACGGTGATCTCTGGGACGCAGTGGTAGCGGAGGGGGAGGCGGGTCGAGCCGATCCCGCGACTGACATACAGGGTGGCGCCGTGAATTTCGTGGCGGCCGGCGGCATATTTTGCCGTCAGGTGGGTGTTGTGATAGAGCGCTTTGCCGCCGGGCAGGCAAATTTGCCCACCATGGGTATGCCCGGTGAGAATCAGTCGGATGCGCGGGTCCAGTGGACGCAAAATCACATCCGGCGAATGCGCCAGCAGGATGACCGGCACGACCGGCGGCACGGCCGCGAGCGCCGCGGGCAGATCGTCGAACCCTTTGTGCGGGTCATTGACGCCGGCGAACCACAGCGAGTCTGCTTGCCGTTGCACGCAATGGGAAGCATTAATCAGCAGCGGAAAAATATTCGCCCATCGCCGTTTGATATCAGGTCCGATATCCGGGCGATAATCCGCATTGCCCAGAATACCGATGGTGGGGTAGCGCGCGGAGACTGCGGTGAGAAAACGCTCGACGACCGACAGGGAGAGCGCGGTAAAGACGTAATCGCCACCCAGGCAGACGAGATCAGGGGTCACCTGCGCGAGATGCTCCAGCAGTTCGTCCGTCCGATCGTGATGACGGCTGAGGTGCACATCCGTCAGATGCAGCAGGCGGAATCCTTCGAACGCGGGGGGTAAATCCGGGATATAGACGGTTTCCCGCACCACGACCAGTTGCTTGCTGTTCGCCACGCCGCGCGCAATTGTCAGCGCCCCCGCAAGGCCGAGTCCAAATCCGATCAGCGATTCCCAGCGCACAGTCAATCCTTACATCAATGAATGAGCTTTCTTATTCGGGACGCGCACGGATTCTTCCTGCCCCCGGTATTTAATTCAGTTGATCATGCTGCCGGCGCGATAGTCTCCGCTCTGCCTGGCAACCAGCATCTCGAAGGTAATCTCCCGCTCTTCCTGCTCGGGTTGTCGTGTTGCCAGCCGCACAAGCTGCGCCTGATATGGCTCGACCGATTCCTCCCAGGACCCTTGTACGGGAGGCCAATAATCCTCAGACATGGTGTTCATCACCCACCACCTTCCCGTTTAAGACGCCGAAGTAGGTCATGGTCCATCACGGCAACAGAGCGGTCATTTATCCGCTGGTATGGACAGGCTTTCGTTCAGGCTGTTGTTATGGAATGACTATCCTTCGTAGGTTCATTATACCCCCAACTGCAAAGTCTCGAAAACTTATTGGGCGATATTTTATACAGGATGACCCCGGATGACTGCGAATCCCCGACATGATTGGAAAGCGGATTGTGGCTAACTGCGCGGATTGTCTGAACCTTGATGGGAAGGATTGAAGGATGGGCATGATTGTTCTGCATCACCTGATGGACTGCCGGCGCTCCATACGGTTTTCTGAATGGCGTTCAATAGGTTGACACTGCTTGTGCTGGAGTCCATAATCAGGATACCGAACTGTGAAGGAATTTGGCCGATGGGTGAACGTCCGATATTGCAGGTGGCGCTGGATTTTGTCGATCTGTCGCGCGCGCTGTTGCTGGCCGAGGAAGCGGTGGCGGGTGGGGCTGATTGGGTGGAAGCCGGCACGCCGTTAATTAAGAGCGTGGGGTTGGATGCCGTGCGGCGGCTGAAGGAACGCTTTCCAGAGAAGACGATTGTCGCCGATCTGAAGATCATGGATGCCGGGCGCATCGAGGTAGAATACGCCGCCAAGGCGGGGGCCGGAGTGGTGAGCGTGCTGGCGGTTGCCTCCGACAGCACCATTCGCGAATGCCTCGAAGCCGGCCGGCAATATGGCGCGAAGATCGTCGGCGATCTCATCAACGCCCCCGATCCCGTTACACGCGCCAAAGAACTGGCGGCGATGGGTATCGATTATCTCGGCGTGCATACGCCTATCGACGTACAGATGCAGGGCATCGTGTCGTTTGCCGTGCTGCGTGAGATTGCCGCGGAGGTGGAGACACCGCTCTGCGTCGCCGGCGGCGTCACCAGCGAGACAGCGGCGGAAGCGATCGCCAGTGGGGCGAGTGTGGTCATCGTCGGTGGCGCAATTACCAAATCACCCGATGCCACCGCTGCCACCGCTGCTATTCGTACCGTGCTGGATACCGGCGTGCGGGTGGAAGCAGCCGGCTACCGTCGCGCCACGCCGGAAACGATGCTTGATATTCTTTCCCAGGTTTCGACGGCCAATGTCTCCGATGCCATGCATCGCGGCGGTGTCGCGCCGGGCATCTATCCGCTGGCGCCGGAGATGCGCTGCTGCGGCAAGGCGGTCACCGTGCGCACCGCGCCGGGCGACTGGGCAAAGCCGGTGCAGGCGATCGATGTCGCAAAGCCGGGTGAAGTGCTGGTGATCGATGCCGGCGGCGTGACTCCCGCGATCTGGGGTGAATTGGCTACCAACTCCGCGTTGAATAAACGGGTGGCCGGGGTGATCATCGACGGCGCTGTGCGCGACACCGGCGATAACCGTCACCTCGGGTTGCCGCTCTTTTGCAAAACCACCTGTCCGAACGCCGGTGAGCCGAAAGGCTACGGCGAGATCAATGCCGGCATCCGCATCAGCGGTGTCGAAGTCAATCCCGGCGACTGGATCCTGGCCGACGCCGATGGCGTGGTGGTCATCCCGCAACACCAGGCGGTCGAGATCACTAACCGCGCGATGGATGTCCTCGAACGCGAAAACCGCATCCGCGAAGAGATCACCCGCGGCAGCACGCTGAGCCAAGTTGTCGAACTGTTGAAGTGGGAAAAGAAGCACGGGTAGGGTTTCGGGTTTCAGGTGTCGGGCGTCGAACGCTTTGGTAGCAGTTTTATGGCTGTGCCTAAAGTGGACGAATACGTTATCCCTGGGTGAAACCCTGTCCTTTATACACATCTTGTCCGCACGCAAAAGAGGGCTTTGTAGTAGTTATTACAAACCAGAGATGACAGCCTGCGCTACACTCTCCCCCTGGAGTAAGTGTGTCAAGG
>Ga0209697_10001073_pt1 | contig 43882 bp, 25 predicted proteins | sample AliMusrvi5mmetaG_FD_184115 | JGI IMG/M metagenome (GOLD analysis project Ga0209697, IMG submission 184115) | Freshwater lake bacterial and archeal communities from Alinen Mustajarvi, Finland, to study Microbial Dark Matter (Phase II) - Alinen... | ecosystem: Environmental > Aquatic > Freshwater...
AAAACAAATCAAATTTGAATTTATACCCATCCAAAGGTCATTTTTCTGATGATTTTGCCTTAAATAGCTGTTCTACATCAACATCATCTTTAGCTCCCATTCTATTACCTTTAGCTCTCGTTCTATTACCTTTAGCTCCCAACCCGACACCTTTAGCTCTCGGTCTATTACCTTTAGCTCCCAACCTGACACCTTTAGCTCTCACCCCATTACCTTTAGCTCTCGGTCTATTACCTTTAGCTCCCGACTTGACACCTTTAGCTCTCAATCCATTACCTTTAGCTCTCGCTCCATTACCTTTAGCTCTCGACTTATTACCTTTAGCTCCCGGATTTACACCTTTACATCAAAATCAAAAACACTTCATTCACGAATTGGTTATGCAGGATATTCGGGCATCACCAATATGTATGGCGACAATAAAATAAACCAAATAAATTTTCACATTTCTAATAATAATTTTCACTTAAAAATAAACAATCATGGCAAAAAAAAGAACAAAACCAACAATTGAACAATTCAATACCAGGGTGCGCAAAGCTCAGGCAAGACTGAACAGCGAAGCAACCCGGTTAGGTGTAACAACGGCACAGTTAGCAATAATTGCAGGGCTTTTTGGCAACCTTGCAACAGCGGGAACATGGTGCTTTCTGTGGGAACTTTATACCGGTGGCGAAACTACCTGCACACCCAATGTAAGAAAGGCGATCAAGACGCTGAGAGGCAAACTCGAAAAAGCGCTGTCAGCTATTTATAATGATATACCTGCCAGCATCTGGAATGATGATGACCGCAGCATTTTTGGTCTTAAAAAGGGAACACGTACTCCTCCTACCAAACCCCCTAAAATTGAAGAAAAAATTGTTCCTGTAATAAAAAATATTGGTGGAGGAAAGATAAAAATTGGTTGCAGAACAACAACCGACGAAAAAAGATCATCGTTGGCATTTGGCGCTACCGGAGTTAAAATAGCTTATTCGGTGGTTGACCATCCGACGAAGAATGATGTGCAGGATGAGACAAAAATTAAACGTCAGGTAGTAGATTCAGCCGACGGTTGCGATAGCTCCGAATATTTTCAGGGTGCAACTTTTGAACTTCAGCTCGACCCTTCGGATGTTGGCCGCGAACTTCAATATTTTTTGCGTTGGTACAATGTAAAACATATAGGTAATGAAGGTCCGTGGTGCGGACCGTTTAGCGCCAATATTTAAATAGGTGTTGAATGAAACCTTCCAAAAGGTAAAAACACTTTCCCAAAGTTTTTTTCACTTTGGGAAAGTTTAAATAAAAAAAATCGGGGCAAAAATTAAATTGCCCCGGTTTTCATTTAATAGAAATAAAATATGTACTTTTGGGGAGTGAAATTTTGAAGGATCATTTTTCATGCACTCATCAGAAAATGGAGTGAGGATTGGTTTGACGAACGTATTCAGATATCTCATTTTACCGTTCGTTTAATCAAACCGACCGTTTACTTAATTAGTATTGACAAGTGGAAAATTAAAAAGTACTTTTACGGCGTCAATTATTTACTAAAGCCTGAATTATGAAAAAAGTTTTACTTTCTCTATTCACATTTTTAATCACCCTTGAAATATATTCTCAAAATCCAGGTTCGCTTGATCATAGTTTTAACGGAACAGGCTGTGACACTATAGATTTTCATTTGAAAAACAGTTATCCAAATTCTATTGTAATTCAAAATGATGGTAAAATTATTATTTCAGGACATTCGTATATAGAAGTAACTAGTTACAATTACAGTTATAATATTGGTTTGGCCCGCTATAATACTGATGGGACAAGAGATTCATTGAATTTTGGACAGAATGGAAGGGTATTGTTTCCCTTAGATGATGGTGAAGCTTTTACTTTGACTCCTACTCCTATAGCATTAAGTAATGACGGGAAAATTATTTTATCCAGTAATTATGTTGATACTGCATTTAATGTGGGAACAATTTTATTAGCCAGATTACAACATGATGGATCAATTGATTCTACTTTTGGTAAAAATGGTAAAGTGGTATTGGATACTGCAAATAATTATTATTATGGTGTGACAAATCTGGCCATTCAATCTGATAATAAAATATTAATTGTAGGTATTGCCATTCCAGATTCAAGTAATTATGAGGATATTGCCATTATGCGTTTTCAACCGGAGGGAGAAATTGATTCCACATTTGGAACAAATGGTATTGTGATTACCCGGATAAGACAAAGTGGTGAAAACTCATGGGCAAAAGATGTAAGCATCCTTCCAGATGGCAAAATATTAATTGCTGCTGAAGTGGGTCATAACACATCTGATTTAGCAATATTAAGATACAATGCCAATGGCTCTATTGATTCCACTTTTGGAACCAATGGTAAAACTGTTACAGTTACAGGTTTTACAGAGAATGATATCGCTAATATGCATATTTTACCAAATGGAAAAATCTTCCTTACAGGAGTTTCCGGTAGTTCAGGCAGTAATCTTTATGATAGATTTGTAAGATATGATAGTACTGGCGTTTTAGATAGTTCTTTTGGTAATGGAGGAATTATCCTATTTCGTGGAACACCAATTTATTTCTCCGTTTTCCAAAATGACGGAAAAATAATAATTGCAAAATATTCTGATTCGGTTTGCAGATTTAATGAAAATGGCATAATTGATTCTACATTTATTTTTGAAAGGCTTCCTATTCCTTTTTCTTATTATGATATTTCAGCACTTGCTTTGCAGCCAAACGGAAGTCTCCTTATAGCGGGTTACTATGACTGGGATTTTGTAATTGCCCGGTATCTCGGTGGCAATGTTGGAATAAATGAGGTTACAAATGAAAACAATATCCTGATTTTTCCAAACCCCGCCACCAATAACCTTGCAATTGAAACCCCTTCCCAATCCACAATAAATTTTTCAAATATTCAAGGCCAGCTAATAAAAACACTTTTAACCACTAGTAATAAAACAAATGTTGACCACGTTGGATATTCATCCTACGTGGTTGATATTTCAACATTTCCAAGTGGAGTGTATATAGTGGAAGTGAAAACAGAAAAAGGAGTGGTGGTGAAAAAATTTGTGAAGGAATAAAAATATCCATTATCTAAGCAGCGTTTCACTAAAATCGTTGTCTTTTAATAAAATAACAACTTAAAAAAAGAAATTATGAAAAAGAAAATTACGTTTTTAATGGTGATAGCTTTTATGATTCAGCTATTCGGCATTAGCAGTCTGCATGCACAAACAAGCATAGTTATCAATTATGCTTATGGCTACGACTCAATAACAAATTATTGTTCAGCCCCTATCACCCTTCAATATTATGTTGAGGGGATAGCGCATGGTTATCAAAATGGTGATCTCATTAAATTAAAAACCAATTACGGTGATGGTACAACTGATTCATTAAACTGGATTATTCCACCTATGGGGCATGATTCGACTTTTACTTACAGTTATTACCATACCTATAATTCGGTTGGTAGTTTTTCGTGTCAATACATTGTTACAGGCTTCGATGGAAGTGCCGACACCATCACGCATTATAACGAAATTTTTATTCATGATACCTGCGGTACGATAAGTGGATTGGTTTATGTTGACATGAACAGCAATTGTCTTTATGATGCAGGCGACATTGCCTTGCCATATTATCACATGAAAATAATGTCAGGATCAACACAAATAGCAGCTCCATTCACTGATAACGCCGGGCATTATTCAGTAAATGTTCAATCAGGAAGTAATTATACAGTTGAACCGGGTAGCAATAGTTATTCATTCAATACTACCTGCCCTGCTTCCGGATCATACCAGGTAACGGCTGTTCCGGCGGCAAATCTTGATTTTGGACTTGGTTGCACACAGGGTTTCGATTTAACAGGATATTTGATGGCAGTACATTTTAAACCCGGAATGAATACAACCATTGCTGTTGCTTTAAGTAATATGAGGTGTTTGCCCACAAGCGGTCAGGCAAAGCTTGTCCTTGATCCCCTATTGACCTATAATGGAGCAAACCCAACTCCCAGTCAAATTTCAGGTGACACGCTGATATGGAATTTTTCAAATCTTTTTTATAATTCAAATAATATTCTGCCATTCGCCACTGTTGGTGTTACAACATCTTCATCGGCCATCATTGGCGATTCAATTCATCTGAAATATATTATTGACCCAATACAGGGCGATTCAGTTCCTTCAAACAATATAATTTATTCAAGTTATCCAATTTTAAATTCATGGGATCCCAACGGAAAACAAGTATCACCATTGGGAGAAACTTCTGCCGGAAACATTGCACCAGCTACCGACCTTACTTATACTATCTTATTTCAAAACACAGGAACTGCTCCCGCAGTAAATGTGATGGTGCTTGATACATTGAATAATAATCTTGATCCATCATCCGTGGAAATAATAGGCTCAAGCCATGTAATGAACCTGAGTTTAATAAATCCAAATGTTCTGAAATTTTCATTCAATAATATTATGCTTCCCGATAGTTCAGCAAATGAAGCCGGAAGTCATGGTTTTATAATATTCCGCGTAAAGCAAAAACCAGTTCTTACAAATGGTACAACAATAACCAACAAGGCTCATATTTATTTCGATTTTAATCATGCAATTGTTACAAATCAAACATTAAATACCATACTAACTACAGGCATTACTGAAAATAATTTGAATGATAAATCAATAAAAATTTACCCAAATCCTGCAACAGACAATCTTATTATTGAAACAGCGCAACCATCCACAATTGAAATTTCCAATATCCAGGGTCAGCTAATAAAAACCCTTTTAACCACTGGTAATAAAACAAATGTTGACCACGTTGGATATTCATCCTACGTGGTTGATGTTTCAACATTTCCAAGCGGAGTGTATATAGTGGAAGTGAAAACGGAAAAGGGAGTGGCGGTGAAGAAATTTGTGAAAGAATGAATCAGTCAGCAGTCGGCAGTTGGCAGGGTGGAACATTGAACAGTTGAGTAATTAGACAGTTGAACAGTTAAAGAATTATAGCTATGAAAAAACTTGTATTCTCATTTCTATTTATTGCTTTTGCAACATTAGCAATACAAGCGCAAACCAACGTCAGCGGCGGAATTTACACCAACACAACATGGACACTGGCAAACAGCCCCTACATTGTAACATCGAATGTTGTTGTGTTTCCTGGTGTTACACTCACACTTGAACCAGGTGTAATTATTAAGTTTGGTGATAATACCTTATTAGAGATCAGACAAGCCTCTCTGATAGCGAATGGAACCGCTAGTGATTCCATTACATTTACAAGTAATAATGCAACACCTGGTATGGGAATCTGGTATTATGTTTATCTTAATTCAGCAAACTCCATTACTTTCAATTTTTGCAATTTCAAATTTGCAACACAGGGCATTTTAGATGATTCCAATGACACATTAATTGTTAAAAACTCTTCTTTTAGCAGATGCCAATATGGTATAGCGCCTTCCGGAGGAATTACCATAGTTGATAGTTGCAATTTTTCCAATAATCAAACAGGAATAATAAACATGGAAAATAGCTCAGTGATCAATTGCAACTTTTCGAATAGTCAAGGAAGTGCAATTGACGGCATTGAAAGTTCAATAATCGCTAAATGTACATTCGATCATAATCAGACCGGTGTTAATTTCATCCACAATGGTCCGATAGATAGTTGCATTTTTAATAAAAACCAATATGGAATAATTACCTGGAGTGCGGGATGTAGTATAAAAAATAATATTGTTGATTCAAACAGTATTGCCGGGATTACGCTTAATGGGAATGATACTTTAACGAATTGCCAGATAAACTCTAATGGCATTGGCATTAGTGCAACCAATAATAATTTAATTTGTAAAAACATTATTGACAATAACATCATTGGGATAAAATCAAATGATGATAATGAATTGATCTATTGTAACAGAATTTGCAATAACACTTTTACTGACTTCCTTTATTATTACAACACTAATAACCTGGACATTTCCAATAATTATTGGTGCACCACAGATTCACTTTCCACTTCTGCTGTTATTTATGATGGTTATGATAGTTCAGCTTATGGATTAGTACATTTTATGCCAATTGACACTTTGCAATGCTATTCCTATTCCGCATGTTCGGTAACTATAAACATCTATCCTGATACATTACCAAATCACTATTTTGTAGCCTATATGTCAACAGGAGTTTTGCCGTTGCGTTTTTTGTGGAATTGGGGAGATGGTACATTTGATACTATCCCCTTTCCTAGTCATATTTACAATACAGTCGGAACATATAATATTTGCCTTACAATTACAGATTCTACCGGTTGCATAAGTTCTTATTGCAGTACTTCTACCAATTTGACTATTTATGTAAATGTAGTTCCAGTGGGTACTGCAATAAATGAAATAGATTCTGAAAATTTCACTTTCAATTTGTTCCCCAATCCCGCCACCAACAACCTAACAATTGAAACACCTCTCCAATCCGTAATAGAAATTTCAAACATACAAGGACAAATAATAAAAACCCTTACAGCCAGCGGAACTAAATCAAATATTGACCACGTTGGATGGTCATCCTACGTGGTTGATGTTTCAACATTTCCAAGCGGAGTGTTTATAGTGGAAGTGAAAACAGAAAAAGGAGTGGCGGTGAAGAAATTTGTGAAGGAATAAAAAATGAAATTCAGAAAAGCGATTTTTTACACACTTGTCGGGAGTCAGAGCGTAAACTTTATGGCGAGCATGATCAGGGCAATTTCACCTGAAATTTACCTTTCATTTAATCAAACCAACCGTTTACTTAATTGCTATTGACAAGTAGAAAATTAAAATATACTTTTACACCGTCAAATATTTACTAAAGTCTGAATTATGAGAAAACAAATACTCTTTATTGCAACGCTTGCCATTATTGGCTTGAGTGCAGCAGGGAAAACTGCTTTCATTACCAATAGTAGTAATAATTCTGTATCAGTTATTGATGTTGCAAACAATATAGTTATAGCAACAATTCCAGTTGGTTCTTGTCCTGCTAGAGTAAGTGTGGGTCCTGATGGAAATAAGGTTTATCTTGCAAATTTTTATGACAGTTCAATAAGCATAATAAACACAGTTTCAAATAGCAAATCCAATATTATACCTAAATTAAAATAATCACGACAATGCAAAAATTCACAGCGTTATTACATCACTCTTTAAAGAAAACAAAAAGAAGTGTTACTTCTTTATCATTAATTCTTGCTATTTTCATACTTGCCTTTGCTGGTAAAGTCTTGGGGCAGGTTCCCACCATTAGTAGTTTAGGATCTGCCAGTGGATGTGTAGGGTCTTCATTAGATATCTACGGTACTAATTTATCAAGTGCTTTATCGGTGTACATAAACGGCACGGGTGAAAGCATTACCTATAATGACAACACACACATAACGGTAACTATAGGAAACGGTACAACAGGATCTGTAGTAGTAAACACATCAGGGGGTAGTGCTGGATGGCCCATTTTTACAGTGAATGCATTGCCATCACCTTTTTTTACTGTTCAACCCGGAGCAAGTGCATGTGTTGGAGTTTCTGTAACATATACGACACAGGAATCTCAAACAAATTATGAATGGACTTTTACGGGCACATCTGGCACAGATTATAATATTGTATCCGGTGGTGGTAACACGAATACGGTAACACTAATATGGCTGACAACAGGTAGCAAGACTGTTACTATTAACTATACAAATAACAATGGTTGTACAGCTGCATCGGCAACAGTTAAAACTATCACAGTAAACGCACTTCCTGTGCCAACAATAAGTGCATCGGCATCATTTACAACAATATCATCTGAAAGTTTTGAGAACAATGGAATTGTTCCAACAGGATGGGCAACTGAAGTCGTGAGCGGAGGTAACACCATAACTTTTGAAACATCAACATTATGGCCGGGTGGTTATAGCGCTTATGATGGCTATTTCATGGTAATGTTTAATTCATTCACTGCAAATGGAGGCGTAAATCGTCTGAAAAAGACCATCCCTATTTCTACTATTGGCTTGACCAGCGCTTCTGTTAATTTTGCATGGTTTGAAAGCACAGGTTATCCAAGCCTTCAAGACAGGGTTGATGTGGAATATTCAACAGATGGAATAACCTGGGCTACAGCAGGAACTTTTAATCGTTACAATACTGTTCAGGGATGGAAAAATAAAAGTCAGGTGCTACTCGCAGGAGCTTTAGGACAAGCTACGTTGTACATTGCTTTTAAATTTACTTCTGCTTATGGTAATGACTGCTATCTTGATCTTGCCACCATAACTATTCCTTCTACTCCAATTTGTGCCGGCAATACAGGCACTTATTCTACAGAGGCCGGAATGACTGATTATATATGGACTGCTTCGGCAGGCGGTGCAATTACCAGCGGTGTCGGAACAAATTCAATAGATGTATTGTGGAATACAGCAGGCCCTCAGACAGTAAGTATAAATTATACAAATGCCAATGGTTGTACAGCAACAAGTGAAACAGTATCGAATATCCCCGTCAATGCTATTCCAATTCCAACAATTAGCGGACCATCAACTTTATGTGCAGGAACAATTGGCGGTACTTATACAACTGAAGCAGGCATGGCTGATTACGACTGGACAATATCAGCAGGCGGAAACATTACAGCCGGAGCCAGTACAAATACTATCACAGCAACATGGACAACCGCAGGTGTACAAAGCATAAGCGTTAATTATGTCAATGGCAATAGTTGTACTGCTGCATCGGCAACAGTATATAATATTACAGTTATTCCATCCCCTGTGCCAACAATTAGCGGAAACACAGCAGCTTGTTTAAATTCAACAGGTAATGTTTATACAACTGAATCGGGAATGACAGCTTACAGTTGGAGTGTAAATGGAGGAACAATTACTTCTGGTGGAACAGCAACAGATACTAGTGCAACAATAACATGGGCAACTTCAGGAGCAGAATCAATCAGTGTAAATTATACAGATGGGAATGGTTGTACAGCAACAAGTGCAACAGATTATAATGTTACGGTGAGTGCACAACTTCCTGTACCAACCATTAGTGGAAGCACTTCAGCTTGTATAAATTCAACAAGAAATTATACAACAGAAGCAGCAATGACAGCTTACAATTGGAGTGTAAATGGAGGAACAATTACTTCCGGTGCCGGAACAAATTCAATAGATGTATTGTGGAATACACCAGGCTCACAGAAAGTAAGTGTAAAATATACCAATAGTAATGGTTGTACAGCAGCAACTGCAACAGATTATAATGTTACAGTGAATGCATTACTTCCAGTACCAACCATAAGTGGAAGCACATCCGCATGTATCAATTCAACAGGAAATGTATATACAACGGAAGCAGCAATGACAGCTTATAGTTGGAGTGTAATTGGCGGAACAATTACTTCCGGAGGAACAGCAACAAATAACACAGCAACAATAATATGGACAACCGCAGGTGCGCAAAGCATAAGTATTAATTATACCAATAGTAATGGTTGTACTGCTGCATCTGCAACAGTTTATAACGTTACTGTTAATCCATTACCTGTGCCAACAATTAGCGGAAACACATCAGCTTGTTTAAATTCAACAGGAAATGTTTACACAACAGAAGCAGGAATGACAGCTTACAGTTGGAATGTAAATGGAGGAACAATTACATCCGGTGGAACAGCAACAGATAATACAGCAACAATAACATGGACCAGTTCAGGAGTAAGATCAATAAATGTTTATTATACTAATGGGAATGGATGTACTGCCTCAACACCAACATATTATAATGTTACTGTTAATCCATCACCTGTGCCAACAATTAGCGGAAACACATCAGCTTGTTTAAATTCAACAGGAAATGTTTACACAACAGAAGCAGGAATGACAGCTTACAGTTGGAGTGTAAATGGAGGAACAATTACATCCGGTGGAACAGCAACAGATAATACAGCAACTGTAACATGGACCAGTTCAGGAGTAGAGTCAATAAGTGTTAATTATACCAATAGTAATGGTTGTACTGCAGCATCGGCAATAATACATAATGTAACTGTTAATGCTCTTTTTGTGCCAACAATTACTGGTTCGGCAACAACACTATCATCTGAAAGTTTTGAAAACGGTGGAAGCATTCCTACCGGATGGGCCACTGAAGTTTTAACAGCAGGAAACACCATAACTTTTGTAACAGCCACATCCTGGCCGGCAGGCTACACAGCTTATGATGGCTCTTACCTCGTAAAGTTTAATTCATACTCTGTAAACGGAGGTGTAAATCGTCTTAAAAAAACTGTTCCCATTTCTACGGTTGGCTTGACCAGCGCTGCTGTTAATTTTGCATGGCTTGAAAGTTATGGTTATGCAAGCTATCAAGATATGGTTGAAGTACAATATTCAACTGATGGTACAACGTGGACTACAGCAGGAACTTTTAATCGTTACAATGCTAATCAGGGATGGAAAAGTAAAAGTCAGGTGCTACCCGCAGGAGCGTTAGAGCAAGCTACATTGTACATTGCTTTTAAATTTACTTCTGCTTATGGTAATGACTGCTATCTTGATCTTGCCACCATAACTAGTCCTCTTTCTATATGTGCCGGCAACACGATCACTTATTCAACAGAAACGGGGATGACCGGATATACATGGGCTACTTCAGCAGGCGGAGCAATTATAAGCGGTGCCGGAACAAATTCAATAGATGTTTTGTGGAATACAGCAGGAGCACAAACAGTAAGCGTGAGTTACACCAATGGCAATGCTTGTACAGCAAGCATTGCTACAGTTAGAAATGATACAGTGAACGCGCTTCCTGTACCAACCATTAGTGGAAACACATCAGTTTGCATAAACTCAACAGAAAATGTTTATACTACTGAAGCGGGAATGACAGCGTACAATTGGAATATAGTTGGAGGAACAATCACTTCAGGTGGAACAGCAACCGATAATACCGCAACAATAACGTGGACTGCTTCAGGAGCAGAATCAATCAGTGTTAATTACCTTAATAGTAATGGTTGTACTGCATCATCGGCAACAGTGTATAATGTTACTGTTAGCCCATCTCCTGTGCCAACAATTAGCGGAAACACATTAGCTTGTATAAACTCAACAGAAAATGTTTACACAACTGAATCAGGAATGACAGCTTACAGTTGGAGCATAGTTGGCGGAACAATTACTTCCGGTGGAACAGCAACAGATAATACAGCTACTGTAACATGGACCACTGCTGGTGCACAAAGTATAAGCGTCAATTATTCCAATGGTAATAGTTGTACTGCCACACCTGCAACAGTTTATAATGTTACTATTAATCCAATACCTGTGCCAACAATAAATGGTTCAACAAGTGCTTGTATAAACTCAACAGGAAATGTTTACACAACTGAATCAGGAATGACAGCTTACAGTTGGAGCATAGTTGGCGGAACAATTACTTCCGGTGGAACAGCAACAGATAATACAGCAACTGTAACATGGACCACTGCAGGTGCACAAAGTATAAGCGTCAATTATTCCATTGGTAATAATTGTATGTCGGCATCTGCAACAGTTTATAATGTTACTATTAATCCAATACCTGTGCCAACAATAACCGGTTCAACAAGTGCTTGTATAAACTCAACAGGAAATGTTTATACAACTGAATCAGGAATGACAGCTTACAATTGGAGTGTAGTTGGAGGAACAATTACATCTGGTGGAACAGCAACAGATAATACAGCAACTGTAACATGGACCACTGCAGGTTCACAAAGTATAAGCGTCAATTATTCCAGTGGCAATAGTTGTACTGCAGCATCTGCAACAGTGTATAATGTTACTGTTAATCCATTACATGTACCAACAATAAGCGGAAGCACATTAGCTTGTTTAAATTCAATAGGCAATGTTTATACTACTGAGGCAGGAATGACAGCTTACAATTGGAGTGTAGTTGGAGGAACAATTACATCTGGTGGAACAGCAATAGATAATACAGCAACAATAACATGGGCAGCTTCAGGAGCAGGATCCATTAGTGTTAATTATACCAATGTAACGGTGAATGGCTGTACAAGTCAATTTGATTCTGTATCTGTATTTATAAAACCACCTCAACCCAATCCTGAGATTTGCATTGTAAGTATTGATAGCACTGCAGGTCACTATATGGTCGTTTGGGATAAAATAATTTCAAACGCATTAACGAGCTATAAAATCTACAGGGAAGCGAGTATTTTATATCAATATGATCTGATTGGTTCCGTTCCTTACGATTCATTGAGTGTGTTTATTGATACAATTTCTAACCCGGCTCAACAGGCCTATAGTTATGAATTATCAGCAATTGATACCTGCGGGGTTGAAACAGCGCTGAGTTCAGAACATAAGACCATACATTTGTCAATCAACCAGGGCATGGGGACAACATACAATCTGATATGGAACAATTATGAGGGATTTACTGTTCCTTCGTTTACTATTTATAGGGGTATAACTGCAAATGTTCTTTATCCTTTAACAACTTTATCTTCATCATTAAATTCTTTTACCGATCTGACACCACCGGCCGGTTATGTATATTACCAGGTTGAAGTTGTCAATCCGGGGACATGCTCACCATCAAAATCATATAATTACAGTTCCTCCAGATCCAATATTGCAACGAATGAAGTTTTAACTGGTATTACTGATATTGAAGGTGAACTAATAAGTATTTATCCCAACCCTGCTTCAAATATTCTAACAATAGAAACTCCAATTCAATCCATAATTGAAATCTCAAATATCGAGGGTCAGCTAATAAAAACCTTTGCAACAACTACCGCTAAAACAAATTTGGTTATTTCAGAATTCTCAAATGGAGTATATACAGTGAAAGTGAAAACGGAAAAAGGAATTGCGGTGAGGAAATTTGTGAAAGAATGAAAAAAACCAAAAATTAAAAGATAGTTGATAAAAACAAACCAGTTAACAAATAAACAATTAAAGTTATGAAAACAAAATTACTAACATTGTTATCAATAGTGTTATGGAGCACCATCACTTTTGCACAAGCTCCAAAATGGTCTTGGGCAACAACTGCTGGGGGAAGCGGGAATGATGATGTCATTAGTTCAGCAAACGACATATCCGGAAATTTATATGTGCTTGGAGCTTATCAAAGTTCATCTATTAATTTTGGAGATACTACTCTGTACAATTTCCCTACCAGGTCAAAGGTATTTTTAATTAAATATTCCCCCACCGGGCAATTAATTTTTGCAAAAAAAATTGATGGTCCTGTTTATAGAGGAAAAATGATAATTGACAAACACAACAACATTTATGTAGGTGCAGAATATTCGGAAACAGTCATTTTAGGGAATGACACAATAACTGATAATTTTAGCGGAGATTGTAGCAATCTGGTTGTTTTTAAAATGGATTCATTAGGTAATGTTTTATGGGACAAAGGTTTTGGAAGTAGTTCTTGCGATGATTGTTTGGGATTGGGTCTTGATAAATCAGGTAATATTTATATGGGAGGCACTTTTGCAGGTGACACACTTATCTTTAATCATGACACATTGATAAAAACCGGAATTGCCGGCTCCCGTGATGTTTATCTTGCAAAAATTGATTCAAACGGCACTGTCGTTTGGGCCCGAAGTGTAAAAGGAAATGATGATGAAACGGGTGGCGAACTAAGCATTGATACAACCGGAAATATTTATACCTGCGGTCAGTTTTCAAGTTATTCCATAAATATAGGTGGTACTATTTTGTATAATTCAGGAGATGTTGACATTTTTTTTACAAAATATGCTCCAGATGGAAATTTGATTTGGGCAAAACGGATTACAGGTCCTTCTTCTCTTGTATTAGTGCCAAGAATAACGACAGATTCACACAATAACTTTTATATAAATGGTGTTTCTAATACCAATCTGATAAATTTCGCAGGAACAAATGTAAGCAATCCAGTAGGATCATGGAATATTTTTGTTGCAAAATTCAACCAAAATGGCGCTTATATTTGGAGCAAATTTTTCACAAGTTCTTTCTATAAAATACCTCAAAATATTACTGTAGATGAAACAGATAACACTTATATGACCGGTTGTTATTTCGGCAATATTACGATTGGGGGAAATACTTTCAATATAGATAGTTCCCATCAAATGGACGCTTTTATTACAAAACTAGATCCATCGGGTAACATAATGTGGGCAAAGAGTTTTGGTGGCAATGGAAATGAATACCCACAGCAGATATCTGTGAATTCCCTGGGGAATATTTTTATAACTGGAAATACTGAAAGTGATTCCATTTCTTTCGCAAATTTTCATTTTGCCTGTGAAGGATATGATGATGTATTTATTGCCTGCATGTTAGGATCTAATATTCATAGCAATGGTCCGTTATGTGAGGGAGATGAATTGGATTTGTTTGCTTCAACTATTCCTTCTGCAACATATAGCTGGACAGGACCCAATGGATTTATATCATCCGATCAAAACCCTATAATTGGAAACTCCACTGTAAGTAGTTCCGGCGCTTATGCAATACATGTAGTGGCACCGGGAGTGCAGGATTTTATTGACACGACTTATGTAAATGTTTATGCCATACCTCCAGCTCCTGTAGCCGGTAATGAAGGCCCCGGATGCTTGGGTTCCTCTGTAACCATCTCTGCTACTACTATTCCTGGCGCAGTTTATTATTGGTCAGGTCCCGGAGGTTTTAGCACCATCGGACAAAACCCTTCAATAGTTCCTGATTTATCAGGCACCTATGTGGTTTACGATGCTGTCAATGGTTGTTCCAGCCAAAAAGATTCAACTTATGTTACAATGTATCCTATTCCTTCAGCTCCTCATGTCTATGCAAATAACCCTGTATGCATAGGTACAGTAATTTCTTTGCATGCAGATTCAGTGAATGGTGGTTCTTTTAACTGGACAGGACCTGGTGGATATATTTCCTCTATTCAGAACCCTGTTGCAAGCGACAGCGCTACACAATCTATGAGTGATTATTATTATGCAGATGTCACGGTGAATGGGTGTACGAGTCTGTTTGATTCTGTATCTGTTTTTATTAAACCACCTCAACCTAATCCTGAGATCTGCATTGTAAGCATTGATAGCACTGCAGGTCATAATATGGTAGTTTGGGATAAACCTGTTTCAAATGCATTAACTGGTTATAAAATTTACAGGGAAGGAAGTATCTTAAATCAATACGATCTTATTGGTTCAGTTCCTTACGATTCATTGAGTGTGTTTATTGATACAATTTCCAACCCTGCCCAGCAGGCATATAGTTATAAATTGTCAGCAGTAGATACCTGCGGAGTTGAGACAGCGCTGAGTTCAGAACATAAGACCATACATTTGACAATAAACCAGGGCATGGGGACAACATACAATCTGATATGGAACAATTATGAGGGTTTTACTGTTCCTTCTTTTACTATTTACAGGGGTATTACTCCAAATGTTCTTTATACTTTAACAACTTTATCTTCATCATTTAATTCTTTTACAGACCTGACACCACCTGCCGGTTATGTATATTACCAGGTTGAAGTAGTAAATCCCGGCACTTGTTCACCATCAAAATCATACAATTACAGTTCTTCCAGATCAAATATTGCTACGAATGAAGTCGTAACAGGTATTACTGATTTTGAAAGTGAAGGGATAAGTATTTATCCCAATCCTGCTTCGAATATTCTGACAATAGAAACCCCAATTCAATCCATAATTGAAATCTCAAATATCGAGGGTCAGCTAATAAAAACCTTTGCAACAACTACCGCTAAAACAAATTTGGTTATTTCAGAATTCTCAAATGGGGTATATACTGTGGAAGTAAAAACGGAAAAAGGAGTGGCGGTGAAGAGGTTTGTAAAGGAATGAAAAAACCTGAGCAATTGAAGGCATTAAACAAATTATTCTTCAACCTTTAAATTCTCCTCAATAAAAAAGCCCCACAATTGTGGGGCTTTTTTATGGTAAATGATTTTACTATTCTTCGTCTTTCGATTCCGCTTCGTAAGTTTTTAATAGTTGTTCCTGAACATCTCCCGGCACTTGCTGATAGTCGGCAAACTTCATTCCATAAGTGGCACGTCCGCTTGTTACAGAGCTTAAAGCTGTGGAATACCTGTTCATTTCTGCCAATGGAACACGGGCTTTAATTTTCTGGTAATTTCCTTCGCTGTCCATTCCCAAAACAATAGCTCTACGTCCCTGCAGGTCGGTCATCACATCGCCCATTCTGTCGGAAGGCATGATCACTTCTACTTCATAAATAGGTTCGAGAATCTTTGGTCCGGCATTTTTAAAGGCTTCTTTAAATGCATTACGTCCGGCAAGTTTGAAAGAGATTTCATTTGAATCCACGGGGTGCATTTTTCCGTCGTAAACACTCACAACGATATCGCGTGCATAAGAACCCGTCAAAGGACCTTCTTCAATTTTCTCCATAATACCTTTCAGAATAGCAGGCAGGAAACGGGCATCAATAGCGCCACCCACGATACAGTTATGGAAAAACAATTTTCCACCCCAGTTGAGGTTTATTTCATCTCTTCCTCTTATCGGGAATTCAGTTTGATCGGGTTTGCCTTCGTACCATGGCTCAACCATCATGTAAACTTCACCAAACTGTCCGGCACCACCTGATTGTTTCTTGTGGCGGTAGGTAGCTTTGGCGGCTTTGGTGATGGTTTCCCTGTAAGGAATTTTAGGTGCAAAATATTCGATCTCTATTTTGTCAATATTTTCTATTCTCCATTTCAAAACAGTAAGCTGCAATTCGCCCTGTCCTTGTATGATGAGTTGTTTCAGTTCCTGCGATTGTTCGTAAACCACTGTAGGGTCTTCTTCGTGAACCACCCTGAGGATCCCGCCAAGTTTTTCATCATCGCTTTGGTTCTTTGCTCTTACGGCAGTACGGAATTTAGCTTCCGGATAAACGATGGCTTCAATAACCACATTCTGATTTTTTGGTGTATTGATGGTATTGCCTGTGTGAACATCCTTCAGCTTGATGGTAGCGGCGATATCACCTGCAACGATCTTTTCAATTTTATTACGGGTTTTTCCTGCAACGCAATAAAGCTGAGAAAACCTTTCTTTCGAGCCTGTGTTTGCGTTTACCATATCAGTACCTTCAACAATTTCGCCAGAAAAAAGTTTGAAGAACGAAACCTGTCCGAGATGTTGTTCAATGGAAGTTTTAAATACCATTACTGATGCCGGCTCCGAAGCGCTGCATTTTACGTCTTTCCCCTCAACGGTCTTTGGTGATGGTACTTCATTCGGGGCAGGAATAAATTCACAAACAAATTGCATAAAGCGTGCAACGCCTGTATCCATCTTGCCCGACATGCAAAGTACAGGATAAACATCCCTTTTGATAATACTTTGCTTCAGTCCGTGCAGCAATTCTTCCTCTGTGAGTGTACCTGCTTCGAAAAATTTCTCCATCAGTTTTTCATCGCTTTCGGCTGCAGCTTCAATCAATTTTCCGCGCAGATCTTCAGCTTTTGCTTTTTCCGAATCAGGGATATCGGTGATTTCGGCTTTTGGAGTTCCCGCTGTGAATTTGTACTGTTTCATTTTAAGCACGTCAATCACTGTGTTAAAACCGGCTCCACTGTTGAGCGGATATTGAACAGCTATCACTTTGTCGCCAAAGAATTGTTTCATCTGGCGCATTGATTCATCAAAATTTGCTTTTTCATGATCCAATTGATTCAATGCAAAAACCACGGGCGAGTTATATTTTGTGGTATGTCTCCAGGTGATTTCAGTGCCTACTTCCACACCGTTTTGAGCGTTGACAACCATGATGGCTGTGTCGCAAACTTTGAGAGCGGCCACTACTTCGCCAACAAAATCATCAAAACCGGGAGCATCAATGATATTGATCTTATGGTTTTCGAACTCGGCATACATCACCGTAGAGCTAATAGAGTTCTGGCGTTCCAGTTCAATATCCCTGTAATCCGAAACTGTATTTTTATCTTCCACTGTTCCGCGTCTGCCAATCACTGCACCTTCAAACAGCATTGCTTCGCTAAGAGTGGTCTTACCTGATTTTGCACCGCCTATCAGTACAATATTCCGGATTTCATTCGTTTGATAAACTTTCATAATTATAAAGTGGTGTTATAAGTTGTGTAAATTATTTACTTACAAAAAGTCGGCAAAGCTAAATATTTTTTAAAAATAAAAAAAGCTAAATGTGCATTTTGGCAAAACTTTCAGAAAACCTTATCATTGGGAAACGAACAGACAGGAATAATTAATGAAAACAGACATGCAAGAGGTTTTCGGTTACCGTAATTCGGTTACTTTTTAGGTTGAAGATTCAATTTTAAAAAAAAGGGCTGCACCTCCTGCAGCCCTTCCTTATAATTAACTAAAACAAGAATTTCTATGCTAAGAACGATATGGAGGTAAATTGAGGTCAAAAGTAAAATGCCAAATTCTTGCCAGCAAATTTATTCTACAATGTACCTCCAAACACCGACCATTCACCATTTATGATCTTCACCAGGTTCAGCGATTGGAAAAGGGAAGTCAGCCTTTAAACCACCATGTTCTTCGAATAGTTTACCTGACACTTGCAAAGGGGCATTAAAATTTCGTAATTTGCAATCGGAAAAATAATTAAGTTTATAAAAGAAAGCATCTAAAATGAAAACCAAATACAAAATCCTGGTCCATCTCATTTTCTGGTTTTATATCGTCAACCAAAGCGTTGCCAATACTTATTTTGCAATGGCAGGAAAGGTTGAGGCAACATCCTATTTATACCAGGACGTTTTCTGGACGACTTTTCTTAATTTTCTGGCTTTTTACACAATTTATTTTTGTCTGCCTTTCCTTTTCCGGTACAAGTACAAGGTTCTAAGTGTGGTATTCGGTTTATTGATTTTTATAGCTACCACTGCTATCCGGTTGCCACTGGATTATGGTTTCTGGAAATACATAATGTGTCTTCCTGAAAAGGACCTCATCATTCAATCTTCCTGGATGTGGAATGAATTTCGCATGGTGTTTATCACCGGCATTTATTCCATTTTGATTCATTTTACCATTAGTTGGTTTGACTCGCAAAAATTGAAAGCTGAACTCCTGAATCAAACAAAGACCAGCGAGCTTGCATTGCTCCGGTCGCAGATAAATCCGCACTTTCTTTTCAACACTCTCAACAATATCTATTCACTGGTTTATAAAAAATCAGATGATGCTCCCGAGGCTTTAATGAAACTTTCATCCATCATGCGCTATACCCTGTATGATTCAAATGCAGACAAAGTTTTGCTGAGTAAAGAAGTCGAATATCTGAAGAGTTTTATTGAGTTGCAGCAGTTGAGATTCAAGCCCGACAATTTCGTCAAATTCAACATTACAGGTGATACTGAAGGGTTCACTATAGCGCCGATGATCTTCATTCCTTTTGTTGAAAATGCCTTCAAACACGGCAGTAAGAAAGTTGATTCACCGGGGATCATTATTACGCTCAATGTTGATGATAAAAAAACAATTTTTGAAGTAATGAATTTTGTGACCACTGAGGAAAAATCGAATAAAGATACAGTAGGCGGGATTGGTCTTCAGAATGTAAAACGCCGCCTTGAATTACTCTACAAGGACAAATACAAAATAAGTCTGAGTCAGCCCGAAAACCAGTACATTGTTAAACTAGAAATTGACAACAAATGAAAATTAAATGCGTAGCAATAGATGATGAGCCATTGGCGCTCGAGATCATTAAAAATTATTCAGAAAAAGTGCCTTTTCTTGATCTTATCATGACTTTCGATAACGCTCTTGAATCAATTGATTTTTTGAAAAACAACAAGGTTGATTTGCTATTTCTCGACATTCAAATGGAAGAGCTGACGGGGATTCAATTGCTCAATATTTTGAAGGTAAAACCAAATGTGATTTTCACAACGGCTTATGATTCCTTTGCAATTGCAGGTTTCGAACTTGATGCGATTGATTACCTTTTAAAGCCAATTTCATTTGAGCGTTTTTTAAAGGCAGCAAACAAGGTTTATGAAAAACTTATGCTTGAATCACCGGTTACTGAAAATTCCAGGGATGCCGGCAATCAATCAAACAACGAAAATTATCTTTTTCTGAAGACTGAATTTCGTTTAGAAAAAGTTAGTCTGTCCGAAATACTCTATATCGAAGGTATGGGAGATTATCTCAGGATAGTCACACCTGCAAAGCGTATCATGACTTTGCAGAGCTTTAAAAGAATGGAGGAATTGCTTCCTTCAAATAAATTTTTTAGGGTACACAAATCATATATTGTCGCTGTAGAAAAAATTGATACCATAGAAAAAGGACACATTAAAATAAGTGATAAGTCAATCCCGATAAGCGATACTTACAAAAAACTTTTTTTTGATTTTCTGGAGAAAAGAAAACTGACGTAAGTCAATTGGATCTCATAGCTGAAAACCATAAGTCTCCTCTCTGGGGAACATCATAAAAAAGGCAGCGTTCTGAATGAACTCTGCCTTTATTTTTTTGATAGCGGATTTAACAATTTAATCCTGCCGGATTCTTTCCGGCATGCTTCAGGAGATAACTGCTTTTTTGTTTAGTACCACCGGAGCTGAATACTTTGTCTTTCCATTGCCACCTGCATTTCTCCACATGGCTCCAAGAGGAGAAACATACTTTGCAATTTGATTATTCTCAAAAATAATGATACATGTCGGATCAGACCTGAAAATATTTTTGACCGGCAGAGCCTTCTCAACATTGATCCTTACGTAACTTTTCTGAGAATGAAAAGTTGCATTTTTATTGGCATCATAGCCATTTGCGATTTGTGCACTTGCCGGGCATATCACCGATGCCAGCAGAACTGCTAAAGAAATAATCAGTGTTTTCATAGTTTTAAAATTTAAGTTGTTGATTGTTTATTTGTGTGACGTTTTCGATTTAGATAATGTTACAGATATTTGTACTTTTTATTGCTTTTTGGTTCAATCAGATTTTTATGAGTTTGAAATCAAATTTCATCAGGAAAGGTTTTCCTGTTACCCCTGCATCAGGAGTGACTATTATTTTAGACAATTCCTGAAATACGTATGATTGAAGTTCGCCGACCAGTGAAAAGCAATTAATCACTTCGATGTTTCCATCTTCCCTGACAGTAAATTCGGCGAAGACTGTTCCTTCCAATTGCAAATCAGCAACCGGTTTTGGAAATTCAATATGTGTGGAGATCTCTTCACGCATGCTTATTTCCGGACTTTTTGCGAAAGATGTTGTTACTACAAACAGCATCATTGAGAGCAGGATCATCATTAGAGTTTTCATAACGTTAAGCTTTTGTTTGTTTATACTTTGTTTGATTGACACAAAAGTATTACAAGGGCAGGTGCACATGCAAATCTATTCTATAACCCCTTCTTGCCTGCCGACCACTTAATTTAATATCCGGATAAGGAAGATAACCGGGAAAAAGGAGATCTTACAGATGGTTTTGGTGCTTTACCCAAAACTACGATCTGGGTTTAAACAGTTTTTCTGTTATCAGCATATGCCAATACCAGCACCGGTACTGTGCTTTCATGAAGTTTGATAAAAATTATTCTATCTGTAAACTAAAATAATTTTTGAACAAAAACAGTAAAAGAAATCTGGCATTAAGTTTAAAAACCCAATATGCATACACATGTTCTTTTTTGTAAACACGGAAAACTTTATAGATTTTGCATCCGTTGCAACACAAATATCCCATTGGGAAAATTCATTGTCAAACCCACTTCTAACGTATGATTGAGCACCCTTAATTTTTTTTAATAAAAGTGATTATGATTTAATAAAAAGTTTAATTTTGACAACTTTTGTTGATCTAAACGTTTTAGGTCATTATTACTGTAAATTAAATCTTGCTATTATGTCAGAAAAAAGACTTTCATTGATGGATATTGCAAAAAGCCTTAATTTGTCAAAAACACTTGTTTCAATGGTAGTAAATAACCAGGGTGATGAAAAAGGCATAGCAAAAAAAACACAGTTGCTTGTTTGGGAAAAAGTCAAGGAATTAAATTATAAGCCAAATCTGATGGCCAGAGGGCTGAGATTGGGGCGTTCCAATACCATTGGCCTTATTGTTTCAGACATCTCCAATCCTTTTTATGCCAAAATAGCACGTCATATTGAAAAGTTAATCGAACCACTTGGATACAATATTATTATCTGCAGCACTGATGAGAATCACGAAAAAGAATCCCGACTTAAAAATTTATTGAAAGACCGCATGGTTGATGGACTGATCATTTCTACCTCTCAAAAAGATTGTAAAGAATTTATTGAATTGCTGGACACAAAATTTCCCTTTGTTTTAATTGACAGGGTAATGGCGGACATTAAACCAAACAGCGTTTATGTTGATAATTTTAAAGGAGCATTCGATGCAGTGACACATCTGATGAATCAGGGCTATGTTAATATTGCCGCTTTTGCAGTATCGCCAATTTATGTTTCAACCATTAAAGACAGAATTGAAGGATATCTTCAGGCATTAAGATTAAACGGTTTAGACCATGATAAAAAATTTCTGAAAGAGATACCTTTTAATGATGTAAAAAATTCAGTGAAAAAAGAACTTACCCAGCTACTTCAGGAACATGACAGAATTGATGCTTTATTCGCAGTTAACAATAACATCGCTATTGCCTGCCTTGACTGTTTAAATGAAATGAGAGTAAAAATACCGGATGATCTCGCTTTTGTTTGCTTCGACGATCTTGAGGTGTTTAAATTCAGTCAGCCATCAATAACAGCGGTGGCCCAACCGATGGAAGAAATAGCCAAAAATGCTGTAGATATTCTCATGAATGTAATTAATAGTAAAGAATCTGAACCAACAACTAAACAGGTAGTACTTCAAACCACCCTAAACATCAGAAGATCCACTGTAAAATAAATTAATGCGTTCAAAGTTTGCTCAGGTCAGAAATGACTACTGACAATTGACCAATGACTATCAATGAAAATTAATGACTAAAAACCAATAGTTATGAATCAGGAAAAGAACAATCCAAATTATACATCATCACTGATAGTTCTCACTACCCTTTTCTTTACATGGGGTTTTATCACTGTGCTGAATGATATTCTAAGCCCTTACCTGAAAGGTGTTTTTTCACTTTCGCATTTTGAAGCAAACCTTGTTCAGTTTGCTTTTTTTATTGCTTATTTTTTAGGTTCGTTGATCTATTTCATTTTGTCAATCACTGTTGGCGATCCCATTTCGCGCATAGGTTATAAGAATGGCATCATAATCGGATTATTTGTTTCGGCTGTTGCCTGTTTCCTTTTTTATCCGGCAGCTACCACTTTCCATTCATTCGGCGTTTTCCTTGGTGCATTGTTTTTGCTGGGTCTTGGTTTCACAATACTTCAAATTGCCGCGAACCCTTATGTAGCCATACTTGGCACTCCTGAAACTGCATCGAGCCGACTGAATCTTTCGCAGGCATTCAACTCTTTCGGAACTACCATCGCTCCGGTACTGGGTGGGTTTTTCCTGTTCGAATATTTTATATCTGACAAAAATGACGGAGCCTCATCTGTAAAAATACCATACCTTTTTCTTTCTGCAGTACTTGTGCTCCTGATGATCTTTATTTATTTTTCAAAACTACCTGTTTTATCAAATAAAGACAAGATAGAAAAAAAAGCAGGAGTATTAAAATTCCCGAACCTTACCTATGGAATGTTGGCTATATTTTTTTATGTTGGAGCCGAAGTTGCCATCGGAAATAATCTTGTATCCTTTATCGGACTGCCGAAAATACTGGGAGCTACACCCGGTGAGGCCAGCAATTACCTGGCTTACTATTGGGGTGGAGCTATGATTGGACGTTTTCTTGGTGCAGTTTCATTGAGCGGAATCAAGACTGTAAGAAAATATATTTCTATGGTGCTGATTGCAGCTGCCGCATTCATCATGATCTATTTCATCACATACTACATGAAAGGATTGAAATTTGAACAGGTGTGGTATTATGTCGGTTTTATGATCCTGAATTATTTTATTTTTATCCTGGGCCGTTCGCTTCCTGCACGTACACTGGCTTTGTTCTCAGTGATAGCATTGGTACTTCTTCTGACTGCAATTTTTACTGAAGGAAAAGTTTCCATGTGGTGCATGTTATCCATTGGATTATTTAACTCAATCATGTGGTCGAATATCTTTACTTTAGCAATCGCAGGTTTGGGAAAATATACATCCCAGGGATCTTCCCTTTTAGTGATGATGATACTGGGTGGTGCTTTGTTGCCACCTTTACAAGGATTTTGTGCTGATAACTTCGGAGTGCAGATTTCATTTCTCGTTCCTGTGTTGTCTTATGTTTATTTGTTTTTTTATGGAATTAAAGGCTATAAGCCAAAACCGGTACTTGAAAATAATAGTGATTAATAATAAATGATTTTTCGATTGATGAAAAAAGAAGTTGCCGTAGGAATTGATATCGGCGGAACGAATACAGATTTTGGAATTATTGACAGAGATGGAAATTGTCTTGCAAAAGACAGTATGAAAACCAACAGTTATGATGATGTTGCTCCCTTCCTTGATGAACTGACCGACAAAATAAAGAATCAGATCCTTTCACTGAATGGAACAATTGAAGTGAAAGGGATTGGTGTTGGCGCGCCTAATGGTAATTATTTCAATGGTACCATTGAGTTTGCTCCTAATCTGAAATGGAAAGGTGTGATAAATCTGGCTGAAATGCTGGATAAAAGAATGAACCTGCCTGTGATATTAACCAACGATGCCAATGCGGCCGCTATTGGCGAAATGTTGTATGGCGCTGCAAAAGGGATGAAACATTTTATCGTGATCACTCTGGGCACAGGCTTAGGCAGCGGTATTGTGGTGAATGGTGAATTGCTTTATGGTCATGATGGCTTTGCAGGAGAATTGGGACATACAATAGTAGATCCTGAAGGCAGACTTTGTAAGTGCGGAAGAAGAGGTTGTCTTGAAGCTTATGCTTCTGCACCAGGAATGGTATGGACTATAAGGGAAATGCTAAAGAATGACAATACTCCAAGTGTTTTAAGAAATATCAATATTGAAGATCTTACATCAAAAGATATTTTTCTTGCTGCACAAAAAGGTGATAAAATAGCTTTGGAAGCATTTGATTATACAGGAAAAATTCTTGGGATGAAATTATCTGATGCGATAGCTTTCTCAAGCCCCGAAGCAATCATTCTTTTTGGTGGTGTTGCAAAAGCTGGTGATTTGATTTTTACACCAACAAAGAAATACATGGAACAATACCTGCTTCCGATCTATCGCAATAAAGTTAAATTGCTTCCATCACTTTTAAAAAAAGAAAATGCAGCCGTTCTTGGCGCAGCAGCTCTGGTGTGGACGCATTAAATTAAGTCAATAGTCAATTGTCAGTAGTCAATGACTGTTGATAATTGATTATTGATAGTATTTACAGGTTCTAATAAATAAGACATGTTCCGTAAATTTTCTCTTGTTTTTTCTGTCTCACTTGTTTTTCTAATTCTGAATTCTTTCGGTCAGAATTCAAAAACTATTTTAAACCTGATGCCTTATCCGGAAAAGATAATTGTAACTGAAGGCAAATTCAGACTCGACAGTAATTTTACAATAGGTATAACAGGGAAACCCAATGCAAGAATTTATTCTTATGCCACCGGGGTACTTCAGCGACTTGATGCAAGAACGATCATTCTCCTGAAACAAGGCTACCTGAATGCTTCAGACAGCAGCAAGGATGCATCATTTCTTATTCATTGTGATAATCCGGGAAAGATTGAATTGGGAATGGACGAATCCTATTCTCTGGTTGTAACTTCTGATAAAATTAAACTTTCATCGTCCACAGATATTGGAGCCCTTCGCGGAATGGAAACTTTTTTGCAATTGGTGGCAAGTGATGCAAAAGGATATTATATTCCCTGTGTTGAAATCACTGATAAGCCACGCTTTGCGTGGCGGGGATTGCTTATTGATGTATGCCGTCATTTCCATACTGTAGATATGCTGAAGAGAAATATTGACGGAATGGCTGCAGTAAAAATGAATGTTCTTCATTTACACCTCAGCGAAGACCAGGGCTTCCGGATTGAAAGCAAAACATTTCCCAAATTGCATTTGCTGGGTTCAAACGGATTGTATTATTCCCAGGAACAGATCAAGGATATCATTGCCTATGCTGCTGATCGTGGCATCAGGGTAGTTCCTGAATTTGATATGCCCGGACATTCTACAAGTTGGTTTGTTGGTTATCCTGAGTTGGCAAGTGGCAAGGGTCCCTATAAAATAGAAACTCAATTTGGAGTTTTTGTTCCAACGATGGACCCTACAAAAAAAAGCACCTACAAATTTCTTTCTTCCTTCATTAAAGAAATGGCTGTTCTTTTTCCAGATGAATATTTTCATATTGGCGGCGATGAAAATAAAGGTGAAGAATGGGACAAGAATGAGGATATTCAACAGTTCATGAAGAAAAATGCAATTAAAAACAATGATGAACTTCAAAAGTATTTTAATCAAAACATCATGAAGATTCTCATCAGGAACAATAAAAAAATGATGGGATGGGATGAGATCTTTCAACCAGGACTTCCAAAAAATGTGATGATACAATCATGGCGTGGACTGGATAATATGGTTAGCTCTGCAAAGGAAGGCTATCAAACAATACTTTCAAACGGATATTACATTGACCTCTCACAATCGGCATCTGAGCATTATCTGAATGATCCTTTGCCCGACACTGTGAAACTTAACGAACAACAGAAAAAACTAATTCTTGGCGGAGAAGCTACCATGTGGAGCGAACTCACCACGGATGAAACGGTGGATTCACGCATCTGGCCACGCACTGCTGCTATTGCAGAAAGACTATGGTCTTCTTCTTCAATGAAAGACGTGGACAATATGTTCAGCAGACTTGATGTCGTCAGTCTTCAGCTTGAAGAATTGGGTTTAACACATTTAAAGAACAGAGAGATGATGATGCGCCGGCTAGTTGGCAACGACAGCATCGGAGTGTTGAAAAATTTTATTGATGCAGTAACACCCTGGAAAGGTTACAAACGTGAATCAAAAGGAATAGGTTACACAACCACAACTCCGCTTTCGAGAGTTGTTGATATTGCAGTGCCCGATGAACCCGTAGCCCGTCATTTCAATCTGTGGGTGAAAATGTATCTGAAATCACCGAATGACTCTTTGAAAGATTTGATAAATGGCCAACTCAAAACCTGGAAAAATAATCATGATAAAATGGTTGTGCTGATTTCAAAAGTTCCTTCACTTAAAGAAATTGAAAAGGTTTCTGAAAATCTATCTGCTCTTTCAGCAACAGGACTTGATTGTATGAAGTACATTGCATCTAAACAAAAACCTGAGGCAAGCTGGCTCGCCAAACAAAAAACAATTGTTGATGATGCTAAAAAACTTCTGGCTGAAGTTGACATTGCCATCATCCCTGCTATTCAGCAAATGCTGGATTCTTTGAAATAAATACCCAGGTAAATGAAAAAAAGAAATCTCCTTTTCATTTTCTTTTTATTGGTTACATTCCGGTCATTTGCACAGGAAAAGATTGACCCTTTTCAACATTGGCAATTCAGAAATACCACTGATTCTTCATGGATACCTGCAACTGTTCCCGGCACTGTTCACGCTGATTTATTCAATAACAATAAAATTCCTGATCCTTTTTTCGGACTGAACGAATACAATTTGCAATGGATCGAAAAAGCTGATTGGGAATACAAATGCACATTTGATGTTCCGTATGAAACTTTCAACAAAACCCACATTAACATTGTCTTTGAAGGGCTTGATACGTATGCAAAAGTTTACCTCAACGGCTCATTAATTCTTACAGCAGATAACATGTTTCGTGAATGGCAGACTGATTGCAAGCCGCTGCTTAAAAAGAAAGATAACCTGTTACGTGTGGTTTTTCAATCAGCAGTGAAAATTGGAATGCAGGATTCTTCAAAATCAAAATACATATTGCCCGGCGGAATCAGGGTTTATACACGCATAGCGCAATATCAATATGGATGGGATTGGTCCCCAAGATATGTCACCTGCGGAATATGGAAACCTGTTTATCTGGAAGCATGGAATGATATTAAAATTCAAAGTGTAGGTTATTATCAGGACACAGTTACTTCCACAAAAGCCAATCTGCATCTCATAGCTTTTGCCACATCTGATAAATTCCAGGAATGTAAAATTATTCTCAGAGATCAGCTTAACGGCAAAATTTTGAAGGAAGAAACCATCGCACTGGCACAGGGTTTAAACAGGATCCCTTTAAAATTCATCATAAACAACCCGCAACTCTGGTGGACAAACGGCTTAGGGAATCCGAATCTTTATCATTTCGAATTTGACATTAATAAAGGGGGTAAAAAAATCTGTTCCGATAGTTGTAAGGTAGGAATACGCACCATTGAGCTTCTTCAGCGACCGGATTCTGTTGGAAAATCTTTTTATTTTAAACTGAATGGTGTTCCTGTTTTTATGAAGGGCGCCAATTATATTCCTGCTGATAATTTCATTCCCCGTGTTTCAAAAAATGACTATGAAAAGCTTATCAATACTGCTGTTGATTGCAACATGAACATGCTGCGCGTATGGGGTGGCGGCATTTACGAAGATGACAATTTCTATGATCTCTGTGATGAAAAAGGTATTCTTGTTTGGCAGGATTTTATGTTTGCCTGCGGCATGTATCCAGCCGATACTGCATTTCTGAACAATGTAAAGAATGAAGCAACGTATCAGGTCAACCGTTTAACCAATCATCCCTGCATTGCTTTGTGGTGCGGAAACAATGAAATAAGTGAGGGCTGGTACAACTGGGACTGGCAGAAACAGTATGGTTATTCTGCAAACGACTCAGCAAAAATATGGAATAATTACACCCTGCTTTTTGATACCCTAATAAAGAATGTTGTAAATACTTTCGATGCCAAAACACCTTACTGGCCTTCATCTCCAAAGTACGGCTGGGGACGAAAGGAAAGTCTTCTTGAAGGTGATTCGCATTACTGGGGTGTATGGTGGGGCATGGAACCATTCAGCATGTATGAAAATAAGATAGGGCGCTTTATGAGCGAGTACGGTTTCCAGGCTTATCCTGCTGATGAAACCATGAAAACCTATCTGGATTTTAAAACTTCTTCAGCAGGCGATAACATGAATCCCTTCTGGCACAACAAGCATCCGCAGGGCTTCCAGACTATAGACAATTATCTCTTGCGTGATTATTATAATGCAACAGACCATAAAAATGCTGTGAAGCATTACACGTATTTAAGCCAGCTTTTGCAGGCAAATGGAATCACTACAGCCATTGAAGCACATCGTCGTGCACGCCCTTATTGCATGGGTACGCTTTACTGGCAATTCAATGATTGCTGGCCGGGAGTTTCATGGTCGGGTATGGACTACTATGGTAGATGGAAAGCATTGCAGTACTTCGTTAAAAAGGCATATTCTGATATTCTCGTTACAGTCACTGAAAAAAACAAAACGCTGGAAACCTTTGTTGTTTCTGATGTTCAGAAAACCACTAAGGCGAAGCTCTGCATTTTTCTTTCTGATTTTAACGGAAAGAAAATATGGCAGAAAGATACGCTCATTACCATTCAGCCTTTATCATCATCCTGTTGTTTCACGATCCCGGTTGCTTCCATTATTAAGGATACTTCTGCAAACAATAAATTGTTTTTTGCAGCCCGTTTGTATATTGCCGACAGCCTCGCCTCACAGGCTGTACATTATTTTGTTCCTTACAAATTATTGAAATTGCCAAAAGCTAATATCAAACGTTCCCTTAAAATTTCTGATAATAAAATTGAATTATCCCTTTCATCAAAAACACTTGCGAAAAATGTTTACGTCAGCCTTGATGATAAATACCTGAAGCTATCCGATAATTATTTTGATATTTTGCCGGGCGATGAAGTGAAGATACATTCTGAAGAGTCAATATCTTCAAAAATAAAAGTACGGAAGATAAAGTTGGAGACATTTAATTCGAAGTAGGTACCCATTATTTATTGCCTGATCTTTTTTTCATCTATCCCTTTTGCTTTAAGCTGACTGTAATTGGAGCGGAAACGCAGAAACCAGAATAAGTCAACTTCGCGATAGAACTCATTTGTCCCTTCAATTTTCCGGCTGAATGACCTGTAGAAATAAAAGAACACTGACTTGTATTTATAGCCTGTTGAATCTTTCGAGGATTCATAAAGCGGGAACAAAGTATGCTCTGTTTTTCCTTCTTTTTTCATGTTGGCATATAAGAAATAAAGTATCCGGAATTCATGATCGCCATTATTGTACTTATCCGAGAACACAGCTTTCCAAAGGAAATTCCTTGACTTTTTGACATTGAAAACATTTTGATAAGTGAACAGTTGCCAAAAAATATTATAGCTCTCAGAAGTCGAATCTTTGCCGTGATAATAGAAAGGCTGGATGGAAAAGAATTTATCTTTTGGTGAATTTTTATACCACACCAAGGGTGCAAACCTGAAATAAGTGTAGTTGGTCCGCTTTTCAAAATGGCATAAAGGCATCAATAGATCCATTACTTTTTTGTCAGTCTCTTTGCGATAATGAAACACAAAATACAGGATATTGAAATCCGACACTCCCGATTTATTATCGTAATAACTGAAAAACGGGAACAAAGTTACTCTTCTTGAATCTGCATGGTGAATGCTCCAGAAAACAGGCGTAAAAACGAAATACTTTAAAGTTTTATCAGCAGAATGACCAAAAGAAACCAGCGGCAAAAGGGTAAAAGAACTGTAATGAGCATTCCTCAGATCCCAAACCAAAGGGAATAGGATCATGTTGTTTTTCGTAGCATTCTTAAACGACCAGTAAAGAGGGAAGATCACGTTTGTTCTTACTGTTTTGTCGCCTGTGCCACTCTTACTATTCCACCATAATGGGAACAAGATATTGCTGTATCCATCAAGGTTTTTGAAATGCCATAACAAGGGAGTAAACATCAGATGGCTGAATTTCCCGTCAGGGGTGTGACCTGTTGAAAGCAGAGGGAATATTGTAAAGGAGTGGTAATAGTTATTGTTCAAACTCCACAACAGAGGGAATAATATCTTTTTGTTTCTATCCTTATCCTTGTATGACCAGTAGAACGGGAAAAGGATATTTGTATTCTCAGCATTGTCGCCAACTCCTTTTCTGAAATTCCACAGTATTGGGAACAATACATTGCTGCTTCCATCGGGGTTTTTGAAATGCCAGAACAAGGGAGTAAACATTAGATGGCTGTATTTCCCATCAGGTGTATGTCCGGTTGAAAGCAGGGGGAATATGGTAAAGGAGTGGTAATATTTATTGTTCAAACTCCACACCAGTGGGAAAAATATCTTGTTGTTTGTTTCTTTGTCTTTATACGACCAGTAGAACGGGAAAATGATATTTGTATTCACAGCATTGTCGCCAACTCCTTTTCTGAAATTCCACAGTAATGGGAACAATACATTGCTGCTTCCATCGGGGTTTTTGAAATGCCAGAACAAGGGAGTAAACATAAGATGGCTGTATGTACCATCAGGACTATGTCCGGTTGAAAGCAGGGGGAATATAGTAAAGGAGTGGTAATATTTATTGTTCAAACTCCACACCAAAGGGAATAATATCTTGTTGTTTGTCTCCTTGTATTTATATGACCACCAGAACGGGAAAAGAATATTTGTTGTTATAGCATTATCCCCAACTCCCTTTTTGAAATTCCACAGGAACGGGAACAAAACATTGCTGCAACCATCGGGGTTTTTGAAATGCCAGAACAAAGGAGTAAACATCAAATGGCTGTATTTTCCATCAGGGGTGTGACCCGTTGAAAGCAGCGGAAATATCGTAAAAGAATGGTAACGGCTATTGTTCAAACTCCACACAAGCGGGAAAAATATCTTGTTGTCCGTCTCTTTGTTTTTATACGACCAGTAGAACGGGAAAATGATATTTGTATTCTCAGCATTGTCGCCAACTCCTTTTCTGAAATTCCACAGGAACGGGAACAACACATTACTGTAACCATCTGGATTTTTAAAATGCCAGAACAAGGGAGTAAACATCAGGTGGCGATATTTTCCATCAGGTGTGTGACCTGTTGAAAGCAGGGGGAATATAGTAAAGGAGTGATAATTCTTATTGTTCAAGCTCCACACCAGCGGGAAAAATATCTTGTTGTTTTTCTCTTTATCTTTATACGACCACCAGAGTGGGAACAGGATGTTTGACTTAAATTCATTGTCACCCGTTCCTTTTTTGCTGTACCACCACAACGGGAAAAAAGTATAACTATAGCCATTTGGATTTTTAAAATGCCAGAACAATGGTGATGCCATGGTATAGGCTGTTCTGTTATCGTGCGAATGTCCGGTAGAAATTAAAGGAGCTATTGACACGGTTTGATAAGCAGTATCCTTTATGATCCAGATAAGCGGAAATACAACTTTTCTGTCCCTGATTTTATCTTTATAGGAATAGTAAAAAGGAAAGAAAATATCCCATTTCCTATCCCCATTCCTTATTTTCCAGAAAAGCGGAGTGATCATCAAATGATTTAAACTACCATCAAGTGATTTGCCCCCGGAAAAAAACGGGAATATGCTTGTTGTGCTATAAAGCCCATTGGTATAGTGCCAATACAAAGGAAACAATACATCCCTTTCATGAAGATGATCTTTAAAATGCCAGTACAAAGGAAATAATGTCGAGGTGTATTTCGCATTGCCATTCACGACGGTTTTAGTGTACCACCACAGCGGAAACAGTACCGTCGAAATATTTTCATGGTTTTTGAAATGCCAGAACAATGGGGTGATCATTTCGTGAGTTGATGTGCTATCGAACGAGATGCCCTTTGAATAAAAAGGGAAAAAGGTAAATGACGAATAAATGACGTCGTTGATTTTCCATACAAAAGGAAATAAAATTTTATAGCCTGTTGTATGTCCATTGGGCGCCGTACTTTTGTACGACCAGTATAGCGGAAACATAATTCCTGAAGTATTGGTCCACCCTGCTATTTTCTTTTTAGTAAACCACGCTATCGGGAACAGCACGGTGCTCCTGTCGTCAAGATTTCTTTTCTGCCAGAACAATGGCGTTATCATCAGCGTATGGAAGCTATTGTCGGTGGCGCCACTCACAGAGAATAGCGGAAAAACAGTGTAGGAATGGAATTTCGGATTATTAAAATCCCAGATAAAAGGAAAGATCACCGTGTTGTTAGTGCCCTTTGCTTTATACGACCAGAAGATCGGGAACAAGGTACTGAAATTGGAAGCATTTTCACCACTGCCTGATTTGAAGCGCCACCATACGGGAAACAGAATATCCGTTAATTTATCATGATCTTTTGTTTCCCAAAAAAGAGGAGTGAACATCAGCCTGCTGTGGTTGCCATCGGTAGAAACTGTTTTTGAATAAACAGGAAATATGGTGAGCGAATGATGCTGTGGATTTGTGAAGCTCCAGATAAACGGGAACAACACATTGCTGCTTCTTTGCTTGTCCTTATACGCCCGGTAAAAAGGGAAAAGCACATCCGTGTGTCCTGCATTTTCGCCGGTGCCCCACTTGCTGTGCCACCACAACGGAAACAACACATCTTTTTGCCTGTCGTGATCTTTTGTTTCCCAAAAAAACGGAGTGATCATAAGCCTGCTGTAACTTCCATCGGCTGACACTTTTTTTGAATACAAAGGGAATACCGTGAACGAATGATACTGTTGATTTGAAAAACTCCAGATAAAAGGGAAAATCACTTTGCTGCTGCTTTCCTTGTCTGTGTGTGACCAGTAAATAGGGAACACAGTATTTTTCCTGGCAATATTCCCGTTGCTTCCTGATCTTTCTGACCACCAGAACGGGAAAAATATATCGCGTGTGAGATCGTCCTTCTTCAGATGCCAGTAAAAAGGAGTGACGGCCAAATATTTTCCGCGGTGTTCATCGTAGGTGCCCGAAAGAAAAAGCGGAAACAATGTCCTGGTGTAATTCTCCTTATTCTGAAACGACCAGTAAAGCGGGAAAAAGATCAGGTGCGAGGTTTGTTTAACCTGGTCTTTGCCATACCAAAAGAAAAAGAGCATATTGTTCTGCACATACCGCCCGTCTTTGGATCTTGTGAATTCCATAAAATTAATTTCAGGCGCCAGGTCAATAAACTTTACTGAATGCAGGTCTTTTGATTTATCACCGGAAACATGAAGTATGCTGGGATAGTACACTGTCAGAAAACGGAAATCGTGTGTGTTTGCCGTACTGTCGCTAAGGTAGATTGGAAAAAGGTGAGAGCTTTTGGTGTGTTTTACATAATTGTGTTTGATGCCATAGAAAGGAAAAAGGATTTCGGTTTCTCTCAGATCTTTTGTTCTGACCCGCTTAAAAACGGGCATCAAGTTAATGTTGTGGCGGCCACCCCTTGTTAGCCCCAAATCGAATGACATTTTAGTGTTTGCTGAATCTTTCTGGCTAAAAGAATTGGCGGGAAAAGACAATGCCAATAACATGGCAATTACAGTATGTAAAAAAAATCTCATCAAATATATTTCAGGTTTGTTTGCTAGCGTTTGTGGATTGCCCAAAAATTATGCCAGCGGGAATTTAAAGGATATTTTGGATCTTAATGCCAGTGGAGTCTTTCGACATTAGTCAATGGTCACTAGCCACTAGTCATTAGTCAATGGTGATTAGTTAATGGTCATTGGAGGTTATGGTCAATGGGGTTTCAAAGCTTGAGCGTACTATGAAAAGTCATTTTTACCACAAAAACACGAATGCACAAAACTTCACTAAAAGCAATTTATTAATTACCTGCCTTTTTGGGGGTTTCACGTTTTGGTGTTTTTGCGGCATTTTTTCCTTTTTATCTTTTCGGAGCAGACTTATAACTTATTCCTGAGGTCCTTGTTGTCCCAGGATGTTTGATACTCTTATAAAAACAGATTACTATAGTGAAATGAATTACTTCTGCAATGTTAGGATAAACCGGTAATTAATTAAATGTTGGCATAAATTTAAGTACAACAAACCAAAATAATTCAGGTTAACGGCTAAAGTTATCCCGTTGACATCAACGAGCATACTTTAGAACTCAACTTGTCCAAACAAGCAATGCTTTAAATTATTTACCAATGGATTAAACATATTTTTGACAGAGATTTTACAACTTTTTGAAAGTTGTCAAATCTCTTTTTTCGATAAATAAAGAACTAAATTAACCTGAAAATAAACTTGGAATAATAATTATGTGTAATTTTATAGCATCAATTTGTAAAGTAAATTTTTCAGGTATGAATAAAGTTTTACTCATTATTGCAATACTCGCATTCTCTGGCTTGAGTGCAAATGCACAGTGGCAAAGAACAAACTTTGATACTACGTGGGTATTATCAATGATCACTAAAGGAAATATTATTTTTGCAGGCACTAATTATGATATTTTTTCATCATCCGACAATGGAAATAATTGGAATAAAATTAATACAGGAATACCTGATAGCACGGGCGCAAATGCATTGGCTTTAAGTGGAAATAATATTTTGGCCGGTATTAATTCTAATACTTATCCTCCGAATATCTTTGGATATGGCTTACTTTATTCACCAAATAATGGTAATAATTGGTATCCTACTTCGTTAGAAGATACAATTGAGATTGTATCTTTGGCAGTAAAAGGAGATACAATAATTGCTGGTTCCAATGCTTATGGTATATTTTTGTCCGGTGATAATGGAAATAGTTGGACAACATTGAATAATGGATTACCTAGCAATCCTTATACTGGATATTATAAATGGGTTAATTGTTTGACTATAAAAGGGGATACTTTTTTTGCAGGAATCCCTTCTTTTGGTATATTTAGATTTATCCCAGGTGGAAATAATTGGACAGCTATGAATAATGGATTGCCAATTAATCCTGTTATCTATTCCTTTGCTCTTAGTGGTAATAAAATATTTGCAGGGATAAGAAATGGTTTATATGAATCTTCAAATAACGGTAACAATTGGATAGGGATAGATACTTTGATTTATGAAGTTGATGCAATTACTATAAGTGGAAATAATATTTTTTTAGGAACTATTGGTGGAGGTGTTTATTGGTCATCAAACTACGGTAATACATGGACCACATTAAATACAGGTTTAGATGCAAATGTTATTTCTGCTTTAGCAATAACTGGAAATTATATTTTTGCAGGAACTAATCAGGAAATGGCTTATAATGGGATTTGGAGATTATCATTATCCGAATTGGGTATAAAAGAATCCAATAATAATGAGATCAACATTTCCATTTATCCCAATCCCACCACCACCACCTTAACAATAGAAACTCCTATTGAATCAACAATCAAAATTTCAAACATCGAAGGGCAACTGATAAAAACCCTTGCAGCCAGCGGCACTAATACAAATGTGGACCACGTTGGATATTCATCCTACGTGGTAGATGTTTCAACAGTGCCATGTGGAGTGTATTTTATAGAAGTGAAAACTGAAAAAGGAATTGCTGTGAAGAAGTTTGTGAAAGAATAGATTTTATTCCATTAAGTGCAAAAGCCATTGAAAAGCAAGTGGTGAAATGTCTGTGTAATTCTTATCCACCATATTGGCGCCCGTCAACCTGCTCGAAAATGAAACTTTTTGGTTACGCAAAAAAAGAATTATCTTTGTGTTCAATTTATATTTCATTTTTGATTTTAGATTTCAGATTTTTGATTTTTGATTTAAATTTACGTAATGACTATTGACCTATGACTAATGACTATTGACTAATGACGTATTGACAATTGACTAATGACAAATGACAATTAAAAACCAATGATTATGCGCAACCTAAAAACTACTTTCTTCGTTCTCTTTTGCCTGATCCAAAGTTTTTCCTTTTCTCAGACAAAGGATCTCACAAGCTTTGTAAACCCATTCATAGGAACAGGTGGTCACGGGCATACCTACCCGGGCGTCAGCCTTCCTTTCGGCATGGTGCAACTGAGTCCTGACACACGACTGACAGGTTGGGATGGTTGTTCGGGTTATCATTATTCCGACAGCATTATTTATGGATTTTCACATACACATCTCAGCGGCACCGGGTGCAGCGATTATGGCGATGTGCTCCTGATGCCCATGGTTGACAAATATTCTTTTAAAAACACTGAATACGCATCAGGTTTTTCTCATAAAAATGAAAGTGCATCGCCCGGTTATTACAAGGTCATTATGAAGAACGGAGTGATCGTTGAGCTTACAGCTTCACAGCGTACAGGCTTTCATAAGTACTCCTACCCTGCTTACAAAACCCCTTATGTTGTTCTTGATCTTGCCCACCGCGATGAGGTGATAGAATCTTCACTTGAGATCGTGAATGACACCACCGTTAAAGGACTGCGCAGGTCCAAGGCATGGGCAAGCGATCAGTATGTTTATTTTGTGATGGTGTTTTCAAAACCTATCAGGTCATACGGTATTGCCAGCAATGACTCTCTGAAAAAAGATCTTAAAAAAGCCAGCGGCAAAAACTTGAAAGCTTATTTTGCATTTGACAAATCATGGCCAAATACAGTGTTGGTAAAAGTCGGTATTTCGGCAGTAAGTACCGATGGCGCTTACGCTAACCTTCATGCAGAAATAAGAGGATGGAATTTCGATGGTCAGATTGATAAAGCCAAAACAGAATGGAACAAAGAACTTGGGAAAATTGAAGTGGAAGGCGGAACAAAAGATCAGAAGATAACTTTCTACACCGCATTGTATCATTCATTCCTCACGCCCAATCTTTATATGGATACTGACGAGCAATATCGCGGAACAGATCTCAAGATCCATAAAGCTGCTGGCTTTGATAATTACACTGTGTTTTCGCTGTGGGATACTTACCGTGCCGCACATCCTTTGTACACGCTGATCCAGCAAAAACGTACCGGTAACTTTATCAATACTTTTCTCAACGAATATAAGAATGGAGGCTTGCTTCCTGTGTGGGAACTTTCGGGAAACGAAACCTTCTGCATGATCGGATATCATTCGGTTTCGGTGATTGCCGATGCCTACATGAAAGGCATCAAAGGCTATGATTCGCTTGGGATTTTTAAAGCCATGAAAAGTAGCGCCGAAGCCGATCGTTATGGGTTGTCGTTCTATAAGAAATACGGACACATCCCCGGCGACAAAGAAGGCGAGTCGGTTTCGAAAACGCTGGAGTATGCTTACGACGACTGGTGCATTGCACAAATGGCAAAGAAACTGGGCAAGGCGGACGATTATAAAACCTACATCCAAAGAGCACAATCTTACAAAAATGTTTTTGATCCGGAGACCGGTTTCATGCGTGCAAAAATAAACGGTGGCTGGCTCAAACCCTTCGATCCGACAGAAGTGAATTTTAATTACACCGAAGCCAACTGCTGGCAATATAATTTTAATGTTCCCCAGGATATATCAACATACATGGAAATGCTCGGAGGCAGGGAATATTTTTCTGACAAACTTGACACGATGTTTTATGGAAAATATAAACTAAGCGGGCGCACACAGGATGATATCACCGGCCTGATCGGGCAGTATGCACATGGCAACGAACCCAGTCACCACATGGCGTATCTGTACGACTATGCAGGGAAGGCATGGAAAACACAGGAAGTTGTTCACAAGATCGAAAGCGAAATGTACTCCAATAAAACGGATGGCCTGATCGGCAATGAAGACTGCGGACAAATGTCGGCATGGTATGTGATGAGCGCAATGGGGATCTACCAGGTGTGTCCGTGCAACGAACAATATGCAATAGGTACGCCGGTGTTTAAAAAAGTCACGCTGCACCTTGAGAATGGAAGGAATTTCGTCATCTCCGCACAAAATGTTTCGTCCCGGAATTTTTACATCAAATCCGCTACACTTAATGGTGAACCTTGCACGAGATCGTACATCCGGCATAATGAAATAATGAATGGCGGCACTTTGAGTTTCACCATGGACAGCATTGCCAACAAGCTCTGGGCCGATGATTCCATTTTGTGCCCAAAAACATTGATCAGTGATTTCCCTATCGTAACTGTTCCGTATCTGATCGCTGACAGCAAGACCTTCACCAAATCATTGAAAGTGGACCTGAAAGCTGCTAACGACGAGCAGATTTATTACACCCTCGACGGCAGTGACCCGCTTACAAAAGGTGATCTTTACAAAGGTCCGCTTACGATCAAAAAGACTTCTCACCTGAAATTTTATTCGTTGGATAAAACTGCTAAGAGTTGTGTAATTGATGCCGATTTCTATAAAATCCCTGAAGGAAGAAGCATCAAGATAACTTCCAAATGCGATGATCAGTACACTGCCGGAGGAAGCCAATCACTCATTGATGGCCTGCGTGGCACCACCGACTTTCGCCTGGGTTCATGGCAGGGTTACCAGGGGCAGAACTTCGAGGCTGTAGTTGATTTAGGCTCCAATCAAAGTATCAAAAAAATTGCTGCAGGTTTCTTGCAGGATATTGGCTCATGGATATGGATGCCCACACAGGTTGAATATTCTGTTTCGCCCGATGGTGTTGACTGGACCGATGTAGGTATGATTAAAAACACTGTTTCGGAAAAGGATTATACCCCGACAATAAAAGATTTTACAGCCACCGTTGACAATAAATGCCGCTATGTACGCGTAAAAGCAAAATACTATGGCGTCATCCCCTCATGGCACCTTGGCGCAGGCGGACAGTCTTATATTTTTATTGATGAAATTGTTATTGAGTAAAATGGTCAGCAGTCAATAGTCAATAGTCACTGGTCATTGGTCATTGACGATTGACTACTTCTTCCGTGAAGGTCCTCGTCCTCCCCTGCCTGCGCTTTTGTCGTAATGCTTTTTGTTTGGATTATATGCAGGTCCTTCGCCCAATTCAGCGGGGAGTTTTACTTTGTACACGGGGTTTCCAAGCAGCTTTTCAATATCGCCAAAACGACTCTGTTCCTTTTCGTTCACAAACGTGAGCGCTGTGCCATCAGCTTCGGCGCGGGCAGTGCGGCCAATACGGTGAATGTAATCTTCGCCATCATTCGGCACGTCATAATTGATCACAAGATCTATGTCTTCGATGTCAATACCGCGCGAGAGAATATCGGTTGCTACAAGAATATTTATCTGCCGGCTTTTGAATTTCAATAAAGCAACTTCCCTGCCTGACTGATCAAGGTCAGAATGAATTTCTGCTACTGCCATGCCAGCTTTGCGCAGTTCACTGCTGAGTTGTTTGGTCTTTAATTTGGTTGAACAAAACACGAGAACACTGCGCAATTGTTTTTTTGTCAGCAACTCTTTCACAAGCGGAATTTTCTGGTTGTCGTAAACTATATAAGCGGCTTGCAAGACTCTCTCTGCAGGTTTAGACAAGGCAATGTTTATTTCCACAGGCTCTTTAAGAACCTTTTTCGCAAGCGTTCTGATCTCGGCGGGCATGGTTGCGCAAAACATCAAAGTCTGACGCTCTGCCGGCAGAAACGAAACTATCTTCATGATATCATCAAAGAAACCCATATCCAGCATGCGGTCGGCTTCGTCAAGGATGAGGCATTTCAGTTGCGAAACTTTCACGTAGTTGCTGTTGAGGTGCGATATCATCCGGCCCGGAGTGCATATCACCACATCGGCTCCTTCCGTCAGCGCCTGTTGTTCCTGGTTATAAGAAATTCCATCGGTGCCGCCATAAACGGCAATGGAACTTACAGGTGTGAAATAAGAAAACCCCTGGAAATGCTGATCAATTTGAATGGCAAGTTCACGCGTGGGGACTATCACAAGCGCCTGGATATGGCCATCCTGTTCAGTCGAGATTATTTTGTTGATTACAGGAAGCAGAAATGCAGCCGTTTTGCCTGTGCCCGTTTGAGCCGAAGCGATAAGGTCTTTACCAGAAAGAATAACGGGGATGGCTTGTTCCTGTATAGGTGTTGCGGTATTGTAACACAAGGCATCTATTCCTTCGAGAAGCTTGTTGTCAAAACCGAATTCATTAAAGTTCATAATGATGATTCAGAAAAATATGACTGCAAAGGTACTCATTATTCCTGACACGGTAGTTGATAAACCCCTCGAATAAAGTTATAAAGTCAAATATAAGCAAGGAATATCGTAGCTTTACAACCAGCAACACAGCCCTGTCTTGAAATAACAACCTCCGCCATATCCCCCTTCAAACACCAAAGCAATTGCACCGTGAACATAGTATTGAAACCCTGAGCCAATCCTGCATTGCCATGTTTGACCACTAACTTTTTTATAACAAAAACCCGGTTCATCCGTACTTTTCTTTCTGCCTGTAAAATTATATCCTCCCTGCAATATCACATAATTCATAAAGCGCCCGTACGCTATGGTAATATAATTTGCACTCAGCATAACCCTGTTGGTGCTGAAGTTCAGATCGTGGCTGTAGCTGTTATTGTTGATGGTGTTTTTATACGAAAGTTTTAATGCCGAAGTGGAATAATCCAGTCCCAAACCCAGCACAGTGTATGGAATGATCCCGAAAGGCGTAACATATTTTTCAGCCCTGAAGCCCGCCACACCAAAAGAGCTGAGCCTGCCATCAGAAGTAGTGTTATCAAGGTAGGCCGTGCTGTAGTGTTTTACATCAGTTTTCGGGAAACCGTAATAACCGTTAAACTGCAGGGTGCGCCCGTTCAGATTGCCCCACTCGCATATCGGGGAATAAGTATGATGCGACAGGTAGCGAACATTGGCAGCAGATCCTTCGTAAAAACAATAGCAGCCCTGCATCGCAAAAACAATGATGAACGCAGTCACCGTAATAATTACAGTGTATATTTTGCAATTCACAACAAAAAACAATTTCCTTCGTGAGAACCAAAGACGACCATCCTCATATTCTCTTTTTTCATGCCCTTTCATTTGTCACTTTATTTATCGCCGGTTACTACTATAACGCTGATTTATGAAAAATATTACATGTGCCGGCAAATATTATGAAGGGCGTGCGAGAAAGAAATTGCAATAGTTTTTGAAAATTATTTCTATTCTTCTTTTTCAAAACCATTAGTCCAATAATATTCCTTTGTGAATACGTCAGGAGATGCACATGAACGCCAACGATGCTTTTCTTTGAATGAAATGCTGATTTGGGGTGAAAATAGGTTGGCTGTGGCAATGAAACGACTTCCTTGTATCGGACAAGGGTTGTATGACTATCGTATTGAGATAATATTCGTGACACAATGACACATTTCAGATAAACAATGGCACATTTTACTTTAACAATGACACATTTTACTTTAACAATGGCATATTTTTGTGACACAATGGCATATTCAGGTTTAACAATGGCACATTTTACTTTAACAATGGCATATTTTGGTGACACAATGGCACATTTCAGATAAACAATGGCAGATTTAGGTATGACCTGGAGACATTTAAGATGAACTATGGCAGATTTAGGTATGACTTGGAGACATTTAAGATGAACTATAGCAGATTTGGATAGGTGTTGGAGACATTTAGAACTTAACCGGACATATTTTGGATGATCATTGAATGTATCGGATTGAAAATCCTTGTAGTAAAACGGCAGGGTTTAAAAGTTCCTGCCGACGGATTATACGCGCCTTTTACCTTGCCGCAAATCTTTTTCTCTGTAATATTTTTATCTTCTTTCGCCAAGGTTATTTTTTTAAGATTATCATTGCTTCAATCAGGAGACTGAAATTTAGATAAGACGGAGACATAGTTTTCGCCTGGTGCAGGAAATTATCCGTTTATTCTGTTCTTCAAATCCATCTGTTCATGAAGAATCCTGATAATTTCTATTTTCTTATCTACATGTTTGAAAAAAACAATGTGTCTGCCAACCTTGAGTCCTCTTAAATTTTCTAAAACATCAAAATAGCTTTTCCCAATTGTTGGCTTATTTGAAATTTCATTAAAACTTTCAATAAGTAATTGGTAATATATGTCTGCTTGTTTTTCAGACCAATTTTCAAAGGTAAAGACCCATATAGCTGACAAATCCTCGACCGCTTTATTTGTCAAAAAGTATTTACCCATTTTTCTTTGACTTTAGCATTTTTAAATGTTTGTCAGGTTTGAAATTATTAGCAATTCCACTATCAATCCCTTCCTGAATTGACTCTTTCATCGCTATAATTTTGTTTTCTTCTTCCTCCAGTAGTCGCAGTGCGGCACGAAAAACTTCACTTGCATTGTTGTATCGGCCGGTTGTAATTCTTCCTTGAACAAACCTGTCAAAATATGAACCTAAGGATATTGAAGTATTTCTATTCATAAATTATTTTTTTTGCAAAATTACAAAATTCTTAGGCTCGCACAAGTTTAAAAAAATGTTCAACCTTTTTTGAGGGGTGGAACATTTTTTTTGTTTGAATTGCAAATCCCCGATGGCGCGCGTTTCTCAGATTGCGCTCGTCAGCCAGTTGGCGCGCCTTTCAAACGCGTGCCATAAATAAATTTGCATCAGAAAACCAGCCAGTGTTTCCTTCCAAACATGGCAGCGTTTAAATCATCACCCCCCAATGTCCCCAAAGTCCCATTGTTTGTTGAGCGCAGTCGAAATACAATTTCATTTTTTCCAAATCACAAAAATCATAAAAATCAAATAAATCACAGTTCAGACATTTTTCCTCCTGTTCCACGCCTTTCTCAACTCGTGCTTTCAAGCCCTCCAAAAATCTGCCACCCTTTCCTTCCTGCCAGCGTTTAGTC
>Ga0209697_10001074_pt1 | contig 43870 bp, 30 predicted proteins | sample AliMusrvi5mmetaG_FD_184115 | JGI IMG/M metagenome (GOLD analysis project Ga0209697, IMG submission 184115) | Freshwater lake bacterial and archeal communities from Alinen Mustajarvi, Finland, to study Microbial Dark Matter (Phase II) - Alinen... | ecosystem: Environmental > Aquatic > Freshwater...
CATCACGAATCACAACGCATCCCCGAAGCCCTTCATCTGGACCGCTTCCGCAAACGATATCCTCGCAAAGGTCACCCGTGCGCGGCAGGCTCTGGATGTTACTCGTATTTCTGGCGACCTACACTAGCGGACGGTCCCCAGCAGACTCCGCCAGCCTTCGAAGCGGAGGCCGCCTTCGAGGCGCACAATGGCCAGGCACTCGGGACCGGCATCGGCTTCAGGCGCGTGGAAGCTACCCTGCTGGTGCCGGATCCAGTCCCCCGGATGCAAGTGGGCCGGGCCATCCTGGAGGCCACCACAGAGCAGCACGGACACCTCCGGTCCCAGGTGGCCATGGCGGGGGATGCGGTTTCCCCCGGCCATGCGGGCGAGGCTCAGCACGGCGCCGGTCTGGCTGTCCTCGGCCAGTCGGGCCACCTCGCTGCCGCCCAGGCCCCACTTGGACCAGGACCACCGGGTGTCCGCGGGGAGGTGGGGGCGCAGGCCCTCCAGGGTGTTGGCCTCGGGGGGGATGGCGCGCTCGGCACCGTGGGCTTCCTGGCAGCTGGGGCAGTGGCCCAGGTGCACCCGCAGGAGCAGGGACAGGAGGGGATCCCCCCCGGGGGCCAGGGCCGCCCAGTCCTCAGCCTCGGGGTGGTGCTGGGGCCCCTTGGGGACGCGTCCCTCCCGCAGCAGGGCCAGGGCGCTGGAGAGGGCGTGCTCCGCCTGCGGTGTGGGGGTGTCGTCCCAGGCTTCGCGCAGCAGGGCCGGCGCCCGCTTGAGCTTGTCCAGGAAGGCCTGGCAAGGGGGGCAGAAGCCCAGGTGGAGCTTCACGCCCAGCCAGGCGAAGGGGCCCAGGGCGCCTTCCTCATAATCGGTGAGCAGAGCTGTCACCTCTGCGCAGCTGGGAGTCAGCAGGGTCATGGGCCCTCCAGGGAATGGGGGGTGAACTCAGGCAGCAAGGCCCGCAGCGCCAGCCGGGCCCGATGGACGCGCTGGCGCACCAGCTCCCGCGTGATGCCCAGGTGACTGGCAATCTCTTCGGTATTCCAACCTTCCAGGTCGCGCAGGACGAAGACGGCGCGCTGATCATCGGACAGGCGGTCCAGGCCCGCGCGGACCCTGGCCTTCAGCTCCTGATGCTCGACCTGCACGTGCGCCTCCGGATCCTCACTCCAATCGAGAACGGTATCTACGTTCATGTGATGCCCGTCGTCACCGAAACGTGGCATCAGATCCTCGATGGCGTCTTCCCGGCGGCGGACCCGCTTGCGGCGGGCCATGAGGGCCTGGTTCACGCAGATACGGTAGGCCCAGGTGCTGAAGCGGCTGGCGCCCAGGAAGCCCGGCAGCTCGCGATGCAGGGTCAGCAGGGCGTCCTGGAGGGCGTCCTGGCTTTCGGCCTCGTTGCCCAAGATGCGGTCGATGACCCGGAACAGCATGCCCAGGTGGGGCCGCACCAGGGCCTCGAAGGCTGCGGAATCGCCCGCAGCCGCTGCCTGGACGAGGATGGCCTCGGCATTGCCCGGGCCCTTGAGTTCAGCCATCTTCAGGCCTCGGAAGCCGGGGCAGGCGAACGGTGAAGGCGCAGCCCAGCCCCGGGCCGCGGCTGGCGACATCCACCTTGCCACGGTGGCGGGTGACGATCTCCTTCACGAGGAAGAGGCCAAGCCCCGTACCAGCCACCTGCCGGGTCAATTCGTCCCCTACGCGGAAGAAGCGGTGGAAGACCCGGGGCAGGTCCTTGTGGCTGAGGCCCTGGCCCTGGTCGCTCACGACGATGAAGACATCGTCCCCGTCCCCGTCCAAGGTGACCGTGGTCTCCCGGGGCTCGGTGGCGTATTTGCAGGCGTTGGACAGCAGGTTCTCCACCACGGTGGCCAAGGCCTTGGGGTCGGCGCTGACCCAGAAGGGCTCTGGGCTGAACTCGAGCTTCAAGCCCAGGGCGCCTGGGCCCAGGCGCTGGTCCATGTTGTCGCAAACGCTGTGCAGCCAGGGGCCCAGTTCCAGGGGCGCCAGATGCAGCACCAGGCTGCCGGACTCGGCCCGGGCCACATCGAGGAGGTTGCCGACCAGCTCCTGGAGCCGGTCCAGGTCCTTCTCCATGAGCCCATGGATGCGCTCCTTCTGCTCGTCCGGGAGGCTACGGGTGAAGAGGGTCTCGGTCCAGACCTTCAGCGACGCGATGGGCGTCTTCAGCTCGTGAGTGACGGCGGACGTGAAGTTCCGCTGGCGCAGCTTCAGGTCCAGTTCCTGTTCCAGCTTCCGGTAGAGCAGCACGAAGCCCGATAGCACCGCCACCACCATGAAGGCGCCTTCGGTGGCGGCGCGGAAGACCGAGTGCCAGCGCTGGTTCTCCAGCTCGATCATGGGCTCGGGCCGCAGGGTGAGGTAGCCCGCCCCATTCAGGAGGGCCAGGTCATCCCGTGAGAGGGGTGCGGGCACCACGGCCACATGAGGAAAATTCTGCCGAATGGCCTGACGGCGCTGCTCCAGAGAGGCGGGGTCCGAGCGGGTATGGATGGAGCTGAGCAAGTTCAGGCTGTCCATCTGCCAGGCCTGGGCGCAATTGGCCTTCAGGGCCTGGGTGCGGGCCTGGAGCAGGCGGCCGGACTCGCGGATCTGCACGTTGATCCACCAGCCCACCTGGACACAGAGCACCAGGGAGACCACCAGGAAGATGATCCGCTGAAGCGAGAAGGTGGGGACCCGGTTCGTCATACCTCCATCTTGGATGAAATGGGAACCCCTTGGCAGTCCCACGAAGCCGGGCCATTCTGGAACACGATGTCAGATCCCAACCAAACCTCGGGGCCCCGCCCCATTTCGCCGCCCGCCAAAGCCAGTTCCGGGCCCCGGCCTGTGGCCCAGGGGGCCGGCAACCGACCTCAGGGCGCCGAGATGTTGGCGGAGATTGTCCAGGCCCAGCGCCAGCTGACCCAGGCCGCAGCTGAGACTCGGGACTTGCGCGCCAAGCTGAGCCGCCGCTCCCACCAGATGCAGGTCCTGCAGCATGTCTCTGAGATCCTGGCCGCCACCTCCAAGGGCGGGCAGGTCGTGAGCGTGGTGCTGGACGTGCTGGCTCAGGAGTTCCACTGCCAGCGGGCCGTGGTCTGGACGCTGGAGGATGGCGGCGCCGGCTACTTCCCCAAGGACGGCTCGGGGCTGCCCCGGCCTCAGTGGTCCGGTCTGCGCCTCCCGGCTCCGAATCCCTTCCCCGAGACCCCCCTGGTGCTCTTCCAGAGCCAGTGGCTGGACGCGGGCTGCGGCGTTGAGCTGCTCAAACCCCTGCGGGGCAGCGAAAACGCACCCCTCTACTTCATTCCGTTTGAGCACCAGCTCCTGCTCCTGGGCTTCGCGATCCTGGCCATGCCGGGCGATCGGAAGTGGGAGGAGGAGGATCTCGACTCCATCACCATCCTCCAGCGCCAGGCGGCCATCTCGCTCTACAATGCCTGGCTCTTCCGGGATCTCTCCCAGCAGCGGGACGCCCTGCAGCGTCAGGCCCTGGAACTGGAGCGCGTCAACTACGCCCTCCGGGAGGCCGACCAGCTCAAGAGCGAGTTCCTGGCCCTCACGAGCCACGAGCTGCGGACCCCCCTGACGGGCATCCTCGGCTTCACGCGCCTGGTCATGGATGGCCTCTACGACGATGCCGAGGACATGCGGTCCATGCTTCAGGACAGCTACACCTCCGGGCAGCACCTGCTGGGTCTGCTCAACGACATCCTGGACCTGGCCAAGATCGAGTCCGGCAAGCTGGAAGTGCATCCGGTGCCCTTTGGCCTGGCGACTCTGATCGAGGACGTGAAGCCCATCGCCGAGGCCTATCCCCGGAAGCCCGGCGTGGAACTGCTATGGCCAGACCTGAAGGACATTCCCGAGGTGGTGGTGGATCCCAACCGCCTCAAGCAGGTGCTCCTGAACCTGCTTTCGAACTCCCTCAAGTTCACCAAGGAAGGCGGCGTCTCCCTTCTGGCGGAGCGGCATCCCGGCCTCATCGCCCTCCTGGTGGTGGACACGGGCATCGGCGTGAGCATCGAGGCTCAGGCCCGCCTCTTCCAGAAGTTCGCCCAGGCGGATGGCGGCCACAGCCGCGAGTACGGTGGCACTGGCCTGGGCCTGGTGATCTGCAAGCACCTCATGGAGATGATGGGCGGCACCATCGAGCTGAGCAGCGAGGGCTTGGGCAAGGGCAGCACGTTGCGGATCACCATGCCGATTGCGTAGGCGTGGCTCACGAAGCTGCGCTTCCTGAGTTAGGGAAAGAACCTCGGCGGTCGGCCGTTGCTCGCGTGGATCTGGCGGCCTGTTTGAGGGAAGGCGCTTCGGGCAGTCTCACTGTTCATCCCCGTCCATCACCGTCGATTCCCGGCTCAACAGCTTTTCCGGAATCTGGGCCGGGTTGAGACTAGTTGGCCTGCGGGGCCTTCAATAGCTCGTCCAGCACGGTGCGGAAGGCCTCGTAGGACTCGGCGCCGAGAAAGACCTTGGTGGCGGTGAGCAGGCGGCCGTCCTCGCTCAGGGTGCCGATGAGGAAGGCGGGGGTGCCGTTGAGGCCCATGCGCCGGGCGCCCTGGGCGCTGCGCTGGAGGATCTCGATGTAGCGGTCGCTTTGGATGCAGGCCTTGAAGGCGTTCTCTTCCAGGCCCACGTTCTTGAGGAGCCGCTCCATGGCCTGATTGTCGAAGGGGACCTGGTTCCTGAAGAGGTGGTCGTGCCCCTCCCAGAACTTCTCCTGCTCGCCCGCGCAGCGGGCGAGGCGGGCCTTGAAGGTCGCGCCTGGATGCTCGGGACCGGGCAGGTCCCGGAAGAAATACTTCACCTTGCCCGCCTGGACGTAGGCGTGATCGAGGAGGGGGTAGATGGTGGTGGCGTACTGGGCGCAGTAGGAGCAGTCGAAGTCCGAGTATTCCAGGATCGCCACCCGGGCCAGGGCGCTGCCACGGAAGGGCTCGCCATGCACGTTGACGCTGAGAACCTCGGGCCGCTTCGGTGCGATGGGGGCCTCCACCCGGTCTCTGCGTTCCTGAAGCAGAGCCTTGATCTCGCGCAGCTCAGCCCGCAGTTCGTCGATCTGCTGCTGCAGCGGGAGTGCCGGGGCCGTTGACGGAGCAGGTGCCTGGGCCGACAGGGATGACCCCAGCAGCAGCGCCAGGCCGGCGCAGCGAAGGAGGCAGGACCGGGGCGACATGGGGGACTCCTGAACAGCGTGGATGGGGGATGGCTCATTCTGCTCGGCGATTAAAGCTATGGCAATTAAATATTTAGTCTAAAAAATACAATTAGTACAAAAATTTGATCAAATAAAAAATATAAAATTACATTGAAAAACAAGAGCTTGATTCATAGACTCCTGTCCAAACCGTTTTTGACAAATCGATCGCAAGTTCGCATCTGCGAAATCCCGTTCATTCCCCTTTCTCTAAGGAGCACCATGAAAAAGCTGCTTAAGTTCAACCTCTGCGCCGCCCTCCTGGCGGGGCTGCTCTGCGCGCCCGCCTTCGCCCAGGAATCCCCCAGCACCCACCTCGATGAGCGGGGCAAGGAGATCATCCACCACCGCGTGAACGACCAGGGCCACGCCTCAGTCGGCTACGCGCCCACCGTGGGCTCCACCAGCGCCCTGGCCAGCCGCAGCCAGCTCACCTACCACAAGGGGCCCGTCTTCAGCACGCCCAGCGTCTACATCATCTGGTATGGCAGCTGGACCCAGACCAACGGCACGGACACCGCGGCCGGTCAGCAGATCATCCGGGACTTCTTCTCGGCCATCGGCGGTTCGCCCTACTTCATGCTCAATTCGCACTATGTGGGCTCCAGCAACGCCATTTCGGGGAATGTCACCTGGACGGGCAAGGAGGCCAATGCCGCCTACTCCTTGGGCACCGTGCTGTCGGACGCCAACATCCAGACCGTCGTGGCCAATGCCATCAGCGCTGGCACCCTGCCCGCGGATAGCAACGGCCTCTACTTCGTGCTCACCTCCTCGGACGTGAATGAGTCCTCAGGCTTCTGCACCCAGTACTGCGGCTGGCACACCCACGGGACCATCGGCGGGCAGAACCTCCGCTACGCCTTCATCGGCAATGCCGCCCGCTGCCTCAGCAGCTGCGCGGCCCAGACCATCAGCCCCAACGCCAACCCCGGCGTGGACGGCATGGTTTCCGTGCTGGCCCACGAGCTGGAGGAAGCCACTACGGACGCCGACGGCACCGCCTGGTATGCCCGCAGCGGCTACGAGAACGGCGATGACTGCGCCTGGACCTTCGGCACCACCTACGCGGTCGCCAATGGTTCCTACGCGAACATGAAGCTGGGTACCCGCGACTTCCTCATCCAGCGCAACGTAGACTTCCGGTCCACGGGTGGCCAGTACTGCGATCTCGCCCACAAGTAGACCGGCCCTTTCCTCCCAGCACCGGCGGGCCTCGGCCCGCCGGTGGTCTGTCCGGCCCTCGCTCAAGGCCCGGAGGGGGCGGCTACACTGGACGTTTTCCGGGGTTTCCATGTCCTACGTTCGTCGTGCCGAGTTCCTTCCGTTCACCCGCCCCATGGTGGGCGAGGAGGAGATCGCGGAGATCATCGACACCATCCACAGCGGCTGGATCACCACAGGGCCCAAGTCGGCGAAGTTCGAGGAGAAGCTGCAAGCCTACAACGGCGTGCCCCACTGCCTGGCCATGAACAGCGCCACCACGGCTCAGGAGATCACCATGCAGGTGCTGGACCTGCAGCCCGGCGACGAAGTGATCACCACCTCGCTCACTTGGGTCAGCACCCTCAGTACCGTGGTGCTCCAGGGCGGCGTGCCAGTGCTGGTGGACATCGATCCCGTCACCCTGAACCTCGATCCTGCCAAGGTGGAGGCGGCCATCACGCCCCGCACCAAGGGCATCATCCCGGTGCATCTCACGGGCCTGCCCTGTCCCATGGAGGCCATCTGGAAGACCGCTGAGAAGCATGGTCTCTGGGTCATCGAGGACGCGGCCCAGGCCATGGGCGCTCACTACAACGGCACCAAGATCGGGGGGAACCCGCGCTCGGTCATGAGCGTGTACAGCTTCCACCCCAACAAGAACATGACCACCGGCGAGGGCGGCGCCATCGCCTTCTTCAACGATGACTATGAAAGCCGCATCAAGCGCCTGCGCTTCCACGGCATCGACCGGGATGCCTGGAAGCGCTTCGCCAAGGAAGGCAGCCCCCATACGGAAGTATTCGAGCCCGCCCGCAAAGCCAACTTCATGGACCTGCAGGCGGCCATGGGCCTGCATCAGATCGACAAGCTGGACGGCTTCAATGCCCGGCGGGGCGTGCTCTTCCACCGCTACCTGGAGCTGCTGAAGGATGTGGAAGAAGTCCTGCTGCCCTGGCCTGGCGATGCCATCCACGGCCACTGCTTCCACCTCTTCGTGCTGCGGGTCCACCCTGAGAAGCTGGGTCTGGACCGGGACGCCTTCGTGGCGGCGCTGAAGGAGGAGAACATTGGCACGGGCATCCACTACCGCCCGGCCCACGTGCACCCCTGGTACCGGGACTTTTACGCGGCGAACCCGCAGCACCTGCCCAAGGCGGGCCTGCCTCACAGCGAATGGAGCGGGGAGCGGCTCCTGAGCCTGCCCCTCTGGCCGGGCCTCAGTGAGGCGGATCAGGATCAGGTTGTGGCGGCCATCAAGCAGGTCATCGCCCAGGCCCATGCGGGAAACAAGACCTGAAACTACGAATTAATTCAGCAAAAATCGAACGCTATTTATCTTATTCGGGGGGAGTTTCGATAGGAAGTTGAGGACGTGAGCCCGGTGCTCAACTTGTTCATCATTCTCCTGTCGATCTTGCTGCAGATAGCCGCGGCGGGCTTGGCCCTTCGAATGAACCGCATCGTGGCCCGCCCGGTGGCCTGGATGCTGATCTCCGGGGCCCTGGTCCTCATGGCGGGCCGACGGCTCCATTCCGTGGGTGCCCTGGTGGAGGCGGGTCTGCCGAGCGGCCTGCTGCTCAACGAGGTGCTGGGCCTGGTCATCTCGACCATGCTCCTGGTTGGGGTCATCCACCTGCGGGAGATCTTCCTGGGCCAGGCGGCCCAGGCCACCCGGTTGGCCGAGGCCCGCACCGAAGCCCACAGCGAGGCAGACAAGCTGCGCGCGGTCATGGCGGCAGTGCCCGTGCCCCTCTGGATCGCCGAGGACCAGGACTGCCGCATCGTGCGGGGGAACCCAGTGGGGGGAGCCCTCCTGCGGCTCCCGGTGGGGGAGAACCACGCTGCGGCGCTGGCGGGGGAAGGTCCCTCCAACCTCTTCCATCTGGCCCAGGGGGGCGAGGTGCTGGTGGCAGCGCGGACCCCCCTCCACCGGGCCGCCAAGGGTGGGGAGGTCATCCACGACGAGCCCCTGGACCTGGTCTTCACCGACGGGGAGATCCGCCACCTGCGGGCCTACGCAACGCCGCTCCGCGACCATGCGGACCACATCCATGGCGCTCTCTGCAGCCTCGTGGATGTCACCCAGACCCGCAAGGTCGAGGAGGCCCTCTCCAGGGCCCAGAAGATGGAGAGCCTTGGGATGCTGTCCGGGGGCATCGCTCACGACTTCAACAACATCTTCCAGGCCATGGTGGCGAACCTGGAAATGGCCCAGGTGGCGATTCCCGAGAATTCGAAGGCCCACCCCTACCTGCTGCGCCTGAACCTGGGCCTGGCTCGGGCCAGCCAACTCAGCCGGGATCTCCTCCACTGCTCCGGGGGGGATCTCCGGCGGCCTGAATTCCAAGCCCTCTCGCCCCTGGTGGCCCAGATCCTGGACCGCATGGGTACTCCACTCGCACGGGAGCTGGCGGAGTCCCTGCCCCTGGTGCTGGTGGATCCGGTCCTCATGGGCCGGGTGGTGGAGAATCTGGTCACCAACGCCCTGGAGGCCAGCCATGGCGGCGGCGCCATCAGGGTCCGCACCGGTCAGCGGAGCGTGACGGCCAAGGATCTGGGCACTGGCCTCTGGCCTGAGGCCATCGAGCCCGGCAGCTATGTAGTCCTGGAGGTGACGGACCAGGGCCATGGCATCGAAGCGGCGACCCTGTCGAAGATCTTCGACCCCTTCTTCTCCACCCGCGAGGTGGGGCGTGGGCTGGGGCTCGCGGCGGCCCTGGGCATCGTGCGGGGGCACCGGGGCGGCATCCAGGTGGAGAGCATTCCCGGCGTGGGCAGCGTGTTCCGGGTTCACCTGCCCTCACCCGAGGGGACCGAGGTCCCGGTACCGGTGCCGGACTTCGAGGTCCACAGCGGCAACCTCGTGCTCCTGGTCGATGACGAGCTGGACCTGCGGGAGGTCATGGCCGAGATGCTGCAGGACTGGTTCGGGCTGAAGGTCATCTCCGCCTCGGACGGCGTGGAGGCCCTGGCGCAGTTCAATCAGAATCCGGAGCGCTTCGACCTGGTGATCCTGGATGCCACCATGCCCCGCATGGGCGGCGTGGAGGCCTTCCAGGCCATGCGGGCCATCCGGCCCACCCTGCCGGGAATCCTGTGCAGTGGTTACGCCCTGCAGGCCTCCCGGGACCAGGCCATTGCCCAGGGGTTCACGGACTTCCTCAAGAAGCCCTTCACCAGCGCTGAACTGGAGGACCTCATCAACCGGGCCCTCGGGCCGGGGCCACGGGGGCAGGGCTAGCGATCGCACGCGCCGCATGGGCTAGGTTCACCACGAAGAAGGGTCCCCGCCTCCCTTCATGGTCTTCCTGTCGTCGTGATTGATCGGTTAGAACCGCTGCCCCACCCGTTCGTGGGGCAGGGCGGGCACGGGGGCGTACACGGTGCTGTGGGGGTCCACCATGTAGAGGTTTCCGACCTTGCCGGTGTAGGCGCAGGCGAACTGCTGGATCTGGTCCGCGAAGCGGGTCTGCTCGTCCCGATCCCGGAACATGGGGCCCCACATGGGATTGAAGACCGCCTCCACCTCCCGGAGCAGCATGTCGATTTCGCGGGCCTGGGCCTCGGTCCGCTTATGCAGCGCCTCGGCGCTGGTGGCCAGCTGGGCAGCTTCCTGGTCCAGGGCCGTGGTGGCCTCGGCGCTGAGGCGGGATCCCAACACATGCCGTCGCACCCGGTTCCGCTTCCACTGATCCAAGAGTACCGAGGCGCGGCGGCTGCTGCGCCGACGGGCTGTCTCCAGGCGGCGGAGGCCCCGCAGGTCGTCGGCCTTGGACTCCAGCAGCTTCAACTCGTGCTCCAGCTCCGGTACCAGCAGGAGGGTCCGCCAGGAGGCGTTCTTTTTGGAGCGCAGCACGTCGCCGTAGATGTGGTCACCCACGTAGAGCACCTGCTCCCCTTGGGCCTGGAGCAGGCCCTCCAGCCAGGCCGTGTGGCCCCCGGTGAAGCAGCGGGGCTGGCCCGGCACCGGCACGGCCGGGGGCGAGTCCAGGAAGAAGGTGGGCTTGCGGCTGCTCACCACCATCAGGTCGAAGTAGTCCGTCCAGTGCGGGCGGGACTCATCCTGGCCATTGAGCAGGTGGCTCAGCACCCCATCCGTGAAGGTCCACTCGCTGTTGGTGAGGAGGAAGAGCTTCTTGCCCTCGCGCTTCATGCGGTCCAGGGCCAGGGCCAGTTGCGGGTCCTGGGGGATGAAGAAGGCCCGGTGCTGGAGGATCTCCGCTTTCATCTCGCCGTTGCGGTGGACCGTGTCGATGGCCCAGCGGACGTCTGCGAAGAGCTGCAGGTAGTTCTCGGCCTTCACGATGCCCCGGTCCAGGCCATCCACCAGCTGGGCGAAGAGGTGGCTCTCGGGGATCTCGAAGAGGGTGTCAATGCAGCGGAAGCCCTTGGCGGCGGTGGCGAGACGGCGCCGCCCGTACACGGCCTCCAGCTCCGCGTGGGTCATGGCCCGGCTTCCGTGGCTGCCGCGCACCACCTGTCGCTCCCGGTTCAGCTTGAGCAGGTTGCCTCGCAGCCCGTCCAGCACCAGGCCGCGCACGGCGAAGGCCGGGTCGTATTCCAGTTCCACCAGCCAGGGCGAGTAGTCCCGGTCCCGGGCCAGCAGGCGCGCCGCCTTTTTGAAGGCCAGTTCATCGATCTCCGGGGACTTGTACCGGGCCAGGGTGTGGTCCATGTCGAAGCCCACGGCTTTGATCTCGCCGAAGGGCAGGGTACGAAGGGCATAGAGCTTCAGCGCAGGCGCCAGCCGGTCCTCGCCCTCCAGCAGGGGGGGCGTGGCGAGGATGGCAAGGTCCCGGGCGTTCATGGCAGGAGTGTACCCCGCAAGGCGACCGGGCGATCAGTCCGGTTCGTGACCAATGCCATGGGTGATGCTCTGGTGCCCGAAGACCTCGAAGGCCAGCCTGCGGAAACGGTCGCTGTGACCCCAGTCCCTGTCGCGGTCCATCCACAGCTTGTAGTGGATGAGCTCGTGCTCCAGGATCCTCTGCTGTACCTGCTCGGGGTCGTGGCAGTTCATGCCGCAGACCTGCTGGGGCCAGGGCCAGTCCCGGCGGCGCAACAGAGGGATGCTGAGCCGGATCTCCGGGTGCCACTTTCCCCGGGAGTCCTTCTCGATGACAAAGAGCCCCGCGCAGCGCAGCATGCGCGGCGACCAGACCACCGGGGGCGGGGCCAGGTCCCAGTCCGCCGCGCGGAGGATGGCCTGGGCCTTGTGGCGGAGGGTGAGGTTCATACCCCCAGTTTGGGGCCTTCCCGGCCATTTCGGCCCTGGTCCCCAGCAACATTCAACCATCTGACTCCAGGCCTCGATAAGGGAGGAGGCAGGCCTCTCCATCGCATCCTGCGAAGGACGCTTCATGAAACCCATGTCTGGCCAGCCCGCTCCGAGGTGGCTCCTGCCGCGAAGTGGGCCACTGGTGAACGGTAAGACGCTCCTGGAGTGCGGCCTTGCGGCGGCGCTGCTGGTGGTCATCTCCTGGGGGAGTTCCCAGCTCCTGGTGCTGCCCCAGGCCCAGACCTATTTCTCCCCCCTGAGCGGCGTCGCCTTGGCCTTGTTGGTCCTTTCGCGGGGGCGGCTCTGGCTCGGCGTGCTTCTGGGGGCGCTGGTCTCGGCACTCGTCCAGAGGGAGACTCCGGGGGCCTCCCTGGGCCTCGCCCTGAGCCAGACCTTTTCGCTCTGGCTGGGGGCAGTGCTTGTGAACTTCCGGGAGGGGTTTGACCCCCAACTTGCCAGGGCCAGGGATTTTTTCCGCGTCATCCTCCTGGGCGGGGTGCTCAGCACCAGCATCCATGCCCTCGTCGAGTCGGGGCTTCATGCCTCCCATGCCAGCAGTACTGAATATTCTCTTGTGGCGTTGTATTTCAGGGAGTGGGTGAACGACCTCCTGGGCATCGTGATCATCACGCCGTTCATCCTCGTCTGCCGGAGCCCGGTGCGGACTTGGCTCATGGTCCGCCGTCCCTGGGAAGCCACGGTCATCTTCCTGTCGAGTCTCCTCGCCGGATCGGTGCTGTTCCTCGGGTGGGGCGGCGCCTGGCTCGGAACCCACGGCCGGTCCATCTGGATGGTCCTCGCCCTGATCCCCGCCGCGCTCCGGCTTGGCCCGCAGGGCACCATGTTGATCACGAACCTAGTCGGACTCTTCGCCATCCTCAGTGCGGTCCATGGGACGGGCGTGTTCATGGATGATTTCCGCCAGTCCGAATTTTTCACGACCTGGTCCTATGTGGCGCTGCTGGTGCTGATCGGCATGTCTGTGGCCACCACCGTGCAGGAGCTGGAGAAGTCAGAGGAGGAGGGGAGACAACGGGAGGAACATTTCCGAACCTTCATCCACCAGGCTCCCTCAGCCGTCCTCGTTTCAGATGAATCGGGGACGGTGATCGAGGGGAACCCAGCCGCCGAGGCCGTGTTCGGCTACAGCTTGAGCGAGCTCCTGGGCCTGCGGATTGCCGATTTCCATGTGCCACCCCCGGCCCTCCCGCTCTGGAATGCCCTTTCGGCCCTGCTGCCGGGCACCTCGTTGACAGACGATTTCCAGATCACCCGCTTCGATGGAACCTTCCGCTGGGTGAGCGTGAATGCAGCCTGTCTGGCCGATGGCCGACGCCTGATCTACCTCCAGGACATGACGGACCGCATCCATGCCGAGCAGGACTTGCAGGATCGGCAGGATCTTCAGGAGCAGATCGAGGCTGAACTCGAATTCCGGAGCCTGCACCTGGAAGAGGTGGTGTTGGAGCGCACCGAACAGCTGAGCGAAGCCAATGCAGCGCTGCTCAGACAGAGCCAGGAAATCCAGACGCTGAACCAGGGGCTCGTGGGGAGGGCCCAGGCTGCGGAGGCCGCCAGCCAGGCCAAGAGCCAATTCCTGGCGAACATGAGCCATGAGATCCGGACTCCCCTCAATGCCATTCTTGGGCTGACCCACCTTGCCAAGCGCCAAAACCCAGCCAGGGAAACCCAGGACAAGTTGATCAAGATCGCCCAGTCAGGGACCCTCCTGCTGGGTGTGGTCAACGACATCCTGGACATGTCGAAAATCGAGGCGGACAAGTTGAGCCTTGAGCACATCGATTTTGAGGTCGATCGGGTGGTCGAGGCGGCCTGCTCCCAGGTGGTGGAGAAGCTTCAGGCCAAGGGGGTGGAACTCATCGTGGACCTGGAGCCCGCCCTCTGTGATGTCTTCATGGGAGATCCCGTCCGGGTCGGTCAGGTGCTCCTCAACTTCCTGACCAATGCCGCGAAATTCACGGAACAGGGAACGATCCTGCTGAGCGGGCGCATCACTGACCAGTCGGCTGAGGGCATCATGGCGCGATTCGAGGTCCGGGATACCGGCCCCGGCATTTCTGAGGCCATGCTCCTGCAGCTGTTCGAGCCCTTCACTCAAGCCGATGCCTCGACCACCCGAAAGAACGGCGGCACCGGGCTCGGCCTCGCCATCAGCCGCAGGTTGGCGAGGATGATGGGCGGAGACATTGGCGTCCACCCAAAGGCGGGTGAAGGCTCTGCCTTCTGGTTCACCCTCATGCTCTCCCCCGCAGGCAGCTGCCCGGTCTCACTCCCGCCACCCGTCCGTGTCTTGACCTACTCCCGGGCCCTGGTGGTCGATGATCTGAAACTCACGCGCATCATCGTCGGGCGGATCTTGAAATCCATCGGCATCGAAAACGAAGCTTGCGAGTCCGGGGAAGCAGCGCTGGCACTGCTACTCGAGGCCAGCCAAACCGCCCGCCCATTCGACCTGGTCTTCGTCGACAAGCTGCTCGGGGGGATGGATGGCCTCGAGATCTGTCGGCGGATGAGGGCGCTGCCCCTGCCGGTCCAGCCGGTAGCCGTGATGATCACGAGCAGTCCAGACCTGGACCTCATCGAGGAGGCGACCCAGGTTGGTTTCGCCCTGGTCATGCAGAAACCGCTGACCCGACAGACCCTTCAGGAGACCCTGGAACGCTTCGAGGAGCTTGGCACCGGAGCTTCGATCCGGGGTCCGGAGCAGTCCTCCCTGGAGCAGGCCCTGGTGAGAGACCACCACGGCGCCAGGATCCTCCTGGTGGAAGACAACGTCGTCAACCAGGAAGTGGCCCGGGAGCTGCTCGAAGCGGTCGGCTGCCGGGTCGACATCGCCAACAACGGCGAGGTTGCGGTCGCCCTGGCCCGAATGGCGCCCTACGAGATCATCCTCATGGATCTGCACATGCCCGTCATGGATGGATTCCAGGCCACTCGGGCGATTCGCGCCCAGGAAACCGGCCCGCGGGTTCCCATCATCGCCATGACCGCTGATGTGTTCGAAGAGGAGCGCAAGCAGTGCCTGGAGGCTGGGATGGATGCCCATCTTGGGAAGCCCTTTGCACCCGAGACGCTGTTCTCCCAGCTGCTGCGCTGGTTGCCTCCCCGGAAGGGCGAGAAGCAGGCGGGGTCGGCCCTGCTGCCGAAGTCTGAACCTGAGCCTCTCCCAGTGACCGACGAGGAAATCCGGGCCTTGCTGGGCACCTTGCCGGGCATCAACCTGGATCTGGGGCTGAAGATCGTGCGGGGGAAACTGCCTCTCTTCCATTCTCTCGTGTTGAAATATGTCGCCCTGCATGAAAACGCCACCGGCAATATCAGGTTGCTGCTGGAAGGCGAGAACCGGGTGGAAGCCCAGCGGCTCGCTCATTCTTTGATCGGCGCCGCAGGGTTTCTGGGTGCCGAGGCCATCAGCGGCAGCGCCAGGGAGCTGGAACAGGCCCTGCTGAACATGGCCGATGGCGCCGAGGTACAGCGGCTGGTTGGGGTCCTCGAAGGCAGGCAGTCGGAGCTCTGCCAGGCCGTGAAGAACCTGCCGGTGCCCGGTTTGACTGGCCCTCAGAACACTGCCCCCAGCTTGGAGATCTAGATGCAAAAAAGGACTGTGCTGGTGATCGAGGATGACCCCTTCACGCAAGTGTTCCTCCAGGACACGCTGGAGTCAGAGGGGTATCAATGTGTCTGTGCCTCGGACGGTCAATCCGCCTGGAACCTGATCGCTTCCCCCGGGCTGGAGATCGAAGCCGTGCTGCTCGATCGTGGGCTACCAGACATGGACGGCCTCGAGATTCTCAAGCGGATCCGGGAACTGCCCCGCCAGCGCCGGGTGCCCGTGATCGTTCAGACTTCCCTGGCGGCCTCGAGCGTGCTCGATCGGGGTCTGATTTCGGCGGCCTACTACTACCTGGTCAAGCCCTTCTCGACTGAGACGCTGACCGCGATCCTCACTGCGGCCATCCGCGATCATCACAACCAGATGGCGTTATGGGCGCAGGTGCATGCCGCGTCGAATGTCTTGAAGCACCTCAATTCGGCCGAGTTCAGCTTCAGGACTCTCGATGAGATCAATGGGATCGCCACCCTTGTGGCCAAGGCGACCTCCGATCCAGAAAGGGTCGTGTTGGGCCTGGCCGAGCTGATGGTCAACGCAGTTGAACACGGGAATCTGGGTATTTCCTACGCAGAGAAAAGTGAGTTTCTCCTCCGTGGAACCTGGGCGGACGAGGTGCTATTCCGGTTGGCCGATCCGACCTATGCCTCCAGGCACGCCCTTCTGAGGTTTGAGCGCACCGAAGGTGGCACCTCCTTCCTTGTGCGGGACCAAGGCAGGGGTTTTGACTGGAGCAAGTACCTGACCATCAACCCCGAGCGCATGTTTGACCTGCACGGGAGGGGCATCGCCCTCTCGGCCACCTCCTGTTTCGATCGACTCGAGTACCACGGGGTGGGCAACGAAGTGGAGGCCAGCTTGGACGCCTAGACCCATGCCAGTCCCCAGAATGAGGCCAAAACGTAGGTTTTCGGCGGGACTGCCGAAAGGTGTTACGGGTTCCTTAACTGGAACTTGAAGGCTATTCAGGGCTTGATTGGGCGATTGGATCAAAGGCGGGCATGGGGGCGTGGCGGGGAATAGCAGGCTGGCGGCGCGGGGGACTGGTGGCCCTCCTGGTCTGGTTCTGCCTGATCCCGGCTCGACTCTGGGCCCAGCCCCTGGGGCACCTTCCCGTGCGTGCCTTCGGCTTCAAGGAAGGGCTGGAGGATGGGTCTGTCAGCGCCCTGGTCCAGGACGAGGATGGGTTCATCTGGGCGGGCACGGAGACGGGCCTCTTCCGCTTCGACGGCGAACGCTTCGAGCGGAGGCACCTGGCACCGGGCTATGACTATGTGACGGCCCTGGTGGCGGCGCCCGGCGGGAGGCTTTGGGTTGGCACCCGGAATGGGCTGGGTCGGCTGGACACGCGGGCAGGCACTTTCGTGCCGATCTATGGCCTGGAAGGTCGCCGTCTGAGCGCTCTGGGTCGGGACGCGGCCGGGGGCCTGTTCGCCCTGTCCGGGGGGCGGCTCTACCACAGCGCTGATGGTCGGGACTTCCAGCCGCGCTGGGATCTGCCGGGCACTGAGCAGGTGCAGAGCGTCTTTGCGGACCCGAGCGCAGACCGGGTGGTGGCCACCATCGGTTATGACCTCTGGATTCTCGCCAAAGGCGCCACCACCTGGGTCCGGGAGCATCCTCCCCTGGAACCGGGAGAAGACCTCCTGCTGGCCAGTCTGGATGGCCAGGGCCACCTCTGGGCCTGGTCCAGCCGACGCCTCTACCGGAAAGGCCCGACGGGCCCCTGGGCACGCCTGGCGGGTGGGCTGGGGGGCAGTCCCCCAGCCAACACGCGCCTGACTCGAGATCGGGATGGCTGGGTCTGGGTGAACACCGCCTCGGGTCTCTTCCGCTGCCAGGGCAGCACCAGCCGGGAGCTGCGGGGTACGCCCAAGGGCAACCTGCCCACCACAGGCCTGATCGACCGGGAGGGCAATCCCTGGTTGGCCGCGGACGGCCTGTTCCAGGTCCTGGGCCAAGGTCGCTGGGAGCACAACAGCCTGCAGGAGGGGCTCCCCAGCAACATGGTCTGGCACGTGCTGCGGGAGCCCTCGGGTCGCCACTGGCTGGCCACGGACGGGGGCCTGGTGGTGGAGTCGCCCCAGGGCTGGAAGGTGGTTCGTAAGGGCCCCTTCTCCCGGCTGCGCTGGGCGCCGGATGGCAGCATCCTGGCCGTGGGGAGCCCGGGCGGCACCCTCTACCGTGTGAACCCGCGGTCCCTGGCCGTGGAGGTGATCCGGGTGGACTGCCTGCCCGCCTCTCCCGAATCCAGGGGTCTGGCCGTAGAGCCCGGGGGCCGGGTCTGGGTCTCGGATTTCCGGGATGGCGTGGCCTTGGGTGAGCGGGTAGCAGGCCACTGGACCTGGACTCGGCCGGCCATCGCGGGACAGCCGCCCAAGGGGGTCTGGCAGGTGCTCCAGGATCCCGGCGGGGTCATCTTCCTGGCCACCGCCGGGGGCGTGTACTTGCTGGAGCAGGGGCAGTGGCAGTCCGTGGGGCCCACCTTGCCCTTCAATCCCTTTTCCGCCCTGATGACGGCTTCTGGGGAGGTCTGGGTCTGCTACTGGGACCGCTCCTTCTTGACCAGGCACCGCCGGGAGGGTGGCGTCTGGAAGGCCGTGGAGGAGTGGCATCCCTTCCCCACCCAGCCCGCCATGCCGATCCTGGGCAACGCCCTGCGTCCCGACGGCCGCATCTGGGTGGGCACCACCCGCGGGCTGGGCCTGCTGGATCCGGCCCAGCATCGAGTGGATGCCTGGATCGGTCCCGAGGACGGCATTCCCGGGGTGGATGCGAACAACCATGCCCTCGTGCTGGAGTCTGGCGGGGACCTCTGGTACGGCACCACCGCCGGCGTGGGCCGCTTCCGGACCGCCGATTTCCCGGTCAGGGCGCCCCTGCCCCTGCCCATTCTGCTCCAGTGGCGGGACCAGGGCGGGCTGCCGACCCCGGGTGGCGCCCCAGCCCGGCTGCAGCCCGGCGAGGCCCTAACAGCCCACTTTGCCCTCAACGCCTTCAGCAGTCCCTCCAGCACCACCCTCGAAGCCCGGGTGGAGGGCGTGGATCTCGAGTGGGTCCGCCTGCGCGACCACCGCCTGCGCTACGCGGGCCTTCCCTCCGGCCAGTATCGGCTGGAAGTCAGAGGCCAGCGGGACATGGAGGAGCCGGGCCCCTCCCTGGTGCTGGCCTTCCGGGTGCTGCCGCGCTGGTGGCAGACTTGGTGGGCCCTCCTCCTCGGTATCGCCGGCCTGGCGCTGGCGGGGGTGGGGGTGGGTTCCTATCGGCACCGCGCCCTGGCCCGGCACAACCTCGAATTGCAGCAGGAGGTGGCCAGTCGCACGCAGGAACTGAGCCTTTCGAACCAGCGGCTGGAGGGCGCCACCCGCGCCAAGAGCCGCTTCATCGCCACCATGAGTCATGAGCTGCGCACGCCCCTCAATGCCATCCTGCTCTACACGGAGCTGCTGGCCGGAGATGCTGAAGAGCGCCAGGATGCTCAGAGTGCCGAGGATCTGCGGAAGGTCCAGTCCGCAGGCAACCACCTGCTGGCGACCATCAACGGCATCCTGGACCTTTCGCGCATCGAGGCGGGGGCCGAGAGCGTCCTCTGGTCCCAGGAGGATATCCAGGCCCTGGTGCACGAGGTCGCCGATACCCTCTCTCCCCTCGCCAAGGCCAAGGGCATCAGCCTCCTGTTGGAGTTCCAGGGCGACGCTGTCCCCTTCTGGACGGATGCCACCAAGCTGCGGCAGGTGCTCACGAACCTCGGGGGCAATGCCTGCAAGTTCACGGCCCAGGGCCGGGTGCTCATCGCCACCGAATTCATGGAGGCAGGGCTGCGGATCCAGGTCCTTGACACGGGGAAGGGCATGACCCCCCAGGAGCTCTCCCACATCTTCCGGGCCTTCGAGCAGGCCAACGACGCCATCGGCCGACAATACGGCGGAACCGGGCTGGGCCTCACCATCAGCCGGCGCCTGGTGGAACTCCTGGGGGGCAGCATCAGCGTCACGTCCACTCCCGGGAAGGGCAGCACCTTCACCGTGGATCTGCCGGCTCTGAAGACGGCGCCAGTCTAGGTTCGGCTCAACCCACGAGCTTCCGCCAGAGGGCGCGGCCGATGAAGCGGGCCTTGTCGCCCAGGGGGAAGCGCTTGAGCACGGTCTGCACCACACCCTGGGTGAAGCGGGTGCGCCTGGAGTAGTCGATGCGCACATCCACCAGCACTGGGCGGCCCGCCGCTGCGGTGCTGAAGGCCTCGGCCAGACCCGCCTCGATGCCCGCGTTGTTGAGGATGGCCACGTAGGCAGCCCCGGTGGCCAAGGCGATGCCGTCCAGGCGCATGTTCCCCAGCACTGTGCAGGTCTTGCGGTTGTAGGGAATCTCCTGGCCCTGGGAGATCTGGGACAGCTCCCCGTCGTGGAAGACCACGATCACCAGGCCCAGGCCCTCCCGCACCGCCGTCACCAGCTCCAGGCCTGTCATAAGGAAGGCCCCGTCGCCCACGATGCCCGCCACCACCCGCGTAGGGTTGGCCAACTTGGCGCCGATGGCGCCGGGCACGCAGTAGCCCATGGCGTTGAAGTCCGTGGGAGAGATGAAGGTGCCCGGGTGGCGCACCTCGAATAGTTCCGCGGCCAGGAAGGTGTGGTTGCCATCGTCCACCACAAGGATGGCGTCATCGGGCAGGTGGCGGCGCAGGGCCTCCAGGAGGAGGCAGGGGTTCACCCGTTCGTTCAGGTGCTGGCGCCACTGGGCCCGGTAGTCGGCCTTGTCCTTGGCGATGGCCGCGCTGACAGCGGTGCGGCGGACGGCATGCTCCGGTTGACGGGCCTCTAGGCGGGCCAGGAGGGCTGGGACGATGAGGGCCGCGTCGCCTTCCAGCGTGAGGGCGGCGGGGAAGTTGCGGTGGAAGACCGCCGGATTGATGTCCACGTGGATGAGCTGGGTGGGCACGGTGCAGCCGAAGCTGCCGGTGGGGATTTCGCCGAAGCGGGTGCCCACGGCCAGCAGGGCGTCGCAGGCGCGGAAGGTGTTCTCTGCGGCGGGCACGGCGGCGGGGCCGAAGCCCATGCCCGTGTGCAGGGGGTGATTGCCGGGGAAGGCCCCCATGCCCTGCAGCGTGGTGGCCACCGGGGCGCCCAGCAGCTCCGCGAGGCGCTGCAGCTCGGGTCGCGCCCCCATGGCGCCCCAGCCCACGAAGAGGCCTGGCGACTGGGCCGCCAGTAGCAGGTCCACGGCGCGGTCCAGTTCAGCCTCCGTTGCCGTCAAAACAGGCACCTGGGGCACGAAGGCGGGCAGCTCCCCCACGGGGCCCTTGAAGAGCTGGAGGTTGGCGGGGATTTCCACCAGCACAGGGCCCGGGGTGCCGCTCGTGGCCAGGCGATAGGCCTCGAAGATGGTGGGCACGATGGCGACTTGGGTCCCCACGCGCCAGGCGCCCTTGGTCAGGGGCTTCACCAGAGCCAGCTGGTCCAGCTCGTGAAGCTGGTAGCCGAAGGGCGTGTCCGTGCGGATGCCACCGGAAATGATCAAGAGTGGGATGCCGTCCAGGAAGGCCTCGCCGATGCCGCTCATGGCGTGGGTAATCCCCGCAGCGGGCACCACCAGCAGCACGCCGATGCGGCCGCCCCCGGTGCGACTTTGGGCGTCGCCCATGAAGGCCGCCCCGCATTCGTGGGAGACCAGCACCGGATGGATGGTCTCAGACTGGCCCAGCTCGTCGTAGATCTCTGTGTTGTGGACCCCGGGGATGCCGAAGGTGTGGGAGACCGGCAGCTGTTCCAGGGCGTGGCGGACCAGCCAGGCGCCGGTCTTGGGACCTGTAGCGTTCATAGGATTGTCCTTCCGGTGATGTGCTGGGCCGCCAGGCGGCCCGTGAGGACGCAGGCCCCCAGGAAGGTGCCCTCCAGAGAGCCGCGGCCATGGATGCCGCCGCCGCCGAAGCCTGCGGCCTCACCCAGGGCGTAGAGGCCGGGGATGGGTTCGCCATCCTCGCGGAGCACCCGGCAGGCCAGGTCCGTCTGGATGCCGCCCAGGCTCTTGCGGCTGAGGATGAATTCGCGGATGGCCATCAGGGGGCCCGCCTTGCGCTCGAGGATCTTCTGGAACTTGCAGGTGCGCAGGCGGTCGCCACGGTAGGCCCGGATCTGGGCCAGGCGGCGCAGCTGGTCGTCCGTGAAGAAGGCCGGGCCCCGGTCGATCTCGGCATCGTAGGCAGCGATGTCCTGTTCCATGCCCGCCCGGTCCAGGCGCAGGCCATCGAGGCCCCGGGCATCCATCCGCTCCATCAGCTCCGGCAGGGTATCCGCCACCACGATGTCCTCGGGGCAATCCCGCACCAGGCGCTCTACCAGCTCCCGGTTGCCGAAGGCCAGGTCCCGCAGCATCCGCAGCTTCCGCTTGTGGCGGAACGCGGTCATGAAGTCGCAGCCGGAAACGGCCAGCTCCTTGAGGGCGATGCGCCAGTTCAGCACCTGCCAGGAATACTGTCCGGGGCTTCGCAGCACGGCCTCCACCAGGGCCCGGGTGTCCGTGTTGCCCACCAGGGGCAGGGGGCCGATGCGGCGACCGTGGGCATCCAGCCAGAGGGCCGAACGGGGTGGCACCAGGCTGAGGCCATCGTCCGGGCGGCGTTTGGCGGGATGGTGGATGCCCGCGGGATAGTGCCACTGGCAGTCCATGTGGGTGAGGCGGCCGCCCGCGCCTTGCACCTTGGCGTGGAGGAGCCCGTCTCCGAAGGCATGGGCGCCGTTGAGAATGATCTTGGGCGGGGCACCCCAGGGGCGGTGCCAGTGCGCCCGTAGGGTGCTGAGGTCGCCGCCGCACATGCCACCCGAGGCAATGAGCACCTGCTCGGCCCGGGCCTCGAAGGGCTCGCCCGTGTCCATCCGCTTCCCGAGAACGCCCCGCACCTGGCCGCCCTCGAGGAGCAGGTCCGAGACCTCGTGGTCGCAGCGGATGTCGAGCTTCGCGCGGTGAGGATGGGCCTCCAGAGCCGCCAGCAGCCGCGCGATGATCTCGTGTCCGGTGCCCCAGACGATGTGCCAGCGGGGGATTCGGTTGCCCGGCTGGGTGAAGCCCCGCTCCGCCCAGTTCACCAGGGGTAGGAAGCGTACGCCCCGGGCGTGCAGGAACTGGTGGATGTGGGTCTCGGAATGAGCGCAGTAATACGCCGCCCAGCGGCGGGGCCAGTGGTCTTCGGCCCCGAACGCCGCCACCCGCTCCCAATCCTGGAGCGCCAGCTCCGCGTCGTCCCGTATGCCGAGTTTGCGCTGGTGCGGCGTGCCGATGAGGTGGACACCGCCGAAGGACTCCTTGGCCAGCCCACCCAAGGTCGCCAGCGGCCCCTTGTCCAACAAGAGTACGGAGCGCCCGGCCTCCAATAGCTCGTGGGCCGCCACCAAGCCCGCCAGGCCGCCTCCGGCGATGAGGACCTCAGCCTCGTGGGCCTTCACGATGCCTCCCGCTTGGGTGTTGCTGGGGCCTCAGGATCCGTAGGTCTTGGGCTTGTCCGAGACCTTGTTGTGCCGGTAGGAGCCCAGGAGCAGGTTGGCGCCCTGCTCGGCGACACCGGTCTCCAGGGTGTCGGCGCCGTAGTAGAACTGGTGATTCAGGAAGACCAGTTTGGGGGCGCCCAGATCAGGGAAGTGGCGCAGCACCGCGAATACCAGGTGCACCAGGGCATCTACGTTCTGGTACTGCACCGCCACGGCGCGGTCCAGCAGGAGGTGGTCCTCATAGCGGTTCATGGGGCGGGTGTAGAAGATCACCTTGCCATCGAAAGAGATGTGGTCCCCATCCGTGGAGATGGTGTAGGTCTTGGCCTTGTCCGTCACTTCGAACTTGTAGTGGGCGCCCTTGACGAGGGCGGTCATGAGGGCCTGGAACTTGGGGTGGGTGAGGTACGAGGCTCCGAAGTTCACCTTCTTGGCCACGGGCCGCGCTTCCTTGGCCGTGGGGCCGTACATCATGTGGTTCCACTGCATGAGCGCCTGCCGCTCGGCGGGCGTCTGCTTTTTCTCTTTGACCTTCTTGGGAGCTTTCCCGGGCGTGGTGGTCATGGGATTCCTTGTGGCGCATGGGTGCAGCCCATTATCGCACAGCCTGAATCAACGGATTCAGCGCAAGGATCTCTGAATTCGAAAAGGGCTCAGGGCGTGGTGATGGTGCCGACGGTGCCGTCCGTGCCGTAGGTGCGCAGCATGTGGTTGCCGCTATCGGCGATCACCAGGGTGCCCGCGGGTGTGAAGACGACGCTGGTGGGCTGGTTGAAGTAGGCCGCAGTGCCGGTGCCATCCACATTGCCGACGGTGCCGCCCACGCCGGCCTGGGTGCTGGTGACCCCGCCCATGAGGCGCCGGAGTACATGGTTGTGGGTGTCCGCGATCCAGACCACGCCGGCGCCGTCCACGGCGATGCCCACGGGCAGGCTGAAGAGCGAGGACAGGGCATTGCCATCGGCGTAACCCGTGGTCGTGGTGGCGGTATTGTTGTGGCCGGCCACAGTGGTGACGATGCCCGTGGTGGAGACCGTGCGGATATCGGAGTTGCCGTAGTCGGTGAAGTAGAGGAGGCCGTTGGCGGCCAGGGCCAGGCCATTGGGCTGGTTGAGGAGGGCGGCACTGCCCGTGCCGTCCACCAGGCCCGAGACGCCGGGTTGGCCGGCCAGGGTGCTGACGCTGCCGTCCGTGCCCATGCGCCGGATGGTGTGGTTCAGGGAGTCGCTGATGTAGGTGATGCCCGCGCTGGTGATGACCAAGCCGAAGGGGGCATTGAAGCGGGCCAGGGGCCCCAGGGCGTCCGTGGTGCCGGGGACGCCTGCGCTGCCCGCCAGGGTGCTGACGGTGCCGTCCATGGCCACGCGGCGCAGGGTGTGGTTGCCGGTGTCGGCCACCACGAGATTGCCTGCGGGATCCAGAGCCAGGCCGCCAGGGCTGTTGAAGCGGGCGGCGCTGCCCTGACCGTCGGAGGAGCCCGCCAACCCCTGGGCACCGGCCAGCAGGGTCTTCTGATGGGTGGTGGAGATCTTCCAAATGACGTGATCATCCCGGTCGGACACGAAGAGGTTCCCGGCAGCGTCTGCGGCCAGCCCCATGGGCGTGGTGAAGAGCAGAGTCTGGGCCACCGTGAGGTAAGCGGGAGTGCTCGTGATGGTGCCCAGGGTGTTGGTGATGGTCACCGTGTAATTGCCAGCGTCGGTGGTCCTGGGGTTGTAGAGGATGTAGCTCGAGGTAGTGGCGCCCAGGATGTTCACGCCGTCCTTGGCCCACTGGAAGTAGAGGGGGGATTGGCCGGTGGCGGTGACCGTAAGGGTCGTGGCGCGGCCGGAGACCGTGCTGGTGGCCACGGGCTGCACCGTGATAGCCGGGGGGGCCGTGGCCGTGGGGTCATGGCGGTGGCTGCAGGCGGTGCTGAGGCTCAGCGACAGGAGGGGCAATAGAAGCAGCAGGCCACCCACCAGCCCTTTCAGGACGGTGGCGGCGAACCGGGATCGGGTCGAACCGGGTCGGTCCCTCCGAATGGGGAACTCCAGGATCATTGAACCTCCAATAAGTGCAGACCCCGAAGGGACAAAAGCGGTTGCCGGGCGAACAGGGTCCCCCTCGCATTGAGGATCCCATGAATGGTGGAGCCAGGGATCGGAAGGTTCCTTGGCGGTCTCTGGGGCTTGGCTCCCAGGCCCTGCTGCTCAGAAGTCAAAGGTGGGCCCGCTGAGGGTCTGGGCGTCCAGGATCTGGCCCTGGGCATCCAGGGTCACCAGGCCTTGGGCCTGGCGGGGGGTCAGCTGGCTGAGCTGCTGGAGGGCCTGGCCCCGGATCTCGGGGTTCCCGCCTTCGGCACTCTCAAAGAAGACGGCACCCATCCGGTAGGTCTGCTTCAGGTCCTGCTGCAGGTGCAGGTCCCGGAGCTGGCGCTCGTCCACGGGGCTGGGGGCGTCGGTCATGAGGCAGCGGGCCTGGGCGGTCTTGGGGAAGGCGATGACCTCGCGGATGTTGTCCACGCCCGCCAAGAGCATCACCAGTCGATCCAGGCCCAGGGCCAGGCCGCCGTGGGGCGGGGCGCCATAGCTGAGGGCGTCTAGCAGGAAGCCGAACTTCTCCCGAGCCTCCGCCTCACCGATACCGATGGCCCGGAACATGCGGTTCTGGGTTTCGGCATCATGGATGCGGATGCTGCCGCCACCCACTTCGAAGCCATTGAGCACCAGATCATAGGCCACGGCGCGGCAGCGGCCGGGATCTGTCTCCAGCAGGTCCATGTCATCGGGATGCGGGCTGGTGAACGGGTGGTGGCAGGCCACGAAGCGCTGGCTTTCTTCGGACCAGTCCAACAGGGGGAAGTCGACGACCCACAAGAACGCGTACGCGTTCTTGTCATGGAGGAGCTTGACCAGGGTGGGGTCCGGCTCGGTCAGGGCGAGGTCGGCGGCAATCTTGGTGCGGAGGTCGCCGAGGACTTTGGAGGTCTGGGCATCGGTGCCCACAGCGAAGATGAGCAGGCCTTCTCCACTGAGTTGGAAGTGGGCCTTCAGGGCCGCTTCCGAGTCGGTGTCTAAGAATTTTTTAAAGCTGCTGGACAAGCCCTCCTTGCCCCACTTGGCGTAAGGGAGGCCGCCGGCGCCCATCTGCTTGGCCTGCTCCTGGTAGGCGTCCAGCTGCTTGCGGCTGAGGAGGCCGGCGGCCTCGCCGGGGAAGCAGAGGGCGCGGACCTTGCGTTGGCCCTGGCTGTCGGCGGCGGCGCGGAAGAGGTTGAAGGCGCTGGTGGCGAAGAGGCTGGTGGCGTCCTGGATCTTGAGGCCGCAGCGAAGGTCCGGCTTGTCGGAGCCGTACCAGGCCATGGCATCGCGATAGGGCAGGCGCGGGAAGGGGGGCTGGACGTCCTGGCCCACCAGCTTCGAGACCTTCACCATGAGCGACTCGATGATGTCCTGGACATCCTCCTGCCGCACGAAGCTCATCTCGATGTCGATCTGGGTGAACTCCGGCTGGCGGTCGGCGCGCAGGTCCTCGTCCCGGAAACAGCGGCAGATCTGCACGTAGCGCTCGAAGCCGCTCACCTGGAGGAGCTGCTTGAAGAGCTGGGGGCTCTGGGGCAGGGCGAAGAACTGGCCCGCGTGGACGCGGCTGGGCACCAGGTAGTCCCGGGCCCCTTCAGGAGTGGACTTAGTGAGGATGGGGGTCTCGAACTCGATGAAGTCCAGCTCGCGGAAGTGGTTCCGGGTGAGGTTGGCCACCTCGCTGCGGAGCACCAGGTTGCGTTGGAGTTGGGCCCGGCGCAGATCCAGGAAGCGGTATGTGAGGCGCAGGTCCTCGCCCACGTTCTCATCTTCCAGGGGGAAGGGCAGGGGGGCGGCGGTGTTGAGGATCTTCAAATCCGTGAGGCGGATCTCGATGTCGCCGGTGGCCATGTTGGGGTTCTTGCTCTCGCGCTCGGCCACGACGCCCTCGGCCGCCAGCACGAACTCGCTGCGCACGGCCTTGAGCCGGGCTAGGAGCTCGGGATCGGCGGTCTCCTCGTTGACCACCAGCTGCACCAGACCCCAGCGGTCCCGGAGGTCCAGGAAGACCAGGGAGCCGAGGTTGCGCACCCGCCGGCACCAGCCGAAGAGGCGCACCGTCTGCCCCGCGTGGTCGAGGCGCAGGTCGCCGTTGCGATGGGTGCGTTGGAAGGAGCCGAGCCGGTCGAGTTTCATAGCCCTACAGGATCGCACCCGCAGGCCCTGGGCTCAAGCCTGGGTAAGCAACCCGGGCAGTTAAGATCAGAAAAGATCACCACTAAGGCACCAAGGCACCAAGGAGGGAAGGGGTGTGGGCCACCGAGCATCCCCGTTTTTGCTTTTCTTGGTGTCTTGGCGTCTTGGTGGTGATCAGTTTTCAGTGCCAGCCCCGGTTTGGACCTTCGCCAGGTTTGGTGCCCCCCGCCGGGCGGCGCGGACGCGGGCCCACCAGAGCTGGAAGCGGTCCATGTAGAGGTAGATGACGGGGGTGGTGTAGAGGGTCAGGAGCTGGCTGAGGAGGAGGCCGCCCACGATGGCGATGCCCAGGGGCTGGCGCAGCTCGGAGCCGGTGCCCATGCCGATGGCCAGGGGCAGGCCGCCCAGGAGGGCCGCCATGGTGGTCATGGTGATGGGCCGGAAGCGCAGCATGCAGGCCTGGAAGATGGCCGCTTCGGGGGTGACCCCCTCCCGGCGCTCGACCTCGATGGCGAAGTCGATCATGAGGATGGCGTTCTTCTTCACGATGCCGATGAGCAGGATGATGCCGATGAAGGCGATGACCGTCAGCTCCGTGCGGCAGGCCATGAGCGCCAGAAGGGCGCCCACACCCGCCGAGGGCAGCGTGGAGAGGATGGTCAGGGGGTGGATGAGGCTCTCGTAGAGCATCCCCAGCACGATGTAGACCGCGAACAAGGCCGCGAGCACCAGCAGGGGTTGGTTGGACAGGGAGGCCTTGAAGGCCTGGGCCGTGCCCATGAAAGTGCCCCGCAGGGTTCCGGGCATGCGGATCTCCTGCTGGGCCTTGTCGATGGCCGTCACCGCGTCACCCAGGGCCACACCCACGGGCAGGTTGAAGCTGAGCGTCACCGAAGGCAGCTGGCCCTGGTGGTTCACGGAGAGGGGCGTGTTGCGCCGCTCCAGGGTGCAGAAGGCACTGAGAGGCACCAGGCTGCCACTGGTGGAGCGCACGAAGGTGTAGCGCAGACCATCCGGCGTCTGCATAAAGGGTGTGTCCACTTCCATGACCACGTGGTACTGGTTCAGGGGCGTGTAGATGGTGGAGACGAAGCTCTGACCGAAGGCTGCGTAGAGGGTGTTGTCGATGGCCGCCGGAGTGATGCCCAGGCGCGAGGCGGTGGTGCGGTCGATCTTCAGGGTGGCTTCCAGGCCCTGGTTCTGGAGGTCCGTGTTGACGTCCGCCAGCTGCTTCAGGGTCTTCAATTTCTGGAGGATCTTGGGAGCCCACTCGAAGAGCTCCCGGGCATCGTCCCCCTGGAGGGTGTACTGGTACTGGGAGCTGGAAGGGCGACCACCCAGGCGCAGATCCTGCACTGGCTGCATGAAGAGCGTGCCGCCGGGAATGTGGGCGGTCTTGCCCCGCAGCCGGGCGATGATCTGGTCGCCAGTGTCCTTGCGCTCGTTGTTGGGTTTCAGGGAGGCGAAGAGGCGGCCGGTGTTGCCACCACCCACGAAGGCTGTGACGCTCTCCACCGCAGGGTCTTCCTGCACGATGGCCACGTATTGGGTCATGAGCTTTTCGAGGCTGATGAACGAGATATCCTGGGCCGCCTGGATGGAGCCCTGTAGGCGCCCCGTGTCCTGCTGGGGGAAGAAGCCTTTGGGGATGACGATATAGAGCCCGATGGTGGCCAGCATGGTGCCCAAAGCCACGGCCAAGGTGAACCGCTGGTGACGGAGCACCCAGCCGAGGGAAGTCTCGTAGTGGCGCATGATCCACTGGAAGATGCGCTCGCTGAACTGGAATGCGCGGCCGTGCTTCTCCTCCGAGTGGGGCCGGAGGATGCGGGAGCACATCATGGGCGTGGTGGTCAGGGAAACCACCATGGAGATGACGATGGCCACGGAGAGGGTGACGGCGAACTCCCGGAAGAGCCGTCCCACGATGCCGCCCATGAGGAGGATGGGGATGAACACGGCGATGAGGGAGATGCTGATGGAGATCACCGTGAAGCCGATCTCCTTGGCGCCGTGCAGGGCCGCCTCCATGGGCTCCATGCCGTTCTCGAGGTGGCGGGTGATGTTCTCCACCACCACGATGGCGTCGTCCACCACGAAGCCGGTGGCCACCGTGAGGGCCATAAGTGAGAGGTTGTCGATGGTGTAGCCCAGCAGGTACATCACACCAAAGGTGCCGATGAGGGAAATGGGCACCGCCACGCTGGGGATGAGGGTGGACCGTACACTGCGCAGGAAGACGAAGACCACCAGGATGACCAGGGCGATGGAGATGCCCAGGGCCATCTGCACGTCCTTCACGGAGGCCCGGATGGTACGGGTGGCATCGATGAGCACCTTCAACTCGATGGTGGGGGGCAGCGAGGCCTGCAGTTGGGGCAGGATCGCGCGTACCCGGTCCACGGTCTCGATGATGTTGGCGTCCGGCTGGCGGAAGATCGGCACCATGATGGCAGGCACACCATTGGAGAGGCCACCGTTGCGCACGTTCTCCACGCTGTCCGTGACCTCGGCCACATCCTCCAGGCGCACGGCCCTGCCGCTGACGTAGCGGATGATGAGGGGCTTGTAGTCGGCGGCGCCGTTGAGTTGGTCAGTGGTCTGAAGGGACCAGGTCTTGAGGTTGTTGCTGAGATCTCCCTTGGGCGAATTGAGGTTGGCCCCGGCGATGGCGGTCTGCACGTCCACCAGGCCCAACCCCTGGGCATTGAGGCGGCCGGGGTTCACATCGATGCGCACCGCAGGCAGGGCCCCGCCCCAGACGAACACCTGACCCACGCCGGGGATCTGCGACAGCTTCTGCTGCAGCACCGAGGAGGCGATGTCGTACATGCGCTCCCGGGGAATCAGCTTCGAGGTCAGCGCCAGCAGCATGATGGGCGAGTCGGCGGGGTTCACCTTGCGGTAGTTGGGATTGTTGGGCAGGTTGGCGGGCAGGTTGCCCCGGGCGGCGTTGATGGCCGCCTGCACGTCGCGGCCCGCCGCGTCGATGTTGCGGTTCAGGTCGAACTGGAGGGTGATGTTGGTGGAGCCCAGGGAGCTGGCGGAGGTCATCTCCGTGATGCCCGCGATGCGCCCGAACTGCCGCTCCAGGGGCGTGGCCACGGAGGAGGCCATGGTCTCCGGGCTGGCGCCCGGGAGGCCCGCCGAGACCTGGATGGTGGGGAACTCCACCTGGGGCAGGGGCGCCACCGGCAGGAACTGGTAGGCGATGGCCCCCAGGAGGGCCAGGGCCACCGTGAGCAGCGTGGTGGCCACCGGGCGGCGGATGAAGGGCGTGGAGATGCTCACAAGGGCCGTTCCTGCTCCAGGCGTTCCGCCTGGAGGTAGCCGCCGCTTTCGCGGCGGGAAAGCCTGGAGGGCTGATGGGGGGTCATGTTTTTTATTCCCGCACACCGCGCCAGCGGCGTACGCGGCGAGCCAGCCGGTCGAAGGCAAGGTAGATGACCGGCGTCGTGTAGAGGGTCAGCACCTGGCTGAAGATGAGGCCGCCCACGATGACGATGCCCAGGGGACGGCGGAGTTCGGCGCCGACGCCGGAGCCCAGGGCCAGGGGCACGCCGCCCAGCAGCGCGGCCATGGTGGTCATGATGATGGGCCGGAAGCGCAGCAGGGAGGCCTGGTAGATGGCCTCCTCGGGGGGCAGCCCGTCTTTGCGCTCGGCCTCCAGGGCGAAGTCGATCATCATGATGGCGTTCTTCTCCACGATGCCGATGAGGAGGATGATGCCGATGAGCGCGATGACGCTGAAGTCCGTGCGGCAGAGCATGAGCGACAGCAGGGCGCCCACACCGGCCGAGGGCAGGGTCGAGAGGATCGTGATGGGGTGGATGTAGCTCTCGTAGAGCACGCCCAGCAGGATGTAGACCGTGAGCACCGCCGCCAGGATCAGCAGGGGCGTGTTGGTGAGGGAGGCGCCGAAGGCCTGGGCCGTGCCCTGGAAGCCCGTCTTGAGGCTGGGGGGCACATCCATGTCCTTGCGGGCGGTCTGGACGGCCTTGACCGCATCGCCCAGGGACATGCCCGGGGCCAGGTTGAAGGAGAGCGTCGCTGTGGGGAACTGGCCCTGGTGGTTCACGGCCAGGGGGGCGGGAATGGCCTCGATCCGGGTGAAGGCGCTGAGGGGCACGGCGCCTCCGGAACTGCCGCGCACGTAGATGTTCTGGAGGTCTTCGGGTCGCTGGTAATTGGTGGGCTTGGCCTCCAGCACCACGCGGTACTGGTTCAGCTGGGTGAACATGGTCGATACCTGGCGCTGGCCGAAGGCGTCATAGAGGGCGTCATCCAGCATCTGGGGCGTGATGCCCAGGCGGGAGGCCGTGGTCCGGTCCAGGGTGAGGCGGATCTGGAGACCGGCGTTCTGCAGATCGCTGGCCACGTCCCGCAGCTCCGGCAGGGTTGAGAGGCGCTCCACGAAGCGGGGCACCCACTCGCCCAGCTCCTTGGCGTCGGCATCTTCCAGGGTGTACTGGTACTGGGTGCGGCTGACCCGGTCTTCCACGGTCAGATCCTGGATGGGCTGCAGGTAGAGCTTGATGCCCTCCACCTTGGCCAGGTTCGGCTGGAGGCGTCGGATGACGTCGGAGGCGCTGAGGTGGCGGTCCTCCAGGGGCTTGAGGTTGATCTGGATCCGGCCGCTGTTGAGGGTGGTGTTGGTGCCATCGATGCCGATGAACGAGGACAGGCTTTCCACGGCCGGATCCTTGAGGATCTCTGTGGAGAGGGCCTGCTGGCGCTCGGCCATGGCCGGGAAGGAGACGGTCTGGGGCCCTTCGGAGATGCCCAGGATGACGCCCGTGTCCTGCACTGGGAAGAAGCCCTTGGGAATGACCACGTAGAGCAGCACCGTGGAGGCGAGGGTGACCACGGCCACGAGGAGGGTCTCCTTCTGGTGCTTGAGGACCCAGGCCAGGGTGCGGCCGTAGAAGGCGATGATGCGCTGGAAGACCCGCTCCGAGGACTGGTAGAAGCGACCCTGCTCCTCTGGGGGCGTGTGCTTGAGCAGCTTGGCGCACATCATGGGCGTGAGCGTCAGGGACACGACGGCCGAGACCAGGATGGTGACGCTGAGGGTGACGGCGAATTCCCGGAAAAGGCGGCCCACGATGTCGCCCATGAAGAGCAGCGGGATGAGCACGGCGATGAGCGAGACGGTCAGCGACAGGATGGTGAAGCCGATCTGGGCTGAGCCCTTGAGGGCGGCCTGGAGGGGCGACTCGCCCTCCTCGATGTACCGCATGATGTTCTCGATCATGACGATGGCATCGTCCACCACGAAGCCGGTGGAGATGGTGAGGGCCATGAGGGTCAGGTTGTTGAGGCTGTAGCCCAGCACGTACATGACGCCGAAGGTGCCCACCAGGGAAAGGGGCACGGCCACGCTGGGGATCACCGTGGCGGCCAGGGTGCGGAGGAAGAGGAAGATCACCATGACCACCAGGGCGATGGTGAGCATCAGCTCGAACTCCACATCCTCCACCGAGGCGCGGATGGTGATGGTGCGGTCCGTGAGGACGGTCAGCTCCACGGCGGCGGGCAGGGAGGCCCGCAGCTGGGGCAGCAGCTCCTTCACCCGGTCCACCACGGCGATGATGTTGGCGCCGGGCTGGCGCTGGATGTTGAGGATGACGGCGGGCGTGGTGTTCTTCCAGGCGGCGAGGCGTGCGTTCTCCACGTCATCGCTGACCAGGGCCACCTCCGAGAGGAGTACCGGGGCGCCGTTCTTGTAGGCCACGATGAGGGGCTTGTAGTCATCACTGGTGAGCAGCTGGTCGTTGGCGCCGATGGCGTAGGCCTGGCGCAGGCCGTCGAAGCTGCCCTTGGCCTGGTTCACGTTGCTGAGCGCCACGGCGCTGCGCACATCGCCGAGGGTCAGACCCTTGGCCGCCAGGGCCGCGGGGTTGGCCTGGATGCGCACGGCGGGCTTCTGGCCGCCACTGATGCTCACGAGGCCCACACCGGGCAGCTGGGAGATTTTTTGGGCCAGCCGCGTGTCCGCGAAGTCCTCCACCTTGGAGAGGGGCAGGGTTTTCGACGTGAGGGCCAGGGTGAGGATGGGGGAGTCGGCGGGGTTGATCTTGCTGTAGATGGGCGGATTGGGCAGGTTCGCGGGCAGGTAGGTGCCCGCGGCGTTCACGGCGGCCTGCACCTGCTGCTCGGCCACGTCGATGTTCAGGTCCAGCACAAACTGCAGGGTGATGACGGAGCTGCCACCGGAGCTGGTGGAGGACATGCGGTTCAGACCGGGCAGCTGGCCGAACTGGCGTTCCAGGGGGGCCGTGATGGCCGAGGCCATGACGTCTGGGCTGGCACCGGGGTAGAAGGTGACCACCTGGATGGTGGGGTAGTCCACCTGGGGCAGGGCCGAGACCGGCAGCTGCCGGAAGGCCAGCATGCCCACCAGCAGAAGGCCCACCATCAGAAGCGAGGTGGCGATGGGGCGGAGGATGAATGGCTTAGAAGGATTCATTCCGGTGCGCCGATCAGCCCTTCTGGCCGGCAGGCTTGGGCAGGGCGATCTTGCTGCCGGGGCGCAGCTTCTCGAGGCCGTCCGTGACCACGGTCTCACCACTGGCCAAGCCCTCGTTCAGCGCGGAATCATCCCCCTCAGTGCCCCGGACCTTGACCGGGCGCAGTTCCACGGTGCTGTCGGCCTTCACCACGTAGACGAAGGCGCCCTGGGGGCTGCGCTGGACGGCGGCGGTGGGGACGATGATGACGCCTTGCAGGGTGTCCACCAGCAGGCGGGCGTTCACGAACTGGTTGGGGAAGAGGGCGCGGTCGGCATTGGCGAAGAGGGCCTTCAGCCGCACGGTGCCCGTGGCGGGGTCCACTTGGTTGTCGATGGCGGCCAGGCTGCCCGTGGCGATACGGGTCTTGAGGTCGCGGTCCCAGGCTTCCACCGGGAGCTTGCTGTTCTTGGCGTTCTGGCTCAGCACCTGCTGGATGTTGTCGGCGGGCACGGCGAAGACCACGTTGATGGGCTGGATGGGCGCAATCGTCACCAGGCCGTTGGCATCCGTGGCGTGGACGATGTTGCCCGCGTCCACGACGCGGAGGCCCACACGGCCTGCGATGGGGGCCGTGATCCGGCTGTAGACCAGGTTCAGCTTGGCGCTCTCCACCGAGGCCTGGTCGGCCTTGAGGGTGGCGGCGGTCTGGTCCACGGCGGAGCTCTGGGTGTCCAGCTGCTGGCGGGAGATGATGCCCTGCTGGACAAGGCCCTGGAGGCGTTTGAGGTCCGCCACGGTGTTCTGGTAGTTCGCCGTGTCCTTGGCCAGCTGGCCCTCGGCCTGCATGAGCTGGACCTGGAAGGGGCGGGGGTCGATCTCGGCCAGCAGCTCACCCTGGGCCACCATCTGGCCCTCAGTGAAGGCCACGCGGATCAGCTGGCCGTCCACGCGACTGCGGACCAGCACGCTGTTGAGCGAGGTCACGGTGCCCAGGCCGGTGAGGTACACGGCCATGTTGCCCTGGCGGGCCTTGGCCACGGTGACGGGCACGGCACGACCGCCGGGGGCGGCCACATCCTTCTTGCCACCCCGGGCGAAGAGGACCAGACCCACCAGGGCGACGCCGCCCACGATGGCCCAGAGGCGCCAGCCTCGCAGCAGGGCGGGACGGTCGGAGTCCGGGGTGGAGAGAGGGGAGACGGGTGTGTCCATGGGCTCAGGCCTTCAGGCAGGGGTCAGGGGCAGAAAAAGTGGCCGGGGCCCGGCCCGCGGGTTGGGCGGAGCTACAGTGCGATGGCTTCGGGTGTGGAGTCAGCCGCGTCGGGGCTATCGATGAGCATGCTGTCGAGGTTGAGGATGACCCGGCTGAGGCCCTGGCGCATAAGTTCCTGCTGGACGGGATCCAGGCCAGCTACAAGCCCTTCCCGGATGGCCTGGGCCAAGTCCTGCAGCTCCTCGGCCAGGGGCCGGGTGCTGGGCTGCAGGCTGATGAGGATGCGCCGACCATGCTTGGGATCTGCCTGGGTCTGCAGGAGGCCCCGGGCCACCATGGCCTTCACCACGCGGCTGGCGGTCGGATCATCCATCCAGACCAGCTGCGCCAGGGGATGCAGAGAGGTCGGCCCCTTTTCCAGGAGCACCAGGATCACCCAGAACTGCTGGAGGGTGAGGTCGTAGGGGGCGAGGCGGGTGGCCACCACGTGCTTCAGACGGCGCCGAACGGCCGCCGCCAGGGTGCCAAGGCCAGCATGAGTGAGGGTGTCGGGCATGGGTTCTTGCATAAGCAACAATCCTGGGTTCTGGCAAGCCTCGCGTCAAGGGGTATGGCGGCCACCCCCATAAAAAGGGTCTCCACCAGGCTCGCCAGGAGAAACACGAAGGACACGAAGGCAGATTCCCTGCCTTCGTGTCCTTCGTGGCGTGCGGTTTAGCTGGCCTGGGGCCTTAGAAAATCACTTCCCACGGGCGCCGGGCCGGGCGCTGGGGCGACCGCCGCCGCTGCGGGCAGGGGCGCCGCCGGGCCGGGGGCCGCGAGCGGGGCCGCGAGCGGGGCCGCGACCGCGGCCGCCACCCCCACCACCACCCTGGCGGCCCGTCTGGATGGGCTCGGCGGGGATGGAGGGGTCCGGGGCATAGCCCTGGATGACATCCTTGGGCAGGTCCTTGCGGAGCAGCTTCTCGATGTCCTTGAGCAGTCTGTGCTCGTCCACGCAGACCAGGGAGAGGGCCTCGCCCTCGGCGCCGGCCCGGCCCGTGCGGCCGATGCGGTGGATGTAGTCCTCGGCCACCTGGGGCAGCTCGAAGTTCACCACGTGGGGGAGCATGTCGATGTCCAGGCCACGGGCGGCAATATCGGTGGCCACCAGGACGCGCACATTGCCGTTCTTGAAGTCTTCCAGGGCCTTGATGCGCTGGGGCTGGCTCTTGTTGCCGTGGATGGCCATGGAGTTGATGCCGTCCTTGTCGAGCTGCTCGGAGAGGCGGTTGGCGCCGTGCTTGGTGCGGGTGAAGACCAGCACCTGGCTCAGGTTGCGGCTCTGGATGAGGTGGGCCAGCAGGGCGCGCTTGCGCTCCCGGTCCACGGGGTGGACCACCTGGCGGACCAGCTCGGCGGCGGTGTTCGTAGGCGTGATCTGGACCGTGGCGGGGTCCTTCAGGAACTTCGAGGCCAGCTGCTTGATCTCGTCCGTGAAAGTGGCAGAGAAGAGCAGGGTCTGCCGCTTGGCGGGCAGGAGGTTGAGGATCTTCTGGATGTCCCGGATGAAGCCCATGTCCAGCATGCGGTCGGCTTCATCGAGGATGAGCACGTCCAGGTGGCTGAAGTTGAGGTTGCCCTGCTGGTGGTGGTCCAGGAGGCGGCCGGGGGTGGCCACCACGATCTCGACGCCCGCGCGCAGCGCCTTGGTCTGGGGGTTGATGTTCACGCCGCCGAAGATGGTGGTGGAGCGCAGGGGGATGTACTTGCCGTAGGTGCGGACGCTCTCCTCGACCTGGAGGGCCAGCTCGCGGGTGGGCGTGAGGATGAGGGCGCGGATGGGGTGGCGCGCGGGCGAGGCCGAGGTGTTGGCCGAGGGGGCCAGCATCTGCAGCAGGGGCAGGGTGAAGCCCGCGGTCTTGCCGGTGCCCGTCTGGGCCCGGCCCATGAGGTCACGACCGGCCAGCACCAGGGGGATGGCCTGCTCCTGGATGGGGGTGGGGTTTTCGTAGCCCTGCTCGCGTACGGCGCGCAGAAGCTCGGGCAGCAGCCCGAGGGTATCAAAGGACATGGTGTCTCCTGAATGGGCCCGCCCAGGGAACGTGTTCCGGGGGCCCGGTCAGGGCGATCATGGGAATTTCGGATTGAGAAGAGGCGGAGACCGGGGGTCGCCTGCGATCACGAAGGCTTTACCTTACCACACTGGTCAGGATTTGGCCAAGGGGGGTGGGCTGGTCAGGTCTTGCGTTGAAGAATGAGTACAGTATCCTGTACGCGATGAGGCCCCATGGATGCCATGAGCTACACCAACGCCCGGGCCCATTTCGCCGCCACGATGGAGCGAGTCTGCGAAAACCACGACCCCCTCATCATCACCCGGGGCCAGGCTCCCTCCGTGGTCATGCTCTCCCTGGAGGACTACCAGTCTCTGGAGGAGACGGTTTACCTGCTCCGGGCTCCCAGGAACGCCCGGCGCCTCCTGGGTGCCATCGAGCAGTTGGAGGGAGGACGGGGTACGGTGCGGGAGTTACCTGAATGAGGCTGGTCTTCGCGGACCAGGCCTGGGAGGACTACCTTCACAGGCAGCAGGAGGATCCCCAGAAGGTGGAGAAGATCCACGTGCTGATCAAGGACATCCGGCGCGATCCGTTCAAGGGCCTGGGCAAGCCGGAACCCCTGAAGGGGGCCCTAACGAGCTACTGGTCCCGCCGCATCAATGACGAGCACCGCATGGTCTACAAAGTGGCCGGAGGTGACCTGCTCATCGTGCAGCTTCGCTATCACTACTGATAGCGTTTTGCATCTAAAGCAACAGCTTGGCCCTGGATTGTTGCATCCGAGTTGATCACAACTCGGTGTGGGCCTCCAGCCGCGCCGCCACGTCGCCCAGGGCCCAGCTCTCCTGCTCGCCGGTGGCCATGCGCTTGACGGTGATGGTGCCGCCGTCCAGCTCGCCATCGCCCAGGATGAGCACGGTCTGGATGCCCATGCGGTTGGCGCTGGCCATGGCCTTCTTGAGGGCGCCGCCCCGGGTCTCCAGCTGCACATCGAGCCCTTTGGACCAGAGCTCCCGGGCCAGCTTGAGGGCGGCCGTGGCGGCCCGCTCGCCCAGGGGGATGAGCAGGGCAGGGGCGGCCTGGGGGGCGGCGCCGCGCACCTGCTGCAGCACCATGGCCAGGCGGTCCAGGCCGATGGCCCAGCCGAAGGCGGGTACATCCGGGCCGCCCAGGTGCTTCACCAGCAGGTCGTAGCGGCCCCCGCCCAGGATGGCGCTCTGGGCGCCGATATCGCCGCTGAGCACCTCGAAGGCGGTCTTGGTGTAGTAGTCCAGGCCGCGCACCAGGCGGGGATCCTCCACAAAGGGCACGCCCAGCTCCGTGAGCAGGGCTTTGAGGCGCTCGTGGTGCTGGAGGGAGGCTGCGTCCAGGAAGTCCGAGATGCGGGGGTGGCCCTCCAGGGCCGTCTGGCAGGTGGGCACCTTGCAGTCCAGCACGCGCAGGGGGTTCTCCTCGATGCGGCGGTGGCAGTCGGCGCAGAAGCTCGCTTCCCGTTCCTGGAAGAAGGCCCGGAAGGCCTCCTGGAAGGCGGGGCGGCTTTCGGGGGTGCCCACGGAGTTGAGGCTGAGGGTGAGCTTCTCCAGGCCCAGCTCCCGCAGGAAATCGAAGAGCATCACCAGGCTTTCGGTATCGCTTTCAGGACTGGCCACGCCGAAGCTCTCGGCCCCGATCTGCCAGAACTGGCGGTAGCGGCCCGTCTGCATGCGCTCGTAACGGAACTGCTGGCCGATGTAGTAGAACAGCACGGGATCATTGGAATTGAGCAGCTTGTGCTGGATGGCGGCCCGCACGACGCCGGCGGTGTTCTCGGGGCGCATGACCACTTGGCGCCCCCCCTTGTCCGTGAAGTCGTACATCTCCTTCTTCACAATGTCCGAGGAGTCCCCCACGGAGCGCTTGAAGACCTCCAGCTCCTCCAGGATCGGGGTGCGGATCTCGCGGTAGCCGTGGCGCTCGAAGCACCGCCGGGCCGTTTCCTCGATATGCTGGAACCAGCGCAATTCCGCACCGAAGAGATCCCGCATACCTTTGACTGACTGGGCCATGATCCGACTCCCGAGCCTGCTGCTCGCCACCTTCAGCCTACTGGCTTGGAGCCAGACTCCCAAGCCCGCCGCCCCGCCGCCCCGCCTCAAGGTGATGGTGGACCCGGGGCACGGGGGCGATGATGGCGGCGCCAGGGGGCCCAAGGGCCTCAAGGAGAAGGCCGCCGCCCTGGACCTGGCCCAGGCCGTGGCGGCGAGGCTGGAGGCTGCGGGCTTCCAGGCCCTGCTTACCCGGGACGACGACACCTTCATCCCCCTCTGGGACCGCTCCAAGGCCGCCAACACCCAGGGCGCTGACCTCTTCCTGAGCCTGCACCTGAACGCCGCCCGGGCCAAGGCCGCCCGGGGTTCGGAAGTCTATTTCCTGAGCCTGGGCAAGGGCGATGACGAGGAGGTGGTGGCCGCCGAGAACGCGGGTGCCGGCAGGGCTCCCGGCAGCCCCGACAGCGTGGTGGCCAGTATCCTGGACGACCTGGCGCAGAAGGCCTTCCTGCAGGACTCCGAGCAGCTGGCGGTGGCCGTTCAAGCCCAGCTCAACCGCCTGGCGGGCATCAAGGAGCGCGGCGTCAAGCAGGCCCCCTTCATTGTGCTGCGGGGCGCCGCCATGCCTGCGGTGTTGGTGGAGGTGGCCTTCATCTCCAACCCCAAAGAAGAGGCCAAGCTCAAGGAGGCCGCCTTTCGCACCAAGGTCGCCGAGGCCATCACCCAGGGCGTCCGCCACTACTTCACTCAAACCAATGGCAGCGTCAGGCGGCGCATGGTGGCTGGACCCGAGTAGGGCGCCCATGGCCCTCGTCCAGCCCCGACCTTGATCGAACCCCCATTCACAGGCATGATGAAAGACCGCAGTAGACCTCGTACCCGTAGCTCAGCTGGATAGAGCGTTGGCCTCCGAAGCCAAAGGTCGCTGGTTCGACCCCAGTCGGGTACACCAAAAGAAACCCCCGCAGTTCTTAGGCGGGGGTTGTCTTTTATCGGCATCAACCTGAGCGAACGAATTTCCCGTGAGTCTGTGGTGAGTCTGGGATTTTCGATCTCGTTCTTCAAGTGGGATGGCGGGTTGCCAGAGAATGAGCCCCAGCGGGTCCTTTCTCTGGTTAGCCTGATCACCCCTTCCAGGCGGCGCGTGGTGGAGTCCACCTATGCGCTCACGATCCAAACGGCCACCAGCTCCGAAGCCCAATGCCCTCCAGGTGCTCATCGAGGCTGCGGTGCCAGTCCTTGCCGCCCACGGCATCAAGCGCAGTCCAGCGGCCCCATGGATCGCAGCGGCGGCTGTGTCCATGGCAATAGCAACTAGGAGCCACCTGCAATGTTTGGCAAGCAATAGCACCACTCCGAGCTGACCCTTAACCAACAAGCATTTCGGTGGTAATTTATCGATTTTTCATGTGACCAGCATCACCAATGTCTTGCATGACAATCAATTACTAACTTCGAGGTAGTAAATGCGACGCATTTCGATTCCCCAATTGATTCTGTCTGGATGCCTACTGCTAATGGCAGGGTGCGGTGGTGGGGGCGGTGGGAGTTCTACACCAGCACCAGCACCCGTTGCCCACCCTCCAGCTATATCCAACTTGCAGTTTTCACCGACGAGTTCTTCCAAAGGCGCCGGCGGTGGGGCAATTAGCGTAGGAGGCAGTTTCAACTTTACAGATACAGGTGGTGACCTGATTGCCTTGACCGTCACGAACTACTATTCGACTGGCGGTGTCGCATCAACCGGAACAATTCCAATTACCGGTGCCAGTGGTGCAACGGTCGGAACAACCAACCTTTATCTAACTATAAATACGACCGTTGCCGACAACTTCAGGTTTGAAGCGTACGCAACTGACGCAGCAGGTTCCAAATCCAATATCCTCTCCGGCACCTTCCTGATAACAGATCCCCTTCCAACAACTCATGCGCCGATCATTTCTAACTTTCAATTCACTCCCTCGACTACGCCCCAGGGCTCTGGGGGTGGGACTGTTGCCTTTACTGGAAATTTCAATTTTACAGATTCAGGTGGCGATATGACCACCGTAACTTATGTGTATTACAATTCACTTGGTGTTGCCGCGAATACCTCGACAGGTCCTATTACTGGTATTGCTGGATATACTTCAGGGTGGGTGCAATCTAGCTTTACTGGACCCACCGCAAATGTGGCGGATTATCGCATCGATGTATTTACAACTGATGGCAAGGGGTCAACCTCCAACACTCTTTCCCAGTTTTTCAAGGTTGTTCCCTCAGCACAACCCCCAGGTTTGATTGAGCAAAATATTCAAGTAATTACAACTAATGAATCAAAGACTAATTTTATGATTCTGAAGGGAGCAAAAGTGCATTCAAATAACGCTCCTATTGTTGAATTTTTGGACATAGTCAAAGCTGGGTCGTCTGAAGTTATAAAATAGGCATCATCAAGCGAGAGCCCTATTTGAGCCTAATTTACCATCGGCCCCGCGTTTCTCTTCGGTGCAAGCGGGGCCGATTTGTTTTTGAATGGCCAAATTGATGACTGGGCTAGTTGTGCGTCATTGACATATTCTTCAATAGTTGAAAGCCCCAAGCCGTGCCGCAGGGGGAGCATTCCCTCGCAGGGATTGCATTGCTGTTGGCCGACCTTTCCAGTTTCCCACCAGCGAAGGCTGAGGCCGCACCCCTCCCTTGGTTATGAGGCCCCCCACATGGGTCCAAGGCACTCCCGGTGGCGTGGCGTCCCGTATGCCCCTACCTCTGCCGGGATGGTTGGAATTCAATGAGGAATCAGGATGGCCGGCGCTCCAGAATTAGCTCCCGGCGTTTCAATTCCCGGTTCAAGAAATGCATCTTGTGCCAGACCATCCCGTACTTTCGTAGATGAGCAATTCGTTTGTCGTATTGATCCTTAAACTCTGAAGGTGGATTGAACGCAGCCGCAGCCATAAAGAATCTGTCCTCTGAATCAAAGAGGGAGGCTGCCAGTCCCGCAGCCTCGTCAACAGCTCCAAGAGTGTCGGCCAGGTTTTTCAGCAGCGGCTTGATCGCCTTTCTTGGTGGGAGCCAATCCCGGACGACCCAACCCATTTCCATAGCCCATCTTCGGAGGCTTGAATTGTGATGCTCCATTAAGGAGATCAAGCTCTGAACCGCTTGCGATTTCGAAGGTGAGGGTTGCAGGCCACACTCACAGAGTCTCCACACGAGGCTATCGCAGCAAATTAATGCGTGAAGGCCGGTTCTGATCTTCATATTTGCAGCAATCGCTTGTTTGGATGCGCTGCCTAAGCTTGAACCGCATTCCTTAACGATCAACAGACAAGCCAACCCAGCATGATCGGCCTTTAGCGAGAGTTGCCCGTCCTGCCCAGCCCCAAGCGCCTCCTGCTTCCAATCGTCAGCCAAGGTCAAGAATCCACCTTCAACTGGATTCGCAAGGCAATCCGCCAACATCGCGGAGCCCTGCAACTTTAGGTAGAACGGCTCGTCGGGTGTCCCCACCATATGGCCGTAATTTGAGGTGACTTCTTCTACTGCGGTCCAGTGATGACCTTCTCGTTCAGCAGGCTTTTCAGAGGCAGCCCGGAGCTCCATTCCTGTGGCTATCTCCAGACCATTGGTGAGGACCTTCTCTCTTGGAGTCCCACGAAGGTGCCCCAGCCGTGCCTCAATTTCCTGGGTTGGGGTCCAGGTGGTGCCTTCAGGCCCAGGCTCGGGCTTAAGCCTGAAGGCTTCTAGATGCTCCATTTCCTTTGCCACTCCCAGAAGTCCAAATAGGAACGTCTCTCTAGGCGTCCCCCTAAGGTGGCCATGGAGTTCCTCCACTTCCTGGGTTGGGGTCAGTTTCACCATTGTCGGCTCCGGGCTAACGAATGTCCTGCCATTCACCCGGATGCGCAATTCACTCTTTTTTTCCTAGAGGCTCAGATCGTCCTAAAACTCTGGTTACGCTAGGACTGACCCTTCTAGCTATACAGCAGAGATCTCAATCGCTCCCTATTTGTGTTTATGATTCAAGCGGCCTGGAGGGCTCGGCATTCAGGGGCAAGGGGAAGCATGAAATGAGCAACCACATCCTTTGGTAAGTTGGTCTTCATGCTGCGCTATCCCCAGACACAACTTGTTCTACTTGGCTTAGAAGTGGGCACTTTTTAGATAGAACAGGTTGTTGCTTATTTAGCTCCCCCCCTGCTGTGCCCCTTCGATCTGAAAATTTAATCGAAGGCCATAAGGGAACCATGTGAAGAGCATCCTTGCTCTCACATTCTGTTCCCTGGTGCCCCAATTTGACTAGGCTTTCAAAAGCCAGAAGGAGAACAAACAGATGTCGCCATCGGTCGCATCGGCCATGGGTCACGAGATGACTCGATTCGAGGGGAGATCGATTCAGACGGAGCTTGGATATGGGATGCAACTTAATAAAGCATCAAAGCCAACCCGGGAATGGTTCGTGACCCAAGACCCGAAGGAGCCCACCTCGCACTAAGGGCCAATTGGGATCACGGTGGCCTTAATTCCGGGCGCAGTAGCCGTTCAAGCCATACGAAACTGACCGTCCAGCCGCCTTCGAGCATGTGGGCAGGGTTGCCCGTCGGATTCCCGAATCCATGACGGTCAAATCAATTCTAAGCAAAGCCCCATTCCATGCTGTGCAGTAAATGCAGCTTATTCCTTAGTCGGAATCCATAGTCCTAAGTCTGTCGGGACAATTGTGAAACTCGGTTTCGATGAGTTCGGCGTGCCTCGTCATACCACTAGAGTCAGTTCCCAAGGGGTTCTACGGAAACCAGTATCACGGGTCGGTTTGAAACGACCTTCAGCGAAGGTTGCGTACGATCCACTAGCCTCACCGGGAAAATTCAAAATTTAGGAAAAATAATTGTGATATCCATCAATGGCCGTCGAAGGAAATTATCAAAATTAAAAATCCGCCGATACAACCTTTTAGAAATATTTTCTGATTATCGGCCACCCTCAGCCTAAAGAACAGATGCCTCTGCTCGGGCAACTCCGAGGTCTTTAACCCTTTAGGCATAAGTGGACAGGATGTGTCGCATCCATGACGCGATGTTTTGGCGTGGAGGTGTGCCATGCCGAGATATGACATCCAGTTCCAGAAGGGCCTTTCCCTGCGGGAGTTCATGGCCCGATACGGGAGCGAA
>Ga0209697_10001077_pt1 | contig 43818 bp, 43 predicted proteins | sample AliMusrvi5mmetaG_FD_184115 | JGI IMG/M metagenome (GOLD analysis project Ga0209697, IMG submission 184115) | Freshwater lake bacterial and archeal communities from Alinen Mustajarvi, Finland, to study Microbial Dark Matter (Phase II) - Alinen... | ecosystem: Environmental > Aquatic > Freshwater...
ATACCGGCCATTGACTACGCGGCGTTACCTTCGTTGCCGCCCGTGAACTTCTTCCAGCTTTCGGCCAGTTCGCGGCGGAGTTGCGAGACGCGGCCATCGCTCACCTTGAACTTGCGGGCGGCATCGGAAGTCCGATGTCCGAGGGAAAGGAACTCAGCGATGCGACGGTCGCGGCGTTTCAGGCTCTTGAGCCAATCGGCGAAGTCGCAGCGGAAGGCGACGATGTCGGGCACGGGCGAGTTGCGGGTATCCTGGACAACCGCCTCCTCCCAGCAATCGTGTTGCTCATTGAACTTATCGAGCCGCTCGACGACGACATCCTTGTGACTCTGACAATACTTGCCGAGAACGTCGCCGATATTGAGGCTACCGCCGACCTTGCGATGGTCTTTCACTTGCTTGACGCCGAAGCGGGCCAAGACATGGGGGTAGGCGAGAGACACCTTGCCGAGTTCCACCAAGCGGGCATTGGCTCGGCAGCAGTTAGCGACGACTTCCTGGATGGCTTCGCTGCGGGCTTCGGGCCGCAGATGACGGAAGGCGATCTTGGCGTGGGTGACGATGGTTGGCAACATGCGGAGAAAGCCTTGGTGCCAATCGGGGGACGGAAATGCAGTGCAGATCATTCGGGGTGACTCCTGAAGCTGAGCCGCCCCGTGACCGGGGCGGCCACACGGGGGAAATGGAAACGTGAACCGTCCCGGCTGATACGGGTCATGCCGGGGCAAAACGTGATGCTGTTGAAAGCCTTGCCAAAGCGACCCGAAATGGTCGAAGAGCGGGGCTTTCAACGCGAAAATGGGCGGCTCTCAAAGGTATGCGTGCCGTCCAAGGGATTATTACGCGATTTGGCCTTCCATTTAGCTTGCGGCGACCCGTGGCGGCCCGGTGGCTGGTTCCCGCTGCGGCGATTTGGGGTAGAATCGAGACACGCCTGTTGCAAAGGCGTAACGATGAATAAGGAACCAGTGATGAAAGTTTTTGTCGTGCCCTCCGTCTTGACTGTTGTCTTGTTCGGTTGCCTCGTCTTGCTCGTACCGCCGTCACTAATGATGGCCGCTGACGCCTCACTGAGCCTGCCGACGACCGACTGGCTCATCAACCCCGCTCCGTTTCGCGCGACAATCACCTTGGACACGGCCAAACGTGACCTGATCTTGGACAATGGCCTCGTGCGGCGGACCCTGCGATTGACGCCCAATGCGGCCACCATCGACTACAGGAACCTTGTTTCGGGCGAACAGTTGGTCCGCGCCACTGGGCCGGAGGCCCGCGTGACTATCGACGGGACCGAATATGTCGTGGGTGGCCTCGAAGGCCAGCCGGTGCAGAACTACCTCAAGGCCGAGTGGATCGACCGTCTTCACTCCGACCCCACTGCCTACCGCTTTGCCGAGTGGAAGTCCGGGCCGATCAAGGCCCAGATGGCGTGGCAACGCCGATCCGAGTGGCTGTCGAAGGATCTACCCTGGCCTCCGCCTGGACAGGAAGCCACCCTGACGTTCTCGCCACCGACCAAGGTGGGCGAAAAGTCGAAAGACCTTCCGACGATTGAGGTGCATTATGCCGTTTACGACGGTATCCCGCTGATCGAGAAGTGGTTGACGATTGACAACACCATGGCCAAGCCGGTGCGGATCAATCGCACGGTGGTCGAAACGCTGAAAGTGCAGGAGACCGAAAGCGCCGTGGAACCCAATGTCAACTGGGAACCGCCAAGCCTTTACATCGAGACCGACTACACCTACTGTTCCATGAGCGGCAAGGCCGCCAACCGTTTCGCTGTCCGCTGGTTGCCGGATCGGGCCTATTCCACGCAGGTCAGCTACACGTTGGATGCGCCCTGCCTGTTGGAAGTGGCCCCGGAGTTTGGACCGGAAGTAGATCTGGCCCCCGGCAGCACATTGACCTCGATTCGCGTCTTTGAGTTGTTTCGCGACGGCACGGATCGCGAGCGCCGTGGACTGGCCCAGCGGCGAATGTACCGGATCATCGCTCCTTGGACCCAGGAAAACCCGGTGATGGTGCATCTGATCTCCAGTGACCCGAAGCGAATCCGGGAAATCATCGACCAGGCCGCCGAGGTGGGCGTCGAGATGGTCATCCTGAGTTTCGGCAGCGGGATGAATCTGGAAAACACTGACACGCAGTACCAGGACAAATACAAGTTCGTCGCCGATTACGCCCGGAGCAAGGGGATTGCACTGGGCGGCTACTCGCTGCTGGGCAGCCGGGGCGCGGCGACGGCAGCCGACGACTGCGGCGGTCCCGGTTCCCGCGTCCGCTTCGGCCAAATGCCTTGCCTGGGATCGAAGTGGGGCCGGAACTACCTAACGCAACTGGAATCGTTCCTCACCCATACTGGCTTCGGCGTCTTGGAACACGATGGCTCATATCCCGCCGACACTTGCGCCCACACCGATCATCCCGGCCATCGCGGGCTGGAAGACTCGCAATGGGTGCAATGGACGGCGATTACCAGTTTCTATAAGTGGTGCCGAGCCCACGGCGTCTACCTGAATGTGCCCGACTGGTATTTCCTCAACGGCAGCAACAAGACTGGCATGGGATACCGCGAAACCAACTGGTCTCTGCCGCGCGAGCAGCAGGAGATTATCGAGCGGCAGAACGTGTTCGATGGCACATGGGAGAAGACGGCATCTATGGGTTGGATGTTCGTGCCGTTGACGCAATACCACGGCGGCGGCGCGGCGGCCACCATCGAACCGTTGTGCGAACACCTACCGCACTATGAAGCGCGGTTGGCCAACCTATTCGGCGCAGGGGTGCAGGCATGCTATCGTGGCCCACGGATCTACGACACCGACGCCACGAAGTCCTTGGTGAAGAAGTGGATCTCCTTCTACAAGGCGCACCGGCAAGTCCTCGACGCCGACATGATTCACCTCCGGCGTCCCGATGGCCGCGATTGGGACGGCTTCGTCCACGTCAATCCGCAGGGCAAGGAAAAGGCGCTGGCCTTCTTCTACAACCCTCTTGGGGAGAAGATCGTTCGTGAAATCCGGGTTCCACTGTATTATGCGGGCCTCGTCGTCAGGACGAACATCTCCGTTGGAGGCGGCCCGGCAGAGACGCTGTCGTTGCAACCCAACGGCATTGCCACGATCAAGATTGCCATTCCAGCCTATGGCCGGACTTGGGTGGTCTTTACGACCGCTGACCAGGACTAACTGGCGAAAGCCCCGTTTCCATTAGACCCTGGCAAGCTGGGCGAGGACGTAATCTCTTGCTTGGGGCACTTCCTTGGCCCCTACATGCTCGATGATGAGGTCCATTTCGCGGTCAAGTTGGGCCAGCAACCTGAGATAAAGTGGATAGTCGAGGACGCCCTGTCCCGCGCCCGGCAGGTCCGTACCTTCCGCCGACGCCTTCACGTCCTTCGCGTGGGCCAATATGATCTGGGACCCCAGCCGCTTGAACATGTCTTCGAGTACCGGCTGCATGCGCGGCAGGTCCTGCTTCCGGTAATAGTTGCAGGGGTCCATGACGAGTTTCAGTGAGGGCGACGGAATGTCGTGGAAAAGCCCCTCCGCCCGCTCAATCGAGTCGATAATGTTCCGCCAATAGGGCTCGATGGAGACAATAGCGCCGGTTTTCTCGGCCTGTCGGACCAGACCCTCGACGGCGGCTCGGCATTTCTGATAGCCCTCTTCCGTGGCGTTCTCCGGCGACTCTACCCAATCGGACTTGGAATTCAACGTGCCGGTCTCGGTCGAGACATTCGCGCAGCCCAGGCGCTTCCAGTTGGCCAGCAGGAACTCGATCCTGGCGATGCCACGCTTCCGCCGCTCGGAAATCGGATCGACGATGTTCGTGTATCCGTAAATGCCCACAATCCGAATGCCCTGCTGCTCGAAGCTGTTGCGGATCTTGGCGACTGCCTGCCAGTCTGGAGCGAGCGGGTTGAAGCGGACATCGGCAAAAACGAAGTCCGTGACCACGCTGCCGAAGCCTTCCGCCTTGATCTTGGCGACGGCCTGTTCCAACGGCAGGCTAGAGTAAGTGTTGGACATGACGCCAAGTTTCAGATTCTGTTTCGCCTTCGCGTTCCAGTCCCCAGCCGTTGCTGTGAAGGCAGGTGCCCCGATGATGACTCCCGCCGTGACTTTGAGCCAATCACGTCGGCCAAGGACAAGGGCAGCACGTCGCATGATTTGTTGCCTTTCCATCACTTCTCGTCGAAGACCGACAGGTTCCACTTGTCACGCCATGTTAGCGAGAAAGTCCCGTCGTCCTTGACCTTCAACGGCAGCCAGACGTAGCGAGACTCTTGGAGCTTCCGCTCGTTCCAGCGATCTGCCAGGAAAATGAAACAGTTCGGCTTGTTGGGCACGGGCAGCACGAACGTGCTCTGGGCGCTGAAGGTCCTGTTCGCCCCACGTCCCACGCACGGATTGCCCTTCGTCTGCCAAGGGCCGAGGATGTGCTGGGCCACGGCGTAGCTGGCGGCGTTCGGTGCCCAGCCGCTACAGTCCGAGGTGATCACGTAGTATCGCCCGTTGCACTTGAAGGGGGCGGGGGCCTCGCGAGTCTGACCGACGAAGAGCCTCGCCCAGGTCTTGCCCTGCACAGTGGGCATCTGCGGCCCGAGAAACTCGTCGTCCAGCCGCACGACGAACATCGTGTTGTTGCCCTCCGATGCGTAGAAGACATAGGCCGTCCCATCGTCGTCCAGGAAGAGATTCATGTCCCGGAACGTGCCGCCCATTTCCTTTTGCCGGTCAGGGCTGCCCGCCTTGTAGTTGAAGTCATCGTGGATCGGACGCATCTGCTTGAGGAAAGCGAACGGTCCGGTTGGCTGATCGCTGGTGGCGATGCCCGCGCTGGCCACGCGGTACGATGAATCATCGAGGTGCATCCACATCACATACTTGCGTGTCTTGGCGTTGTACAGCACCTTGGGTCGCTCGACGATGCCGTCGTCACGGAACTGCGGCGGCATCGCCTCCTTGGGCAAGGCCAGCCCCTCGCGCCGCCAGCGATACAAGTCCTTGGAGGAATAGCAGGCGATCCCCGTTCGGTTGCGGTCGCCAAGGGTTTTGTCTTCGCCATACCAGTAATAGGTGCCGTCGCGGAGCAAGATACCCGCGCTATGGGCCTGGATGGGTTTGCCGTCCGTGTCCAGCCAGACTTCGCCTGGCCGGAACTCCGATTGTGCGCCAGCGGCGGAAGCCGCGTTTCCGGCGAAAAGCAGAGCAAGGATAGCGCAGGCACGTTTCATGGTTTTGCGTCCGTTGGGTGGTTTCCCCTCAGTTTACCGGCTGGGAGGCGGGCGGCAAGCGTCGGCTCGGGCCGTGTCGGCTCGGGCCGTCGCCCGGCTGGCCGAACAAAATTTCGGTCGGTTGGTCGTGATCTGACCACCTCCGCTGCTAGGCTCGGTGGCGGTCGGCGCGACATGTCGCCGCTTGGCCGCCCACAAATCCGTGGCCACGCGGCCTACTTGCGGGCGGGTGCAGATGTTGGTAAGGTTTTAAGTATCGTGAAATGCTGAACATTTCCGCCCATTTGGGAGCCAAACCATGAAAACGAAGGACGACGAGTACGTCCGAATCAAGCAGGCGTCGGCGATGCTGCGTCTTGCGGCTGGTGGCGCCCTTGCCGCCGGCCACCAGGATGCCCAGATCCTTGCCGAAGGTCTTGGCTGCCTCCTTCAGCGCCCCGCAGGTGACCGTCGTCACGCCGCTGCTATGCCAGTCGAATCCTAGCACGCAGCCGAAGGCCTGGAACCACCACGGGTCCGACAGCCGGCGGAGCATCTCGGCCGGGCCGAACTCCTCGACGATGGCCATGGTCACGGCGCCGGCCAGCTTGGTCATCCGCTTGAAGAGCCAGGGCGGGGCCTTTCCCGAGTGCAGCGGCAGGTGGGCAACGCGGCGTTTCATGCCGCCATCATAGGACTTCTGGTGGCGCGGGAACAGGGCGGTTGGCCGGCAGGTCCAGTCGAGATACGGCCAAATTGAGGCAAGTCTGAATCTGCGGCCAGGTACTGCCGTGGCCCGCTGGCAAACGAGATTATCATCGCGTATGTTGGTGGTAGCCGTTTCCTGACCCGCGGATGGCTTGGTTGTTGAGGCAGACGCAGGCAATCGGAACGGCGCCAACCGCGAAGGAGCCACGGGAATGTGCAGTAAGATTCTCACGAGCCTCATTCTAACGTGCATGTTCGTCGTCTTTTGCGGCGGAATGAGTGCAGGCGAGCCGACTGGAACGGGCGTCCGTTCGCCTCTTGAGGGAGGCTCTGTGGTGGTCACGGTGGATTGCGGCAAGGTCGTCAACACCATGCGCGGCGGCATCGGGGCGTCGTGGCACGCGATGGAGTCGCCGATCCCCTACGGCGTCAAGCATCCGGCCTTCACCAGCTACAGCCACGGTGGCAGCGGCTGGGGCGGCTACCCGCCGGCGGAGGACGAACGGGCATGGCAGCAGATTTACCGCCATGCAAGCTGGCTCGGTCTGGACTGGAACCGCGTGGAGATCGAACAGCGGGTCTACGAGCCGGAGCGGGGCAAGTTCACGCTGGACAGCCCTGAGATGCGCATCCTGTACCGGATTCTCGATTGGAACCAGAAAAACGGCGCGGACGTGTTCTTCCAGCAGATGTGGTCCAATGCGGCGTGGTTGGCATACCCGGAGTTCCGTGACGACCCGGTGGGCCGGGTACACAGTGCGCCGGCGGACCTGGATGCCTTCGCAGACGGCTTGGCGACTCTGATGGAACACCTTGTCAAGAAACGTGGCTATACCTGTATCAAGTGGCTGTGCATTAACAACGAGCCGGGGGAAGGTTTTTCGTGGTGGCAGGCACCACCCAACAAGCCGCTGTCAATCGGGCTAGGCTTGGCCGCGGTTCGCAAGGCGCTGGACAAGCGCGGGCTGAACCTGCCTTTATCCGGCCCGGATGCAACCACGGCGTTTCCTAACAAGGCACCGGGCGGCTTCGATTATCTCAACCTGCTTGGCGCCTACGATTTCCACGATTACGGTGCGGACTTCGACTTCCGCACAAAGGGCCACATCGCCGGGCAAGAGCGGAACGCTGCGGCATGGGTGGAACTGGCCCATCGCGAGAGCAAGCCGCTCTTCCTCTCGGAGTTCGGTACGATGGCGTATGGCTGGCTCCCGGATAAGCCTGGCCCGAGTTGTCTTCAGTCGGCGCTGGCCGGTAGTGAATTGGTCATCCGCTTGGCCAACGCCGGCGTGGACGGCTTCAACCGGTGGAGCTTTCTCAATCGCGGAGACCTGGACGGGCAGTGGCAGTTCGTCGACACGTGGGACCGGCAGAAGAAAAAGCTATTGGCAGACTTCCCGCCACATCCGAACAGCTACTTCTGCCTGGGCCTGCTCAGCCGCTTTACGGCGAAAAACTCGGCGGCCCTTGGCAGCCGCGTCGAGGGTGGTAAGCTCGCCGACTGGCAACGAGTGTTCTGCACGGCGATTCGCAGCCCGCAAGGAAACCTCACGCTGGCGGTTGTCAATGATGCTCCCGCGGAGTTCAATCTCAGGCTCGGTGTGCAAGACCTGGTAAAGCCGATCCGGCTGTGCCGTTACCGCTACGGGGAAGCCGAACGGGATCGGGCGGACGTGAAGGTTAAGCCCCAGACCGAGTTCCCGGTGGGGCCGGCAGCAAATGACCTGCGTGACAGGCTGCCGCCGAACAGCCTAACCATCTACAGTACCTACAAGCTGGAGCACGACGCACCGGGAGTGATTGCGGAATAGTTCGGAATCAAGACGAGGAAACCGAGATGTCCTGACGCCGGACGGCGAACGCCGTTCGGACCAGAGGGCCGCCGACAACGGCCAGCAGGCGGATGTTGCCGGTTGGCCACGAATCGCTTAAATCTGGATTTAGGTGTAATTGACGGGCAAACCGGTTGAGGAACGGCAAGTGATAATCCACGCGGATCTCGATGCCTATTACGCTTCGGTTGAGGAGCGGGACCGGCCGGAGCTGGTCGGCAAACCGGTCATCGTGGGCGGTTCGCCGGAGAAGCGGGGCGTGGTGTGTGCGGCCAACTACGTCGCCCGCAAGTACGGCGTGCACAGCGCCATGCCTGCTGTCACGGCCCGGCGGCTCTGTCCCCAGGGTATCTACCTACCACCGCGCATCGACTACTACGCCGAGGTTTCTCGGCAGATCCGCGACATCTTCGAGCGGTTCACGCCCCTGGTCGAGCCGCTGTCGCTCGACGAGGCCTTCCTGGACGTGACGGGCAGCGAAGGGTTGTTCGGGCCCGCGGTGGAGATCGGGCGGAAGATCAAGCAGGCCATCCGCACCGAATTACGGCTGGTGGCCTCGGTGGGCGTGGCCCCCAACAAGTTCCTGGCCAAGATCGCCAGCGACCTGAAGAAACCCGACGCCCTGGTCGTCGTGGAGCCGGATAAGGTGCAGGAGTTCCTCGACCCGCTGCCCGTTGAGCGGCTGTGGGGCGTGGGCAAGCAGAGCAGCAAGGTGTTCGAGAAGCTCGGTATCCGTACCATCGCACAGCTCCGACAGTGCCCCCTCGACATGCTCCGGGCCCGCTTCGGCAGCAGCGGCGAGCACCTCTGGAACCTGGCCCACGGCCGCGACGACCGGCCCGTGGTCCCCGAGCGGGAGGCGAAGTCCATTTCTAACGAAACCACGTTCGAGCGCGATGTCGCCGACATGGACGTGCTGCGGGCGTGGCTGGTGGACCTCGTTGACCAGGTAGGTTACCGATTGCGGCGGCATGGGCTGCGCGGCCACACCGTGCATTTGAAGGTCCGATTCGCCGACTTCTCCAAGATCACCCGGTCCCAGACCCTGCCCGAGCCCACGGACATCACCGACGAGTTGTGGCGGGCGGCCGACGAGCTTCTATGCCATCGGCTTCCGGCGAGGCACCTGCCGGTGCGGTTGCTGGGGATGGGCGTCAGCGGCCTGGACGACACAGGGCAGGTCCAGGGGCTGCTGTTCGGCGGCGAGGAGCGGCAGAGACAGAGCCAGGTGGACGCCGTAGTGGACCAGCTCAAGGAGAAGTTCGGTGACAGGGCCCTGCGGCGGGGTAGTAGCTTTCGGGGTGAAAGCCCCAGGACGCTGTAGCGTCGATTCTGGCGGGCTCAGAAAATCAGCGGCCGGAAAGCCAAGTCCTGGATGAGCGTGATTCTATGGGTCTCCCAGCGGCCCTGCACGGGCACGATCAAGACTGCCGCCGACTACCCCTTCGGCTGCACCTTCCGTCGTCCTTTTTAGATCACGGATTAGATCACCGAGCCCAAGAAACGACCGCGGCCTCTTGCGAGGCCGTGTTGTAAGTCGTTTTTTTGTAAACACTTAAATCAAGTGGAGCGGAGGAGTAAGCGGCCTTTCTCGCATCCCGGCTTGCCCAGAAAGTGCGTTTTCCCCGCAAAATACTGGCATTTTCTTCATTCTGCTTGTCCCGTTCCTCTTGCCCAAAGTCGGCCTTATCGGACTTTTCGGCCACCGCTTATCGGACTCCGAGCCGAACCAATCGCGGCCAATTCCCCTCCACTTGGGTCTTGGCGGAGCCGATCCAACCGCGTGTAAAGTGTAAGGCAATAGCCCATGTCCAACAATAGGACCGGGTGTGGTTCCAGTTTCCTACTTCTCTTCCATATCCAATATCTCGCAGCCAGGGTAGCGTTCTCGCAGGACGTGTTTCGCGGCTTCGGCATTCTTGGCCTCAATCAAGATATTGCCGATGATCCCGCCGCTCTTCGTCTTGATCCTGAACACGAACTTGCGGTCCTTGGCGTAGGCGACAACCGGGCACACCGCAAGCGATGCTGCCGTCAAACAGGCCGCCAGAAACGATCTCCTTCGCATGGTCATTTCTCCGACAAAGCCAAATTTTCACCACCAACAAGCATTCTACCGCCTCAGCCAACGCTTTACGCCCCGGATGGAAGTGGCTTGGAAAAAAAGCGTTTGCCGCCACGGCCCCTATTGACAGCCATCTTGCCGCTGTCCATGCTAATAATAAGTTGCCCCGCACAAGTGGGGCGAGAGCTAGAACGCATAACGAATTCAACCGAGGAGTAGCACGCGACCCCGATTACAGCCAGCCAACTGAATACTTTCTGATTGACGAGCAAATTAGCCTTTGCCCGCCGTCGTTCCTAGAAAAACTACGACATTTCTTGTGCAGAACGGCGTCTGGAAAGGCTCCCGAAAGGGAGCCGCCGGACGTTGTTTTCTGCACGGCCCGTCGTAGGGCTTCTAGGGGAGCATCTTCGGTTGGCTCCCTGTTTTTTTGAGGAATGGGCCTCGTCGCTCCAATACCCAACGGAGCAATGGCATGGCAAATCAATGGCACTATAAGCAACACGGCCAGCAAATCGGTCCCGTTACCGATCAGCGACTCAAGCAGCTTGCTGATTCGGGCCAACTGCAACCGTCCGACACAGTTCAGCGGGTAGGTACGGACCAATGGGTAGCGGCGGGGCGGCTCAAAGGATTGTTCGCTGTCCCCGTTGCCGTTGGAACTTCCACGCCCCGGCAACCCGAAAGCAACTTTGACGCCCCGCCACCGTTGCCACCCAACGAGCCGGAAACGGGGCTTGACATCGCGAGTCTTACCGGCACATCTTCTGCACCGTCTGCCGGTAGCTCATCCTCGCCACAGATGAAAGGCAAATCACTACTTGGATCATTGGCGAGCCGTGCCAAAACCGCTGGCCTGCTGATCGCCAAGCAGACCGAACGCACGAAGCTGCTGAATGTCACGTTGCCGCACCACTATCATTGCCTCGGCAAGCATTTGTTTGGCAGCAGGCAATACGCCGACGAATTCGCAACTCTCTACCAGAACATCGACGCCTTGCTCGGCCAGATCAAGACGTTGGAAACTGGTCACGCAAACGAACCGAAGGCCGAAGGGATTGCAGCCAAGGCAACGGCAGCGGCCAAAACTGCCCAATATGCAGTGCAGGGCAAGACCCTCAAGATGAAACTCGGCCACGCTCTGGCTGAACTTGGAAAGGCGGCCTTTGAGAAGCATGGTGAAGGCAGCGGGCAGGAAGAATTGATCCGGCCTATTGCCAACGCCAAGTTGCGTGCCGAGCAATTGGCGACCGAGATTGCACAAATCTCGAAGGCTTCAGCAGGGCAGATTCTCACCCCGAAGAGGATTGCGATTGGTGGCGTGGCGGTCGTGTGTGTCGTTCTGGTGGCCATTTTCTTCGGGCGTTCTGTCACCAAAGAATTGACCCCGCCTTGGGAACAGAAGTTGGACCCGCAGACGTGTACCGACACTGCCAAGAAATGTATCACCTACGCAGACAGCGATCCTGACGAAGCAGTAAAGCTGCTGAGAAAAACGTTGCATTCCTCATTTGCGTCTTCAATGGGGAACGGTCCGTCTCCTCAGCAAGTCATGCTGGATGCTGTAGCAACGCTGCCGAAGGCGGACCAAGACAAGTTTGCCGTAGTGTGGAAGAAGTATAAGGAGTACGAGAAAGCTGCTGACCGAGAGGAACGGCGGGAGGAACAGCAGTACGAGCAGCGTGAGCAGCAGAAGGCAGAACGGGAGCATCAAGAGAAGATGAAACCAAACATCATCATCATTCCCAAGAACTGATTAGCGATACGTGTTGCAAAGCACGGCGTTCTCGACCAGATGAGGGTATGGACAATGACGGAACCACTCACAGCACAATGGTATTATGGCCGTAAGGGGCAGCAACTCGGCCCCATCACTGAAGCACAACTCAGGCAGTTGGCAGCATCGGGCCAGCTTCTACAAACAGATTCCGTTTGGAAGAAAGGTATGGCCCAATGGGTGAAGGCAGGCCAGATCAAGGAATTGTTCCCGCCCGTAGCCAAGCCTCTGCCGCAGACTGCCAGCACGCCGAGGGCGGTTGCTACGCCACAATCATCGCCTCCCCAAGACCAGGGCTCGGATTTCGATACTGCCAGTTGGACTTCAACCGATGCTGGTCCGTCTGTCAAAAGTTCGACCGGATTACACCGTCACAAGAAGAAGCGGGGCAATTCACTTCCCTGGGGCGTTATTGCAGTGGGAGGTTTGATTGTTGGCATTGGGCTTGCTACGGTCGCCTTTCTGAATCCGTTCGGCTCGTCGCCCACCAAGCACGTTGCAAACAAGGATGTCGTTGTCGGGGACCGCACGACGGGCGACGTGAAAGGCAACAGGTCAGTCGACAAATCGGGCGGTGATGCCGTTACGAAGAATGGCAGTGCCGAGGGTCGCCCCACGATACCAAGTGTGCGGACGAAGATGGATGCAGGGATTCAGCAAGCTCAGTCGGCAATTGACCGACTGACAGACAACCTAACCCGTGGGGCGAACGCTCGCCAGACGCAGGGGCAGGTTCCAGGAGCGACACGCCCTCTTGGTCATGGAACGGCGTCGAGTAACAAGGCAGCAAGTCGGCCACAGAGCGTTGCCCCGCAACGCAATCCTGACCAGGACACGTCCCCCAAACTGGCCGCGTACTACTCAACTAGCGACGCAGCCTTGGCAAAGCCAGATAAGTCGTGGTCTTTTGATAACGCGGTTGCGTTTCCGCGATCCAAGACCAGCGTTCACAACACGGTCATTCTGCTCGACGCCGACACATTCGCTTTTGGGGGAGCCCACTTTCCTGTCACGATTTGCAGGATGGGCACCAATACCGTTCTATCGACCGCCAACGATGTCGAGCCACCGTCCTATGGCATCTATCACAGCGAGTCTGCCCACTGTATTCTATGGACCGCTGGCACGAAACCGCCGAAAAGTGCGACATTGCACGCTTGGAACTATCGCACTAAGACATTGCAGACTTCCCTTCAGGTGCAATCCCCATCGGATTCTACGACTCATTCAACGGAGGGTGCGTGTTCCCCCGATAAGACTTTGATTGCAACGGGAATGTACTATTCCCTCTGCGGGAACGATCCTTCACCCGTGCGAATCTGGAAGGCCGCAACCCAAGAGAAACTATGCGAGACTGACGGTTATGGTCCGGTCGCATTCTCCCCCGATGGATCACTATTGGCTTTCGGTGAGCGGAAGAAACAGTTTCGTGGATGCGTCCTCTGGGATTATAGGGCTGATAAGAAAGTAATTCTGCGACGACCTGATAACAAGTACGTGAACACAAACATACCAGCCTTGGCGTTTGTTCCGCATACTCCTCTCGTGGCCGTGCTGACGAATGACCATCCCGGCTCAAACCGCGTCGAGTTGTGGGACAGCCGAGAACACAAGTTCCTGGCAGAGTTGAGATTTCCAGAAGGAATTTCGACCATGACTTCCAACTCGATTGCCGCCTCTACGGACGGAATGTATTTAGTTGCTGGTCTGGTTTCGGCTGTGGGCGTGTGCCACCTTCCATCTGGCAGCGTGGCCATGCTGCGAGGGTGCAAAGGACCGTTTTTCTCTGTCAGCATCTCTGCGGATGGAAGTAGAATCGCTGCAACCAACCAGATGAAGGAGGTTTTGTTCTGGACAAGAAGATCAGATGGCACGGGGCAATTTACCTTCAATGCAGAAACGAATCACTCGCAAGGTGATGAGGAACCGAGCGGAAAGGCAGACAATCCTACGAGGACACGGCACAGCGGCAAAGGTTCTAGGCCGCCTCCAATCACCTACCAAGGAGGTTACGATCAGGGAGTAGCTTTTGTCCAGCAAATAATAAGTAATGGTGGGGGAAAAGTGACTTCGACTACGATTGAAATACTCCGAAAGCAGCAATCTGGTTTTGAGAGTTCCGCCGCTGACTCCCGGAGTGGCGGGCAGACTGGGCCGATAACTCAATTTCAACAGGGAAGGGCTGATGGCATGAGGGATGAAATGGCCAAACATGGGATAACACCTTGAGCGGACCTGACTATGACGCAATGGCACTACGCTCATAATGGACAGCAATTCGGCCCAGTCTCAGATCAGCAACTCAAGCAGCTTGCGGATTCGGGCCAACTGCTGCCGACCGACATGGTTTGGAAGAAGGGCATGGCACAGTGGGTGAAGGCGGCCCGCATCGACGACTTGTTCTTCGGCCTGCCACTCGTCCCAACGACAACACAAGAACAGGCAAGACCCGCAATAGTATTAGGCCCGTCCGAAAAGGCGAAAGGGTTCTGGGCCGGGTTGAATACGACGCAGAAGGCATTCGTCGCCGGTGGTATAGTGGTCGCCGGATTGTTCTTGCTCTCTTGCATGGGAATGCTTTCGATGTTGGGTTTGATCGGGAGGACGACAGATAGCCACGATAAACGGTCGATGGCCAGACATGCCACGCCGGAAAAACCTTCGGAGGACGTTGACGACCACGCGACGGATGAAGAATCTGCTTCGGTGGAAGATGAAGAACAGCCGATGGCCAAGTCGGGCAGCAAGGTCCGCAAAAGGCAGAGGGACGACGACGATGAGGCAAGCGTCGAGTTGATCCTCAAAATAAGACGGGGAATGCCCGAGAGACAAGTGACCGCGATTCTCGGCCCACCGCACGAAATTCAAGAGAATGTAATCGACGCTATCCCCGCGTTAAATCAGCCGCGTAAGGTGGTCACAACCTGGACCTACAATCCGAACACCAAGAACTTCATGGTGTTCGCATTTGTAAACGGAAGGTGCGACGGCGGCGAAAGCGGCGGATACGACATTGAAAAGGGCCTCAAAGTGCCTGGGAACATTAGGGACATCCTGCAAAAGAATAAGTGAGTAGTCTGGGGCGACCCCAATATCCCATTTCCTGGCCCGTCATTTTAATCCGCCACACGCCCCGGCAGATACAGATGACCAACCATCTTTTCTAGGAGCAATAGTATGGCAGACGAGCAGAACAAACCGGACCTTACTAAGGCGATTGTGGGTATTATCGGTGTCGCTGTTATGATTTGGAGCATGGGGGCGTGGTTCGGCTTCTGGTAGCAACTCGGTTTCTCCCGCCCGGCACCCTTCATCGATCTTGAGGCAGTTTGGTCGTCGAATCCGGGGTGGTCTTTGGCCGCCCTCGCACATTTTTCAAAAAGGAGATTCAATCATGGCGTATGGCAGCGGCACAACCCAATGTCCGCATTGTGGAGCAATCGGCAACTATCCCATCACGATGTCGAGCGGAGGGCAGGTGATTTCCTGTCAGAAGTGCCATAAGAACTTCACGGCACAGGTCAAGAACGGGCAATTTACCGGGCAAAGCCGGTGACGAAGAATTATTTCCGAATCCAGGGCCGGGCTATTCATCGAACCCGGCCCTTCCCATTTCCATACGCCTCACTTCAAGCCCTCACGAACACCCTTGTAAATGCAGACGGCAATAAAGACCCCGGCGATGAGGAAGCCAACCGGCAAGGCAGAGTCGTCCAGGCCAAAGAACACCGCGAGAAAGAGGGCGATGTTTGGGCCGAGTTCGAGGAGTGCCCAAACGAAGACGACCAAGCAAATCAACGCAAATAGTACGCAGCCCATCGGCCTCATGCAGTCCTCCTCATAATGAGGCCCGTGCCTTCGCCGGTGACGTTCCAAGTCCAATCCATGCCCCAGGACACAGGCGGTTCGACCTTGATTTTCTCGCTGCTGGCCTTGTCGCAAATCCAAACCGACCGAACATCCTCTTGAGTTGCGAACCAATCCGGCCAGGGCGACGGGTGGACTACCGTATCACCGTACCGGGAATTATCTTGGCTGCTTCCAAAGCGAAAAAGTCGGCCCATAGATAGTCCTTTCAATTACCAAAGCAGACGAATGCCACCGTACCGGGAATTATTTTTCTTCTTCTTTCGGTGGAGGCCACAGCACACGCAGTTTCCGCTTCTGCTTCGGCTTTGGTTTCTGCCCCCACACCAAGTCGTACCAAAGTTCTCGCAATTCGTCGGGGCTCGGTCGCGGCGGTTGGCATTCACGCCACCCCTTAGCGAAACCCCGAATAAAGATGACCAGCACCGGCATCAAGATCAGGCCAAGGACAATGAGGAGTGCGGTTGCCAAATCACGGCTCCAATATGGTTCGCAGATCGACAGACGCTTCCTCCAGCCGCTCCCAGTCGTAGAACAAGAGTTTGGGATTGCAGTTGGTTAGCACTTGTTGCAACCGATCCGCAATGTCCTGGGGCGAAAGCCGGTGGTCGATCCTGGCAGTCTGGACAGAAAAGTAATTCCAGATTTCCGTGACAACCGGAAAGCCGACAGCATGTAGTTCGTGTTTCAATCGCTCCGTTGGCAACATGCGGTTCTCTTCTACTACACCCGGCATTGGACAGGTGGTGACGAACACGCCGAAGACCAAGGTCGATCCGTTCCGATCTTCTTCGGTGGAGCAACGCAGGCAACCGACTTGAATCGTGCATCCGTCGTCATATCTTTTGATGACTGGCTGCCGGGATGGTGAAGTCGGGGGCCACAATGCAAGGGCCGAAACGGATTGGAGGAAATGACGGCGGTTCATGTTTTCTACCGTACCGGGAATTAAAGTTGCGATAGTCCTGAAACTGGCAACAAATGGTGCAAAAATCGCCCTACAACCCGGCCTTGTTCATGGCATCCTGGTATTTCGCTTCCAATTCGCCGTCCAACGCAACATGCTGATAGACTGCCAGAGTTTCGCGGCGGGCATGGCCGGTGATAAGCTGCAATTCGGCATCGGCCAAGCCGCTGTGCCGGGTGAGCCATGTAATACACTGGTGGCGGAAGGAGTGGGGCGTGGCCTTGACCCCGGCTTGCTCGGCATATTTCTTCACGATCTGCTGAACCCGCCTGGGGGTGAATTTGCTGTTCCGCCGCGTTTGGAAGAGCCAGCGGTTGTTCGGGTGGGCCGCGATATGGGTACGCAGGGCCGTTGCGAATGTCTTGCCGAACAATACATAGCGATCCTTCGATCCCTTGCCCTGATTGACGAAGATTTTGCAGTTCTCCAAGTCGATCTCGGCAACTTCGATCCGGCATAACTCGGAAACGCGGACCCCGGTGTAGAAGACCAGCCGCAACATGAGGGCGTGTTGGACATCTTCGGCCCGATCCACGACCTGATAGAACCGGCGAAACTCATCTGCATTCAGGACGCGGGGCAGCTTGATCGGCTTCTTGTCGGGCCGTAGCTCACACTTCTGCCGAACCCTACGGCTGACATACCGCCAATCGTCATAGCCCAGACCTTCCGCCCGAACCAACTTGACGATCCGGGCGACCATTTGCGATTTCGCCTTTCCTTTTTGTGATACGGAATTGGACGGGTTTTCGGTGTTCTTTGTCATGGTTTCATGCTCCAAACTGGGTTTGAATTTCGTGTTCTGCGTCTTCTGCGAAATAGCCGTACCGGGTTATTTCTTGGCCCGAAGGTGGAGGAATACCTTGCGGATGACTTCGCCCTGGTCGATCCCCTGGACACCGTTGGGATAAATCTCAGCAAGGGCCTTGGCAACGGCTTCATTCGTCGCGGTGAGGCCCAGCGATTTGAGGGCATCGATCAGCCCGGCATGATCGTCAGCGGGCCTGGGTTCGGTGATCGGCTGTTGCGGTTGCCGCTGTTTCCGGGGCTTTCGGTTGGCCCGCATCCGGTTGAAAAGGACTGGCCCGCTCAATCCGATACCCGTCGCTCGAATTTCAACCACCTTCTGCTGCAATTCCAGGTTGAAAACAGGACGCTTGCAAGAGCCATGTCGTTGTGGTTTTGGAAAAACACCCGACTTTATCAAGGCATGGAATCTTGATTCCGAGAGGTTGATGATTTCCGCCATTTCCCGGCAGGATATAAATGCCTTTGAGGAGGGTTGTTGCGGGGACATAGGGGTACAGTCAGATAAATGTAGGGGCACAAAACGAGCCTAATTGCCGACGAATAAGAGCCTTTTACGAGTTATTCTTCACATTTTCAGTTGCCAAAGAAGCCAGATGATCGCGGCCTGATTCGGTCAATTGACGCAATCCGCTAGTATCCGTCTTGACGATCAGGCCGCTCCGTAACAGGAAGGGCTCGATGGTCTTCGTGACCACTTTCGTCCCGACGCCAAGCGAAGATGCCAGTACATTGAGCCTCTGTCCCGCCCCCTCCAAGAGCAGAAGATACTTCTGCTGTAGGTTGTCCAGGCCCAAGTCGGAAATGCGTTCAATCTCACAGGCCAGACGCAGATGGGCGACGGTAATCAGCTTCGCACCTTCCGCCATTTGGCAACGCCTCGCTGCCAAAAGCAGGCGAATGGCGATCCTCGGAGTTTGATGTCCCCTCCTTGCGATTTCGTCGGGCAATTCGGGTTCGTATTGCCAATTCATTGCGAAGCATCGTTGCTGAACAATCTTGGCAAGTTCTTCCAACGAGTAGTAGTCCAGGTGTAAGACGATACGGAAACGATCTCGAAGAGGCAAAATTAGCTGGTCAGGATCAGTCGTCGCTCCAACAAGAGTGAAGTCGCTGACCGGAATCGTCTGAACGGTCTTGCCGGAACTTATGCAGATACGCCGCTTGTCCAGCACCATGAGAAGTTGGTGCTGGATGTTCGGCTGTAGTAGGTGAATCTCATCGAGGAAAAGAATGCCCGCCTCTGCTTCCAAGAGCATCCCGTTCAACTCGGCGGAATTCGTGAGGCTCTGTGCCAAAATTTCCTTCATAGGACAGGCTTTTTCGCTTGCCAAAACAACGCAGAGGGCACTTTTCCCCAAACCCGGAGGCGAACAAAGCAAGACTTCATCGAGTCGTTTGCCCTCCTGAAAGCTGGCATCGACGGCGATTTGCAAGGCTTTCTTGACATGGGTTTGGCCGATAATATGCCGGAAGCTGGTCGGCTGAATGTCTCTCAAATCTTTCGGTGTGTCGTCGCTCATGGTTTCCTTCCGTACCGGGAATTATGAGAAGAGCCATCTCCAGAACCTTGCCCACAACGGCATCGTGGCCAATCCAGCGACAACGCCCAACGAGTAAGCGTAGCCCTTGTCCTCCTGCCGCTCGCCGTTCGGTCCAACCGGCCCCAAGAGCCAATCAAGTTCTTCGGGCGTAGCTGTGTTGCCCCAGGCATTGAGGGCATCCAGCCCAGATCGATCCCGCGAAAGCCCGGCCTTATACGCCCAGGCACTTACAATACAGTGATCGCCGGGGTAATCTATTTTCTTCTTCTGCTGGCTCGGCATGGCTTTGTTCCTTTCGCTCTCCACCGTACCACCATCAACTCTTCCAGGGCAAGGTTGTCGGTCTTGGCAACAATGTCCCGCAAGTCACTGAGCAATAGCAGGGCACATTGATGGGCCTTGGTCAGCCGTTCGCGTTCGTTCTTGTCCATTTCGGTTCTCCTCTGGGGGTGAGGTAGGGAAGAAACGCCCTGCCTTTTCACGCTCTACCGTACCGGGAATTAAATTATTTTTAATTCCAGGGTGTTCCGGGCCGTCTTGGAGGCCGTGAGGCTTAAATTAAATGCGTGGAGGGCCTTCAGCGGGGAAACAGACCGCCCCCGGAAACCGAGAGGCAAGAAACGGGAAAAGGCCGGTTGCTTCGCTCCGTACCGGGATTTATTTTGTGTGACGGCAAAAGAGAGGCCCGCTGCTTGTGAGGCAACGGGCCTATGGTTTTTCCGGTTGTCAGTTCCGACTCTAGGCAGCTTTCGGGGCCGGGGCATCACCAACAAACTGCTTCCAAGATTCGGCCAACTCCCGCCGAAGCTGACTGACCCGCCCTTCGCTCACCTTGAACTTGCGGGCCGCATCGCTAGTGCGATTGCCCAGGCTCAGAAACTCGGCAATGCGGCGGTCACGGTGTTTGAGACTCTTCAGCCAATCCGCGAAGTCACAACGGAAGGCGACGATTTCGGGCACGGGGGCGTTGCGGGTGTCGATGACGACTGCCTCTTCCCAACAGCCATCCTGCTCATAGAAGCGGTCCAACCGCTCCACCGTGACGCCCTTGCGGTCCTGGCAATAGGGCGACAGGACATCGTGGACGTTGAGCGAGTTGCCCACCTTCCGACCGTCGCGGGCCTGCCTCACGCCATAGCGGGCCAAAACGGTCGGATAGGCCACGTCGGTCTTATGGAGTTGGACCAGCCGGGCAAAGGCTTTTAGGGCATTGCAAACGACCTCTTGCACGGCTTCGGCACGGGCTTCGGGCTTCAGATGCCGAAACGCGAATTTGGCGTAGGCCGTGATTTGTGGCAGCATGGCGAGAAACACCTTCTGCCAGCGGCGGCGAGTTGCGGGGAAAACGATACGGGTCATGTCGATCTCCTATGAATGGGAATGGTTGGGAACTGACATGATCTGTACCGAGATTTATTTCCTGGCAATGAAACGACCGGACATTCCTTCCTGGTTTTTCTTGCTTACCATCAACCGGCAACCCAACCGCCTGAACATCCTGTAATTGATCGCTTCGCACGGATGCCGTTCGCTTTGGTCAAGGTTGGCAATGGTGCGGGCGATGGCGAGAATCCGATTGCGGGCATCGGCAACCCTCTTTCCGCGTGGTACAGAATTACCCAGCCAAGAATGATGCCAGGATTTATCCCACCATGACCTTCCGAAGTTGAAACCCAAGTTCCTGAAGGGCAGAATCCACATCCCATCCGTTGAAGAAGTGAAAGTTCCACTTCCCGCTGAATGGGTTGCAGGGCACCAGATGCCGGGCAGCGTGCGGGTCCGTGAAGCAGGCGAACACGGTGCCCAATCCCTCTGTCATGTTCTCGGTGACATGCAACTCCAAACGGCCCGCCTTGGTTTGCATAGTGAGGGGATACACTTCGCCGCCGTCATGCTGTGCCCCGGCGTCCAGTAAGAATTGGATGGCCCTGGCGACGAATCGCTGCCGTTGTTTCTTGGGGGCGAGTTTCGTTCTCATAGCTTGGGGTTCCTTTCGACTGTGACCGTACCGGGAATTAAAAAACGAAAGTCATGCACAATGAAAAAAATGAAGAAGCGGCGTTTCCTGGTACGCGGTTGTGCCCCCACCGGGAAACAGCAACCGCCCTTCGATGCCGGGGTGGAGATTCGGCAGAAAAATCGCCGGTGTTTGGTCGTCGGTTGACCAATCCCACTGGTAGGATGGCCGGGAGCGGAGAGTCTGCCGGATGGTGGCGGCACCCTTTACCCGAACCGCCGAAACCGAACTAACCCTTTGGCTGGTTGGAACTTATTGCCCGCACCTTGCTTGTAGACAGCCCTTGGCGGGGGTAAAATCGGTTTTCCGGTGCATTTCCCCCTCTTGCGGTGCAAAGATTGACCGGCCAAACCCGATTCAACCGGGATATATCCCAGCATGTCCGAAACCGAAGCCGATACTTGTCGCGTCTACGTCCTGCCCAAACTCTATGGGGCGGGCTGGACTGACGACCAGATTCAGGAGCAGCATTCCTTCACGGATGGCAGGATAATTCCCGGCACCAAGAAGATTCGGCGTCTGAAGCAAAAGCGGGCTGACTACCGGCTCCGATACACCCGCGACTTCCCCATCGCCGTGGTGGAGGCCAAAGCCAGCTACAAGTCGGCGGGCGAAGGGCTCCAGCAGGCCAAGGACTATGCCGGAATCCTTGACTTGAAATTTGCCTATGCCACCAACGGCAAGGAAATCATTGAATACGATTTCCTCACCGGCATCGAACGGAAGACCGACGCCTTCCCGTCCCCGGCTGAACTTTGGGCACGGTTGCGGCAAGGTAAGAATCTGCCCGACGAAAAAGCAGCCGGGCAACTTCTCACACCATGCTTCCACCAGCCGGGCAAGCAACTTCGCTATTACCAGGAGATCGCCGTCAATCGCGTCATTGAAGCGATTATCAAGGGCAAGCGGCGAATCCTACTGACGATGGCAACCGGCACGGGCAAGACCATAACCGCTTTCCAGATTTGTTGGAAGTTGTGGAATGCCCTCTGGAATAGCACTGGGGAACACCGTCGCCCCAAGATTCTCTATCTGGCCGACCGCAACATTTTAATTGACGACCCCAAGGACAAGACCTTTGCCCCCTTTGGCGATGCCCGCTGGAAAATCTCCGGTGGGAAGATCAGCAAGGGCCGGGAAATCTACTTTGCCATCTACCAAGCCATTGCGGAGGACAAGAACCGGCCCGGCCTCTACCGTGAATATCCGCCCGACTTCTTCGACCTGATTATCGTGGATGAGTGCCATCGCGGTAGCGGCAACGCGGAAAGTAGCTGGCGGGAGATTCTGGAATACTTCAAGCCCGCGTATCAGCTTGGTTTGACCGCAACCCCGAAGTGCGACACGAACACGAATACCTACGCCTACTTCGGCAACCCAGTCTATACCTACAGCTTGCGGCAGGGAATTGACGATGGCTTCCTGGCACCGTATCGCGTCCATCGGATCATTACGACTTTCGATGCCTTGGGCTGGCGTCCCTCCAAGGGCGAACTTGATCGCTACGGAAAAGAAATCCCCGATGAGGAATACCAGACCAAGGATTTTGAGCGGGCCGTGGCTCTCCTGGCCCGCACTAAGGCGATTGCCAAGGCCATTACCGATTTCCTCAAAAAGACGAATCGTTTGGACAAGACCATCGTTTTCTGCGTGGATCAGGAACACGCCGATGAAATGCGGCGGCAATTAAACAACCTGAATTCCGACTTGGCCCAGCAGAACCCGAACTATGTTTGCCGGGTGACTTCGGACGAGGGGGACGTCGGCCTGGGGCATTTGAGCAAGTTTCAAGATGTGGAAACGGATGCCAAGTCGCCGGTCATTCTCACCACTTCCCAATTGCTCACCACCGGCGTCGATGCCCCAACCTGCAAGAACATCATTCTGGCCCGCGTCGTCAATTCGATGGTGGAATTCAAGCAGATCATTGGTCGCGGCACCCGGCTCCGCGATGACTACGGCAAGTATTTCTTCAACATTCTGGACTTCACGCAATCCACTCGCTTGTTTGCCGATCCCGAATTCGACGGTGATCCGACCCTCATTACCGAGCAGGAGATTGACGACGAAGGGAATCCAACCGGCGAAGAAACCGAAGTTGGGCAGGACGATCCCGAAACTGGCGACGACGATTCGGACGACGATGGCGAGCAAGTTGGCGGCGGTGACACTGGCGGTGGCGGTGGAGGTGAACCACGGCAGAAATACTATGTCGATGGCGGGCAAGTTGAAATCGCGGCCCACTTGGTCTATGAACTTGACCCCAACGGCAAGCAGCTTCAGGTGGTCAAATACACCGACTACACCGCGTCCAAGGTCCGTACCCTGTTCCCCAACGCGGCTGACCTTCGCAAGAAATGGGCCGATCCTGCTTGCCGTAACGAAATCATCGAGGCCCTGGCAGAACGGGGCATTGAGTTCGATGAGTTGGCGGAAGCTGCCAAGCAACCCGATGCCGATCCCTTCGACTTGCTTTGTCATATCGCCTTCAATGCCCCGCTTCGGACTCGGCGGGAGCGTGCTGACCGATTGAAGAAGGACCGCAAGGACTTCTTCGATAAGTACGCCCCCGAAGCACGGGGCATTTTGGAAGAGCTATTGGAGAAATACACGCAGCACGGCACGGCCCAATTCGTCATCCCCGACATCCTCAAAGTCCCGCCGTTGTCCGAACATGGCAACGTGCTGGAAATCGCGGACAAGTTCGGTGGCGTGGATAAGCTGCGTGAGGCGGTTGTGGAATTGCAGACGTTGCTCTACGCTGCTGCATGATTTAGATACGGAAAAGGAAATCCAAGCGTACTATGGCGAAGAAACAAGCCAAGGCCGAACAACCCGCCCAAACCACGGCACAGCAACTCGGTTCCCTCATCAAGTCTGCCCGCGACATCATGCGGAAGGACAGAGGGCTCAATGGCGACATTGACCGCCTGCCGATGCTCACCTGGATCATGTTCCTCAAGTTCCTTGATGATTTGGAACAGGTGGAGGAGGTGGAAGCCAAACTCGCGGGCAAGAGATACCGCACCGCCATCGAACCGCCCTATCGCTGGCGGGATTGGGCCGCGAAGAAGGACGGCATTACAGGCGACGAACTTATTAAATTTATCAATAACGATGAAGCGGTGGGGCCGGGAGGTAAGAAAGGGCCGGGCCTGTTCGCCTACCTTCGGGAATTGTTGGGGCAAAACGGGGATGGGCGGCGGGATGTGATTGCCAATGTGTTCCGGGGCATTCAGAATCGCATGATCTCCGGGTATTTGCTCCGCGATGTCGTCAATCTGATCGACAGCATCCACTTCAATGCGGCGGAAGAAATCCACACCCTTGGACATCTCTACGAATCCATGCTCCGCGAGATGCGGGATACGGCGGGGGATTCCGGTGAGTTCTACACGCCCAGGCCGGTTGTCCGATTCATGGTCGAAGTGACCGATCCCCGCCTTGGCGAAGTCGTGCTTGACCCTGCTTGCGGTACGGGCGGGTTCTTGTCCGAATCCTACGGCCATTTGGAAAAGCAATGTAAGACCGTGGCGGATATGAAGGTCTTGCAGGACAAAAGCATCTTCGGCGGCGAGGCCAAGCCGCTGCCCTATATGCTGGCCCAGATGAATCTGCTTCTGCATGGCCTGAAATCCCCACAGATCACCTACGGCAATAGCTTGGCCGGGAAACTGACGGAAATCGGCAAGCGGGACCGGGTGGATGTGATTCTTACCAATCCGCCCTTTGGTGGTGAAGAGGAGGCCGGGATTCGCACGAATTTCCCGGCTGACAAACAGACTTCGGAAACGGCCTTGCTGTTCCTCCAACTCATTATGCGGAAGTTGCGACGGGCGGGCGAAGGCTCCGAAAAGGGTGGCCGGGCCGGGGTGGTTGTTCCTAACGCCGTATTGTCAGCAGGCGGGGTCACGTCCAGAATCCGACATGACCTTCTGACAGATTACAACCTTCATACGATTGTCCGACTTCCACACAATGTCTTTGCCCCATACACGGACCTTGCGACGAATCTGCTTTTCTTTGACAGCACGGGTCCAACGACAAGTATTCTGTTCTGCGAAGTGCCGTTGCCTTCTGGAATGACACTCAGCAAGACCAAACCCCTTGAATACGACCAGTTGCAGCCGTTTCTAAAAGTAATTCGGTCACGCAAAGAAACACAGCATTCATGGTGCGTAAATGTCTCTGCCTTGTCCTCTGATCTTGACCTGGACATCAGGAATCCACGCATCAGCGTGTCCGCATTGCCGCCAGCGACGACGCTGGTGAAGACTCTGCGAGATGACGCGGAACAAATCCAACACGACCTCCGCAGACTGCACCATCGTCTTGAATCCATTCAAGACAAGTTGCAGGGCGGCTGCCTTGTTTCCATTGGCAGCGTTACCCATGAACGTGATGAACGAGTGGGTGCCAAATACAGTCCAGTAATGCGGCTTGTCGGCGTGACCAATTCGGGAGGTATATCACCGCCAAAGACGAAGATCGGGAAAGCACCAGACAAGTACAAAATCGTTGCCGTTGGCGACCTCGTCTACAATCCCATGAGGATCAACATTGGCTCCGTGGGGATTGCACTCACCGAAGACCAGACAGGGATTACCAGCCCGGATTATGTGGTGTTTGCTTGCAATGAAGGACTTCTTCCTGAATACGTTTATCATTTCCTGAAAAGCGAGTGGGGCCGACACGCCATAAAACGCAAGACTCGCGGCAGCGTTCGTTTCCGATTGTACTATGATCGGTTGGCAGAAATTGAAATCCCCGTGCCCAAGAGCCACAAGGTTCAACAAGAGTTTGTCGAACTGTGCCGTGAACTTGGTTCCATAGAAGCAAGGTTCTGTTCTGCCCAAGGCATCGCGAAGGATTCTATCGCGTCGTTGTGTACCGAAGCATTTAATCTTATCGAGGGGTAGGACAATTCCATGAATCAAGAATTGGTGAAGAGGCTAAGAGAGTTGGCGAAGGAAGTGGAACAATCGGAGGATGCCATTTTGTTCGTGTCACTTGACCAGACGGTACTTATTGAATCGGTGAACGCTATCGTGCAAGGTGGCACGGTGCCCTACAAAGACATCGGTGCGTTGCTGTATTACATTGCGGACATGGCGGAAGACTAAGGTTGAGCCTGTCGCCCACAGCAAAGGCGTCAAACAAATCGGCAGTCATAGAATATGGCAATGGCCCCTTGGAGCCTCCTGCCCGAATGGATTTTCAGATAATCGTTCGGTCTTTGGGAATGCAAGTCGCCGTTGGGAATCGCAATCAATCCCCGGAAACCAAAACGGCGTCGGGCAGGAATTGTTGGTAACGCGGGCCGGGAACATATTGGAGCCCTCTTCGGTCAATAACCCCTGCCGCTGTCATGTTCGCCAGTACGTCAGCCAGTCGGTTCGCATACGGGGAAGATGGGTTTCGGGGCTTCCGTTCCAGCCATCTTCGTCGGGCTTTACCCAAGATTGCACTTCCAACCCGACGCCCATGCTTTTCCATGACGTCGATAATGGACCGAAAATCTTGTTCGTCGGGCGGTAGCTTGGGATTGGCCGGTGCTTTCGGCGGGCGTGGTGCCGCTGGCTCCGGGTTTCGGATTCGGTCAAGAAGCCGAAGTAGTTGCCAATTTTCGGTTCGGTAGGCATAATCCTCCACCGTCTTGATGATGATCTTCCGCATCAAATCGCACCGACCATGCCCATATTTGTGCCGCTGCTGACGGGTGCCACCACTTCCTGCCAGTATGTCGGCAAAGAGATTACACAACGGCAAGTCCGGTGTGCTTTTCTTCTCCAATAATTCCATAATGTCGGCCATAATTTCGTCATTCTCGGCGGCTCTGCCGGGGATTTCATCGGGCTTGGCGGTGCCGGGGTCATCGTTGCCGCCGCTGCCGATGCTGATCGTCCCCTTCGGCCTGTGAATTGTGCGGAGCCTTGCGATCTTGTTGCCGACAATGCTTCGTAGATCGTTCGCCAGATACACCCGGAAAATCTGTTGAAGGGGATTTCCGATTCGCAAGTCATAGGGCCGGGACTCGTCAAAATCAAAGAGGCTCTTCCTCCGCTGGCCCCGTTCCCCAACCGGCGAAAGCATGTGGAACACGATCATTTGCAAGGCGTCTTCCAGGTCGATGGTTCGGTTGCCAGTCGTCCAGCGAATCAAAGCCCCAAGAATGTAGTCAATAAATCGGTGACATCTCCCGTCTTGGCCCCGCACCGGGCACGCTTGCATGTCCGCAAATGCCTGCCGCAACTCCGGGTCTTTGGTACGGGCAATTAGAGTCCGCAATCCCTGCTGAAACGCATTCTCGTAGGATTGCAGGACGGCGGGATCAATGCCCCGTCGTTCTTCTTGGAACAGCCATTCACGAAATCCGATGCCGCACACCATGAAGGTATGTAGTGAGCGTCGGCGGTATTTTCATTCCGGCAAATGGTGATCGGTTGCTCCTTTTGCGTTAAAAGCGGTCACGGCCCTGGCCCGGAATGAATGAGCGGCACCTGCTCCTTCCAAGAACGAAATGGCATTGCCACGTCTGGGTTTTCAGGGGTGATGCATCTTCTTCGGTTTTCCACTTTCTTCCGGTCCCGCGTAGATAGATTTATGCTGACATTTTCTCGATGGTTGGAGCGGTTCCATTACACGGACAAGAAGCCAGGGCCGGTCATGCCCCAGGCCGATCAAGTCTGGGTCTTGATACGCGATGCTGGGCGGAAGGGAATCTCACGCGGAGAATTGGGGGCAGCCATCGACCTGGAAAGAGAAACGCTTGACGACGTGATTCAGGCCCTCACCGGCAGAGTAAAGGTTTCAATGAAACGGGGCCAAAGAATATATCGGGCAGGCTGACAACCGCCATTCTTTTACACTTTGCACACGGCCAAGCCCGTGCCGTTGCGGTTGGGTGAGCGGTTCGCCATTCGCTTGCACTTTACACGGCGGGCGGCGGGCTCCCTAATTCGTCGCTGATTGGTCTTGATGAATGCCTGACCGATTCCGCTGACGGCTGGCGGGGTGAATATGTAAGCGAGTGGCCGGGCTTGTTTCAGCCCTGGTGAGGAGGCGTGGCGATGTGTTGGGCCGTTATTAACGCTGGTCGGGCCTTCGTTTGGCATGTGCGGCGACGAGTCCAGTCGATGGCCGTGGTGCGAGCCGTTAATAACTCTGGTCGGGACTTGGAGGGATTGCTCCCGCCGAAGGCTGGCGAGTCCCCTATTATTAACGCTGGCCGGGGTTTGTTCTCTCTCTGCCGAACCTTGGTGGCGATGCGTGTGGATGCGTTAGCTCTCCTGCCCGCAAGGGCAGAACTTCGGCCACCGGAGGGCAAACCGCGAAGCGAAGCAAGCGATCTTGCCCGAAGGGTGGTTAGAGGTTCATTACTTTCTTTTATTACACTCATTATCATCATTACTGGGTCTCAAACTGAACATCCCCCAGTCTCATTCTGAACAAAACCAGTCTCAAACTGAACACCTACCCAGTCTCAAACTGAACAGCACCAGTCTCAATCTGAACACGATTCTCCAAAGAGAATCCGCTCACGAACTGGTTCCCAGTTGATCGGATCAGGGGAGGCACCGAGATCGAACAAGGCCGCTTCACAGATTTTCTTGACGAACGAGTAAGTCGGACTGCCACCGTGCCGCTCTTGGTGCTTCTCGACGGCCATGTTAATAACCGTCCTGGCATGGACCAGGAAGTTCTCAAAAAGTTCGGGGTTATTGCTCTTCTCCCATAGGTTCCGAAAGTACTTGCGTTGGTAATTGCTGCCGAGTCCGAAGTCCTTGAGCAGCTTTGTGACCCAGCCTATCCGTTTCTTGAAAACGGCCCGATCCAGCGGCGTGTCATCATGGTAGTAGCTTCCAAACGGCTTTGGATACCACGACAAGATCGTTTCACATAGGGTGGGCTTCTTGGCGTTGGCCTCCATACTTGGCTTGTCGAGCCAGAATGCGGGGTCATAGACGGCCTTGCGGTGGCCGGTCACAAGCCCATGCCCACGAAGCGTCGTGATTGAACGGGCAACGGTCGCCCTCCCCAACCCAAGTTCCCATGCCAGTATGCGAAGGCTCATCCGCCGCCCCTTCAGGTTTCGGAGTTTGGACCATACCGCCGCATCCGTCATGCTGATTCGTTTGTCCGCAGGCAGCAGCAGTTTGAAGTACCCGAATTGCTTGTGCCAAGGCAGCCCGTTGTCACGGATCGGGTGAAACCAACCGGCCTGCTTTTCGCTGGGTTTGAGCGGTGCCTTGGTTTTGGCATCCAAAAGACCGTACTCCACCAGTTTGCCCAGGACCGCGTTGAGCGTCTGCCGGTTCAGATGCAGCGTCTTGGAAATCTCGCTCTTGGTGGTCGTGCGGTCCAATCCGTGAAGGCTGAGGCAGTAGGACCATACCACGATTCCCTTGAAATCCAACGGCCCGCTACGCCGGTTGATGAAGAAGAAGTATCGTTTATCCTTGTCTTGCATATTACTTTTCATCCGACCACACTCCATGCTTGATGGCTCGGTGCCGGATTCTGCGGATTTGTTGCTCAACTTTGTCTATTTCCTCGTCATCCAAATCCCAAATCGTCTTTTCCAGGTCATACATAATGCTGGACACAATGGCTTGTTGGTCGCTCTTACACAGGCGGAAGAACTTCTTTGTAAAAAGTCTCATGCTGTCATTCTCCATTCATCAAATAAAAAGGGCCGTAGGTAAGGGCTACTTCAACCTACGGCCCAGCGACAACGCACGGATGCGATGATTTATGTATTACGCTTAACGATCCCTTGTTCGCGTTGTCGCTTGGCCCACCGGGAACGCCCCAGTGGTCTTCATAGGCCATAGCCCTGGCCCATCCATATAGTAGTAAATCCGGGCCTTAATTTTTCCCGATTTCCGATCTTTTCTTTTCCTCCTGGTTCAACAGGGCCACAATCGCCACGGCCCATGCTTCAAGCGTGTAAAGTGTAAGCAAATGGCAAATGTCAGCCGCTCACAAGTGTCGCGTCCTGAACAGCCAGTCGCTCCCATCCCCGCGATACGCATCGTTCTTCAATGTCACAACCGACAAATCGGCGTCCCAGGTTTCGGCAGGCGACGGCGGTAGTGAATCCGCCTCCGCATGGATCAACAACCAAATCGCCGGGATCAGAGAAGTAGCGGATCAGTGTCTCAATTTCGTGAATCGGCTTTTGCCAAGGGTGCCAGTCCTTCTCCTTGGAGTCGGTGTGGAAGAGATCGTGCCAGCGACGACGCTTTTGCCAGTCACCTTTGGAGAAGACCAGAATGGGTGTCCAGTTATTTGCAAGATCAAGAGGATGGATGGGATTGGCATTGCCGAACCACACCGATGCCATCATCCAGCGATAGGTCAAGTGCCGTCCAAGGTCCGCAATCACCCGGTCCAGGTTGAAGTGGCCCGAATAAGTGACTAATAAGCCGCCCGGTACGAGGAGCCTTTCAGCGACCGCTCCAAAGTCCGCAATTTCCGGCACGAACTCCTTGACGTAGGGAATGTCGGTGCAAACCAAATCCACGGAACCAGGGGCAATGCCTGCGGTGTTTTCAAGTTCCTGAAACCGGCAATGACACAGGCGAACCGAATCGTCAGTCAGAGGCACGATTGGGTTGGCAGCAATCTCTTTCTGGCTTGCATGACGACGGGCACGACGGGCGGCGGTGATCGGATCAAGGATTTTGTCGGATGCGGATGCTGGCAAGTTCTTGATCGCTGCCAGGGCTTTATCCGTTTCCTTGGGGGTGCTTGCCATGATCCGCCGATAGGTGGCCGGGCGGTCTTTGCCATCCCGACCATGACGCATCGGCAACTTGTCAATTTGACGAGTTGATTCCAATTTTTCCCGTACCGATGCGACCGTGTTCTTGCTCACGCCAATAATCTCGCCCAAGTGAGTGTCGTTGATTTGCGAGTCGGCCTTGAGATAGACCGAAATCAGTTCCCGCCGTTGAACACGGGTGAGATGACGGCGGTTGGCATTCAGGGCAATGGCAATTTGCAACCGCTCGGCATCGGAATTAAAATGCCGCACTTCCCGTGGGCAATAGATTCCAAGTTCTTGGCAAGCACGGTCCCGGTGCCAGCCGTCAATGCTCTTGCCGTGCTGGTCTACGATGATCGGCACGCGGACCCCATGCCGGTGGATGGAATCCTTCAACGCGACATATTCGTCCGGTGGCAACGCGGGAAGCAACTGTTCCGGCCTCCAGCCAGCAGCAGTTGCACGCCGATTATGACCGCGAGTGGAGGACGACGAAAATCCAGTGTGTTTCGTGGGCTTACCCATGATTATGACTCACTCTCGGAAGCCGGGGTGGAGTCGTGGGGTTGAAAAATAACCAACACAGGATCGGCATCAGCGAAGCCTTCCGCTTCAATGGCTTTCTTCAACGCCTCCGGTATCCCCGGAAAGCACGTTATGACCAGGAAGGCGTTGAGCGGCACTCCTTCCCTCTGCACCCATTCAATGGATTCCGAGTCTTTGGCCAGCACACGCACAAACTCATACAAATCAACAGTCATTCAAAGACCTCCACGTCAGATTGTGCCCCAATGAATGCGGGTGGGGCCGTTCCCGCTTATGTGTCATGCAGCCGCTATTCGTCTACACTTTGCACTTGGCAGGTGTGTAATGTGTAAGCAAATGGGGAATGCGAATCGCATCCGCCGCAGTACAGGCGTCCGATTGTGGTGGCCGCCTGCGTTTGGTTTTGTCGCCTGTGGGCCGCCTGTCGGTCGTCTTGCGGCGAACGGGCTTTTGCACCTTGGGCCGCTTCACATCTGCCTTCTTACCCGCCTTTTGTTTCGCAGCGGGTTTCTTCTTGGCCGATTTCTTCGTGGCCTTGGTAGGTGGCTTGACCGGCATGTCAAGCGGTTCTTCCGGCAGGTCATCATCTTCGGGGGCAACGACCTTCAACGGCGTCTTTGTGGCAGGCGGCTCGGCGGGCTTCTTCCGCCTGGACTGTGCGGCTTTCTTGCCATCGGATTTCTTCTCCGTGGAATCGTCCTTTGGCGAGTCGGCGGGAGCAGGTTGTGCTTTGGCAGCCTCCAAGTCGGCAATCAACGCCATGCGGTCCACTTCGGGCGGTGCGGTGCCCTCGCATTCAACTTGTGGTGGAGGGGCAACCCTGAGTTGGCCGTTCTTTTCCAGTTCGGCCTTGTAGTTGTAGTAGGTCTTCTTGCAACCACCTTCCAGGGCGATGAATTCCTGAATTTTGTCCTCCACGGTCGGATACTTCGGGTCATCTACCAACTTTTGGACAAGCCAAAGTTTGGACCCCGGATCGCAAAACCGCGTCGTGAAAAACTGCTGCCAGTCCAAGCCCGCCGCCTTCTTCTCTGCCGTCAGGTTGTAGGCACGGGCAGTCAAGCCGACGACGCGGTGGAGATGCTGGGCAATGAAGTCAAATACTTCTTGGTCGTGAAACCATTTGGCACAATACTGATGAATCTCGGCGGGAGGCGGATCAAAATAGACCAAGTGCCCACGGTCCAAAATCGCGGCGTAGAACGGGTCATTGCTGGAAACGAACCTATTCATCACGAACACGGACTTGCTGGTAGTCTTGAAACTGGGCGGGTAATGGTCCAAGTTTTTGCTGCTGGAAAGCCATTGCAGCATCTTCTCGGCATGATGCTCCGTAAGTGCCCGCATCAAGGTTTTTCCGTTGTCGCTGGCCCAAAGAACTTCGGCATCATTGAAGATAAGCAGGCGGTGGCGATAATCGTAGCATTCCTTGTAGGCCCCCAGCGGCGTCGTCTTGCCGGTAATGAGATGGCTCTTGGCAGGATTTAAGGCAAGATACTTGAGCATGGCTTCGGTTTTCCCAAGGCCAGGGCGACCAATCAAGATGAACAACTTGTAGTGGTCGCCAAAGAACGCGGCGGTTTCGGCATCAAGTTGAGCGTAGGTCCGAATCGTAAGGGCTTCGGAGGGGACTTCGGGGGAACGAGACATAGTTGAGTTCCTTTTGGGTTTGCTTGTGAACGTGAAAAACCCGCAGAGCCAAGGCTGGTCGTGCGGGCAACGAACTTCTACCGTACCGGGAATTAAGTTTTCTCCACGATTTTGACGCGACGAACTTCGGTGATCTTGTACAACCAATAATCAACGCGGGGAGGACACGCCAACAGCTTTACAATGTCCCGACCGCGATAACCCCCTTCGTACTGGGTCACGGTGGCAAAGAACTCTAAAAAATCTCCTTCGTTCAATTGGCCCAACGCCCGGAATCGTTTCGTTTCAGTGACCCACACATGCTCGGCCACACATTCGCCCGTATCAACGCGGGTGATGTCGGTAAGAATGATCGTTTCTGTTGGCTGAACCGTACCGGGTTTCAACCCATATTTCTGAAACTTCGCACAGAAATGAAATCGTTGGCCCATCAGCGACCGTAGTTTCTTTCGCATTGGATGGTTGTCCTCAAAGAACGAGCTAGTACTGAGAACCCAGCGGACAACCCACCAGAACAATTCCCGGTAAGGACACATGTCTACGTACCGGGATTTACTTTTTTCCGGCGACCGTTGCCCTGGAAAGTCATTCCCGGCTGGCACTTCGGCCATTGGAAACTGCTGCCGCTGCCACCACGCCTCTCCGTTCCTCCGCGTCGATCATCTATAATGGCGGCTCCCATACACCAGGGCCGAACCATGCAAGGACTCACCTTTCACCCCGCCTGTCTGCTTTTCCCTCCCATGAGCCAGGGGGAACTTCGGGAACTTGCTGCCGACATCAAGGAACGGGGACTGCTCAATGCGGTCGTTCTGCTCAAGAGACAAGTCTTGGATGGCCGGAATCGGTTGGCGGCGTGCAAACTGGCCGGGGTGGAACCGCGATTCGTGGAATGGGAGGGGGAGGGTTCGCCCACGGAATGGGTCATAAGCCAGAATTTGTTCCGCCGCCATCTCACCAGCAGCCAGAAGGCCGTTGTCGCCTACCAATTGCTTCCCGTGTTGGAGAAAGAGGCCAAGGATCGGCAGCGTCAATCGCCGGGCAGAGGAATAAAGGTAGGGAAGAAACGCCCGGCCTTTTCGTTCGACGGCAAGGCCAGCACCATCGCCGCCCGCTTGACAAAGACCAATGAGAACTACGTCAAGGCGGTCAAGGCAATCAGCACAACCGCTCCCGAATTGATCGAGGTGATTCGGGCCGGTCATTTGAAAGTGCCCGATGCTGTTCAGGTCGCCAAATGCCCCAAGGCCATGCGAAGCACCGTGCTTGATCTATTGAAGACTGCCAGGGTCGGCACCACGGTCAAGCGAGTCATACGCGAAGCCGAATTCCAATCACTGGAAACTTCCGGCCATAAGCATCGATGCCAGCGGTCCCGTCACGGCAACGAGATTCAGGTGTGGTGCGACGATTGCATTGAGGCCATGAGCAAGAAGATTGCCGACAAGACCATTTCGCTCGTCGTGACTTCGCCGCCGTTTAACCTGGGTGTCGCCTACCATTCCTATCAGGATGACCTTCCTTGGGAAAAGTATTTGGATTGGCTTGGGACGGCCTTTTCGGAAATCAGACGGGTGTTAAAGGACGATGGTTCGCTGTTCCTCAATGTCGGAAGTTCTCGCCGCAAACCCTGGAATGCGATGCGAATTGCCGAAGCAGCCGGAAAACATTTCGTCCTGCAAAACGAAATCGTGTGGGTCAAGTCAATCGCGGTCGATGGCGAAACGCATGGGCATTTCAACCCGGTCGTGGGCAGCCGTTTCCTCAACCACAATTTTGAAATGATTTACCATTTCACCAAGGACGGCAAAGCCTCCCTTGACCGGCTGGCTGTCGGCGTGAAGTACAAGGAGCTATCCAATCGCGTGCGAAACAGCACCCATCACGATCTTCGTTGTGGTGGCGATGTATGGTTCGTGCCCTATGAAACCATTCAGGACGAAATGGAAAAGGGCCGTCATCCGGCAGTATTTCCCGTGGAACTTGCCGCCCGCTGCATCAAGTTGGCTGGAATCAAGAAGGATACGGTCATACTCGATCCGTTCTTTGGCACAGGCTCGACCCTGGTGGCCGCGAAGAATCTTGGCGTGAAGGCCATCGGCATTGAAGTCGATCCGGCCTATTGCGAACAGGCTCGACGACGCTTGGAGGAATAGCCGCCATTCACTTACACTTTACACTCGCGGTGTAAAATGTAAGTGAATGGGAAGTGTCGCTCATTCGGGATTCTTCGGAGGCTGACGATGCCGCCGCAAATACCGTTGCACGGTCATTCTGGATTTGCCCAACGCGGCGGCAATTTCCCGAATTGACTTGCCCTGTTCCTTCAACTTCAAAATACGATCCCGCGTCTTGGCCGCACCGTAGGCGGTTTGGGACAACCGGGAATCACTGAAGGGAGTCGGCCCGGCAGCACCAAAAACCGGCGTCAAGAAGTCCTGAACCTTGCGAGTCGCCTCAAAAACCCGACCAAACGGGCGATTGGTGTATATTTCCGCCAGATCATCGGTAGCGACCGGCTGACCGTGACAAAGGAATATGCCAGCCGTTTCGCCATCCGAGAAACGCCGAATCAGGTCGCCAGCCGTCTTACGCATTTTTCCGAACGAAAGGCCCGCAAATTCAGGGTGTTGCTCCTTGATCCGTTGGTTGAGCCGCCAAAAGACATTGGGTATCTGCTGATTGCGGTTATTTCCCTTCGTAGGCCGGTTGTACGGAATCCCGTGATCGTTCAGCATAAGAATCGCCGCGTCACGAAATTCAAGGTGTTTCTTCCTCCGCTCTATCGCCCATTGCAGGGCTTCAACGGTTTGCGGAAAAAGGATGTGTTCGCCATAGACGCCGTTCTTCCGCCGCACCCGCTTGATAAACGAGTCGGCATCCGTAGTCTCGTATTTGAGAATCTCCTGGTGCCGCTTTCCATGCCCTTTGAACAGGACAACCTCCCCAATCAACAAGCTGGCGATTTCGGCGGTTCCGAATCCGCAGTTGAGTCCCAGCAACAGGAACACCCTTTCCAAAGGAGTTGCATATTCGTTGAGAAGCTGCAATTCGTCCCGCATGAATGTAGCCACTTGCATTAGCTTCTTCTGTTGCTCGTCCGGTGCCGCATCAACCTTGGTTTTGATTTCATGGAAGTCCTCCGGTTTCCGCCAGTCAAAAGTCTTGGACTTGTGAAGCCAACGAAGGAACCGCTTCAACTCACCGATGTAGTGTTCTGCTGATTGCTTGCTGATCGGGTGGGTGGTGCCCTTCTTGAATGGACGCTGACGCCAGTAACGGAACATTTCCTCAATCCGCGTTTCGTCCAGCGTGGAGAGCGGAACATTGTCGTGACGGCCAATCAGGGTTTCCACTTGCCGAATCTTCGTGCGGCCACCATCGGTGATCCGCCCCAATGCCGGGCGGAAGTAATCCTTCTCAATCCACGCGATATAGGTCCGCATCGCATCGTGGAGGAGACCACCACGATGGGATAGATCGGCTTCGCTGATGTTGCCGTTCTTGATGTGAGTCTCGGTCGTGGCTTCAATCTTCTCTTCCAAGTCCTTGATCTGCCCACTGACCATTGAGCGGTTCTTCTCCACGCCCGAAACATACGCCGCTTCGTCTTCGGCCAGGAAAGAAATCATGGGATAGTGCCGCTGAATACGATGCAGCCAACTCGCATAGTCGGCGGCGGCGACCTTGACCGGCTTGGGAACGCGAATCTGGCAAGCCCCCTTTGCGATCAATTTGGCCCATTCCAGGGTGTTCGGCGTCCAGACCAACGGCCTTTCGGTCAGCACCTCTCCCATCCGATTCCACAGGTCCAGCAGCTTTTGCTCCCGCCGCTTCGCTTCCTTCAGATCGTTGCCGAGCCGGAACTTGTGCTGGACCAGCTTGCCGTTCCTGCTACGGCTCCACCCGACTTGGCGGGGATACTGGCCTTGGTCATCGAGCGTCCAATTCTGTTTGATACGGGTAGGCATGGTGGCCTCCTTGGGGTGCAAACTTGACTTGTTCGCACGGCCACCGTACCGGGAATTAAATTGGCTATAGGCCGCACCGCGACACCGAAAGGTGGGGTGAGCCAGGGTTGCTATTCCATTACATCTTGCACTTCGGGGGCGTTGGGGGCTGTCCCAAGACGAGAGATGGAGGCGGAAGTCCGATAAGGGCAAAATCCCGGCTTATCGGACTTTTGGCACGCCCTTATCGGACTAAAAATCGCGTTCTTATCGGACTATTTGCGATTTCGGGCCAAGACAGGCCGGGTGATGGGACAAGCAAGAAGTGCCTAAACCCAATAAGAAAAGCCACTTACGTCAATGACATAAGTGGCTTAAAAGTGGAGCGGAGGAGGATCGAACTCCCGACCTGTACATTGCGAATGTTATTTATCGTCGTAAGTCCTTATTTTTCGGCTTGTTTGTCCCCTTCATGACCCCTATAATGATCCCAAGGGGGACAAAAGCGGGGACAAAACCACGACCTATACATTGGACGGGGACAAGTTTTCGCGATATGATACTTTGATAGAGCAAGTTGGGATGGAGGTGCAAAAATGCCAAGAGCCGAACTCATGACGTGGAACACTACGCACCTGCGTTGGAAGAAGAAATACCATGGCAAGCAGTATGCCGTGTCGTGTCGCCAATTAGAACTGCCACCCGACCAGCATACTCGCCTCGGTAGTCTTGAAGCCGCGAATGATTGGTGGAGGAAGAAACAGGCGGAACTCCACGAGCAGGGTGACCTTTATGACAGGCCGACGCTCCTCGACATCGAAGGCGAAATCCAATACCTGAGAGGGCAATGGCAAGATGGGAAAATCACCTACGACGAACTGGAAAAGAAAGAAGCCCCCTGGGAACGGGAGCGGCAGAAACTCTTAGGTGGTCATTTGTTGACCACCCTCCACGACTACCGAAAAGGTATCGTCACTGGCGATACATTGGCGGATGAGCTAGAGAAGATCGCCATGGCCAACGCCTCGGCCGATCCTGCAACCGATTCACTCGACCAGGCCATCGACGAGTATATCGGGTTCCAGCGAACGAGGGCAAAGGCAGGAGAGATCGCGCCACAACGATTCCACGTATATCAGGCTCAAATCGAACTGTTCAGGGCTTGGATGCAGGAAGCCGGTCACACAAGTGTGTCAGCAATCACGGAATCCCTCTTGGGCGACTACCATAAACACCTTCTGGACAGGATCAAGACTGGGCGTAATAGCAAGGGCATTTCCAGAACATACGCCAAGGGAATCATGGATACCGTCAAGCAGCTGGCCCGGCGATGTTTCCAAAGACGTTTGATCGAACTCCCGAGAAACTTGATCGACAAATACGCCCTGCGAATCAAAATTCCGAAAGTCAGGCCTCGCCTCGCCAGCATTGCTCAGGTCAAGACATTGCTGAAAGCGGAAGACGAAAGACTCCGGCTCTACTTCCTGCTCATGCTGAATTGTGGTGCGTATCAGAGCGACATCGCAGAGCTTCGGCGAGACCAGTATAACAACGGGCGGATTATTCGGAAACGAACAAAAACAGAGGAACACGAGAGCGTTCCGACCGTGACATATAAGCTCTGGGAGGTGACGGATCGGCTGCTAAGTAAGCACATGGAAACCAGCGGCGACTGGTTGCTTCTCAATTTGAATGGCGAGCAACTTTGTCGAAGCTGGATTGGAAACGACGGGAAGGCCAAGCACGTCGATAACATCGCCATGAAATACAAACGCCTTGTGAAAAAAGACGATGACCGACCGACATTGAAACAGCTACGTAAGACTTCGTCTAACCTCCTTTTCAATGACAAGCGATTCAAAAATCTGCACACGCTCTTTCTGGGCCATTCGCCTCGAACGGTCGCCGAAATCAACTACGTGGAACCTAATGACGACACGCTTGACGAGGCGATTGCGTGGTTGGGTGAGCAGTATGGCGTCAAGTGATCAGACTAACGCTGTTCCTGAATCGTTAGTACGGGGTAAGCAAGTTGCAAACTACTGGCATTTAAGCACTTGTGGATTCACTAGAGTTGTGCATTCCGTGCATTGCTCGCATGGTTTGTGTGCGGATTTTGTGCGTTGCCATCGGCGGTCACACATCCTTGATGTCCTCATTTGATGGCGTGAGAATGGGCAACCCTGGGGAACTTTGCCGTCAACCAGCCTTAGCCAAACCCCGACCTGCCCATCTTGCCGATTCCCCCATTGCCCCAGGAATCCACCGATGAGTGACAACCACGCAAAACCGTCTGAACTGCCAGCCAACTTGACGGCCCTGCAACTTCAACTGCTCGATTTGGCAACTCGCACCAAACAGGGGATCAGCAATCCCCAGGAACGATCTCAAGCGACGCAGGGTCCAGTTATCGTGATTCGAGGCAAATAGCTCGATTTACCTCCGAAAGGCTCGGCACCTTTGGGCCGCCGCAGAGAGCTTTATTCGCCTGTTGGCGAGAGATCCCCGGAACCCCTAGCCGCACCGCTCGCTCAGCAGTTCGTCAAAATCCAGGGCATTGGCCTCATCCATAGTGAAGGATTTGTCCGTCGCTTCCCTGAGCTTCGGATACAAGTAGAGTAGTGACGCGGCCAACTCATTCGCATACTCTGAGCCCTTGCCTTCGGGATCGAACTTGGAAGCAATATCATCCGCAAGGGCGTCGCAGATTTCACGCAACAGACTATCGGCGGAGCCACTCCCAAATCTTTCTATTTTGGCGATGCGGTCTTCGGCAACGTCGGCTATTTGGTCTTCAAGGGACGAGCCGAAGATCATCCGCTCCAGATCGAACTCCGACTTCTCCGCTCGTGCCTTGCCTCTCTCTTTCAGAGCGGCCCACGTCGCCTCAAGGTCGCTGTCGTCCTGTGGAAACGACTTGAGCATCTCGTCGAAATCAAAGGTCCCCTCATCGCCGCGATCCTCTTCTGACATAGTGGCCCTGCTTGCAAGTTTGTGGATGGTAGAGCGTATAAGTGGCAGTGTACATCGGACAGGGCAGACTTCGCAAGTGCCCCATTTGGCTAAAACAGTCCGTCAATAAAGTACATGATCACTCTGGTAACTCGGCAGTTTGACCCGGTTACCAACTTTCTTCTTGACATCATACTCTACTTGCCCGAGACACCCATTCTGGCGACTGATCGTCGTTGCTCAGCTTTTGGGTGGAATCTGCCCTGACATTGCTATCGTCCGCGACTATAATTAGGAGCCGCTTCAGTAGCCAGGCTGATAACTCCCATCACTCCCAAACTAACCAGGCCCTCGAACGGACACATTCTCATGGCTAAAAAGAAGACCGACGCCGTACCGACGCCCGAAGAAGCAGCTCCGCTGACGTCGGAGCAATTCCTCAAAATCGCGGAGAAATTCGTGCCGGACATTAAGGGCAGGGATCGCATCCGGCAATTCAATGCGTTTTACGCTCTCGGCAAGATGCTGATAGAACACTTTCCGAAGCACTCGTCATACGGCGACAATCAGATGACCAAGTACGCCGAGGCCCTTGGATACTCCAATGGCTGGATCTCAAAGGTGCGAAGGTTTGCTGCCGCGTACAACCAGGCCGATTTCGACGAACTTCTCAAGACCAACCTTAACTTCGGGCACATCGCTCTGCTGCTAAGCCTTGAAGGTGCCGAGAGGATCAAGTATCAATCGGAAGCCGCCAAAAAGAAATGGACGGTTGCCCAATTACAGCGGGATCTGAAAGATCGGCCGAATGTCGTGAAACGAGGTGGCCAACCGATGAAAGTATCCGATGATCCCGGCACCGCACTACGCCATCTTGTTGCTGAAGGCGAGACATGGAAGCAACGCTGCGAGAAGACCGCCGAACAGATTTCCAACAAGGCGAAGATGTCGGCCAAACTGCGAGAGCAGGCCCAGGATACGGCCGCTGCATTGCAGGCGACGATTAAGGTTATACAAGGCGTGGCTAAGGGGCTGGCGGCATTGAAATAACTCCAGCCAATCGCCCGCCCTACCGCCAACTGAACTTCAAAGCATAGATCTAATGAGGCATCTCCGCATGCCCTACTGGAAGCATTGCCCTGCTGCCCTGGCCTGCAAAGATTACATTAGAAGGCCCGTCCGCCGGTGTTGGTTCAGAGTCGCCTATAAATCGACATGAACCAGAGTTGAAAGCACTGGCAATTGCGGGCCTTCGCTCTTTCTTGAGCTTCTCCAACCCCTCTATTCACAATCCACTGGATGCACCGTTTGGGTTATTCTCGCAATTGACGTGCTAGACTTGTATGGGGCATATCATGGATCCATTGTTTCAATCGTTTGGGCTCGCACTGCTGCTCGGCTTGCTCGTCGGGCTACAGCGGGAACATGCTGCGGCGGGAATCGCTGGCATGCGAACCTTTCCTTTGATCACCCTCTTCGGCTCAGTTGCGGCCGTCCTGGCCAAGGAGTTTGGCGGCTGGGTCATCGCAGCAGGGCTGCTGGCAATCGCCGCTCTCGTTTTCGCACATGTGGCCTCGCCCTTCCGGAAAGATCGAGGAACCTCCTCGGCTGAATCTAGCGGCACAACAACCGATGTCACCATGCTCTTGATGTACTGCGTCGGGGCAATGCTGGTAACTGGCCCGACTACCGTCGCCTTGGCCGTCGGTGGGGCGGCCGCTGTGCTCTTGCAGTTCAAACCCGAACTGCATGGATTCGCAAACCGCCTGGGAGATCAAGATCTCCGGGCCATCATGCAGTTTGTGCTGATCACATGCATCATCCTGCCCATCCTTCCGCAGTACAATCTGACGATATGGCCCGATCCACCCTATGGCCATCTGAATGTGTTCAATCCGTTTGAAATCTGGCTCATGGTCGTGCTAATCGTAGGCATGAGCCTGGGCGGATACATCATGTATAAGTTCTTCGGCGAGCGGGCCGGGACTTTGGTCGGCGGGATTTTGGGTGGAGCCATTTCGAGCACCGCTACCACAGTCAGCTATGCACGCATGGTTCGTAAAGATTCGGCCTATGCGGGCACAGCCTCGATCGTGATTATGATCGCATCGACAGTCTCGTGTCTTCGCGTCCTAATTTCCGTGGCTGTCGTGTCGCGATCATTCCTGGTTGCGGTCGGACCGCCCGTGTTGGTCCTGCTCGCTTTGACGTTTGCACCTGCCGCCTTACTCTGGCTGCGAAGTCGTGCCCAATCGGTGGCCATGCCGTCTCAAGGTAATCCATCGGAACTCAAGGCAGCGATCGTGTTCGGCGTCATGTATGCGGGCGTACTTTTCGCGTTGGCGGCGGCCAAGTCAGCTCTGGGCAACCAGGGGCTTTATGTTGTCGCCGGCCTTTCAGGCTTAACGGAAATGGACGCCATTACCTTATCGACGGCCCGCCTTTCGCTGGTTGATCCCACCATGGCCGCCAACGGGTGGCGATTGATCGTGCTGGCCATCATGGCGAACATGGTGTCAAAGGCTGCTCTTGCCGCCATCTTAGGAGGCTGGCGATTATGGCTCCGAGTTGCCATACTGTTTGCTATACCAATGGCTGGAGGTGCGATTCTGCTAGTCCGTGGCTAGGACTGTTTTCGTCTCGATTGGGGATGGCCTAGTTCCTTGGTGGCCCTTCGCTTTGGGCCACGGCTGGACCTACAATATCTGGGGCTTCGCTTGCGTGAAGCTGACGCTGGGCCGGAAGATCATCCGTGTTGGGACATATGATGCGGAGGGGCTGGCGAAGGTCATTTGTGAGAAGACCGGCCTCAGTAGGATTTTCGACTGATCGAGAACGGCTAGCAATTCCGAACCGACATTGCCTGCTTCCCCCGTCTTTCATAGTTCCGGACAACGTCAGCTTTGCCTACAAGGACTTCTTCTTGCCCCTGAACTTGGCAACCAGCCACCAGATGACGACAAACAACAGCGAGCCGAAAAAGGCCGAAATCAAGTCGTTGAAGGTGACCTTGAGTTCACCAAGGCCCAGGTTGATATTGAAGATTCGGAATAGCAGACCACCAATCAATGCCCCGACCATGCCAACGCCAAGGTTGGTCCAGCGGCCCAGCCCAGCCTTCTTGAGCGTTACCAGCATTCCAGCCAGCGTTCCGGCCAGACCACCAACGACCAACCAAACGATGAATTGCCCGACAGTTAGGTTCATTATTGTGACTCCCTAAGATTTTGTAATTGAGATGAAAATGTGATCTGCTCAGATGCCATGATTAGCATCAGCGTCTCGATCTTGTTCTATTAAAGCCATGAGCGATCGTGTCGGTCTGGTGGTCAACTCTTGGTCCTTCATCCGCACGCAATTACTTGCTCTTAGTCCTCGTCGCCTTACCGTACTCCGCTGCGACTCGCTCCTTCACTACCCGCCCCGGCTTAAACTTCACCGTCACACTTTCGCCCACCATGATCTGCTCGCCGGTCCTTGGATTGCGGCTCTGCCGGGCCTCCGCTTTTTCACCTCGAAGACGCCGAAGTTCCTTAATTCGACGCGGCCTTCCTCGACCAGGACGTTGATGATTGCTTCGAGCGTCTTTTGAACGATTGGCTGGGTTTGTATTGCGGAAAGACCCAGTTCGTCTGCGATGCGGCGGATAATATTGCGTTTAGTCATGGTGTCATTATATCAGGATGCGTTGGCGTGTGTAATCACGCCCCTGATTCACCTTGACCCGAAGTAGAAGAGCACCAACCCGAGTGTGATGTCTCGAAACTGGTGCGGCACGAGTTCGCCTCGATCCATCAGGCTAGGCACGGCGGTACACAACAGCACCAGAAGAACGGCAATCGCCTTGAAATCCTCCCAGCCTCGCACACTCCGAAGGCGGGCCACAATACCGAGAAGATAGGCGAATACCACGCCCAGAATGGACACCGCCTGGGACTGGAACAGCCGGTCCTGCCGATAAAGGTACACGGCCAGTCCGATGAAGGCCACAACAAGGATCAGGCGGATGCTGTATTGCGGCAAGTAAAGCGGGCGTGGTTCCGCCTCGATATGGCCCTCTTCGGTCAATCGGCGGATGACATCGGGCGAAAGCCGGATGAATCGCCTGGAAGTGAAGTAATGAGCCAGGGCGATCATCAGAGTCTC
>Ga0209697_10001078_pt1 | contig 43796 bp, 36 predicted proteins | sample AliMusrvi5mmetaG_FD_184115 | JGI IMG/M metagenome (GOLD analysis project Ga0209697, IMG submission 184115) | Freshwater lake bacterial and archeal communities from Alinen Mustajarvi, Finland, to study Microbial Dark Matter (Phase II) - Alinen... | ecosystem: Environmental > Aquatic > Freshwater...
TACCTCAGTGCTGGAGGGCATGAACAACAAGGTCAAGGTCCTCAAACGCATGGCCTACGGCTTCCGTGATGACGACTACTTCTTCCTCAAGATCAAGGCCGCCTTCCCCGGTAAAGCGCGATGAACCAAAAACAAAGCGACCGATGAGGAACGGCGAGAAGCGGTGAGAAAGCAGCCATTCTTCTCACCGTTCCTCACTGCTACTCACCGGTAGAAAAGCTTCTCTTGAATGCTTCGGAACCTGTGAAGAAGGCCCTTGGCCGGTACACTGGTTTCATCATGGTTTCTGAATCCACGCCCACCCTGGTCTACCTGCACGGCTTCGCATCAGGTCCAGAGGGGAACAAGGCGAGGTTCTGCCGGGACTGGGCGGCGCGCCACAGCGTGCCCTTTCTGGCGCCGGACCTGAACCTGCCCAGCTTTGAAACCCTCACGGTGACGGCCCAGGTGGAGGCGGTGCTGGCCCTGCTGGGCACGCTGTCAGGCCCGCCAGTGCTGGTGGGCTCCAGCCTCGGGGGCTTCGTTGCCACGGCAGTGGCCCATCGGGGCGCGGCCCTGCGGTCCATGGTTCTGCTGGCTCCGGCGGTGCACTTCGCCCGGCGCCGCCAGCAGAGCGCAGCCTGGGCCGAGTACCGCACCCAGCGGCGCATGGTGACCTTCCACTTCGCCGCCAACCGCCTGCGCATGCTGGGGTCGGACCTGCTTGAAGACCTGCCGCACTGGCTGGGCGATGAGGTCTGGCGCATCCCCGTGCCCACGCGGATATTGCACGGGCGCCTGGACGACGTGGTGCCCGTGGCCGAGAGCGAGGTCTACGCCCAGCGCAACCCCGAGGCCAGCCTGCACATGCTGGAAGACGATCACGGCCTTCTGGCCCCAGAATCCCTCGCCGCCCTGGACGCGGCGCTAGTGGCCAGTTTCACTCTCTAAAAAACAGAAAAAGATTCACCGCCAAGACGCCAAGAGCGCCAAGAAATGACAGGAAGCCTTTTGTTTTTCTTGGTGCCTTTTCTTGGCGCCTTGGCGTCTTGGCGGTGAGCAGTTCTCTCTAAAACCTACTCCATCGCCACAGGCCCTTGGGCGCGGCTACGGCGCATTAGGAAGAGCAGGGGGAACAGCACGAAGCAGAGCACGCCCATGAACCAGAAGGTGTCCGAGAAGGCCATCATGCTGGACTGCTTCACCACGGTGCCGTAGGCCGAGGCCTGGGCGACCTTGGCGGCGTCCGTGGGCGAAAGGCCGCCCCGCAGCACGCCCAGCTGGGTGGCGCGGTCCAGGAAGCCCTGGAAGGCCGGGGCGCCCGGGGCCAGGTTGCCGATGAGGTTGGCCTGGTGGAATTGGGCGCGGCGAGACAGGAGGGTGGTGGCGATGGCGATGCCGGTGCTGCCGCCGATGTTGCGCACCAGGTTCATGAGGCCCGCCGCATAGGCGGTCTTCTCGTGGGGGATGTGCTGAAAGGCGGAGACATTGATGGGGATGAACAGGAAGGCGAAGCCCAGGCTCTGCACCACGCGGGACCACATGGCCGTGCGGAAGTCCACCTGCAGGTTGAACCCCGACATCTGGATGAGGCCCAGGCCGCAGGTGAAGAAGCCGATGCCGATGAGGATCCGGGTGTCGAACTTCTTCAGCAGCAGGGCCACGACGGGCATCATGAACAGCACTGCAAGGCCGCCGGGACTCAGCACCCAGCCGCTGAGCAGGGCCGTGTAGCCCAGCAGGGTCTGGAGGAAGATGGGCAGCAGGGCCAGGCTGCCGTAGAGCACGAAGCCCAGCACGAAGAGCATGAGGATGGACACCGCAAAGGTGCGGTCCTTCAGCAAGCGCAGGTCCACGATGGGCCGATCCTTACGCAGTTCGTGGAAGACCGCATAGACCAGGGCCACCACGGCCGCGATGGCGAAGAATACGATGAAGCCGGAGCTGAACCAGTCCTTGCGCTGACCTTCGTCCAGGACAATCTCCAGGGAGGCCAGGCCCAGGGTGATGACGCCGATGCCCAGGTAGTCGAAGCGCCCGCCCTCCTTGAGAGAGATGCGGTGGAAGGTGGGAGGATCCTTCACCAGGGCGCTGGTGAGGGCGAAGGAGAGCATGCCCACGGGGATGTTGATCAGGAAGATCCAGTGCCAGCTGAAGTTGTCGGTGATCCAACCGCCCAGCACCGGGCCGATGATGGGGGCCAGTACCACGCCCATGCCGTAGACGGCCATGGCCGCGCCGCGCTTTTCCGGCGGGAAGGTTTCCACCAGGATGGCCTGGGAGATAGGCTGGAGGCCGCCGCCGCCCAGGCCCTGCAGGACCCGGAAGAAGATGAGCCAGCCCAGCGAGGGCGCGATGCCGCAGAGGAAGGAGGCCACCGTGAAGATGGTCACGCAGGTGAGGTAGAAGCGCTTGCGCCCCATGAGGCTGGAGAAGTAGCCGCCCAGGGGCAGGACCACCGCATTGGCCACCAGGTACGAGGTGAGCACCCAGGTGGTCTCCTCCACCGTGGCCGAGAGGTTCCCCGCGATGTGCGGCAGCGCCACATTGGCCACGCTGGTGTCCAGCACCTCCATGAACGTGGCGATCATCACCGTGAGGGCGATGATCCAGGGGTTGATGTGGCGGTGGGTGGACATTTAGAAAGCTGCTCGCAAATAGAAGGACTTGGGTGGGCTGCCGCAAAGAAATAAATCAGCCACAAGGAACACAAAGAAAAACAGAGATTCGAAGGGGAGCTTTGCTTTGTGTTCCTTGTGGCAAAAGGTCCTTTTTCCTTGTGGTTTTAGTTGAGAAGCACGGTCGCTTCGACGTTCATCCCGGGCCTCAGGATGACCTTGTTGGCCTCGGCTGCGTCGATGCGGATCTTCACGGGGATGCGCTGCACGACCTTCACGAAGTTGCCCACGGCGTTCTCGGGGGGCAGGAGGCTCATGCGGGAGCCGGTGGAGCCGGCGATGGAATCCACGCGGCCCTTCAGCTCGACGCCGTTCATGTCGATCTTGATCTCCACTTCCTGGCCGGGCTTCATGCGGGACAGCTGGGTCTCCTTAAAGTTGGCGGTGACCCAGGTCTGGTGCAGGGGGATCAGTGTGAGCAGGCCCTGGCCGGGCTGGATGGTCTGGCCCATCTCCACCATGCGGCGGGTGACGACGCCATCCACGGGGGCGAGGATGCGGGTGTAGCCCAGCTGCAGCTCCAGGGAATCCTGGGCGGCGCGGGCCTGCTCCACTTGGGCCAGGGCCGCGCTGAGGCGGGCCTCGGCAGCACCGACGGCCACCTTGCGGATGTCCGCCTCACGCTGGAGGGAGCCCAGCTTCTGCTGGGCGGCGCGCCAGTCCCCCTCGGCCACCTCGGCCTGGGTGCGGACGCCATCGAATTGCTGGGCGGAGATCTCTTCGCGCTCCGCCAGAGGCTTCATGCGCTTGAGGTCGCTGGCGGCCTTGTCCAGGTTGGCCTTGCGGGAATCCAGCGTGGCCTTGGCGGAGTCCAGGTCCGAGCTCCGGGCCTGCTGGAAGGCCACGCGGGCCCGCTCCAGCTCCGCCTTGGCACCCTCCACCTGGGCCTTGGCCATGGCCAGGGTGGCCTTGGTCTGGTCCAGCTTGGCCTGGGTGTCCCGGGGGTCGATGGCCACCAGGGGATCGCCGGCCTTCACAGCCTGGTTGTCCTCCACGAGCACTTTTTCGACGCTGCCGTAGACGCGGCTGCTGACGGGCACCAGGTGGCCGTCCACCTGGGCGTCGTCGGTGCTCACGCGGTTGCGGCTGTGGAACCAGAAGCCGAAGCCCAGCAGCAGCACGATGGGCGTGCCGATCAGGAGGGCCCGCATGGCGTTGGAGCTGCCACCTTCGTTCTCGTCGGCGGGGGTGGACTGGACGGGGGTATCTTCGCTCATAGGGAACTCCAACGGGAATGCAGGTCCTGGGGTTTTACTTGGAAGCCGGTGCGTAGAATTTTTCCAGCTGGCCTGTGGCCCGGGCCAGGTCCGCACGGGACTGGTTCATGCGATAGAGGGCGCTGATCTGGTTGTCCGTGGCGCGGGCCAATTCATCCTGGGCGTTGATCAGTTCGATGTTGTTGCTGACGCCCGCTTCGAAACGATGGCGCGCCTGGCTGAGGGCTTCGGTGGACAGGGACACCGAGAGGTTGGCGACCTCCACCTCGTGGGCGGCGGCCTCCAGCTCGGCCTGGGCAACCTGGATCTCATACCCCACCTGGGCTTTGACATCACGCTGGGCCTCCTGCACCCGGGCCTGCTCGGACTTGGCGCGGGCCACCTGGGCGGAGACCAGACCCCCCGTGAAGAGGGGCACGCGCAGGCCCACCGTCAGCTGGTAGGTCGTTGCGCGAGACTCGGACTGGAGCATGGTGCTGCCGTAGGAGCCCGAGGCCGTGAGGCTGGGCAGGCGCAGGCCCTGGGCGGCTTGGCGCAGGTTGTCTGCGGCCTGCTCCCGGGCGGCGAGGGCGGCCAGTTCCGGCCGCTGGGCGAGGCCGACCTGGTAGGAAGCCTGGAAGCCGCCCTCCGGCAGCAGCGGGGACTGGAGTGTGTCCGCCAGCTCGATGCGGGTGCCGGGCTCGACGGAGAGGAGACGGCCCAGACCCGCCAGGGCCGTGAGCTGCTGGGTCTGGGCCTGGATGAGACGCTGGCGTTCGGTCTGCAGCATCACCTGGGCGCGGAGGGTGTCGAGCTTGGTGCCCACACCCTGCTTCTGCTGGTTCTGGGCCAGGGTCGCCAGGGCCTCAGCCAGCTCCACGCGGGACTGGCCCGCCTGGATGGAGGCGCCGGCGCGCAGCGCGCGGAGGTACTGGCCCACCACGAGGGCGGTGATCTCCTCGCGGACCGCCCGGCCCTGGGCGCGGGTGGAGTCCTCGGCATGCTGAGCCGCACGCCACTTCTTCCAGAGGCTCAGGTCGAAGAGGGACACTTGGGCTTCCAGGCCCACCTGGTTCCAGCTGAAGGGACCCACTAGCTGGGGGCCGTGGGGCTGGGGCATGCCCATGAGGGCGTCGAGGCTGTACTTGTTGCGCTGGGAGAAGGCCTGGGCGCCGACATGGGGCATAAGGCTCGCGGCTGCGGATTTGCGGTCCTCGCCGCTCTCGGCGATGGCCAGCAGCGACTGGTGGACTCTGGGATTCTGGTCCAGGGCCGTCTGGATGGCCTGGATGAGGCTCAGGCGCTGGGCCGGGGCAGGGGCGGCGAGCGCGGGGCTGGCCACCTGGGCCCAGGCCGGGCTGGAGCCCAGCAGGGCCAGGCCCAGCAGCAGCCGCCGACCCGGGAACCCAAAACCACAGGGGCTGGCATCGGACATCAAGACCTCCATCGGCATCGAAGAAACTCCAGGGCGGGTCACGAGGCGGACCTGCTGTTGGCCTGCATCCGGCTCAGGAAGTCCTTGAACTGGTCCAGCTCCGCCCGCGTGAAGCCCTTCAGGTGGGCGTTCAGCACCTTGATGGCCACGGGGGGCAGGAGCGCGTGGAGCTCCCGGCCCGCGTCCGTGAGCTCCAGGTGGATGATCCGGCGGTCCGAGCTGCTGCGGACGCGGCGGATCAGGTCCTTCTCTTCCAGGCGATCGAGCATGCGCGTCATGGAGCCGGTGTCGTAGCGGCTGAAGCGGCACAATTCCGCCGCCGTGGAGCCACAGCCGCTGGCGATCCGCATGAGGGTCACCCACTGCGCCCCGGTGATGCCCAGCTCGGTCACCTCGTCATCGAAGGCCGCCAGCAGGCGACCGGACACGTCGGCGATGAGGCGCCCCAGGCTGTCCTCCGGGTTGTAGTTCTCGGCGGTGTAAAGACTTTCTGCCTCGGCGTGCTGCGGTTTCATAAAGGAGGTCCAATCAAATGCCTAAGCAATCACTGCCAGAGCAGCAATCTTGGGGGATGCCCCACCTTCTGTCAATCCCCAGCCTGCTGTGGGGCGGGAACTTCCAGATAATTTGATATTTTGACAAACTTCAAAATATATCTACCCTTGAACCAGGTGGACTGAATGGAATCCCACTCCCTCGTATTCAAGGCTCTGGGCGATCCCACCCGCCGGGAGATCCTGGAGCGCCTTCAGCGCGAGGACCTCAATGCGGGCGAGCTGGCCGAGGGCTTCCCCATCGGCAAGGCCAGCATCTCCCACCACCTCAACCTGCTGAAGCAGGCGGGCCTCGTGCAGGTCCGCCGCTCGGGCCAGCAGCAGATCTACTCGCTCCACACCACCGTCTTCCAGGAGGCGCTCCAATGGCTGATCACCCTGCTCCAGGAACCGACCCCGACGAAAGCCCGCGGCAAGTCCTCAAAGAATGGCCGGTCTGGCTGATGCTGGCGATCCTCTGGGGAGGAAGCCTGCTGGTCCTGCAGTACCTTCCAGAGCGGGTGCCCATCCACTGGGATCTCCACAACCAGGTGAACGGCTGGGGCAGCCGCCGGCTGGCGGCGCTGCTGCTGCCCGGCGTCGCTACCGCGACCTATCTGTTCCTGCTGGCCATGGACTGGACCGGCATCCGCATCCCTCCGACCCTGGAGAACCGCGAGGTCTGGAAGCAGACCCACCGCTTCGGCGGCAAGGTCTTCGTCATCGGCGGAACCCTCCTCCTGCCCACGGCATTCCTTCCCGGGCCCTACCCGATGATCAGCCTGGTGGCGGGCCTGGTTCTGCTCAGCCTCATTCCCATCGTCTACGCCTACCGCCTGCGGGCCGCTCTGTCTTGCTAGACTCCCTGGAGATTCATATGCGCCGTGCTCTGCTGCTCTCCCTGTTTTGCGTTCCGGCCCTGGTGGCTCAAGTGCCTGCCAGTCCCGTCGGCGATTGGAACGGTACCATCCAGACCCCGGGCCCGGGCTTGAAGATCCAGATCACCCTGGAGGCCAAGGCTGGCGCCTGGGCGGGCCGCATCTCCGTTCCGACTCAAGGGGTCAAGGACCTGCCCCTGGGGGATATCCTGGTGGCCGAGGGTTCGCTGGCCTTCGCGCTGACGGGGATTCCGGGTGACCCCCGATTCAAGGGGCGTCGACAGGCGGATGGTTCCTATGCGGGCGAGTTCACCCAGGGCGGGCAGAGCATCGCCTGCGCCTTCCAGCGTGCCGAGGCCGGGCCTGCGCCCACGTCTGCACCGGAGCCCTCCAGATCTGGGCCCGGGGACCGGGACTTGGCCTTTCCGGGCTTCAACGCCTTCCCCCTCAAGGGCAGTGTGCGGGCCGGGAAGACCAGCCCCTACTTCGCCGTGATGGTGGCGGCCTCGGGCCCCACGGACCGCAACTGGTCCAACCCCCTCATCCCCGTGCCCAGCCACGGTGGACGGGACCTGGCCCTCTGGCTGCAGGAGCAGGGCCTGGGCTCGCTGCGCTACGACAAGCGCTTCATCGGGTCCGTGGATCCCAAGCTGGACATCTCCCTGGATGCGCAGCTGGGCGATGTGAAGGGGGCCCTGAAGGCGGCTCGCCTGGTTCCGGAAGCCAGAGGGAAGAAGCTGCTCCTGGTGGGCCACAGCGAAGGTGCACTGCTGGCCCTGCTGGCGGCTGGCGACGCGGATGCGGCCCTGCTCCTGGCCATGCCGGGCATGAGCATGGGCAAGCTCATCGTGGCCCAGGTGAAGGCCAGCCTGGACGCGGCCAATGCCCCAGCGGACGTGGCCAAGCTGAACCTGGACTTCCTGGAGGACACCCTGGGTGCCATCCGCAAGCACGCCTCCCTGCCCGGGGCGGCGGCGGGCGTGGCACCGGGCGTGGTGGGCCTCGCCAAGGCCCTGGGCCGACCAGAGAGCCTCACCTTCGTGCGTGACTTGCTGGACCTGGATCCCTGGGGCGCGGCCCAGCGCCTGACCATCCCCTGCGCCGTGGTCTGGGGCGACCGGGACATCCAGACCTGGCGGCCCGCCACGCTGCCCGCGGAGTTCAAAGGCGCGGTGCTGGAAATCGCCGGGGCCAACCACCTACTCAAGCGCGAACCCCGCAGCCGCGCCGAGCTCTCCGGCCAGACTGCCATGAGCGCCTACGGGGATGACACCCCTCTGGCCGATCTGGCCCCCCTGGCGCTTTGGCTGAGGTTGCTCAAGTAGAGCTGGGACTGGGGACTTGGCTGGCTTTCTTTAAAAACTTATTGGCCGGGGATCTGCGGGGATGGACGGGGATGAAAAGCAGACTTGGGAATGGCCGAATCCCATCCCCGTCATCCCCGTCCATCCCCGGCAAAATGCATTTCTCTTATTTACGTTTGGGGGCGGTCCACTTTCGGAAGGTGTGAGGGCCCTGGTTAGGCTGACCGGCTAGAACCTCAGCGGGGCTACCTGCAGTACGAGCTCGAGCGTCAAGGCTCCCCTGGGCGGCTAGACTGGACCTTCATCCCTTTGGAGGTCCCATGTTCCGTCTTGACGGCAAGATCGCCCTCGTCACCGGCGCCAGCCAGGGCATCGGCGAGGCCATCGCCAAGCAGCTGGCGGCCCAGGGGGCCACGGTGGTCTGCGCGGCGCGGACCCTGGCCAAGCTGCAGCTGGTGGCGGACGCCATCACAGCGGCGGGTGGCAAGTCGGATGTACTCGAGGCGGACCTCAGTGACGGTGCCTCCGTGCGCAGCGCCATCGCCACCACCATTGAGCGCCACGGGGCCCTCCACATCCTCGTGAACAATGCCGGCATAACCCGCGACAAGCTGCTCATCCAGATGAAGGAGGAGGACTGGGACGCCGTGGTGGACACCAACCTCAAGGGCGCCTGGACGGCCATCCAGGCGGCTACCAAGCCCATGATGAAGCAGCGCTGGGGGCGCATCATCAACATCGCGTCTGTGGTGGGCCAGATGGGCAATCCGGGCCAGTCCAACTACGTGGCCGCCAAGGCCGGGCTCATCGGCCTCACCAAATCCGTGGCGCGGGAGCTGGCCAGCCGCAACGTGACCGCCAACGCTGTCACCCCCGGCTACATCGAGACCGCCATGACTTCGGGCCTTTCGGAAGATGTGAAGACCGAGTTCACCAAGCAGATCCCCCTGGGCCGCATGGGCACCCCCGCCGATATCGCCGCCGCCGTGGTCTTCCTGGCCAGTGACGAGGCCAGCTACATCACGGGCCAGATTCTCAGCGTCAACGGCGGCATGCTGATGCCCTGATGATCGCGAAGCTGCAGGACCTCCTCCGCCGCGCCTGGGCAGCCTTCCGCTTCGGGCGTCACTGGCCATGGGCAGCCTTCCTGCTGGGCCTTGCCCTTCTGGTCCTGGGGCACGGTTCCGGCTGCCTGGGCAGCGGGCTGGTCTGGTCCGGTGGCCTGGTCCTGGGCTGGCGCCTGCTGCGCTGGATCTGGCAGCGCCTGCTGTTCCGGGTCTCTCGGCGCCTCTGGGTCATCCTGGCGCTGCTCTCCGTGCTGCCCGTGGTGGGCCTTTCCCTCACCCTCCTCGGTTTCGCCTGGTTGGGTCTGGGCGCCCAGGTGAGCCGCTCCACCCAGCAGTCCCTCGGGGCCTGGGAGGAGGCTCTCAAGGTGGCCAACCGGGAGCCCACGGATGCCGGGGCCCTGCTGGCCCTGCGCACTTACGGCGGCGCGTGGATCGAGCACAGCCCGGCCCTGCCCGAGGGCATCGCCCCCACCTTCCTGGGCATGGTCTGGGCGGAGTCCCAGGAGGCCGGCGCCCCCAGGGACATCTTCCTGCGGACCCTGCGCCGGGAGCCCCAGGGCTACCGCATCCTCTCCCTCAACCTGGGCATTCTCGGGGATCGGGCCCAGGCCCTGGCCGGGGGCCAGGTTCTGTTCCAGCTGAGCCCTCGCCAGGGGGGCGCGAAGGGCGAGGGCAAGCTGAAGGTCCGGGCCGCAGGTCAGGGCGTGGGTGCTGAGGCGCCCATCCTGGAAAGCCAGGGCGAGGTCCTGGCTACCTGGACCAAGGGCAAGGCCCTGCAGGGCGACGCCCTCTTCGCGCCCTTCGGCCTGCCCCCCCTGGCCTTCCCGCTCACGGACTGGGCCACAGGCCGCGCCCTGGTGCTCACGGCCACACCGGAGACCAACCTCTACGCCCTCTTCGCGGGCTACCGCGCCCATGAACACCAGGGCCTCTCCCTGGGCACCGTGAAGGCCATCATCATCCTCAGCCTGGTGCTGCTGGGCCTGGCCGCGGCGCAGCTGCTGTCCACCCTGCTGGGGGTGAGCCTGGCCTGGTCCCTGGGCCGGGCCGTGAACGACCTCCATCGGGGCGTTCAGCGCCTGGCCCTGGGCGATTTCACGGCGCGCATCCGGCCCCGGGGACGGGATCAGGTGGCCCAGCTTTCCGTGGCCTTCAACGACATGGCGGCCCGCCTGCAGACGGCTGCAACCGAGCGGGAGGAGCGGCTGCGCATGGAGGAGGAGCTGCGCGTGGCGCGGGAGGTGCAGATGCGCCTGCTGCCCGATCTCGAGGCCCTCAAGATGCCCTCGGTGCGGGCCACCATCCTGCCGGCCCTGGAAGTTGCCGGGGACTACTACGACCTCTTCCCCCTGCTGGACGGCAGCCTGGCTTTCCTCATCTCCGATGTGAGCGGCAAGGGCACCAGCGCCGCCTTCTACGCGGCGGAAACCAAGGGCGTGCTCTCGGCCCTGGACAAGCAGGCCCTGGATCCCCGGGAGGTGGCTTCGCGGCTCAACGCGATCTGGTGCGAGGGGCACGGGAGGAAGCTCTTCCTCACCCTGGCCTACGGCACCTTCCACCCCCGCACGGGCCGCTTCGCCTTCGTGCGGGCGGGCCATCCTCCGGCCTTCCACCGCCGCGCCGATGGCAGCGTCCTGCGCGTCCAGCCCCGGGGCCTGGGCGTGGGCCTCAGCGCCGACCGCTTCCGGGATTCCCTGGAGGTCTGCGAAGGCAACCTCGCGCCCGGGGAGAGCCTCATCTTCTTCACGGACGGCCTCAGCGAGGCCCAGGCCCCGGATGGTTCCTTCTACGGAGAGGCGCGCCTGGAAGCTCTGCTGGCCCGGCCCACCGAAGACCTGCAGGCCATGATCCTGGCCGACGTGGTGGCCTTCACCCAGGGGCATCCTTTTGCGGATGACCTCACCCTGCTGATCCTCAGCCGCTGAGGGCGTTCAGAAAAAAAGAAACCGCTAAAGGCGTGAAAAGGGCGCGAAAGCAAAATTGCAAAGCAAACCCTCAGCGCAGGGCTCCCTTCAGCTCGCGCACGATCTCCGGGGCCTGGACCTTGGCGCTGGCGAGGGCCTTGGTGAAGAGGGCCGTGGCCTCGGGGCCGCGCCCCTCGCCCCGGGCCAGCCAGGCCTGGGCCCGCAGGATGTAGGGCGACTCCTCGGTGGAGAGGGCCTGGCTGCGCTCCATCAGATTGCGGGCCGGGGTCCGGTGACCCTCGCGGGCATGGCATTCCGCCGCACCGGCCAGACAGTAGGCTTCCATAACCGAATCCTTGAGCTCCTCATGGACACTGAAGGACTGGAGGTAATAGGAGCGGGCTGCTTCGAAGCGGCCCGCGCTGCGGGCCAACTCGCCCAGGTTGTACAAAGCCAGGGCCTCCATGGGGCGCAGCGAGGCTTTCCGGGCCAGGTCCAGGTACTGGTGGACCAGCGCCTCGGCTCGGTCGATGTCACCCCGGGACTGGTACACCGAAGCCAGGCCCATGAGGGTGTAGACGAGGCCGTTCTGGTCGCCGATGACCTCGCGCAGGGACTTGGCCTTCTTGAAGAGCTCCTCGGCCCTGTCCAGGCCGCCCTCCTGAGCCAAGGCCAGGTCCCCGAGGTTGTTGGTGATGACGGACTCACTCCATTTGTCGCCATTGCTGCGGACCACCTCCAGCGCCTCCAAATAGTGGCTTTCAGCGCCCTTGAGGTTCCCCCGCTCTCGTTCCACCACGGCCAGGTCAATGAGCACCATGGAACTCCCAACCCGGTCCTCCACGGACTGGAAGCCTGAGAGGGCAAGCTTGTACTCGGCCTCGGCCTCGGGCAGCCGGTGGCGGCGCTGGAGATTCACGCCCAGGGTGGTGTGGATGCCGGCCTCGCTGGCGGCGCCCAGGGTGCGGGCGAGGGTCAGAGCCTCCTGGGTGGCGCGGTCCGCAGCCTCCCACTGACCCCGGCTTCCGAGGCGGATGGCCAGCAGGTGGAGGGCCGTCAGCTCGGCCTGGCGGTTGCCCTGGGCCCGGGCGGCCCAGCGGGCCCACTGGATCACGGGCTCCGACGGAGCGTCCGCCAACCGCTCCAGGCAGCGGGCATAGGCCAGGATGGCGGGCACGTAGTCTGGAGCAGCCATGGCCACGGCCTGGAAGGCCGGAGCGGCCTCCTTGAAGGCGCCGTGGTCCAGCAACTCCCGGCCCCGGGCATAGGCCTCCAGCAGGGCAGGGGGCACGCCGGTCCGGGCGCGGTTGTGGGAGCCAAAAGGATCCGTGGCCCGGAGCAGGTCTCCGGCGGCCTTCATCACCAAGGCCTGGATCGCCTCCCCCTGGATCGGCTCCCGGGCTTCTCCGGCTTGGCGCAGCTTGCCTGTGGCGTCCTTGAGCTCGTAGTGGAGGACCACCATGTTGTCCTTGTCCCTCGTGAGGCTGCCCCGCAGCAGCAGCTTGGAGCCCAGGGCTGAGGCTAGGCGGACCTGATCCGCGGGGCTGAGGGCCGCCCCCGGCGGCAAGTGGAGTGCCGCTTGGGCCTTGGCCATGGTGTCAGCGTCCAGGGGCGAGAGCTTGGTGCTCTCCCGCAGGGCGGACTCCAGCATCTCAGGCAGGATGATCCGGGCGATGGTGTCCAGCTTTGGATCACCTGTGCCATTCACGATGGGGAACACAGCCACCCGGGCGGGCCGCTTCTTGGTGAGGTCCGAAATGACGCCCCGGCTCAGAAGCCAGTTGGTCCCGCCGGCCAGGAGCAGGGCACTGAGGACGCTGATCGAGACCCAGCGCAGGAGGCTGTGGGGCTTCAGCAGGCGTTCCAGGGTTTCGGAGACTTTGGAACTGGTGGGGCGCTTGAAGGGATGGGTCTCCAACATGCCCTTCAGGAGTTCTGCAGTGCCTGAGGGCAGGCCCCGGACCTTCAGCTCACTTCGCTTGCCTTCGAGGATGGCCCGCATGCGGGATCGGTCCTCGCCGGGATAGGGATGCTCGCCGGAAAGCAGCTCCCAGGCCACGATGCCCAGGGAGAAGATGTCGCTGGAGGAGCCCGCTGCCTGGCCCTGCAACTGCTCTGGCGAGGCATAGCGGGGACTGCCCATGAAGGTGCCCACCTGAGTGAGCCGGTCCCAGGTGTGGCGGGAACTCGCCTGGGAATCGACAGGTCCCCTGGTCACATTCTTGGATTGTGCTGTGAGCTGGTCCCCCAGTTCCTGGGACTTTTCGGCTTCATCCAGGGCCTGGAGCAGGGCGAAGTTCGGCACCCCCCCGGCGGGGGCCGTGCCGGACTCTGGGAGGCCACGGGGATCCACCAGACGGGCCAGGCCGAAGTCCAGGACCTTCACCAGTAGCCGCCGCCCACCCTGGGCAGGCACCACCATGATGTTGCCGGGCTTGAGGTCCCGGTGCACGATGCCCTTGGCATGGGCGATCTCCAGGGCCTGGGCCACCCCCTGGAGCACGTAGAGCTTGTCCTTGAGTTGCAGGGTCGGTGCGGCCTGGTCGAGGGTCAGGCCCTCCACCAATTCCATGGCGATGAAGGAGCCTTCGGGTGCATCCACCCAGTCATGGACCTGGCAGACATTGGGGTGGTTCAGTTGGGCCAGGACCAGGGCCTCCCGGCGGAAGCGCTCCAGCGAGCCCGGATCGCAGGCTTCCCGGGGGTGCAGGGCCTTGAGTGCCACGCTGCGCTCCAAGGTCGGATCCCAGGCCTTGTACACCTCGCCCATGCCCCCTCGCCCCAGCAGCGCTTCCACCTGGAAGCGGCCCACGAGGGTGCCGGGTTCCAGGACCCGCAGGGCAGGGCCGGGAACGGCGGGATTTTGCGGCGTGTCGGACATGTGCCACTAGGATGGCACATCTTCTTACCGGAATTGGAACCGCGAAACACGCGAAAGGGCGCGAAGGGGATTCTGCTGCAAAGGGTTCAGCCCCGGGCCTTGGCCAGCACCTCGAACACGGTCTGGCGCAGGGAGCGCAGGGTGTAGGGCTTCTGGAGGAAGGCGGCGAGGCCCCGTCCCGTGAAGGCCTGGATGGATTCCTGCTCGTTGTAGCCGCTGCTGAGGATCACGGGCATGTTGGGGTGGAGGCGGCGGATGGCCTGGAAGGCCTCCCGGCCGTCCATGTGCGGCATGGTGAGGTCCATGAGCACCACATCCACCTGCAGGCCCGGCCGCTTGATGACCTCCATGGCCTCCAGGCCGTTGGTGGCGGTGATGACCTTCAGCCCCAGGGACTCGATCATGGCCGTGGCGGCCTCCAGGATGATCTCCTCGTCATCCACCAGCAAGAGGGTGGCACTGTGGCTCAGGGCCGGCAACAGGGCTGGCGTTGCTTCTTCCGTCTGCCCGGCGCCACAGGCCAGGAAGAGCAGCTTGAAGGTGGTGCCGCGGCCCTGCTCGCTGTAGATCCGCATGCCTGCCCGATGGCCCTTGAGGATGCCGATGGTGGCCGACAGGCCCAGGCCCCGGCCCGTGATCTTGGTGGTGAAGAAGGGCTCGAAGATGCGGTCCAGGACCTCCCGGGACATGCCGCAGCCGGTATCGCTCACTTCCAGCGACACGTAGGTGCCGGGCTCGAGGTTCTGCCCCTGGAAGACCTGGTCCAGGTAGGTGCGGTCCAGGTGCAGGATGCTGGTGCAGAGCCGGATGGTGCCGTCGTGATCACCGATGGCGTCCGAAGCGTTGGTCACCAGGTTCATGATCACCTGCTGGATCTGGGCCGCATCGGCTTCCACCGTGGGCAGGTCCGGGGCCAGGTCGAAGCGCAGGGAGATCTTCTTGGGGATGGAGACTTCCAGGAGGTGGGTCACCTCATGGACGACCTGGTTCAGGTCGTAGGGGCGCACAACGAAACGCCCCCGGCCCGAATAGGCCAGCATCTGGCGCGTGAGGTCCGAGGCCCGATGGATGATGCGCTCCAGGCTCTCCATGTGGGGCTGAGCCGAGGATTCCGGGGAGATCTTGGTTTGGGCCATGTTCATGTGGCCCAGCATGGCCGTGAGCAGGTTGTTGAAATCGTGGGCGATGCCGCCGGCCAGGACGCCCAGGCTCTCCAGCTTCTGGGCGTGCTGCATCTGGCGCTCCAGCAGAGCCCGGTCTTCTTCACTGTGGCGGCGCTCCAGTTCCCCGGCGGCCCGGGAGGCGAAGATGGAGAGCAGGGAGGCCGCCTCTTTGGGCGCGCTCAGGGGTCGGCGGTGGACCACGGCCAGGAAGCCCTGCACCTTCTGGTGGGAATCGATGAGGGGCGCACCCACGTAGCCCTCGGCCCGGAGGTCGCGGAGCATGCCCTGGCTCGGGAACCGCTCCTGCACCCCCGAGGCGATGACGCAGATATCTCCCTTGAGGGCCTGCTCGCAGGGTGAGCCCGCCTGCTCGTAGTTGAAGTTTTCCGCGGGTGCACCATCCATGAAGACAGCCAGAGTCTGGATTCTCTTGACGCCATGCTCCAGCACAGCCTCGCCGAGGAAGGCGGCGTCGGCGCCCGAGGCCTGGGCCAGATGCCGCACGAGGTTCTGGAAGAACGTGTCGCCGAAGGAGGTGGAGACCCCGCTGGCCACGTGGAGGATCTGGTCCTCCAGACGCTGCTTCTCGGCCAGTTCGCGCTGGAGTCCCACGTTGAGTTCCTGGATCCGGGCCGTGGCGCGATCCACCTGGCGGCGGAAGGCCAGGGCCAGGAGCAACGCCAGCACCAGGGCCGCGATGGTGCTGAGGCCCACCCGCAGCACCCAGGGCGGCAGGCCTGTGCGGACTTGGGGCGCGAGCCATTGATTGATGGCCCGGTGGTAATCGGAGTCGGGGTTCTTGCGGCCCTCGGCCAGGTAGGTGTCCAGGGCGGCCAGAAGGTCGGCGTTGCGGTGCTTTCCCGTGGCGAAGAAGGTATCGAAGGGACTGAATACCACGGGGGTGCGCTCCACCCGGAAGTTGCGCTCCTGGGCGTAGCCGAAGATGTTGGTGGCCACACCCGCCTCAGCCTGACCGGCCTCCACGGCGCGCATCACGTCCACGAAGCTGCCCACCTCAAGGTAGGTCACTGGAATGTTGAACTTTTCGCAAAGCTCCCGGAAGTGCTGGCCATTCACATCGCCCTTCATGAGGGCCACGCGCCGAGCCTGCACATCCAGCACCGTGAGGATGCCGGAACCGGGGTGGGCGTAGAGAATGCTCCAGACCGTGAAGGCGGGGGCCTGGCAGTAGTCGAGGTAGGTCTCCCGCTCGGGGGTGCGGGCCACGCTGGTGATGATGTCGACCTCGCCCGCCTTGGCCCGGTCCAGGCCCTCCTGCCAGGTGCCCGGTCGGAACTGGAGCTCCCAGTCCTGGCGGGCGGCCACCTCGCGGAGCATGTCGGCGTAGAAGCCTTTGGCCGTGCCGTCCTCGGCCATGAAGAGGGCCGGGGCATGGGGGAAGACACCCACCTTCACCACTCGTCGGGGCGCAGCCTGCAGGCACAGACATCCCGCGGCCAGGAGGAGGGCCGAAAGGAAACGTAACCAGGATGTTGGAGATCGAAAGGTCGGCAAGGAATCCCTATAAAAAGACTCCATCGGCATGGGAGGCAGTGGTCCTGAATTTCCCTAGTCCAGCTTGGCTTTTCGCTCCCCGTCCTTCCAGCGCAGCCGCAGTTCGGCGCCGCTGGGGAGGGCCTGGGCGCGGGTCACGGGCCGCCCATCGGGGCCCAGGGCCAGCACGAAGCCACGCTGCAGGGGCCCCGTGGGGTCCAGGCCCTGGAGCCGCTCAGCCAGCACCGCCAGGCCCTGACCCCGGGCCTGGATGGCCTTCTGCAGCAGGGGGGCCAGGTGGCGTTGGGCCTCCCGCACCCGGGACAGATCCTCCTCGCGAGCGGCCCGGCGGCTCGCCTGGGCCAGACGCTGGCGCAGCAGAGCCAGGCGGGCGGCGGCCCCATCCAGGCCCCGGCTGGGGTGGGCCAGGGCCAGGCGCTGGCCCAAGCTCGCCAGGCGCGAGGCGGGTCCAGACAGGGGCTGGGCCCGCTGCAGGCCGTGGTCGACCAGGAGGTTCAGGGTGGTCTCGAGGCCCCGCAGCCGCCAGGCGGCCTTGGCCTGAAGGGCCTCGGTGCGGCGCCGCAGCTCGGCGCCCAGGGCGGCCCGGTCCGGGGTGGCCAGTTCTGCGGCCTGGCTGGGGGTGGCGGCGCGGTGATCCGCAGCCAGGTCCACCAGGGTGGTGTCGATCTCATGGCCCACACCGGTGATGACGGGCACTCGGCACTCAGCCACGGCGCGCACCAACTCTGGATCGTTGAAGGCCCACAGGTCCTCCAGGCTGCCGCCGCCCCGCACCAGCAGGATGGCCTCGCAGCCCCAGTGCTCGTCCTGTAGTTCCTGGAGGGCCAGCAGGGTCTCGGGCACACAGCGCTCCCCCTGAGCCGCGGCCGGGGCCAGGAGCAGGTGAATGCCCGGGGCGCGGCGGCCCGTGACCTCCAGTACATCGCGCAGGGCGGCGCCGCCCAGGGCGGCCACGATGCCCAGGCGCCGGGGAAACCGGGGCAGGGGGCGCTTGGGCCGGTCAAAGAGGCCCTGGGCCCGGAGGTCCGCCTCCAGGAGTCGCAGGCGGGCCTGGAGGTCCCCGGTGCCCGCGGGTTCGCAGTGGGTGACGGCCAGGCTGAGGGTGCCCCCTAGCACGTAGACGTTGAGGCTGCCTTTGAGCACCACGCGCTGACCATCGGCTGGGCGGTGCTGGAGGAAGCGCTGCTGGCTGGCCCATACCGCGCAGGAGAGGGTGGCCCCCTCATCTTTGACGGTGAAGTACCAGTGCTTGCCTGAGCCCCGGAAGTTGGAGACCTCCCCCACCACGCAGACCGCCGAGAAGGGCGGTTCCAGGCGGGCTTTGACCTGTTCCAGCAGGCGCTTGACGGAGAGGGGGGCATCCATCCCTGCATCTTCCCATGGTCCAGCCGACCTGGGCCCTGCGGGGAGTGTGTCGGGTTCTCATTGAAGCGCCGGTCCGTGCCGATTCTTAACCTTCTCGTCAAATTTACTTGCGGAGGCAGCATGTCCATCTCGGAGCTGTGGCAGCGGGCCAACCGCATTTCGGGGCGGATCCTGCTGCACAGCATGGTGCCCATCGGGTTGTTCCTGGTCGTGCTCTTCACCGTCTTCCTGCCACGGCTCGAAAAATCCGCCATGACGGCCAAGAAGGCGGGAGTGCGCAACGTGGTGGAGCTGGCCATGGGCATCCTCGAGAACCAGCAGGTGGAGGTCCAGGCAGGCCGCCGCACCCAGGAGTACGCGCAGGGCCGGGCCAAGGAGCTCATCGCCAACCTCCACTTCGATGGCAAGAACTACCTCTGGATCCAGGCTGAGGGACCCAGGATCGTCTACCACCCCAATGCGAGCCTGGTGGGAAGGCCCACGGATACCCTGGAACCAGCCCTGGCCAAGCTCTTCCGGGACATGGACCGGGTGGCGGCGAACCCGGAAGGAGGCACCTGGGAGTACCAGTGGCCCAAGCCCGGTGGGGCGAAGGAACTCTTCTCGAAGGTGTCCTATGTGAAGCGCTTCGCACCCTGGGGTTGGGTGCTGGGGGCGGGTGTCTATGTGGATGACGTGGACCGGGATGTCCGGGGCACCTTTCTCTGGATGCTCCTGGGCACGCTTGCGGTCTCCGTGGTGGTGCTGCTCCTATCCCTGAAGTTCGCCGCTCAGATCACGCGCCCCTTGAACGCCCTGGCCATGGGCCTGAAGAACAGTGACCTCTCCCGCTCCATTCCGGTGGAAGCCCAGGACGAGGTCGGCGAAGCGGCCATGGCCTTCAACGACTACAACGCCGACATGCGGACCACGGTGCTGGAGGTGGGTGAGCTGGCGGACCGGGTGGCTTCCGGGAGCACGGAACTGGCCACTTCCGCGCTCCAGATGGCGGGCACCGTGGAGGAGGTGGCCCGTCTGGGCGAGAACCTCCATGTCTCCGGGGAGCAGGTGGCCCAGGCCATGAAGTCCCTGAGCCAGAGTCTGGGTGAGGTCAGCGTCCAGACTCAGCAGGTGGGGGAGCGCAGCACTGAGGCCGTGCAGGGCACTGCCCGGGGCACCCAGGCGGGGCAGGCCGCCGCCGAGGGCATGGAGCGCATCCAGAAGGTCACGGGCGAGATCTTCCAGGCCGTGCAGGTGATCCAGGAGATCGCCAACCAGACCAACCTCCTGAGTCTCAATGCCGCCATTGAGGCAGCCAAGGCCGGCGAGCATGGCCGGGGCTTTTCTGTGGTGGCCGAAGAGGTGCGCAAGCTGGCGGAGCGCAGCGCCGAGGCCGCCAAGGACATCGAGAAGCTCATCAAATCTGCCCAGGGCACGGTCGCCGCCGGAACTGAACGGGTGGTTGAGACCCTGCGCACCTTGGAGAGCATCCGGGCCCAGATCGGAGCCATCGCCACCAATATCCAGGAAGTGGACAAGCTCGACCACTTCGAGGCCGCCACCAGCGCCACGGTGGAGCAGCTCATGGCCAGCACCAGCCAGCGCCTGGCGGAGAATGCCACCGCCACCCAGCAGCTGGCCGCCACCACTCGAGAGATCTCCAGCACGTCCGAAGAGCTGTCCCGGGTGGCTGAGGGCCTACGGCAGGTGGTGCGGGGCTTCAAACTCTGACCTTCCACTGGGATTACCTCGCGATGCAAGTCGTGGATGCCGCTCCGGAGCGGAAGGCAGGGTGAGGCCATAGGGGCCAAGCCTTGGCCCTACCCAAGCGCCCGGCGGACCCCGTGAAGACCAGATAACCCACCCCCTTACGCAGCCCTGCGCAGCACAGCAGCGAGGACCGGCACCCACCAGGGACCGGCCCTCGTTTTTTGATGCAAATTGGCTTGGCGGTCCGACCATCCGGAGGTAAGGTCATTGGAAATTGATCAGGAGGTAGACAATGTTACTAGGTGCCCTGGCGGCGACCCTTCCGCTCATCGTCCTGCTCATCGGCATTCCGCTGATGATGAAGCCCGCGGCCAAGGTGGCGCCCATCGCCTGGCTGGTGACGGTGCTCACGGCGATCTTCGTGTTCCACTTCCCGGCCAAGGTCACGTTGCTGGCCGCCCTGCAGGGTGGGCTCACGGGCCTCTTCCCCATCATGTACATCCCCTTCGGCGCCCTGGTGGTCTACAACGTCCTCAAGGTCACGGGTTGGATGGACAAGATGCAGGGGGCCATGGCCAACCTCACGGTCGATCGCCGGGCCCAGGCCCTGCTCATCGCCTTCGGCTTCGGCGCCTTCTTGGAGGGCATCTGCGGTTTCGGCGCCCCGGTAGCCATCCCCGCAAGTATTTTAGTTGGCTTGGGCTACAACCCGATGATGGCCGCCCTGGTCTGCCTGGTGGCCAACACGGGCCCTGTGCCCTTCGGTTCCCTGGCCATTCCCACGGTGACCCTGGCCAAGACCACGGGGCTCGATGTCATGAAGCTTTCGCAGATGACGGGTCGCTTCATGGCACCCCTGGCCATGATCATGGCCTTTGCCACCGTCTATGCCATGTCCAAGTCCAAGGGCCTGCGTGGCGCCCTGGGCACCATCTTTGTGGCGGGCCTCAGCTTCTCCATCACGGAGTTCCTGGTCTCCAACTTCATCGGCGCGGACCTCACCTCGGTGCTGGCGGGCCTGGCCTGCCTCATCTCCGTATCCATCTACCTCAAGTTCCAGAAGCACGCCCAGCCCTGGCTCTTCGAGGGTGATGCCCCCGCCGACCGGGCCCCTGCTGAGTTCCACTTCAAGGAACTCTTCCTCTCCTGGCTCCCCTACTTGCTCCTGGCCGTGCTGGTCATCGCCGTGAACCTGCCCAAGACCAAGCCACTCTTCAGTGGCGCCGCCGCCGGCTGGCACTGGGCTGTGATCAAGGTGCAGATCTCGGATCCGAATCCTGCCAAGTTCTACGCGTTCACCTGGCTGCAGACGCCCGGCACCATCATGCTCATCGCGGGCGCCATTGCCTTCCCCTTCATGGGCATCAAGTATTCCGTGATGGGCGAGCAGGTCGGCAAGACCTTCAAGCAGATGATCCCCTCCTTCATCGCCGTGGCCTGCATCCTCTCCATTGCGTCCGTGATGAACCTGGCCCTGCCCATCATCGATCCCAAGACCAAGCTCGCCTTCGCCGGGGACCTGGCCGTCAAGCAGATCTCCATGGTGGCCACTATGGCCAACGGCATCGTGGCCATGGTGAGCAAGCATGTCTATCCGCTGCTGAGCCCCCTCTTCGGCACCATCGGCGTCTTCCTCACGGGCAGCAACACATCGGCCAACGCCCTCTTCGGCAACCTGCAGAAGCTCACGGCCCAGGGCATGGGCCTGTCGGACATCCTCATGGCCTCCGCTGGCAGCGCCGGCGCTTCTGCGGGCAAGATGATCTCCCCCCAGAGCATCGTCATCGCCGCCGCCGCCGTGGGCCTGGCCGGGAAGGAAGGTCTCATCATGCGCCAGACCATCAAGTACACCATCCCCTACGTGATCCTCCTGGCCCTCATGACCTTCGGGTTTGCGTTCCTGTTCCCGGGACTCGTGCCCTGATCAAGGGCTGAAAAGGATCACCACCAAGGCACCAAGACACCAAGAACTGAAACTGCGGTTCAATGGTTTTCCTTGGTGCCTTGGTGTCTTGGTGGTTATCAGTTGTTTTCTCGAGGGTGGGTCAATATGCGCATCATCGTGGCTCCGGATTCATTCAAGGGCAGTGTCTCGGCGCTGGGTGTGGCGGAGGCCATGGAGCGGGGCATCCGCGCAGTGTTCCCGGAGGCGGAGGTGCTCAAGGTGCCCATCGCCGATGGGGGCGAAGGCACCGTGGAGGCCCTGGTGGCGGCCACGGGGGGGCGCCTGCTGCACACGGAGGTCCGGGGGCCGCTGGGCGAGCCGGTGCGCGCCCACTGGGGCGTGTCCGGCGATGGCACCACGGCCTTCCTTGAGATGGCCTCGGCCTCGGGGCTGCCCCTGGTGCCCCGGGACCAGCGCGACCCGCGCATCACCAGCACCTATGGCACGGGTGAGCTAATGAAGGCGGCCCTTGAACTGGGTCTGCGCAGGCTGGTCATCGGCATCGGTGGCAGCGCCACCAACGACGGTGGCACAGGCATGGCGAGGGCCCTGGGCGTGCGCTTCCTGGATGCCCAGGGGCGCGACCTGCCCGAGGGCGGGGCGGCCCTGGCGCGCCTGGCCCGCATCGATCTCACGAACCTGGACCAGCGCCTGGCGGAGGCCAGCCTGCTGGTGGCCTGCGACGTGGACAACCCGCTCTGCGGATCCCGGGGCGCCTCCGCCGTGTATGGCCCCCAGAAGGGCGCCTCACCTGAAATGGTGGCGGAACTCGATGCGGCCCTGGGGGTCTTCGCGGGCCATGCCGCCAGCGCCACGGGGCGGGATGTGGCGCTGCTGCCGGGGGCCGGCGCCGCCGGTGGCCTGGGGGCAGGCCTGCTCTTCTTCACGCCCGCGAGCCTCCGGCCCGGCGTGGCCATCGTCCTGGAGACCACGGGCTTCGAGGCCCTGGTGCGGGGGGCGGCCCTGGTCCTCACCGGTGAGGGCCGCACGGACTTCCAGACCGCCATGGGCAAGGCCCCGGTGGGCGTGGCGGCGGTGGCGAAGCGCCACGGCGTGCCAGTGGTCTGCCTGTCCGGGGGCCTGGGGGAAGGCGCCGGGGATGTGCTGGCCCACGGCATCGATGCCCTGGCCAGTGTCGTGCCCCAGCCCATGTCGTTGGAGGACTGCATGGCCCAGGGCGCGGACCTGGTCGAGGCAGCGACGGCCCGGCTCTGCCGGCTACTCCTGGTAGGCCAGGCCCTGCGGGACTGACGCCCCACCAAGGCCCTGCAACAGGGCAGAATGGAATACTTGACCGGAATCCCAGTAGACCGGTTCTCCCGAGGTTGCCATGAGCCTGACCGGCAAGACCATTCTCATCACCGGGGCCTCCTCGGGCATCGGCCTGGCCACGGCGCGACGGCTGGCGAAGGAGGGCGCGCGGCTCTTCCTGGCTTCGCGCAACGGTGAGGCCCTGGCGGAGCTGGCCATGGAGCTGTCCAATTGTGCGGCCCTGCCCGTGGACATGAGCGACGTGGCCCAGGTGAAGGCCATGATGAAAGAGGCGGCCCGCCTGGGCGGCTTCGATGGCCTGGTGAACAACGCGGGCCGGGCCTACGAGGCCACCGTGGAGAACACAGATCTGGCGGCCATGGACTACATCTTCCGCCTCAATCTCACAGGCCCGGTCCTCGCCATGCAGGAGGCCCTGCCCATCCTGCGGGCCCGGGGGGGTGGCTCCATTGTGAACATCAGCTCTGGCACCACCCTCATGCGCCTGCCGGGCTATGGGGTCTACTCCTCCTCCAAGCGGGCCCTCAACGGCTTCACCCTCACGGCCCGGGAGGAGCTCAAGCACGAAAACATCCGGGTGAGTCTGGTCTACCCCCGCCTCACGGCCACGGCCTTCGGCCAGAACAAGGTGCCGAGCGGCATGGCTGGTGGCGTTCCGGGTCGGCCTGCGGCGGATTACACCAAGGGTGATCCGCCAGAGCACATCGCGGGCCTCATCCTGAAGGCCCTCCTGGAGGGGGGCGCCGAGTATTTTGCCCACCCTGACATGCAGAAGCTCTAGCCCCCGTTTCCCCCTCAGCCTTCTGGAGTCCCCCATGACTTTGAGCCTCGAATTCCGTGACAGTGTCCTGCAGGCCTACCCAGATGTCCTCACGCCGGAAGCCCTGCAGGCTCTGGCGGCCCTCGCGCCGATCAACGCGGCGCGGCGGGAGCGCCTGACGGCCCGCACGGCCCGCCGCAAGGAGCGGGCCGTGCGGGGCGAGCGCATCGGTTTCCTGGACGCCGCCGCGCTCGTTCCGGGCACGCAGATCCGCGTGGCCGATGCCCGCTCTGGGAACTTCGACGGGGCCGTGATCCCGCCGGACCTCCAGCGCCAGTGGATCCAGGGCACGGGCCCCGCCACCAAGCCCCGCTCGGACGTGCGCTCGGGCATCCGCAATGTGGCCTACGCGCTGCTGTCGGGTGCGGATGGCTGGATGTTCGATGGCGAGGACGCCCTGGGCCAGGTGGACACCATGTCCCTGGACAACCACCGCAACCTCAAGCTTGCCATCGCCCGGGATCCCCTGTTCCTGGAGGTGGCCGAGGAGGTCGCCGGCGAGATGAACCGCTGGGCTGAGGGCTTCTTCGGCCGCCCCATCATCGCCGACTGGCGCCAGCAGCTAGACTTCACCACGGTGATCTACCGCGTGCGGGGGCTCCACCTGGACGACCGGCACACGCGTTTCGAGGGCCACGGCTTCTCGGCCTCCATCGTGGACATGGTGCTCTTCGTCGTGAACAACCATGAGCGCCTGCGAGCAGCAGGCCGCAGCCTGGTGCTCTACCTGCCCAAGACCCAGACCGCCGAGGACGCGGCCCTGTTCAACCGCATGATCCTGGCGCTTGAGGACCACCTTGGCCTGCCCGTGGGCACCATCAAGTGCTACGTGCTCGTGGAGCAGATCGAGCAGTGCTTCCAGCTGATGGAGATCCGCGCCGCCCTCTCGCCGCACTTCGTGGGCTTCAACACCGGGCGCTGGGACTACATCAACAGCGTCTCGGATGCCCTGGCCTGGGACAAGAGCTTCGTGAATCCCAACATCCAGGCCATCACCATGACCTACGGCTACATGCGGACCTACGAGGACCGCGTGCGCCGGGCCATGAACACCCCGGACCGGAATGGCCGCTTCGCCCTCTGGCAGGGTGGCATGGAGCCCAATATCCCCGTGGGCTCTGAGGAAGGTGTGGCGGCGAGCATGAAGCGCGCCGTGGCGGGCGCCGAGCGCGAGCAGCGCGAGGGCGCCTCGGGCAAGTGGGTGGCTCACTGGAAGATGGTCCACATCGTACGCCCGGTCTGGGAGAAGGTGGGCCAGGCCAATCAGGCGGGCCGCGCCTTCCCGGCCCTCACCTACACCGCGGAGGATGCGGCGGGCCTCAGCATGCTCGAGCCCGCGCCCCGCACCATTGCTGGGGCCCGTGACCTGCTGTCCGTGGCCCTGCAGTACGGCAACGCCTTCCTGCGCGGCTTCCAGGCCGCGGCCCTGAAGCCCGCAGATTTCTTTGGCAATGACGATGTGCTCTACCTCATGGAGGACATGGCCACGGGCGAGATCCGTCTCTCCATTCTGTGGGAGTGGATCCACAAGGGCGCGGTGCTCACCGAGGCAGATGCCGGGACCGGCTGTGCTGAAGGAGCTCCCTTCACGCCCGCCCTCTTCGCCCGGCTGCTGGAGGAGGAGTACGCCAAGCTGCGCAAGGCCGGCAACCGCGATGTCCATGACGACTCCAAGGACACGACCCTGCCCATCGCCCGGGCCATCGTGCAGACCTACGTGCAGAGCGACATCAAGGCGCCCTGGTACGTGGACCTGCTCAACCTGAACCTGGGCGTGGAGCAGCTGGCCGAGGCCGAGGCACGCATCGCACGCTTCCTGGAAGCCTTCAGGAAAGACGGAACCCGGCTGACTGAGAACCTGGATTTCTAGGGATGGTCACCCGCCCCCGGGTTGCTGCTTCGCCGTTGGTGCCCCGCCCCCGCGCCTACGAACAGGTGCTTGATCGCATCGAGGCCGACCTGGCCGCCCACCGGCTCCGGGTCGGCGATCGGATGCCGTCTGAGCGCGACCTGGCTCTCGACCTGGGCATCTCCCGGCCTGCGGTCCGCGAGGCGCTGCGCATCATGGAGGCCTGGGGAACCGTCGTCCAGGGCACCGGCTCGGGGCCTGATGCAGGCACGGTGCTCATCGCCTCCCCGGCGTCAGCGCTGACCCGGTTCATCCGGCTGCATGTCCTGCTCGCGAGCATTGGGCCCACCGACCTGCTGCAGGCCCGCATCGCCCTGGAGCGGGAATCAACCCGGCTGGCGGCCCTGCATGCTACCGCCCAGGACCATGAGCTCATCGCCACGCCCCTCACGGCCATGGATCAGCCGGGACTGGACGCGGACGCCTTCAATGAGCTCGACTCTGCCTTCCATGTGGCCATTGCCCGCGCCGCGGGCAATCTGCTGGTATCGGAGCTCACCATCGCGCTGCGGGAGGCCATGCGTCCCCGCCTGCTGGCCTCCCTGCAGGCTGCGCTGGATCTCCCGGGCATCACCAGGCGATTGCGGGCCGACCACCACGGCATCTACAAGGCGATCTGCCAGGGCCAACCACAGGCGGCCGCAGACCGGGTCGAGGTCCACATCAATCAGTTCTACGGGCGGGTGGATTAAGAGGTCGTCACAGCACCCGGCACCCCCGCCGCACCTCCGTCGGGTTTGGTTCGGACCTCTGAAGCGCCCGGCAGCCTCCAGCGCAGCCATAGAGGCTGATTCCAGGCGCAATCAGATTTCAAAAATAGCCATGTAAATCAACGATTTTATGTGGTCTGACCACATGTGATATCCGTCATAGACGAGCAGGTTATCTATGGGCAATCTCTACCTGCACCCCCGCCCCTGAACAGAAGGTGCGAGATCTTTCCAGATCCCCATCGACTTGGTCTCCTGCCCACCTGGAACCCGGACCTGGCCACCGGTGTCAGGTCGCGAACCAGCATGGATGAGTGCGCCGCAGGCCCACGATTCACCAACACTACCAACTGTCCACCCAACCAGAGGGAGAACTGATGCTCGACAAGGCGGTTGTTCTGAAACTCCAAGAATTGGTCGGCAAAGAAAACGTGCTCACGAGCAAGGTTGAGATGCTCGCGTACAGCTATGACGCCACCGCGGACATGCCTCGCCAGATGCCCGACGTGGTCGTCATGCCCACGAGCAGCGCGATGGTCCAGCAGGTTGTGGACCTCGCCCGGGCCAAGCACCTCGCCATCTATCCCCGTGGCGCTGGATCCAACCTGAGCGGCGGCACCATCCCCTACAAGAAGGGCATCGTCCTGTCCTTCCAGCGCATGAACCAGATTCTCGAGATCGACCCGGCCAACCTCACGGCCACCGTGCAGCCCGGCGTCGTCATCGCGGCCCTGAACGCCGCCATCGCCAAGCACGGGCTCATCTATCCCCCGGACCCGGGCACCGTGGCCACGGCCACCATGGGGGGCTCCGCCGCGGAAAACTCCGGCGGGCTGCGGGGCCTCAAGTACGGCGTGACGAAGAACTACATCATGGGCATGGAAGTGGTACTGGCCAACGGCAACAAGGTCCGCTTCGGCGGCAAGACCGTGAAGAACGTCACGGCCTATGACTTCTCGAACCTCTTCGTGGGCTCGGAAGGGACCCTGGGCATCACCACTGAACTGACCTGCAAGCTGATCCCCGCGCCCCGGTTCCGCCGGACCATGATGGGGATTTTCAGCACCATCGAAGATGCGGGCAACGCGGTGGCCGGCATCATCGCGGCCCATGTCATCCCCGCGACCCTCGAGATCATGGACAACATGACCATCCGCACCGTGGAGGCCTTTGCGAACATCGGTCTGCCGGTGGAGGCCAAGGCACTGCTGCTCTGTGAGGTGGATGGGATGTCCCAGGATCTGGTCGATACCGAGGCCGAGGCGGTCATCGAAGTCCTGAAGAAGAACAACTGCGAATACAAGGCTGCGAACACCGACGTCGAGCGCGATCAGCTCTGGCTGGCCCGCCGCAACGCCCTGCCGGCCCTGGCTTCCCTCAACAACACTTGCATCGTGGAAGACGCCACTGTTCCCCGCAGCCGGATCACCGAGATGCTGCTGGCCTGCGAAGCCATCGCGGCCAAGTACAACGTCACCATCGGAACCTTCGGCCACGCCGGAGACGGCAACCTGCACCCGACCATCCTCTACGACATGTATGACCAGGACCTGACGACCCGGGTGCACATGGCCATCGATGAAATCTTCTCCACCGCCCTGGCGCTGGGTGGGACGTTGTCCGGCGAGCATGGCATCGGCATGGCCAAGATGAAGTACCTGGGAGACGAACTGGGCCAGAGCGGGCTCGACCTGATGAGGACCATCAAGGAGGCCCTGGATCCGGACTACCTGCTCAACCCCGGGAAGCTGGTCCCCCTGCAGGAGGTCCTGGTATGACTCCAGTGACGATGACCAAGGCGGGCTCCGCCACCCAGACCTACCATGACGACCTGCACCTGGTCCGGGACGAGATCGACAAGTGCATGAAGTGCGGCAACTGCATGGCGGTATGTCCCGTCTACTCCGTGGACAAGGACGAGATGGCCGTCACCCGGTCGAAGATCGCCGTGGCCGATGCGGTTCTGAAGGGCGACCTCTCGCTTGATGACCCGGAAGTCTCGGAGATGATCTTCAACTGCCTGGTCTGCAAGTCCTGCATGACCAACTGCCCGACCAAGGTCGGCTACGACAAGATCGTGCTTGCCTTCAGGGCAGCCCTGGTCCGCAAGAATGGCCTGCCCTGGCTGAAGAAGATGATCTTCTCCACGCTCAAGAACCCCAAGATGTTTGACGCTGCGATGAAGTTCGGCGCTTCCGTGCAGGGCGTGGCCTTCAAGGGCGACCGCAAGCTCAAGGCCATCTCGCCCAGGTCTCCCTTTGCCCTGGTGGGCAGCGGCATCGGTTTCGACGCGGACCGGAAGATGCCCGCCCTGACCGTGACGCCCCTCCGGGAACGGGTGGAGGAGGTGGTCACACCCCCGAAGGTCAAGCTGAAGGTGGCCTTCTTCACCGGCGACTCCCTCAACTATTTCTATCCGGACGCCGGCATGGACCTCATCGAGGTTCTCACAGCCAATGACATTGAAGTGCACATCCCCAAGGAGCAGTCCTGCTGCGGCATTCCGGTGCTGGTGCATGGCGATACCGAGACGGTCCGATCCCTGGCGAGGAACAACATCGACCAGATGGTGGCGACAGGCTGTGAATACCTGGTCACGGGCTGCGGTTCCTGTGGGGGCGCCTGGCAGCACGATTACGTTGACCTCTTTGCCGCCGATCCTGTCTACAAGGCCAAGGCCGAATACTGGGCGAAGCGGACCTATGACATCTCCACCTTCCTCACCAAGGTGATCCGGTTCCGCCAGCCCAAGGGCCAAGTGGATGCCGTTGTCACCTACCACGACTCCTGCCACCTGAAGAAGACCATGAAGGTTTTTGCGGAACCACGCGAGATCCTGAAGAGCATCCCAGGCGTGACCCTCAAGGAGATGGCGGCCCCGGACACCTGCTGCGGCAGCGGCGGCTCCTACGTCGTGTCGCACTACGACACCTCCTCCTGCCTCGGCAGGAACAAGGCCCAGGACATCAACCAGACCGGCGCCGACACGGTGTCCGTGGGCTGCCCCGCCTGCATGATGCAGCTCCTGGACAATGTCAGCCGCTTCGGGAAGGAGCAGAAGGTCTCCCACTACATCTCTCTTCTGGCGGATTCCTATCGCAAGGAGAAGGAGATTGCACACTAGTTACACGATGGACACGAAGTGCCAAGGCAAGGGCACGAAGGCGCTCATGGGGGCGCCTTCGAGTTCTGTGCCTTGGCAGCACCCATCGGTTGATTAATCGCAGAGAACGCAGAGAGCGCAGAGGGGCCGGGTCTTTCTGCGTGGCCTCCGCGGTTGGCGCTTATTCCTTGATCACGGGGCCCGACTTTCCTTCGGCCGCGCGGTAGCCCCCCGGGAAGTGCTCGTGGGCGCAGGTGGGGCACATGCCATGGGTGAAGGAGAGGTCCGTGCGCTCGGAGAGATACTGCTCCACCTGGGTCCAGAGGCCCTCGTCATCCCGCACCTTTTTGCACCAGCTGCAGATGGGCAGCAGGCCCTGAAGGGTGCGGATCTCGTCCAGGCTGCGTTTCAGTTCCTGGTTCAGGGCCGCCTGTTGCTTGCGCTCAGCATCATAGCTGGTGAGAACCACCAGCAGTATCAGGATGCCGGCCACGACGCTCAACAGGAAGCCCGAGACCAGGTCCCAATAGCGGTCTGAGGGGCTCTTGAAGGCGATAGACCAGCCTGGATGCAGGTGATCCAGGCTCAGCAGCAGCAGGATGTTGAGGGTGAAGGCTGTGAGCATGGCCCAGCGGAGGCGCCGCCGGAAGAAGATGGCGATGATCATGACGCCGGTGTAGAAGAACATGCCGATGCTGCCCTGGGACCCGCCATCTGTGAACCAGGAGAGGTTCAGCACCACCGCCACGGCCAGGGCGATGGTCTTCTTGTGGGGATGTCCCGCCACCGAGCGCTGGTACAGGGCCCAGCTGCCAAGGCCGAAGGCGAAGATGATGAGGTTGAAGACCGGCGGCAGGTCCTGGAGGTAATTGATGGGAATGACCAGGAAGAGGCTCAGCACCGCAGCCGCCAGACTCAGGTGCTGGAAGAGGCGGTCCTCCATGGGCAGGCCTTGGGCCGCAGCAAACCTGGCCTTGAGCACCTGCAGGGGACGGATCAATGCCAACTCCTGGCTCCTGTGGTGGCAGGAGCGACAGGAGTCTTTTCGGCCTGGACCTAGGCCTTGAAAAGTTCTGCGGCAAAAGCGTCCAGGGCCCGGTAGTAGGGGTCGATGCTGGGGATGTAGTGACGCTCCCCGGCGGCGTGGGGGCCGATGCCGGTCTGGCCCCAGACCACACCCTGGCCCCCGGGGGCGAAGCGGGCCGAGGTGCCCGCGCCCTTGCGACCGATGCGCACGTCACCGCCCGCAGCGCTGATGCCCGCCAGCAGGGCCTTGAGGTGGGGATTCTCAGGATCGCAGGCGATGCCTGGCTCCCAGGCGGAGGGCAGGAATTCCAGCTGCAGCTCCGCGGCCATGGCTTCGATGTCCGCACGCATCTTGGACACATCGTCCTGGGGGATGGGGCGGATCTCCACGCCCAGAGAGCCACGATCCGGGGTGATGTTGTAGATGCCCGGGGTGCCGACCTGGATGTAGGCGAAGCGGGCCAGGGACTGCCAGCCCTCGGCGGACTTGAGGGTGAGGTGCCGGGCGAAGAGCTCCCGCAGGGACTCCCGCGCACTGAGCAGGCGCTCCGTGAGGTCCGCACCGCCCGCCAGGCCACTGTGGCCCCGGGTTCCATGGGCCACCAGCTCGAAGCGCAGCACTCCGCGGTTCTGGGTGCAGACCTCGCCCCAGAGCTCGGTGCCCTTCTCACCCGTGCGCTCGCCAGCCGCGAAGAAGGCGGGCTCGTAGCCGGACTCCTCCTTGAGAAGCTGAAGCACGTGGGGCGTGCCCATGGCCTCCAGCTCACCGTTCTCCTCGTTGCCCACCAGCAGCAGGTTCACGGGAGGGTAGGGCGCGCCCTGCTTGAGGCGGTCCTTCATCCACACCAGGTAGGTGGAGACCACGGTCTTCATGTCCGCGGCGCCGCGACCCCAGAGGTAGTCACCCTCGATGCGGGGCTCGAACTGGCTATCGTCGGGCTCGGGCTCCACCACGTCGAAGTGACCGCAGAGCATGACCGGGGCCTGCTCGCCGCCAGGGAAGTGAGCCAGGATGGCAGGGAAGGGACCTGTGTCGAAGGTACGGACCGGGACTCCGTGGTTTCGCAGGTAGTCGTAAATGAAAGTGGCGGCGCGGTGGACTTCCGGCAGGCGCTCCTCGGGGCAGGCGGTGACGCTGGGGATCTTCACCAGGCGCTGGGAGAGGGCCAGCACCTCGCTGGTCTTGTCTGCGTAGGCCGTGTCCACGAAGGTCTCGGGCCGGGGCCGGAAGCGGATGGGGGCTTCGGAGTCGAGGTGCACTTCTTCCCGGGCATGCTGAACGAAGTCCTGGATCTTGCCTTCCTCCTGGCCCAGGTCCGACAGGTGGGCGGTGATGCCCTCTACCTCAGTGCGAACCTGCTGCTTGCGGGCCTCGGCCAGCTCCACCAGGAGGTCGGGAGGCACGATGTCCGAAGTGCCCAGCTTCTCCTTGAGGCGCAGGCGGATGCGCTCGGCCGTGCTCGGGGCACCGGCGGCCATGTCCCGCAGGGGCTGGAGGTCGTCCCAGAGGCCCAGGCCTTCGGCCAGGGGGCGCATCTCCTTGAGGGTCCACTCCAGGAAGGCACGCATGGCGATGGGCTTGGCCGTGAGGGGATTGTCGATGGTGCCGCGCAGGCCCTCTTTGGCGGCCGTATCTTCGTTGCGCCGGGCCCGCGTGATGTCCTCCGCGTCGTAGCGGAAACCCCGGGCGAAGTCAGGATCCGCGTAGAAGCGGAGGAGGAGGAGGTGCTTAAGCGTGAGATTGGCGACGTCCAGGGGCAGGTCATGGCAGGGATCGTCCGTGCGGACTTCCACGCGGGCCATGGGCAGGTCGATGCGAGCGAAGAGGTTCTGGCGCTCGATCTGGGCGGCCATGTCCTCCACGTTGCGGGTCTCGCCAGCGGCGAAGAGGCCGCGGGCGTAGATGTCGTGGAGCTGGTCACTCGTGACCTGGATGAGGCGCTCCACCGGCTCCGCCTGGGAGCGGGCGCGGACGGGGATCCAGTTGTTGTTGCCGAAGCGCACACCACTGCGCACCAGGTCGTAGGAGAGACGCAGGTAGTCCGCGTGGCTGCGGTTGAGGTCCGGCACGTCGAGCACCGGCGGGTTCGGGAAGGTGAGGTTGCGCACGGACTCATAGGGCGTGAGCCGCACCACGGGTTTCCCGTCCTCCTCAGAGGCCTGGAGCGGCGTGCTGGCGCTGGTGGCGATGAAGAGGGCCGCAAAGGCCCGCATGAGCCGGGTGCCCGTGATGTAGACCTGGTTCTTGTAGTCGTCCAGGTGCGTGTCACCGCGCTCGGCGGCGGGCAGGTGCATGAAGTCCCAGGCGAGCATGGGCTCAGGCAGACTCAAGTTGGAGTGGGTGCCCGCCGTGGCCAGCTCGGTGCCGTACATGTCCACGCAGCGCTGGAGGTAGCGGCGCTTGGCCAGGTGCCAGGACTCGGGCACGCAGTCCGGGCCGATCTTGGGCAGCACGAGGAGGTTGCCGTGCCAGTAGTGGAGCGGTTCGCCGAAGCTCTTGCCGACCTTGGCCAGGGCGTTGATGAGGGCCGCCTCCAGCAGGCGCCCCTCGTACACGGCGCCCTTGGGCGTGTGGTAGGGCCGCGTCACCCACTCGATCATCCAGTGGAAGACCTCCAGCTGGTGGTATTCCTCAGTCCAAGGCGAGAGCACCTTGGCCCGCAGGTGGTCCACGAAGGACATGCGATCCGGCCCCGTGCCCACCGTTAGCAGGGGGCGGAACTGGGGATCCACCAGGTTCCACTCCAGCTCCAGCCCGCAGAGGCCGCCCGAAGGCCGGGTCTCCAGCGCCGTCTGTCGCGCCAGCTGGAACTTCTCGACGAAGGCATTCAAATCGAACACGGGTACTCCTGGGACATTCAGAAAGGACAACTGATAACCACCAAGGCGCCAAGACACCAAGAACTTATGACACCGATCTACTGCTTTTATTGGTGCCCTAGTGTCTTGGTGGTGGTCATTCCTGCTCTTATTTTTTCAGGGAGTTCAGCGCCTCGATGAGCCGCTCGGCGGCACCCTGGGTGCGGGCCTGGGGGGTGGCGTAGGAGAAGCGGAGCCACTCACCGCCATAGGGGCTGAAGAAGGCGCCGGGCACGATGGCCACGCCGTGGTTCTCGGCCAGGTATTGGCCCATGGGTTCGGTGTCGGCCCAGCCTTTGGCTGCGAGCGTGTCGGCCACCTTGATGAAGGCGTAGTAGCCCTGCCCGATGATGTGGGTGAGGCCCTGCTCCTTGAGGTAGCCCCGCAGCCAGGCGCGGCTGGCGCGGCAGGGCTCGATGATGGGCGCGGCTGCCACGGCTAGGCCCTTCTCGTAGGCGGCCATGGCCACGGCCAGGCTGAAGAAGGAGGGGATCACCGTGTGGGAGGCCTGGGCCACGATGGTCTTCACCACCTCGGCATCGGCCAGAAGGTGGCAGTTGCGGATATTGGAACCGCCCAGGCTCTTGGTGATTCCGTCGAGGACCATGATGCGCTTGCGCAGTTCGGGCTCGAAGGCGCGCAGCAGCACGTTGACGTCATGGGGCTCGCCGTCGCCCACGGCGTGGTACATCCAGTCGAAGAGGACGTAGGCCATTCCGGATTCCAGGGCGACCCGGGCCAGGGCGATCTGGCGCTCCAACGTGAGGGTCTGGCCCGTGGGGTTGTCAGGGCTGGTGATGACCAGGCCCGCCACTTTGCGGCCGGTCTTGGCAGCCTCGGTGACGCAGGCGCGCAGGCCCTCTTCCGTGTAGGCCCAGCCTTCTTCCGCGCGGCCTGGAGCCCACATGACGTTGGCACCGATGCCGTAGGGCCCCCAGTTGTAGCTGATCCAAGGCACGCGGCTGACCACCACCACGTCCCCCTGGCGGCCATGGCCCAGGGCCAGCATGGCCTGATAGGCCTTCACCAGACCGTCGCGGCCACCCTGGGTGCCGATGACATTGGCCGGGCCCCAGCCCGTGTCCGGAGCCAGCTTCCAGTAGGACTCCGCCACGATCTTGCGGTAGGCATCGGTGCCGAAGGGCATGTCGTAGGCGGTGCCGTGCTGCTTCTGCAACTCGAAGGCGCGGTCCAGCAGGGCTTCGGGCACGCCGGGCAGGGAGGCGCCACCGTCGCCCTGGCTGGCGTCGAAGATGGGCACGCCCGGCTGCTGCTCCTGGAAGACCTTCAGGGATTTGTTGATCAGGAACATGCGCGAGGCCGGAATGGCCATCATCTTCCCCAGGTGATCGCTCACCGGGACGAGGTTCCCTTCGGGCACTGCGTAGGCCGGGGTCTCAGGGGAAAGTAGGGCGGACATGGAACCTCCCGATACGAAAATGTCGCCCCTGCGGACGGGCGGGGCGACAAGCACCCCCTAAGATTAACAGTTAAGACTATGCGCTCAAGTTATACGGCCTTATGAATCGATTAAAAAAACTTATGAATTACCGGCCAGATCCCGGTGGGTGAAGGGGCGGGCGGCGGGGCCGCTGTAGTCCTCCACCCGCTGGCCCGTGCCTCGCAGCAGGTAGCGGTGGCTGAGGAGGCCCTCTAGGCCCACGGGGCCCCGGGCGTGGATGCGGCCCGTGCTGATGCCCACCTCGGCCCCGAAGCCGTAGCGGAAGCCGTCGGCGAAGCGGGTGGAGGCGTTGTGGAAGACCCCGGCGGCATCCACCTCCGCCAGGAAACGGGCGGCGGCGGCGGGGTCCTCCGTGACGATGGCCTCGGTGTGGCCGCTGCCGTGGGCGGCGATGTGGGCCAGAGCTGCGTCGAGGTCCTCCACGATCTTGAGGGCGAGGATGGGCTCGCCGTACTCCGTGTCCCAGTCCGCCTCGGTGGCAGTGCCTAGCCCTGGTACCAGAGCCCGGCAACGCTCGCAGCCCCGCAGCTCGACGCCCCGGCCCGCCAGGTCGGCGGCCAGGGCCGGCAGCAGGCGCGGAGCGGCGGCGGCATGGACCAGCACGGTCTCAGCGGCGTTGCAGGCGGAGGGGTACTGCAGCTTGGCGTCCCGCACCAGGGCCAGGGCCATGGCGGTGTCCGCGGCTGCATCCAGGTACACGTGGCAGATGCCTTCGGCGTGGCCCAGAACGGGGATGCGGGTGGAGGCCTGGATGTACTGGACCAGGGCATTGGAACCCCGGGGGATGATGAGGTCCACCAGATCCGACAGGCCCAGCAGGGCCTCCACGGACTCCCGGTCCTCCAGTCCCTGCACGGCGGCCTCGGGCTGGCCGCAGGCGCGCAGAGCTTCCTGCACGACCGCAAGCAGGGCGGCGTTGGAATGCCGGGCCTCGCGGCCCCCCTTGAGCAGGACGGCGTTGCCGCTCTTGAGGGCCAGGGCGCTGATCTGGATGAGGGCGTCCGGCCGCGACTCGAAGACCACACCCAGCACGCCCAGGGGGCAGCTCACGCGGCTCAGCTCCAGGCCCGCGTCCAGCTCCCGGTGCAACTGCACGACGTTGAGTGGGTCCGGCAGGGTGGCCACGGCCCGCACGCCCGCAGCCATGTCCCGCAGCTTGGCGGCATCCAGCTTCAGGCGCTGGAAGGCCGAGGGGCTGATGCTGCCTTGGCTCTCGGTCAGGTCCTTGGCATTGGCCTCAATGATCACCGCCTCGTCCCGAAGTAGGTTCGTGGCCAGGGTCTCCAACAGGTGGTTGCGGGTGGCGCTGGGCGTGGTGGCCAGGCGGCGTGTGGCCGCGCGGGCGGCCACGGCCTGGGCCCGGATGGGCTGGGCACTCATGGCTGGCCTGAGGCGCTGGGCGCGAAAAAGGTGCCCAGGGGCTCACCCTCGAGGATGCGCTCCAGGATGCGGGGGACGAGGCCCGAGGCCAGCACCACGGGCACGCCCTGGGCGGCGGCCAGGCGGGCGGCCTCCAGCTTGCTGGCCATGCCGCCGCGACCGCGGTCGCTGGTGCCTTCCACCTCCACGGGCGGGCAGGCGTTGAAGGGAACGTCCGTGACAGGGGTCGCCTCGGGATACAGATCCGGGTTCTGCGTGTGCAGCGCCGACACATCCGAAAGCAGCACCAGCAGGTCCGCGTCCAGGTGCATGGCCACCAGAGCCGAAAGATGGTCGTTGTCGCTGAAGATCGGGGTGCGGTCGGCGGCAGGGCGCTCCAGCTCCAGGGTGGAGACCGTGTCGTTCTCGTTCAGCACGGGGATGGCCTCCAGGCTGAGCAGGGTCTCCAGGGTGCGGCCCAGGTTGGCGTGGCGCACGGGGTCCGCGAAGTCGTCTTCCGTGAGCAGCACCTGGGCGGCGCAGAGGCCCATGCGGGCGAAGCCCTCCTGGTAGATGGACATGAGCTGGCCCTGGCCCGCAGCCGCGCAGGCCTGCTTCTGGGAGAGCCCCGAAGGCTGGATGCCCAGCTGCCGGGCGCCCAGGCCCACGGCCCCGGACGATACCAGCACCGGCTGGGCCCCGCGGCGGCGCAGGACCGCCACGGCCTCCATGAGCCCGTAGAGGCGGCTGAGGGCCGGGCGGCCCTCCGCGTCCAGTACCACCTGCGTGCCGAACTTCACCACGATGCGGCGGGCTGCGCCCAGCTCAGCACGGTTGCGGATGTGGGCGCGGGTGAGGCCGAGCATGTCGGGTAGGGGCTGCGTGTCCATGGGTGCCTTTAAACAAAAACCCCCGAGCTCGAGGGTCGGGGGCGGGAGTGCGGGAGCCTGTTGTCGATCTAGATCCCCGTCCACCTCACCACCGGAGTGGCATGGTTAGGGCGAGGGTTGGTGATTTTGGTGAACAACATGATGTTGCCATTGTGAGGACAAGGCCCCGCCCGGCGCAAGGAAAAAATGACCCAGTGGTCGACTGGAGTCAGCAGGCTTCGGCTGCAGCCCGCAGAAACTCCCACAGCGCCTCCACATGCCGTCGCTCCGTGGTCTCGGCGCCGATGCTCACGCGGAGCATCTGGGTGCCCTTGAGGACCGAGGGCGTGAGGTAGGCCTTGCCACCCTCATTGATCCGGCGGGCGAGGTCGAGGTTGTGGGCGGCGGTGGCGGCTTCGTCCAGACCGGGCTTGATATGGCGGATACACACGGTCTGGAGGGGCACCGGGGCCAGGCGCTCCCAGTCTGGGGCAGCGTCGATCTGGTCCTTGAACCACTGGGCGTGGTCCAGGTCTCGGCGCAGGCGGGCCTGGAGGCCTTCCACACCCACGTCCATGAGGTAGAACCAGAGCTTCAGGGCCCGGAAGCGGCGGCCCAGCTGGATGTGCCAGTCCCGGAAGTTGCTGACCTGGCCGTCCTGGGCCGTGCGCAGGTAGCTGGGGTTGGTGCTCATGACGCGGATGAGGTGCTGGGGATCCCGCACATAGTAGGCGCTGAGGTCGAAGCCCACACCCATCCACTTGTGGGGGTTGAAGACCAGGCTGTCGGCCCGCTCCACGCCCGCCCACATCCAGCGGCACTCGGGCAGCACCATGGCCGTGCCCGCCAGGGCCGCGTCCACGTGGAGCCACATCCCGTACTGCTCGGCGAGGTCTGCCATGGCCGCGATGGGATCCAGGGCCGTGGTGCCCGTGGTGCCCACGGCGGCGACCAGGGCGCAGGGGCGCAGGCCGATCTCGATGTCCTTCTCGATGGCCGCCTGCAGCAGGTCCAGGCGCAGGGCGTGGTTTTCGTCGGTGGGGATGAGGCGCAGGAATCTGCGGCCGAAGCCCGCCAGCAGGGCGGCCTTCTCGATGGAACTGTGGCCCTGGTCTGTGGCGTAGACCACCATCGGCGACTCACCGCCCTGGAGGCCTTCCTCGTTCTGGCAGTAGCCCGAAACCTTCTCCCGGGCGCAGAGCAGCGCCGTGAAGGTGGCGGTGCTGGCGGTGTCGTGGATGACCCCCGTGAAGGCGGGGCTGAGACCCACCATCTGGCGAAGCCAGTCCATGACCACTTCCTCCACCTCCGTGGCGGCGGGGCTGGTCTGCCAGCTCATGCCCTGGGCGCCGATGCCCGAAGCGGCAAGGTCGCCCAAGATTGAGCTGTAACTGGTGTTACTTGGGAAGTAGGCGAAAAAGGATGGATGGTTCCAGTGGGTGATGCCTGGCATCACGTCCCGATCCAGGGCCGCCAGGGCCTGGTCCATGCGCCCCCCCTGCTGGGGTGGGTGCGCCGGGAAGGCCGCTCGGATCTCGCCGGGCTGGGCCTGGCTCATGACCGGCAGGCGCTCCAGACCCTCGCGGTAGTTTGCGATCCAGTCCACGAGCTGATATCCAAGGCGGCGGAATTCTTGTGCGTCCATCCCACCATTGTGCCGGAAGCCGATCGCTGCGCGGTCTGCTCAGGTGGAAAGATCGCTGGGGTCAGGCTCGTAGCGCAGCAAGTCGCCGGGCTGGCAGTCCAGCTCGCGGCAGAGGGCCTCCAGGGTGGAGAAGCGGATGGCCCTGGCCTTGCCGGTCTTCAGGATGGAGAGGTTGGGCGGGGTCAGGTCGATGCGCTCCGCCAGTTCGCCCAGTTTGAGCTTCCGCTGGGCCAGCACCACGTCGAGGGTCACGATGATGGGCATGGGGGTGTCCTCAGATGACCAGGCCCTGCTCCGCCTCCAGACGGAAGCCTTCTTCCAGCACATAGGCGATCAGCAGGGTCAGCCCTCCCCAGAAGAGACCGTCCAGGGAGGCTGGTCCTACTTGCTTCCAAGGTTGCACCACAAGCCCAGCAACCTGTTTTGAGACCATGGAGAAACTTCCGAGCATGAGGAACCAGACGGGTACTTTGGCGATCTGGATCCAGCCAAGGATGCGCACCAGACGGATGCTCTCCAGAGAAAACGCCGTACCCCCTTCGAACTGGTGGAGGAGCCGAATGAGAACACTCAAGGTGAGGACGGCGGCGGTGCAACTGATTGCCACTAGGCCCCAGACAAACATTCGAAGCATTCCACTCGAGTGAGCTGCGGTGAACCGGAATCCATCCATATCCAGTAGCCGGAGCAGGTGGTTGGCTGTGTCTGGCACGAAACCATTGAGGAATACGATCCCTGGCGAAAAGACCACCAGCAGCACAGAGAGCCAGAGGACACCCGAGGCGAAGCGGCGCAAGGTGCTGCTGAGGTGTTGGGTGTGGCTCATGGGCGCTCCAGTGCCATTCAAGGGTAAGTTGTACATGTTGGTAGTCAATATAAAAATATTGAAAAACAATAAAAAAATAACGATATACGATTCAGCCTAAATTCGTAAATCAATGCCATCATTTTTTATAATCTAATATTGAAATCATAAAATGATTTCAATGTGTCCCCACCCCAACCAAAGCGAAACCATGACCTTCACCACCACCCTCCGCCTCGACGATGACCTGGGCCGCTTCCTGCGGGAGGCGGCGGAGGCCCAGGGCCTGAGCGTGAACGGGTGGCTGGCGGAGTTGGTGCGGCGGGAACAGGTGGCGGCAGCCCGGCTGCGGCTGGCGGCAGACTGGGCGGCCTACGCCCAGGCGGACGAGGTCCAGGCAGTGGACTTCGCCTGGCCCGCCCTGACCGAGGCGGCGGAAGCACCCCGTCGTCGCATCTACCGGGCCCGGAAGCCCAAGGGTGTGGAATGACTGCCGAGCTGCCGCGCTGCAGCCGGGGCGAGATCTGGCAGCTGGACTGGAACCCCCTCCGGGGCTCGGAGCCGAGCGGCTTCCGGCCCGGCCTCATCGTGCAGTCGGACCTGGGCAACCACGCTCCCGGGGCCCGGACCACCATCCTGGTACCCCTCAGCCATGAGGGCGGCCCCTACGCCTTCTGCATCCCCATTCCCAGGTCGAAGGAATCCGGCCTCGCTACCGACGCCTGGGCCAACGCCACCCAGGTCCTCACCGTGGACAAGGACCGGCTCATGAAACGGCTCGGCACAGCCACTCCCGCCCAGATCAAGTCGGTGGCCGTGGCGCTCAGTGCTGTGTTGGATCTTTAGTCGCGGTTCCTGGAGAAATCGCTGAAGACTTCGAGGAGGTGGGTGTAGGTCTGGCGATGGGAGTATTCCCGAAATAAATCCATACCAGCCATCCAGAAGGCCGTGCGGCCCGTGGCGACATGGCTGACCTTGAACCAGTAGGTGTAATGGTTCGTCGGAGGGAAGTAATTCAGATACTCGATGGGGTGGTGTTCGCGCACCTGGGCAATGGTGATGAAGATCTCGAACTCGGCCTCATTTGGGTTGTCCACGAACTGGAAGTCGGGCTGGACCTTCAGCGTGCGCAGTAGGTGCGTCTGCAGGGCGCTCTCGATCTCGCTGCGGAAACCCTCGCAGCCTTCTGCACAAAGGAGCTCCAGATCCGGGGGGTGGATGTAGATCCGATGGTGCCTATAGTCCTCATAACGCTGCCAAGTCTGGAACCAGCCGAGCTTCTGGTCCTCGATCCGGGCCCAGCGCCGCAATTCCTTCGGCCCGTTCTGGAGACCTACGCGGCAGATTGGGCTCTTACAGCCCAGGACGAGGAGGAGCAGCAGGGGGAGAAGGCGCTGCAGTCTTGGCGAAACCATGGCGACTCTCGCGGTCAGCCTGCAGGTCCAGGCGATTCATGGCTCGTCTGACCCGGCCAGGCTGTCGGCATTGTCCCACGGGGACGCTGCTCAGTGGTGCGCAGGCGCCGCCGCCACACTCACCGGCTTGAAGAAGCTCACCTTGCCGCTGGCCAGGTTGTAGATGGCCGGGACGACCCAGACCTTCTCGGCGGCAGCGGCTTCGCGCAGCATCGCAGAGCGGTCCAGCATGGCCTGGGCCTGGCGCCGCGCATTGGCCTCTTCCAGACGGGTGCCGTAGGCCTTGGTGTCCTCGTTGGGATCCTGAGGCGTACTCTCCAGCAGGCCCGCCATGCCCGCCTGCAGGGACCAGAGGTTGCCGGGCAGGGCCTTGCCGTTGGCCTCACGCACGGCTTTCACGGCGCCGCAGCTGGTGTGGCCCATGAGGACGATGAGCTTGGAGCCCAGGTGTTCCACGGCGTACTCGGCGGAGGCGATGCCCTGCAGGTCCGGGGCGTTGCCCGCCTCGCGGATGGTGAAGAGGCGGCCGGCCTCCTGGTCGAAGAGGAGGGCGTCCGGCACGCGGCTGTCCGAGCAGGTGATGACAATGGCGAAGGGGGCCTGGCCGCCCACCAGGGCCGCGCGCATGGCCGCGTCATGACCCGTATCCAGGGTGCGGACCCGCTTGCCGGCCACGAAGCGGAGGTTTCCGGCGCTCAGTTCCGTGAGGGCCGAGCTGGGGCTGTCCGGGCTGTCCGCTGAGGGGGCTGGTCCGTGGACGGCGGCTTCATGGTTCTCCACCTTGGGTTTCGGCTTGGGCTTGGGAGCGGCCTTGGCCTTGGGAGCAGCCTCGTGCTCGGCTTCCGCCGGTTCAGCCGCCGGTGCCTTGGTCTTGGCCTTGGCGGCCGGCTCATGGGCTGAGGGCTTGGCAGCGTGTTCGTCATGCTCCTGGGCCACGAGGCATAGGGAGGTGGCCAGCAGCAGGGTTTTCAGGGCGCGCATGGGGGCTCCAATGGGGACTCCCACTTGATCGGAGGAATGGAGATCAGGGATGAATCGGGACGCCTGGGTGGGGGCTCCTGGGTGAAACCAGTCTGCTTGGTGTCAGACTGAAAGCGGTACCCGTGCGCGAGCTGGGGGCCACCTGGTCCAAGCGAACCCGGCCAGCAACCAAGGGGAAACATGAAGCTGGTCCTGGTGGCGATCCACATCGAGCCCTCTCCGCGCTCCCTGCCGCTGGGGCCAGCCATGCTGGCCTCGGTGCTGCAGGATGCCTTCGGTGAGCGGATCGAGACGCGGGTGGTGGATGCCTTTGTGGCTGAGGAGGCCGAGGTCTGCGCGGCCCGGATCCTGGCGTCGGAGCCCGATCTGGTGGGCTTCTCCATGTATATCTGGAACCGCCACCTGAGTCTGGCCATCGCTGCCTGCCTCAAGGCGGCTCGGCCTGGCATCGGCATTTTCGCGGGCGGGGCCGAGGCCACGGCGGATCCGGCGGGCGTCCTGGCGGATCCGGCCATGGACTTGGTGCTGCCCGGCGAAGGCGAGGAGCTGCTGGTGGCCGCCATGGAGCAGGTGCTGGCGGGAACGTCCCTTGGCGAGTTGGCGGCCTGGGCCCGGCCCCGGCCCGTGGCGGACCTGTCGAAGCTGCCCTCGCCCTATCTGGATGGCACCCTGCGCCCCGAGGATTACGGCGGCGCCCTCTGGGAGCTGTCCCGGGGCTGTCCTTTCACCTGCGACTTCTGCTACGAGGCCCGCGGCGCGGCGGGCACGCGGCGGGTGCCCCTGGCCCGGGTCGAAGCGGAACTGGAGCTCTTCGAGGCCAGGGGCATCCGCGAAGTCTTCGTCCTGGATCCCACCTTCAACTACCACAAGGCCCAGGCCAAGCAGGTGTTGCGCCTCATCGCCGCCAAAGCGCCCAGTATCCACTTCTTCTTCGAGGCCCGGAGTGAGTTCCTGGACGCGGAGATGGCGGACCTCTTCGCCGCCGTGCACTGCACCCTGCAGATTGGCCTCCAGAGCGCCCACGACGATGTGCTGAAAAACATAAGCCGCAGCTTCGACCCGGCCGACTTCGAGGCCAAGATCCTGCTGCTGCACCAGGTCGGTGTGCCCTACGGCTTCGACCTCATCTACGGCCTGCCCGGCGACAGCCTGCAGGGCTTCCAGGCCAGCCTGGACTTCGCCATGGGCCTGGTGCCCAACCACCTGGATGTGTTCCGGCTCTCGGTGCTGCCCGGTACCCGGCTGGCAGAAACCGCCCCGGGCCTGCAGCTGCGCCACCAGGCCCTGAATCCCTACTCTGTAATTGAGTCGCCCACCTTCAGCGCCGGGGACCTGGATCAGGCTGGGAGGTTGGCGAAGGCCTGCGACGTGCTCTACAACCACGGCAAGGCCGTGCCCTGGTTCGGCATGGTGCTGGAGCCCCTGGGCCTCCGGCCCTCGGAGGTTTTTGGCGGCTTCGCCGACTGGCTGGATCAGCACGCGAACCAGGCGCCCATCGAGGCTCAGCAGACATTCTTCCTGTCCCTCTTCGAGGCCCAGGACCAGAGCGCCCTGGGCCACCTGGCCGCCGATGTCATCGCCTGCTTCGGCCACAGCGCCGCCCTCATGGAGGAGGCCGATGAGAACGGCGCCGCACCCCTCCGACGAGTCTGGTTCCACCACGACCCCAGGGACCTCATGGCCCTGATCGAGGAAGGTGTGGCGAACCTGGAAGAGCTGGCCTACAGCGTCCAGGCCCATCCCTGCGAAGCCGAGTTCGCGCTGCTGAACGGAGAACTGGTGCTCACTGTTTCTTAGGGAAGCCCCAGAAAGAATAAACACCGATAAAAGAATGATGAACACCGCGTGTGGTCTATCGGCGTTTACCAGCTTTGATCGGCGTTCATCGGTGTTCTACTTTTTGGTTCATCGCGCTTTACCGGGGAAGGCGGCCTTGATCTTGAGGAAGAAGTAGTCGTCATCACGGAAGCCGTAGGCCATGCGTTTGAGGACCTTGACCTTGTTGTTCATGCCCTCCAGCACTGAGGTA
>Ga0209697_10001081_pt1 | contig 43724 bp, 44 predicted proteins | sample AliMusrvi5mmetaG_FD_184115 | JGI IMG/M metagenome (GOLD analysis project Ga0209697, IMG submission 184115) | Freshwater lake bacterial and archeal communities from Alinen Mustajarvi, Finland, to study Microbial Dark Matter (Phase II) - Alinen... | ecosystem: Environmental > Aquatic > Freshwater...
TGAAGAAGTTTATAGGAAAGCCGTATGCGGGAAAACCGCACGTACGGATTGACGAGGGGGCAGGGAAGGTGTTTCTATCCTTCCCGCTCTACTCTACCATCCTGTGCATTTACATTAACCGATGCCAGAGTCATGCCGGCAATCATTACAAACAAATAGATTAACTTTTTCATATTTAATTATTTTTAATTAATAACAATTAGCTCCTGAATGGATTGGTAAATAATCAAATATACAATCCTCCAAACCATTTATAAAACGTTATTATTTGAAACAAAGTTTCAAATAAAGTGATTTTTTTTGGATTTCCGCGAAAAAAATGTCGAATTATTCACTATTTCTATCCGATTTTTTTCAATCAGTATAAACTGTCGATATATTGAAAGGAAAACTGAAAACGGCATGTGTTTTACCAATTGATTGATTACTATTGTAGAGGAATAAAATATCATACAAAATAACGGTTTTTGAACTAATAATACAATTATGGCATTCGATAAAATTGCAATAGCTGTTGAAGAGGTTTTCAGAGGGTTGGATGAACACATCGAAAGGATGACAGCCAAAACAGGAATGAAATGCCTCCATCTCTGTGGCGCATGTTGTCGGAAAACAGATATTGAAGCAAGTCCTATCGAATTTATTCCGTTGGCTATATGGCTTTACAACAATGAAAAAGTAGATGAATTCCTTACTAAACTCGATCAAAGTGACAAAACCGGGTATTGTGTACTTTTTTCACCCGACGCATGGAAAGATGGGAATTGGGGATGTATGAATTACGAAAAAAGGGGATTAATCTGTCGACTGTTTGGATTTGGTTACCGTCTTAACCGCGAAGGTGCACCTGAACTTGTAACTTGTAAACTTTTAAAAGAAACCAGCCCCGATGCTGTTTCCATAGCACGTCAATCGGGTATTGATACACCCGAAGAGGTTCCGCTCTTCCGAAACTACTCCATGCAACTTTTCAGTATTGATCCCGATCTTGCCATTAATCGATTACCCATCAATCAGGCTATTCGGTTAGCAATCGAAAAGCTCTATTTTCAGTACGCACCAGGATTGGAACATGAAACGGAGGAGTAAAACTAAGAGTCTTTGGGTAGCATTGATTAAAGTGTTATAACTTTATCAGAACTTCCGATTAATCTTGTCAAATCCGACATTCCCCCCTTCTGACCTGTAGCCAGTTCTGACAATACATCAAAATAATTCAAGCATGTTGTGCATGTTATAATTAAAGTTCCTCTACTTTGGAGTTCTGCGAGCAGATCTTCAATTACCGAACCATGTATATTTAGCTTTACGCCTTCGGCATAAAAAAAGATGGAACCTGGAATTTGATTATCTTTCAATAAGGTTCTGAAAAAATTAATTACCAGAACTGTTTGAAGTTCCGGCGGGGCACTTCCCATGCCATCGCGCATTACGAGTAATAGTGTGTTCTTCATTTGATAAATCAATATTCGACAATATAAAAAACAGAATGCCTGATCAATGACCAGGCATTCTATTATATCATGACAAAATTACAATGTTTTCAATTGTTTTTCGCAATTCAACTTCATCGCTTTTGCAGTTGCATCTTCAGGATTTAGCGCCAAAGCTTTATCAAGAGAAGGGATGGCATCACCAAACAGTTTTTTCACTTTTTCTATATCTGCCAGGTAAGCAGGATCTTTCGTATCTTTATATTTCTTCGCTTTAAGCTTGTCAATTGCACTTTTCAGCAAAGTAGCACCATTATTATACTGAACATTACCTTCCATAAGGTAATATTTAGAAAGATCGGCTTTGAATTTTGTGTTTTCAGGAAATTTAGCAATTCCCTCATTCATAACCTTTAAGTACTCTTCGTTCTTTTTTTGCAACTTCAAAACCATTGCTTTATTAAAAAAAGAATCTTCAGGTTTGTAATTACCGGCAATTGTCTGATCAAAGTATTTAGCTGCCTTTTCATAATTCTTGATTTGAATAGCACAAACCGCACTATTGTAAATCATTGCATAATCAGGTGCAGCAGTACCCGTAACTGCCATCACTTTTTCGTAATTTTCAAGCGCTTTGGCATAGTCTTTAGCTTTGAGCGCATCATTACCTGCATTCTTCAATGTTGCGGTTTCCTGAGCCATTAACGATCCAAAACTAATAAATAGGAGAAAAACTAAGATAACTTTCTTCATACACTTCGATTTTAATGGTTTGACTTAAATAAATAGCTGATAAAAATAATTGTACCCCGCCAAAATTACTAATTTTTGATAATTTTCAAAATTTATTAGTACAAACTTACGGATTGAATAAATCTTTGTGGTAGAAACCCAGAATGTTTTGAATCATTGTGCAATACGATTCAGCTTTTTGGTCTGTTGGATTTAGCTCCTTAAATAATGAAAATTGGTTAAGTGCCTCTCCCCACCGTTGTAATTTGAAATAAATCTCCCCTTTCAGAAATATTACCTCACTATGATTCGCAATTGTTATTTCATTTAGAATTGCCAATGCTTCATCATGCCTGTTTTGCCCGAGCGCCTGACGTGCTTTTATTAAAATTGTCTCCAATTCTTCCAATTTTTGTGACTTTAAATGATTACAAATAATCTAATTCCACTGAACCAATATATTAATCAGGCATCAGCACGGGTGACAGAATGAACACCTTTTATATTTTTCAATTTCTGCATCAGGAAGTCGAGATGTTCAAGGTCATTCACAAATACCCTTAAAGTTCCATCAAACGATTTATCTTCTGAATTGATGGCAATTGAGCGCATTTGAATTCCTACTTCCTTCGAGATTATCCGTGAAATATCGGTAACAATTCCTAAACGATCTGATCCCGAAATATGGATGGATGCCTGAAAAGAATTTCTCTTGCCAGTAAGCCTCCATTTTGCTTTGATGATCCGATATGGATACTTCTCAAATAATTGTTTGGCATTCGGACAAGTTATACGATGAATCTTAATCCCTTCGAGAATAGTAACAAAACCAAAAATCTGATCTCCAAAAATCGGATTACAACAAACAGCAAGCTTATAATTTACATCCTTAAGATTGTTATCGATCACAAGAAAATCATCGCTATTATCAAACGAAAGCTCCTTAACCTCTTGATCAGGAATCATCTCAGTTAGTTTTTCCTGTTGCGATTCCTCGTTTTTAGCAACTATCTTCTCTTTGATTTCAAGAGTATCCAATTTCCCAACTGAAATATTGTAATAGAGATCGGCAGCAAGCTTTAGTTTATAATGTTTAAGTAAATCTCTTATTACAATATCATTAAAGTCAATCTTCCAATTTTTAAACTTTCGTCTAAGAATTTCCTTCCCGTTCTCTGCTTCACGCTTGTGCTCTTCATTTAAACTGGCCTTAATTCGTGTTTTCGCTTTAGAAGTAACGACAAAATCGAGCCAGTCCATCTTCGGCCGTTGATTATTTGATGTTTCAACTGAAATCTGATCGCCATTCTTGAGCTGGTATTTTAAAGTCACCAGTTTATTATTGACTTTACCTCCAACACACCGATCGCCAATTCTCGAATGAATCTCGTAAGCAAAATCAAGAAGCGTAGCACCGGCGCGAAGTTTAATCAGGTCGCCCTTTGGAGTAAATACAAAAATCTCATCCTCGTAAATGTTAACCTTAAAATCGTCGATAAAATCAACCGGATTAAGCTGAGGATTTTCAAGAATTTCGCGCACATTCCTGAGCCATTTATCAATCTCTGCTCCACCTTTCCCACCTTTGTATCTCCAATGGGCAGCCAGTCCGTTCTCCGCAATATCATCCATTCGATGAGTTCGGATCTGAACTTCAACCCAACGCTTTCCCGGGCCAAGCACCGTTGTGTGTAACGATTCGTATCCATTTGACTTCGGATAAGTTATCCAATCCCGAAGCCGATCCGGATTCGAAAGGTACTCCTCCGTGACGACCGAAAAAACCTGCCAGCAAGTCGCTTTCTCATTTTCAGGTTCTGAATTAAGAATAATGCGGATTGCAAAAAGATCATAAACTTCGTTGAAATCAACCTTTTGCTTTTGCATTTTATTCCAGATGGAGTAGATCGATTTAGTTCTGGCCTTCATGTCAAAATCGAAACCCCTACTTTGAAGCTTTTTCTCAATTGGTGTGACAAAAGCCGAAACAAAACTTGCCCGTTCGACAGATGTCTCTTTAAGTTTTTCAACTATAGATACATAATCTTCAGGATGAAGGTACTTAAGTGCAAGATCAAGTAACTCTGAGTTTACTTTATACAGACCCAGGCGATGTGCAAGCGGTGCATACAAATGCCAGGTATCAATCGAATATCGCTTTTGAATTTCGGATGGCAATTTATCCATCGTCCGCATATCCTGCATCTGATCGGCAATTTTAATCAGAATAACCTTTACATCGCCCGAAAGCGCAAGCAATAGCCTCCTGAAGTTCTCGCTTTGATAAGCAAGATTCTCTGTATTTAGCGAATTGATTTTCAGAATTCCGTCAAGGATTTCAGCAACATTTGGCCCGAATTGTTTCTTGACATCTTCAATTGAAAAAGCAATTCCTTTGGTGCCAAAAATATTGTGAAGCAGCGAAGCAACTAAGGCATCAGTCGACAAACCAAGCTCAACTACTGCAATTTTAGCTACAGATATTGAATGATTCAGAATAAACTCACCATTTTCCCATACCGAATTACCGATCGCTTTAGCCGCAAAGCTGAAAGCCTTTTCAACAACTGGTAAATCAGTATCGGGCAAATTCTTAGTACACTGAAATATCAGTGCATTATAGGCATTCTGTATTTTTTCATTTACTATTTGATCCACGATAAAAGCTTTTATGAAAATAAAATATTCATTTCCAACATGTCACTATGGAAACATCCCGCCATTTTGCATTCCCTGATTCCTATTCAGCGGATCGCCATTGCGTTGAATAGTAAAACCAGCTGAAATACTGAACTTATCAGAGAACTTATATCCAACAAACAACGAACTGCTATAATTGGTTTGAGGATATATACCTGGTTGATGCGAATACACATTAATGCTTTTCCCCGTATATCCAGCAGTTCCAACAAACAGGTTGTTATTCAACTGATAGGTACGTATACCATAAGTTCCCTGGTATATTTCCCATATTGATCGTCGATAAAGACCTGTTTGATTTTTTGTAAATGGGAAACCACTAACTGATCTTAAATTCATGAATGATCCCGTATTTATTTTCCAGCCGTTCATCAAATTAAAGTTCATATTTTGCAAAACAGAATTTTGAAGGTTAAAACTGCCCTTGTAATCCTGAAATAATACTGGAGTGAATGGTTCTCCTGGCGGTAATTGCAAATCATTTGGCTTTGGTTGTACCATCGAAGAATTTAATTTCACAACCAATGTATCTCTTTCCTGAGCAAATAGCTGCACTTGAAAACTTAGAATTACAATTAAGAAAACAACCGCAAATCTCATATTGGTACATTTATTTTAAACCATTAACACTACTAAACTGACTTAAATTAGTTCATAATAATTTGGCCTAAAAATTAGTTAATTATTAAATTTCATCGGTCCAATTCAACCTGGGCAAAAAAATCAGGCTGATGAAAATCCGGGGATGATGTAGCTATAGGCGACCAACTGATGTAATGAGGAATTTTAGTTTCATCACCACATTTGTAGAAATTGGCCATAAACTGACTTCCTGGTTTTAATCCTATTAATTCGAGCGGTATGGCCACCGTAAGCGACCAGTTTGCCAAAACATTTTCAGTAGGAAGACTTTCCTTACTTAAAGATGGGAATCGCAGAATCTGTGCCAAACTTGCACTATCGAGTCGCTCGCGTGCATTGCGATCGGGGCCAAATGCCGACAAACAGACTCCCACACTATTAAACTCGAAGTTACGGTACATGTCACCCTGATTCACAAAAAACTCAACGCAGGAATCCTGCCAGACAGGATCCTGATCCTCGCGGCATACGGCCCGAACAGAATCTTTATCAACAAGATAATGAAGCCAAAGCCTCTGATCGCAATATCCCAGATAGAGCTTTACATCAACAAGATGTGGAAAATCTTTCCAATTGATTTTGTCAATACTTATCATTGCACCCGAAGTCATCAATTGTTCACCAATGGTTGCCGGATTCTCGCGAAATATTTCTTTTAGATAGGGAATTTTTAATGCTGACATGAGAATTCTTTTTTTGCAAAATAGCAGATTTTACTCAAAATTCAGCCATTTTAAACAGATAAAATAAAAAACTCATTTGAATCTTAAAAAATAGTTTAGGTTGGGACAAATAGACAGCAAAATTGATAACCGGCGTGGCTATGTTTCGATACCAGATATTTAAGAAAGGGATATATTGCATTGTTTGAAAGGATCGTATATCCTAAAAGAGCTTACTTCATTATTTGAATGGATCGGATGTTTCCAAAAGAGCTTTTAAGCTCATTTTTAAGGTTTTGGATGTCCCTGTCCATTTTAGCATTTAACGCGAAGGTTTCTGCATTAGTAGTGTTTATAACGGGCTTAAGTACTCAAAATGAAATAATGTCGTTTATGCAAAAACCAAATTTTAGGCTTCTAATCCCAATTCCCATTCATGCATTATGCAATATCCTCAATAAAGCGTGATACGAACATGGTATAAGGAAGGTAGGGAGAAAATCCAGTTAAAGTAGTATATGATTTTTTAGCAAATAGTGCGACATTATTGATTCGCATTAATTAATTTGGATTAAAATTGCAATACTTCAATAATTCACAGTGGTTTGAAGTGAATTTTAAAAAATCACTTTGTCTTATTATAATAGGCGATCGCGTCGGGTAATTTTTGTTTGAGCCGTTCAATCCTGTTGGCATCAACCGGATGTGTACTTAAAAACTCGGGTTGTTTGCTGCCACCTTTTTGAGCCATGCGTTCCCAAAACGGAATGCTTTCATTCGGATCATAACCAGCCATAGCCATAAATATAATTCCCATATAATCTGCCTCATATTCATTCTGGCGCGAAAAAGGAAGAATTACACCTACTTGTGAACCGGCACCGTATGCAGCTAAGGCGATTGACCTTGTTTGCTCGGGTTTCTGTGTTAAAGCTGCTGATAAAGCTGTGCCACCTAATTGAAGCAGCATCTGATCGCTCATTCGTTCGCTGCCATGCCGGGCAACTGCATGGGCTATTTCATGACCCATAACAGTAGCAAGGCCCGCTTCTGTCTGTGTGATAGGTAACAAACCAGTGTACACTACAACCTTTCCTCCTGACATACACCAGGCATTTACATTGGCATCCTCGACCAGATTAAATTCCCATTTATAACCTTCCAGGTTTTTACTCAAACCTGCGCTTGCCATATAAGTTTCAACTGCACGTGCAATTCGTTCGCCAACCCGTTTTACCATGGCAGCTTTATTTTTGTCAACCGACAGTTTATTGGTTTTAATGAACTTATCATATTCATTAAAACTTAAGGACATCATTTCTGATTCCGGAACAAGACTCAACTGACGACGACCTGTCAATGGGACGGTCGAACATGCCACTAAAGAAAACATTATGAAAACAATAATTTGTTGCATCGTCCTCCTGGTTTCAAATAAGTTTCTCATATATGACAAAGTTTTATTGTAAGGTATTCGAAAAATTAAATAACAATACATCCAAAAAAAAGTTTCACCAAAAAAGGAATACTTTGGAAATTTCACTAAATATAAAAAGCTGTCAAAGACAGCTTTAGTATTTTAAATTTGAACCGGATTTGCTTATTTATACACCTCTTTTTTCGAGGAAAGTAGTGTATTATAAAGTAAAGAAGCAATCGTCATCGGGCCGACTCCCCCAGGAACAGGTGTAATGAATGAACATTTTGGGGCAACCTCGTCAAACTTAACATCGCCCAATAATTTCCATCCTGATTTTGTCTTCTCTGATTTGACACGCGTAATCCCAACATCAATGACAACAGCACCCTCTTTAACCATATCACCTGTTAAAAATTCTGCCATGCCTAAAGCAGCAACGATAATATCAGCCTGGGCACAAATCTCTTTAAGATTCTTTGTTCTGCTATGGCATAAAGTCACAGTACAGTCAATCCCCTTTTGGGAAAGTAAAATACTCATTGGCCTTCCCACAATATTACTTCGACCAATCACCACACAATTTTTGCCCGAAGTTTCTATTTTATATCGTCTGATTAACTCCATGATTCCAAAGGGTGTAGCAGAGATAAATGCTGGCATACCCGCAACCATACGGCCTACATTAACCGCGTGAAAACCATCAACATCTTTGTGCGGATTGATTGCTTCAACGACCTTTTCTTCCGATATGTGCTTCGGCAAAGGAAGCTGAACGATAAAACCATCAAGGTCCTCATCGATATTTAGTTGTGCAACACAATTTAAAAGCTCCTTTTCCGTGATATTTTCGTCAAACCGAATTAGAGTCGATTTAAACCCAACACGTTCGCATGCTTTAACCTTTGCGGCGACATAAGTTTCACTACCTCCATCGTGTCCAACCAAAACTGCAGCAAGATGAGGTATCTTTCCTCCGCTATTTTTAATTTTAACTACTTCTTCAGCAATTTCTGACTGAATTATTTCGGATGTTTTTTTTCCGTCGATAAGTACCATTGTACTACATTTATTATCTAAAAAATTCAATAATTAAATTTCAATCTCAAGGTTATTGTGTATAATTCCTATAGCTAAATCACCTTAAGTGTATTCAACTAATCTCTAGCGATGACGTCCTTTTTGCATGAGAGCTTGTTTCATATTTCCTCCTTGCGAAACCATTTTCATCATCTTCCTGGTGTCTGCAAATTGTTTTAACAGGCGGTTGACTTCCTGAATGGTAGTTCCGGATCCTGTTGCAATACGCTTGCGACGTGAGCCATCAATAATGCTTGCATCGGCACGTTCCCTCTTTGTCATTGAATGAATAATTGCTTCAATGTGTTTAAAAGCATCATCCTCAATGTCTATATCTTTCATCGCTTTTCCCATTCCTGGGATCATACTTGCGAGATCTTTCAGGTTACCCATCTTCTTGATTTGCTGAATCTGTTTCAGAAAATCATCGAAGTTGAACTGATCTTTTGCAAGCCGTTTCTGCAACTTACGGGCTTCCTCTTCGTCAAACTGTTCATGAGCACGTTCAACTAGAGAAACAATATCACCCATACCAAGAATACGATCAGCCATACGGCTAGGATAAAAAGCATCAATCGCCTCCATCTTTTCACCAGTTCCGACAAACTTGATTGGTTTGTTTACCACCGATAAAATTGAGATTGCGGCCCCGCCTCGTGTATCTCCATCTAACTTCGTAAGGACAACTCCATCAAAGTTAAGACGATCGTTGAACTCTTTGGCAGTATTGACTGCATCCTGTCCCGTCATTGAATCGACAACGAACAAAATCTCACCAGGATTAACGGCTGATTTGATTGCCTCAATCTCCTTCATCATCTGCTCGTCAATCGCAAGACGGCCGGCAGTATCTATAATTACAACATCATTTCCATGTAGTTTGGCAAATTTTATAGCCTCCTTTGCAATGCGTATCGGATCTTTACTCCCTTCTTCGGTGAATACAGGAACTTCGATCGCGGCTCCAACAATTTTAAGCTGTTCAATAGCAGCAGGACGATAAACGTCGCAGGCAACAAGCAGTGGTTGTTTACCTTGCTTAGTTTTTAGCCTGTTAGCCAACTTGCCCGAAAATGTCGTTTTACCAGATCCCTGAAGACCAGACATCAAAATTATGGCAGGGTTTCCTTTAAGATTTATATCAACGGTTTTCCCACCCATCAGCTCGATAAGCTCATCGTGGACTATTTTTACCATTACCTGACCGGGGTTCAGTGCCTTTAAAACCTCTTGTCCAATTGCTTTATCTTTCACTTTTGCTGTGAAGTCTTTTGCAATTTTGTAGTTTACATCCGCATCGAGCAATGCCCTGCGAACCTCTTTTAAAGTTTCGGCAACGTTTATTTCGGTAATTTTCCCCTGCCCCTTTAACAGCTTGAACGATTTCTCAAGCTTATCTGTAAGATTTTCAAACATTCTTTTGTCAATTTTAAAGGTTACAAACTTACATGAAAAAAACTTTTGCACCAAAACGAAAAATTAATAACTCAGATGATATTTATTTATCTATAATTCAACGCCTAAAGGACATTTTTCTTCTCCGTGATCCACTATATCGCTTCAATAATCGATAATTCTGTTTCAGCAGATTATTTACATAGGAGTATTTTGAAATCATTAAACCTATAACCGGATAGAAATAGTAGTAAAGTAGTCTACGGATTTAGAATTTTTAAACAATTCAAAAGTGGTTTATTACTTTGCATTAAACTGACTTTCAATTTACTGAATAAATGACCGCTTGGAGAGGAAAATTGGCAAAACATAAGTAAATCAGCCTATTTTAAAACATGATACCGAATTGACTGGCAACCAGATAAAAATATTTTAAAATAAATCTGCTAAATGTTTTTTACAATGAATAATGACTATTTTTACAACGGATTATTTACCATTAATTTTAGTTACTTAAATTATGAACATTTTCGTAGGAAGTCTGCCATTTAGCTTAGAAGAGGCAGAATTAAAAGGATTTTTTGAAGAGTACGGCGAAGTAGCTTCAGCAAGAATCATTACAGACAAATTTTCCGGAAGGAGCAAAGGATTCGGTTTTATTGAAATGCCGAATGACGAAGAAGCCAAAAAGGCTATTGAGGAACTTAATGGTGCAGAAGTTGACGGACGCACAATCGTTGTGAACGAGTCAATTGAAAAACCAAAAGATGGTACAAGACGTCCAGGTGGCAGCGGCGGCGGGTTCAACCGTGGCGGTGCAGGTGGCGGCGGCGGATTCAACCGTGGCGGCGGTGCAGGTGGTGGCGGTGGCTACAATCGTGGCGGCGGAAGTGGCGGTGGTGATCGTGGTGGTGACCGTGGTGGTGACCGTGGCGGTTTCAATCGTGGCGGAAGTAGCGCAGGCGGTGGCGACAGAGGCGGAAGCCGTAGGTCTAGTTATTAAGCAGGTCGAACGCGCATTGGCTGCCTGATGATTCTTGCAGTTGAGGTTTGAAGTATTTTCGTGTTTTTCACTTAGATAATCCAACCATAAAAATATACGTTCTTAAGCTAAATAGCATTGATAAGCATTGCAGTTTTTCTGCAATGCTTTTTTTATGCCTTATAGTTTCATAAATGGAACATAGGTTGCAAAATGAATGGTTATCAGGGCAAACAATCTACTTTATATTTCACTCGAAAACAAATTGATGATACCCCTAAGTTTTTCTTAAGAGATTAAAACGTCTATTAATTTATTAGTTTACAATTTCATAGCCGTTATTGTTTTACTATCCCGGTTACTCGAACAACCACATTCCCAATCTTTTCAGAAGCAATCCGATAGTTGATCACTTTCCCGGCTTCCCATACAGTATCGACAACGAATCCTACTCCTAAAATTAGTCCTCTATCAGAAACGCAATTCACTTTTCAAATTCAAAACTTGATTATGCAACTTTTTTCAAACAACTAAGTTCACGAAAGGTCAAAATCCAGAATTACCATTTGCCATCTTATTTCGAAAGTCTTCATTTGTATTTTCTCAATATGATTAGATTATTTTCCTGTTTATTTACAATGTGATTTTCGCTTTAGGTTTCCGATATCCTCTTCTAACTTTTCACAATTCTCATTACTCTACTCACGTTATCATCAACCTGCTCCTTACTATCCATTCCTAATGTCATACAATGAACATTTTTACTTTTGATTACATAATTCAGCGATTGCTCGCGTTCATCCTCCTTCACAAGGTCACCGCAACCAAATACTTTCATGCCAATTATACCTTTCCCATTTTTACGTGCAATTTCGAGTACACTCATTACCTTTTCAGGAGTGCTGTCCAATCTTGCACCATTGTGATTGATCCGTGCAAAAAGGACATCAACCCATGGATTTGATGCTGCTTCAATCATTGCATCCAGACTATGACATGAAATACCGACGGCTTTAATCAATCCTTTTTGTTTAGCCTCAGACATTGCATCCATATAGCTTTTATATTCTGTAGGCCATTGTCCATTCACCATACAGTGCATCAGAAATATATCGATATATTCGGTGCCAAGATCTTTCCTGAACCTATCAAAACTCTTCGCAAATGGTTCTGTTTCATACCATCCTTCATGACCATAGGTCATAACTTTGGTCAAAACCGTTACTTTTTCGCGAGGAATGACTTTTAAAGCTGCACCCACATAAGGGTGTGAGCCATACATATCGGCTGTATCGAAAAAACGAATCCCCTTATCGAAACAATACTGCGACATTTCGACAAATTTTTTCATCCCAAGGTGTGTCTGATCTGATTCTAACTTCCACCCTTTCGTTCCGGTACCAAAGGCAATTCGCGAAACGTTGAGCCCGGTTTTACCAAGTGCAACAGTATCTACAATGGCTGGTATTACCGCTCCAAATGTTGGTTCAGGTAAAATTGCTGGTATTACCGCGGCAACCCCTATTCCGGCTGCACTTTTAAGAAGAAATTCCCGTCTGTCGAATTTTTTCATTACTATATTGGTTTAATTATTAACTTTTCAATAAGCGCATTACGCGATCCACGGCGTCATCCACCTGGGCTATACTTTCCATCCCCAAAGTCATACAGTGAATGCTGCTTTTCTTCAATGCAAAAGTTATTGATTCTTCACGCTCAGTTTCAAGCACCCTGTCGCCATTCCCAAAAATCTTCATGCCAATGATTCCTTTCCCATTGTTCCGTGCCCGTTCAAGGAGTGCGTTAATTTCAGCAGGCGATCCGTCCATATGTGCCCTGAATGGGTTAATTCGAGCAAGAATAACATCAACCCATGGATCATCAACTGCAACTTTCAACGCTTCATAGTTATGACACGAAACGCCTACTGCCTTGATTTTTCCCTCTTGTTTCGCCTTCGAAAAATAATCTATATAACGCTTCTTTTCATCTTGCCATTTTCCATTCACCATGCAATGAAGCAGCATAATATCGAAGTAATCGCTTCCGGATTCGGTACGGAAACGGTCGAGTGCCTTATCTACTGGTTCTGCCTTGGCAGGATCGTTCTCAGTCCACATTTTTCCCAAAAGGGTAACCTTTTCGCGGGGGACTTCTTTAAATACTTCACGAACAAATGGGTAAGAACCATAACTATCAGCAGTGTCAAAAAAATGGATTCCTCTGTCGTATGCATGATGTGCCATTGAAACAAATTTACTCGTTCCCAGACGTGTCTGATTCGATTGATGATTACCTCCAATTGAGCCTGTTCCAAGGGCAACCCGCGAAACAGAAAGACCTGTATTGCCGAGTTTGACTTTATCTACTATATCTGTTGAAGGGGTAAAACCCAATCCTGCTAAACCAGTGGCAGTGAGAGCTGCGTATCCAGTTAATCCAACTGTACTGGTATAAATGAAACTTCTGCGGTTAATCTTTTCCATGATCGAGCGTTTAACAATCCGGACTAAAAATAGTAATTGTTGACAAATTTTAATTTAGGACCGACAATTTGCAACAATACCGGATAAGTTCAGCTAACTATCAATAAATCAATAGCCACTCCATGTGTTTTTGGAGTGGCTATTTAGAATGCAGGCTATTTAAAAATCTAAAAAATTCCATTTACCGCGGTATGCCCTCGAAAGCATCATATTAGCTGCAGGATCACCAATGAATTGTTCTTTCTTCGGATCCCATTTCAAAGGGCGCTGAAGTGTGTAGGCTATATTGGCTATATTACACAGTGAGGAAGTCCTGTGCCCGGTTTCAACATCCGATACAGGTTTTGTACGTTTCTTAATTGCATCAATCCAGTCCTGGTAATGGTTGTCACTTTTATAAAGGTGTTTATCAGTAGGTTTAATTACCGAATCGACGAGGCCGGTAATATCAGAACGTAAAAAATCGCGGCTCACTTCGATCTTTCCTTTTGTTCCGATAAACTGAACCGCATTGAACTCGCCCCAATTCGCATGGTTCAGAATAACCCCATTTTTATACTTCATCTGTAAACCAATGACAGCATGCTCAGTCGGAGGATTGAACTCTACTGGACCTGACTCATCCATTCCAAGTGCCCATTGTGCTATGTCGAACATATGTGCACCCCAGTCTGTGATCATTCCACCGCCAAACTCACGGTAATTTCGCCAGTCAGGATATCCGTCAAATTCTACCGGAGGCGCCAAAACCGGACTGAAATCGCGGTAAAGAGATGGACCAAGCCACATGTCCCAATCAACAGTATCGGGGGTAGGGACAGATGGGAGATCCAGTGCCTTTACAGGAGGACCAACACAAACATTTACTACTTTAATATCACCAATATAACCATTTAAAACTAACTCGGAAGCCTGGCGGAAATTACGCCATGACCGCTGCATATTTCCGGTTTGAAAAACCCGCTTGTACTTACGGGTGGCATTCACCATCGCACGACCTTCGGCAACAGTTGCTGCCATTGGCTTCTCACAATAAATATCTTTTCCTGCTTTGGCCGCATCAACTGCAATCTGTGCATGCCAATGGTCAGGCGTAGCGATAACTACGGCATCAATGTCTTTTCTGCTCAGAATTTCACTGTAATTCTTATACCCGGTAACTTCATGTTTATCACCAACCCATTTTTTATCATTAAAAGCCTGTGCTTCAGCTTTAAATTTTTCGAGTTTCGTCGATACAACATCACAACAAGCCATTACAACAGTTTCAGGACACTTGTTCAGACTGTTCAGTAAGGAGTGACTTTGTTTACCCACACCGATAAATCCAAGCCTGATTTTGTCGGTTCCTGCGTTTCCTGCAACTGCAAATGCTGGAATTACTGTAATTGCTGCAGCGCTTGCTGCTGTTATCCCGACAAAACTTCGGCGGGAAATTTCGTTTTTGATTGCCATCTGATTGAATTTAGTTAAAAATTGATAGATACATACGCTTTTGTGAAAATATGTAGTTAAAAGAATGATTTTTGGCTGTTGAATATCGCCGTTGAAATTAACAAAAATCTAAAAAGCAACAACATTGTATTTTATAATCTTATGAAAAAGTTTCAATATCGTTTCGATGGTTAATTGGCACAATTTAGGAACCCTGTAAAATCAGCTTAATAGCGTTATCTTTGCACGATGAAGCAAAAACAAGACATTACCGCTAAAGTTCTTGAGAACCTGAAATTCGGATCGTTGAACGAGATTCAAAATGCAATGATCAGTGCCGATCTGAAAGCAAGCAATATCGTGTTGCTGGCGCCTACAGGTTCAGGAAAAACGGTCGCATTTCTTCTTCCGCTGCTCCATCAACTTAATGCAAAAACGACAGGTGTACAGGCACTTATTCTTGTACCTTCGCGCGAATTGGCTTTGCAGATTGAACAGGTATTCCGTTCGATGGCAAGCGGATTCAAAGTAAATTGCTGTTATGGTGGTCATCCGATGAAGATAGAGCGAAATAACTTTTCTGAACCTCCCACAGTTTTAATCGGAACGCCCGGCCGTATTGCTGCCCATTTACGTCGTGGCAGTTTTGATCCGGAATCGATCCATCTGCTTGTTCTTGACGAATTTGACAAATCACTCGAACTGGGTTTCAGCGATGAAATGAGTTATATTATCGGTTTGCTTCCTAAAATAAAGAAGAGAATACTCACTTCTGCCACTCAGGCAATTGAGATTCCCGAATTTTCAGGCGTCAAGAATCCGGTCACCCTTAATTATCTGACAGAAGAGAACCGTCCAAATATCGTAATTAAAGCGGTGAGGGCAACGGAGAATGACAAGCTTGAAATCCTTATCAAACTGATATGTCATATTGGTCATGAGCCCACGCTCGTGTTTTGCAATCACCGCGAGGCTGTTGACCGAATCAGCGAAATACTCACTGAAGAAAATGTCGTGCACGACACGTTTCATGGGGGTTTGGAACAGGATGAACGCGAACGTGCTTTGTTAAAATTCAGAAACGGAAGTCACCAGATTTTGATCACTACCGATCTTGCTTCGCGAGGACTTGATATTCCTGAAATTAAAAACATCATTCATTACCAGGGCGCAAATACCGAAGAGGGTTTTATTCACCGGAATGGCCGCACTGCCAGAATGAATGCAGGTGGAACAGCCTGGCTTGTGCTTGCAGAAAAAGAGTCAGTACCCGATTTTCTGACGATCAGCCCCATCTTCATAAATTTACCTGAACAGATCAGATTACCTGAATCACCATTGTGGATCACCTTATATATAGGCGCTGGTAAAAAAGACAAAATCAGCAAAACCGATATCGTTGGTTTTCTGATTCAAAAAGGGAACCTTACAAAAGAGGAGATTGGTTTAATAACAATCCTCGACAACGCCTCATTTGTAGCAATTAACCGGGTTAAAGCCCGCAAAACTGTGGCCGCAATAAAGGACGAGAAAGTGAAAAATCAGAAAGTCAGGATCGCTATTTCGAATTAATTGTAAATTCGGGAATAGATAATTTCGATACGGGCAAAGGGGGGCGTAAAAAAGAAAAAGATGATAATTCGTTTATCAGCATAAAACAAAGATTAAAACACTATTTTTAGCCTTTGAAATCGCTGAAACGTTAGCGCTTTGTCTTTAATTTTTGGCCATTAACTATGAAACAACTAACCATAATCTTTTTTTCTCTTCTTGCATGTTGGGCATTTTTTTCATGTGAATATAAGCCTTCGGGCGAATACTTCAGAGATCTGGTAAAACCCGATACCACAAAACAAATTCAGATTAAATTATCACCCTTCGAAACACAATATGTAATCACTTACCCGGTCCATGTAACGTACGATCTAAATACTTTTGGATTAGGCATTTACAATATTGAATTCTTTATAGACGACAAATCACTTTTTAAAGGAAGTGAGGCCACCGGATTATTTGGATTTGACCCTGCCCCCTATGGCATCAGTAAAAAAACGATGACCATGAAAGTTACTACCAAAACCAATACGGGCAGTTTAGCTGATTTAACCGGAGCCGAAGCATTTGTATTTCAAAAAAGTTGGGAACTGTTGCTTGACGGAGGGAAACCCGATCAATTGGAGATTACCCGGATCTACAATAACGAGGGCGTTCTAAAAATCGAATGGGAACCCTACAAAAGGATTAATTTTCAGAAATTCATTCTTTACAAAAATATTGGCAGCGCTGAAGCTGATTACGCCAAACATATCGTTGCTGAAATTACCGATCAAAATCAAAACTCTTTTAACGATTTATCCTATACTGGCGGAACCGGGATTTACTGGGTGGAGGTGCAGGCAAGCAATCAATCAGCATTCAGCAATAAGAAAGCGTTTATAACAGCGCCACTGAAATTGGATACGATTTGGGTTCGTGGCGATAGTGCAAAATTTAGTTGGCGTAAGAATCCTTTTTATAAAGCAGTCAATCAAATAAAACTTACTTCCCCAAGTTATTACATTTATCCGCCAATTGAAATCTATTCCACCCAAAACCCCAACGATACCAGTATCGTCGCGAAGCATTTAAGGTTTGGTAATTCACTTCAGTACACCTTATCAACCTATCCGGTACAGAACATCCCGATGGACAATGACAACCAGGTTCTTAAATCAGATATTTCTTTTGGAATCGGAAAACCCTTTCCGATATCAACCAATATAATCTGTTCTCCGACCGAAAATCATGTATTTATATATAGCGACAGCCAGATTTCAAAGATCGATATGTTTTCCGGTACAATAGTTTCTAACCAGCAAGCTTCTTTCTTTTCAAATTGGTTTATTTCATCTTTCAATGGTAATTTGATAACAATTGTAAATAGCAAACTTACCAGTTTTAATAAAAGTGATTTACACGATTTTAAAGAATATGATTCGTTTGCCACAACAGGTTATAGTTGGTTTTGGTCTCAATCAATTTCATCACAAAATACGATGCTTGGAACTGTCCTATCCGGGGTCGGATTGTTTGATTGGAATTCATCCAGGATTATCTTCAGGCAAGAAAATGCAAATACTTTTCTTTCTCCTGATGGAAAATATGCATTCAGTTCCGATTACAATATCTATTCTGCAATCACCTTGTATGAAGTTTCAGATACCGGTTTGAAGATCATTGGCAAGCTTCCGCCGAATGTTTACGGCCTTAAAATGTGGATTCCGGGCGAAAATCATAAGCTTATGGTTTTGATTGGTTACCAGAATGTTTCCAATGCCGGAACTGCGGAAAATACGATTCAAATCATAGATGGACAAACCATGAACCTGGATATAGAATTTAAAATCATGCCTGGAAATTATGGTGGTATCGATTTTCAAACCAGGCAGCTCGCTATTTGGGATGTATTTCCCAATTCGGATGATAAACGAAAACTATACATTTACAATTATACCAACGGGAACATGGAAAAAGTGATCAACCTCGCTCCCCGGTTTGATGTGATTACAATCTATCATTCACATGTTCTAAGCGGTGATGGATTTACCCTCGATTATTCTACACTTTAACAACCATTTATGAAACGAACATCTCTTTGTATCCTGATCGTTTTAATAGCTGGTTCCGCATTTTCGCAACAGTTTTCTTTTGGTGTGCGTGCTGGTTTGGGATCCTATTCCATGGATCAGCTCAACGATTTTCAAAAGCAACGTACCCAGCAGACGCAGCTGCCTTTAAAGATTACCGAGAGTTACCCGATTACCCCATTTTACCGGGCCGAAGTGGCGCTGAATGATTTGAAATACGTTGACAAAATTGCACTATTTTATGGATTTTACTCTACAGGAGCCCGGTCAACACTCTCCGATTATTCGGGTCGGGCAGATTTGGATGCAATTCTGAATGCAAATCAATTCGGTGTTACCATTCAAAAAACTTTTCTTAGAAAAGGGCCCTTATCCTATGCTATATATGGAGATTTTCTGTTCATGGTTTCAAAATTGAAAACAAAAGATCTCATCGAAATTGTTTATCCTGAAAAAATAACCGAACAACAGGAATATCAGTTTATAGCCAACGGATATGGCATCGAACCGGGAATGATGATTAGTTATAACCTTGATCCACTTGTATTTCAGGTCAACTTAGGATTTGAAGTAGATAATTCGAAGAATTTTCACCTGAAAGGCGATAATGAGACTATGCTGGGCTTCAATAACAATGCTGTTGCTCCTCAATGGTTAGGTGCAAGGCTGGGAGTTCAGGTCACCTATTTATTTCGCAAGAAGAAAAAATAGATCAGCACCTTGACACGTAAAGTGATCTTCCGGAAGGTATCATCCACTTCAATTTCCACAATTTTCATGCTAATTGTGTTTTGAATGGTGCCTTCGATAGTAGTTTTTCATCGGCTGATTAAAACGACACGCTATTCGACTGCAATTCATTCAAAAACCCTGCAATACCTAAGGTCTGATTATAAAATCTCAATTATACACTTTCACATTGCTTCAGTGATATTTTCATACTACCAACTTCGGTGTTTCTGTAATCTTTCTGTAATCTTTGTGTAATCTTTCTGTATTATTTATTACAGAAACATTACAGCTGTATTATACAAATCTTACTTAAACAAAGAGGAAGGTATGGCCAATTAATAGGCAGTTGAAATGCGACATTATCATGGTAATTACTTAATTGTTTTTTATTGCTCAATAATTAAATCTGTATTTCTGTCTGCCTTGCTGATATGAACGTATCATCAGCCCTGAATGACCCTTTCGTTTTGAATATAAACATTTTTGAAAGTTATGGCAGGCGATTCAAATGCATACGTATGCAAACATAAAAGAATTCTGGATGGTTCTTTCGGTACATTTACGACCCCCTATTTATTAGGTCCGGCGATCTCATATAATTAATCAATAATGTTTTAGATTGAATAACGATAAAACATTTTTTTTGAAAAACAGTGATACCTAATTGGTAAATTCATCTTATTTTTAAGCAAATTTTCTTCAAGTAGTATGATAAAACCGAATGAACATTACAAAAAAATTTATCCCGAACTTTTCATCTTAAATTCTGTTTATAAACCAACTAAAAGATAATGAATATGAAATATAATCAATTGGGAAAAACGGGTGTACTGGTTTCGGAACTTTGCCTCGGCACAATGACATTTGGCGGAAAAGGTTACTGGAAAGCAATGGGTGAAGTGCCTCAGGATCTGGTTACCGAAATCGTTAAAACATCTGTCGAAGCAGGCATTAACTTTATTGACACTGCAAACGGATATTCTGAAGGATTATCAGAGATCATGCTGGGGAAAGCAATTAAAGATCTCGGATTATTGCGGCAGCAACTTGTGATTGCAACAAAGGTTCGAATACGTATGGGAATGGGTGCTAATCAGGTGGGACTTTCGCGGCTTCACATCACAGATTCGGTCAACGATAGTCTCGAACGACTTGGCCTTTCACACATCGACCTTTTATATATCCATGGCGTTGACCCTATAACTCCGATCGAAGAGACAATGCGCGGACTTGACGATGTCGTCCGGTCGGGAAAAGTACGTTATATCGGCATCAGCAATCATCCCGCATGGATGATGATGAAAGCAAACGGATTTGCATCACAAATGGGTTGGGAAAAATTTGTTGCCACTCAGAATTATTATTCCATTGCAGGTCGCGATATTGAGCGCGAAATAGTTCCGATGGCGTTGAGCGAAGGTCTATCAATTATGCCATGGAGTCCTTTGGCAGGTGGTTTTTTGTCTGGTAAATTTACACGGACGAACGAAATCGCTGGCGACAGCAGACGGGACACCTTTAACTTCCCTCCTGTCAATAAGGAGAAAGCCTATGAAATCATAGATGTATTGATCAGGATTGGTAAAGAACATAACGTCGACGCCGCTCAGGTAGCCTTGGCATGGGTTCTGGCACAGCCGGGTATCACTAGTGTGATCATAGGTGCAAAAAATCTCGTTCAACTAAATGATAATCTAAATTCTGTGCATCTAAAACTGAGTAATGAAGAATTAACAGCATTGAATCAGGTAAGTGAAATTTCTGTAGAATACCCTGCCTGGATGGTTAACAGGCAATTGCAGGGAAGGTTTCCATCCTGATTTCGCCATGGATGAGGAAAAGAAAATATGAAGCAAACTTACCTTGAAATGGGAGCGAGAATAGGTATCGCGAAATCACTTATCAAATATAATTACTTCGATTTTTAGTATATTGCCTTTATCAATTTTATTGATGGTAGTTCCGCAATAATGAGTATCATTTCCTTGTTTTTTTACTATCTTTAAGGGCAATAATCAAAACTAAATAACAATGGATAATCTACTGCTAAAATACATGAACGAGCGGGCCAGACCAGAACTAAAAAAGGTCATTGAGGCCCCAGGTCCGGTAATTACCATTTCAAGAGAATGTGGTTGTTCTGGAAGAATTCTGGCTGAAAATTTGACCGGGCGGATTAATCAGAAAATCGACAATCCATCTAAAAATTGGAAATGGGTCAATAAGGAGATCCTTAGTCTCGCATCAAAAGAGTTAAAAATTAATCCGGATCAAATCAAGAATTTTCTCGATGCAGAGGATAAAAATTTCATTGATGAAATAGTATCTTCCTTTACAGTAAAATACTATGCACCTGATGCCAAAATAAAAAAAGCAATCAAAGATGTCGTCCGGCATATTGCCATAAATGGAAATGTTGTGATTATCGGAAGAGGCAGCGAAGCGCTGACACAGGATATTCAACGTTCGTTGCACGTAAAACTATATGCTCCTTTGAGCTGGAAGATTGATGCAATCAGAATGCGTGATAATATTTCAAAAGAAGACGCAAGAAGGTTTGTTGTCAATACAGATAAACGCCGTTTGAAATTTGTGGATTCTTATTTAGCAAAAGAGGATAATAAAGTGGTTTATGACATTGATTTCAATTGCTCAAAATTCAATCAGGACGAAATCATTGATATGATAATGAAAGCAATAGAATACAAATCAATTATTTAAACGATTCAAAACAGGTAGTTTATGACTAACGACGATGACGGAAAGATGGACTACCTTAAGGAATATTCGAAGTATTCGAGCCTGATATTCCAAATGATTGTAATTGTAGCTGCCGGAGTATTGGGAGGCATTCAATTAGATCGGCTTTTAAAAATGAAAGGTCCAGTTTTCACAATCACTCTGACACTTTTCTCTGCTTTTCTGGCAGTTTATCATATGTTCAAGTCTTTACTGAAAAAATAATCGTTACTTTGAATAATATTAATCATTAATCCAAAAATGCAGTTAATCTTATTACAAATTAATATACTTCAATTTATATGACCTCTGTTTCGCAAAAATTCCTGATTAAAATAGTATTGTTAAGTATCATGGTATTTGCAATTGCAACTACTTTATTTTCGACTGTCTTTAAACAGTGGCAATTTAATGCGTTTCCTTACCAGATATTGATAATTGCATTGGTAACTGTAATAGGCCATCTATGGATTGTTAAAGCTGCAGGACAAAATACCAGAAGATTTACGACTGCCTATATGGCATCTGTAACCTTAAAATTGATGGTTTATCTTGCATTTATGCTAATTTATTTGCTTTGGGACCATACCCATGTAATATCTTTTGTTTTGACCTTCATTGCATTTTACATTGTGTTTACAATATTTGAAGTTTTTGAAGTTTTAAATGTTATAAAAATTAATCAAAAATCAGTTTGAAGTATCAACATTTTGCTTATTTTTGGCCACAATTTAATGAAATGACAAAAGTTTTAAAATCGATATTTATAGTTTTGTTTGCATTGATTGCATCCACTAACTTAGTTATAGCAAGTGATGATCTTGCGGTTGCAGATACCGTTTCCCAAAAAAAATTCAACACTGGAGAACTTATTTTTGATCATATCAAAGATAGTTACGAATGGCATATCACTACGATCGGTCATACCCACATAGGGATACCTCTTCCAGTCATTCTTTACAGTCAGAAATCTGGCATGCATATATTTATGTCTTCTAAATTTCATCATGGAACTGAAGCTTTTAACGGTTTTAAAATTGCCTCCGAAGGAAAATATCAACAAAAAGCAGTTGAAGTAATGGCGGATGGATCTGAGGTAAGACCCTGGGATTTTTCAATCACCAAAAATGTCACCTCACTCTTTATAAGTATATTTATTATTCTCGCAGTTTTTCTATCTGTCGCTAAAAAATATCGTGAGAATTCTGATAAAGCGCCTAATGGACTTCAAGGATGGATTGAGCCCTTAGTACTTTTCGTTCGTGACGATATTGCCAAACCTTCTATCGGAAATGAGAAGTATCAAAAGTATCTCCCATTTTTGCTGACTATTTTCTTTTTCATCTTCGTCAATAATCTTATGGGTCTCATACCCTTTTTCCCCGGGGGAGCAAATCTAACCGGAAATATTTCAATCACACTCGTTTTAGCACTTTTCACCTTTGTGATTACTAGCTTTAGCGGGTCGCGCAATTATTGGGTTCACATGGTGAATGATCCTGGAATACCCTTATGGCTCAAATTACCATTGCCATTAATGCCCATCGTTGAGATCATGGGAGTTTTTATTAAACCATTTGTTCTAACCATTCGTTTGTTTGCGAATATTACTGCCGGCCATATTGTTGCATTGGGGTTTTATAGTCTGATATTTATATTTGCCGAAAAAAGTCACTTTGCCGGTTACGGTATATCTGTAATTTCGATTGCATTCACTGTTTTTATGGGTCTGCTTGAACTTTTGGTAGCATTTATTCAGGCTTATGTTTTCACATTATTATCAGCACTTTATATTGGCTTGGCACTTGAAAAACACGAGAGTCATGCTTAAAACATGTGAGCAATCATGACACAACGAGTCAACAAAATAGGTTAAAATATATTCAAATCAATTTATTTATTTAAACATTAATTCTTATGATAACATTAGCTGTAATTCTGCAAGTAGCTGCAAATATGGCAATTGCAAAAATGGGTGCAGGAATAGGAGCCGGATTGGCTGCAATTGGTGCAGGTATTGGCATTGGCCGAATCGGAGGTTCAGCAGTAGAGGCAATTGCACGTCAACCTGAAGCTGTTGGTGATATCCGCTCAAACATGATTGTGGCGGCAGCTTTGATTGAAGGAGTTGCTTTCTTCGCAATTGTTATCTGTTTCTTGATTATATTCGTATAATCCATTTATTTAAGGGATTTTAGGAAGTCCCGATAGCTGGATATAAAATCATTACCAACAAAAATTTATCATTATGGGATTAGTAATGCCGGATTTCGGGTTGTTTTTTTGGATGTTGGTATCCTTCTCCCTCTTATTGTGGATCCTCAAACGATTTGCATGGGGTCCGATTTTGAAAATGCTTTCTGACCGCGAAAATCTGATCGTTGAAGCATTGAAATCAGCCGAAAACGCTAAAGAGGAAATGAAACGTTTGCAAGCCGGAAACGAAAAGATTTTAAGAGAGGCAGTACTTGAGCGTGAAAGAATCGTTAAAGAGGCACGCGACCTGAAGGAATCAATTATTCGGGATGCAAAACATGAAGCTGGTGTTGAAGCCAGTAAAGTAATGGAAAATGCAAGGGCTTCTGTCGAACAAGAGCGGCTTTCTGCAATCAGTGATATTAAAGACCTGATTGCTAATTTCTCTGTCGAAATTGCCGGTAAAATATTGGAAGAAAAACTTGCGGATGAAAGTCGGCAAAAAAAGCTCGTCCAGGATTATATTGATAAAATCAACCTCAATTAGCCTGACAAACACAGTAATTGATTGTTAGAAAGTTTTATTAAACTGAAATAAAATGGATGAGAGTAAAATCTCGGTAAGGTACGCGAAAGCATTATTGAGTTTGGCTAAGGATAAGCAGGTTGAAGATGCTGTGAAAATCGATATGGAGATGATTCATCAGCTTTTTGAAACCATGCCCGCATTTAATCACGTGCTCATTAGTCCTATTGTTGGATTGACTCAGAAACGGCAGCTTTTTGAAGAAGTTTTTGCAAAAAATACAAATGCACTTACTTACTCCTTTCTCATGCTCCTCATTACCAATAATCGCGAAGGATATCTGAAGGATATTACCAGAAACTTTCATGATACTTATCGTAAAGAGGCAGGCTACAAAGCTGCAAAATTGATAAGTGCATCTGAAATAGATCCATCCACATTAGAGCAGTTTAGAGACTTGATCCGTAAACATTTTAAGACAGAAGTTGATCTGACCTGTAAAGTCGACAATAAACTTATTGGAGGGTTTATTCTTCAAGTTGAAGATCAGCAGATTGATGCAAGTGTAGCCTCAAAATTGAAAAAGCTGAAAAAAGAACTTTTGGCAAGTGATTAGTAAAATACAGAAATAGAATATTTTAAACGTTGATATTATGGCCGGAATAAAACCTGCTGAAGTTTCCGAAATACTGAAGAAACAGTTGGATGGTTTCAAAAGTGAAGCCGAATATGCCGAGATTGGAACTGTTTTACAAGTAGGTGATGGTATTGCACGCGTGTACGGTTTGTCAAATATTCAGTCAAACGAAATGGTTGAATTCGACTCCGGGGTTATGGGAATCGTACTAAACCTCGAAGAAGACAATGTAGGCTGCGTTTTGTTAGGCCCTTCTGAAAAGATAAAAGAGGGTGATCATGTTAAACGGACCAATAAAATTGCTTCAATAAATGTTGGAGAAGGCTTATTAGGTCGGGTTATCAACACGCTTGGTCAACCAATGGATGGGAAAGGTCCTATCTCTGGTGTTTTATATGAGCTACCTTTGGAAAGAAAAGCCCCCGGTGTAATATATCGTCAGCCTGTTAATGAACCCTTGCAAACAGGTATCAAGGCAATTGATGCAATGATTCCAATCGGCCGTGGCCAGCGGGAACTGATAATTGGTGATCGGCAAACCGGAAAAACAGCTATTGCAATTGATGCAATCATCAATCAAAAAGAATTTTACGAAAAGGGCACTCCTGTTTATTGCATATATGTGGCTATTGGTCAGAAAGGATCGACTGTTGCAAATATCGCAAAGACACTCGAGGAAAATGGAGCTATGCCTTATACAGTGATCGTGATGTCAACAGCTTCTGATCCTGCCGCGCTACAATTTTATGCACCTTTTGCGGGCGCTGCAATTGGTGAGTTCTTCAGAGATACCGGTCGTTCAGCGCTTATTGTATATGACGATTTATCAAAACAGGCCGTTGCTTACCGTGAAGTTTCGTTGCTTCTTCGCCGCCCGCCGGGACGCGAGGCATATCCGGGTGATGTATTTTATCTTCATTCGCGGTTGCTTGAACGTGCGGCAAAAATAAATGCTACCGAAGAGGTTGCACAGCAAATGAATGATGTGCCGGTATCAATCAAGCATCTTATAAAAGGTGGTGGTTCTTTAACCGCGCTTCCTATTATTGAAACCATGGATGGGGACGTTTCGGCATATATTCCGACCAACGTAATTTCAATTACAGATGGACAAATATTCCTTGAATCGAATTTATTCAATGCAGGAATCCGTCCAGCCATAAATGTTGGTATTTCGGTATCACGTGTTGGAGGAAATGCTCAGATCAAATCGATGAAGAAAGTTGCTGGCACACTAAAAATTGCACAGGCAGAATTCCGTGAACTTGAAGCGTTCTCTAAATTCAGTTCCGATCTTGATCCTGCAACAAAAAATGTTCTCGAAAAAGGGGTTCGTAACCTCGAAATCCTGAAACAGCATCAATTTTCACCTATGAAAGTTGAGAAACAAATTGCAATTTTATATTGCGGAACAAAAGGGTTATTAATGAATGTTCCACGAAGTCGTATTCTCGACTTTGAAATTGAGTTTCTTGAAGTGATGGATGCAAAACACAGGGATACGCTTGATGTTTTAAGACAAGGAATTATTGGAGACAATGAGACTGCTGTGCTTGAACAAGTTGCAAGTGATGTTTCTGCAAAGTATAAGTTTTAACTGCAAAGATATACGAGACAGATAAATTCAGAGAATGGCTAATTTAAAAGACATAAGGACCAGAATAGCTTCGGTGAAATCAACACAGCAGGTCACCAGCGCCATGAAAATGGTTTCGGCGGCCAAGTTGCGGAAAGCTCAGGATGCAATTCACATGATGCGCCCGTATGCCGACAAACTGAATGAGATTTTGACAAGTGTTAGCAGTAACCTTGATTCTTCAATCGATAATAAATATGCCGTCCGAAAAAACAAAGAGAAAATACTGATCGTCGCAATAACTTCGAACCGAGGTTTATGCGGTGGTTTCAACTCAAATGTGGTAAAAAGAACATCGGAACTTTACTTTCAAACATTTCAGGAGTATTCACAAAATGGTAAAGTTGACGTAATAGCTATTGGTAAGAAGGGTGTCGAAGGACTTAAAAGTAAAGGAATTAAAGTATTCAAAAGCTTTATGGATATTTATGATGGTCTCAATTTTACGTCTGTATCAGAAATCACCCAATGTTTTATGGAAGGTTACACCGAAGGCATCTATGATCATATCGAAGTGGTTTATAATGAATTCAAAAATGCTGCAGTTCAAAACCTTATCACGGAGCAGTTTTTACCTGTAAAACCAGCTGAGACCAGGGAAATTCAACCGGGCAAAGGAGAAATGCGGAAAGACTATATTTTTGAACCTTCCATGCAGGAAATTGCAGATATAATCATTCCACAATCGCTTAGAATACAGTTTTATAAAGCGATTCTTGATTCGGTGGCATCAGAGCACGGCGCTCGAATGACTGCAATGCATAAAGCGACCGATAATGCAGGTGATTTAATCAGAGAGCTGAAACTACAATACAATCAGGCTCGTCAGGCTGCAATTACCAATGAAATTCTGGAAATTGTAAGTGGCGCAAATGCACAGAAAGGTTAATAGATTAAGCTATAATTGTAAGTAATTAATAAAGAAATTTCAATAAAACTCGGAAATATGTCGCAATCCAAAGGCAAAATCATTCAGGTAATCGGACCTGTTGTTGATGTCAGTTTCGAACAGGAAGGAAGTGAGTTACCCAAAATTTTTGACGCACTCGAAATCACACGCGAAAACGGTCAGATATTAGTTCTGGAATGTCAGCAACACATTGGTGAACAAACTATTCGAACGGTCGCAATGGACTCGACTGACGGACTATCGCGCGGAATGGAAGTTATTGCCACCGGCAAAGCGATTTCGATGCCTGTTGGTAACGTGATTAAAGGAAGGCTTCTCAATGTGATCGGTGAAGCAATCGATGGAATTGGAGCAATTTCTAAAGAGAAAAGTTATCAGATTCATAGCGATCCTCCCCGATTTGAAGATCTTTCAACCGAAAAGGAGGTACTCTTTACTGGTATCAAAGTTATAGATTTGCTCGAGCCTTATTCAAAAGGGGGGAAAATCGGACTATTCGGTGGTGCCGGTGTTGGTAAGACGGTAATCATTATGGAGTTAATCAATAACATTGCAAAAAAATACGACGGACAATCCGTTTTTGCCGGTGTTGGAGAAAGAACCCGCGAAGGTAATGACCTATTACGAGAAATGATTGAATCGGGGGTTATACGATATGGTGAAGCTTTCAAGGAAGATATGTTGAAAGGCGGGTGGGATCTTAGCCTAGTCGATCGCGAAGAACTTGCCAAATCAAAAGCAACACTGGTTTTTGGACAGATGAATGAACCTCCTGGAGCCCGTGCAAGAGTAGCGCTTTCAGGACTTGCTGTAGCTGAATACTTCCGTGATGGCGATAAAAAAGGTAAAGGAAACGATATTCTTTTCTTCGTTGATAATATATTTAGGTTTACACAGGCAGGTTCAGAGGTTTCGGCTTTACTTGGACGTATGCCATCTGCCGTAGGTTATCAGCCTACACTTGCTACTGAAATGGGATTATTGCAAGAGCGTATTACTTCGACTAAGTATGGTTCAATAACTTCAGTTCAAGCAGTATATGTACCGGCTGATGACTTAACTGACCCTGCTCCAGCTACTACTTTTGCCCACCTTGATGCCACAACTGTTCTAAACAGGAAAATCTCTGAAATGGGTATCTACCCTGCTGTAGACCCGCTTGATTCTACATCAAGGATACTTACCCCCGAAATTGTTGGGAAAGAACATTACGATACTGCCCAACGGGTTAAAGAACTTCTTCAGCGATATCGTGAATTACAGGACATTATTGCAATTCTTGGGATGGATGAACTTTCTGAAACAGATAAATTAATTGTTTCAAGAGCACGTCGTGTTCAACGATTCTTATCACAACCTTTCTATGTTGCAGAGCAATTCACCGGAATGAAAGGTGTCTGGGTTGCTATTGAAGATACGATCAAAGGCTTCAATGCAATCATTGATGGCAAGGTTGATCAATATCCCGAAACTGCATTTAGCATGGTAGGAACTATTGATGAAGCTATTGAAAAAGGGGAAAGATTGCTGGCTGAATCAAAATAAATTACAAAAACCGATCAGGAAACTTAAAACGATATGTTGAACCTTGAAATTATTTCGCCGGAAAAACGCATGTTTACAGGAATTATTCAACTTGTAAAACTACCTGGAACGCTTGGATCGTTTGAGATTATGGAAAATCATGCACCTATTATCTCAACATTGACCAAAGGCAAAATAAAAGTTAAAGAGGTCGACGGGACGATCACATTTTTCGATATCACAGGCGGATTAATAGAGGCCTCAAATAATCAAATTAATGTACTCGTAGAAAAATAGAAATTTCACAACATTCTATTTATTAGAAATATAGAAAGTATTTGAAAAACCTTCACCTTCAAAAGTGGAGGTTTTTTCTGTAAATTGAATTTAGTTCATACTTTCCAAAATGAAAGCTTTTATTTTCAACAATTGCCCTTTTTCGGAATCAAGAAGGAGGTTACATGGTTTGGAGTTATCCGCCAACTGATTAAAAGACTAAAGGATCATTCCATAGAATACCGAAAGTTATACACCAATAAACAGGATAATCCATTCAGCTTTCAATTCGAAAGAAAGAAACCAGTTTTTAAGTCAATTTTAATGAAAAAGAAACGAAATATTTATCAAGTTTTTAGAATCATTTCCTGAATTTAAAGATCCTTTTTTTAATTTTGGCAATCGCATATATCAAATTATATTGAATCTGGATTTTTATTATTCCATGATAATCACAATGCATTATTTACCAATAACATAAGCATATGTCTACAAACTATTTTAAAAATTATCCGAATACAGAAGGTTTTTTCGAAGCATATGGCGGAAGTTTTATCCCACCCAATCTTCAGAAGGAGATGGAGAAGATAACGGACGCTTACTATTCGATAAGCAAATCACATCATTTCATTTCCGAATTGCGAAGCATCCGCAAACATTACCAGGGAAGACCGACTCCGGTATATTATTGTAACAGATTATCAACCAAATACGGCGGCAGGATCTATATGAAACGTGAGGACCTGAACCATACTGGCGCTCATAAGCTCAATCATTGTATGGGCGAAGCTTTGCTGGCTAAATATCTTGGTAAGAAAAAACTAATCGCTGAAACTGGTGCCGGACAACATGGAGTTGCTCTCGCAACTGCAGCAGCCTATTTTGGACTCGAATGCGAAATCCATATGGGTGAAGTGGATATCATCAAGGAACATCCAAATGTAGTAAGGATGCAGATTTTAGGTGCAAAAGTGGTACCGGTTTCTTTTGGGCTTAGAACATTGAAAGAGGCAGTCGATTCAGCTTTTGGGGCCTATATGCAGGATCCAGAGAACAGTATTTATTGCATCGGATCAGTTGTAGGACCACACCCCTTCCCAATGATGGTTCGCGATTTCCAGCGTGTGGTTGGAATTGAGGCTAAGGAACAATTCTACGAAATGACAGGAGAATTACCTGATAATGTGGTTGCTTGTGTTGGAGGAGGCAGTAATGCGATGGGAATATTCTCGGCTTTTCTTGGTGACGAGGAATGCAAATTATATGGAGTTGAACCAGCTGGTCGTTCCCTGAATTTAGGTGATCACGCCGCAACGATGTCTCTTGGAACACCGGGAATGATTCATGGTTTTAAGTGTTATCTTCTGCAGGACGAAAAAGGGGAACCTGCTCCTGTATATTCGGTGGCCAGCGGATTGGACTATCCGGGAGTCGGACCAGAACACAGTATGTTAAAAGACTGGAAAAGAGTTTCATACGAAACAGCTACTGATGACGAAACCATTGATGCTTTTTACGAATTAAGCCGTCTGGAAGGAATTATTCCTGCGTTGGAAAGTGCGCACGCTGTTGCATACGCCCTTAAACTGGCCAAAGAATTTCCAAGACAATCAATCCTCGTAAACCTAAGCGGACGCGGTGACAAAGACATCGATTACGTGATGGATACATATGGTTTGCCTAAAGATTGATTTAGGTATTTTAGGCCGTAGCCTGAAGACTTTGGGCAATTCTGTTAAGACAGAATTATGGATGTGGTAGTAGACTTTATTTCAGTTCCCATCACTACAGTCTTAAAGCCTAAAATCTAATTACCTTATTGCAATAAAAACCCGGATCAGTCATCACTGACCCGGGTTTTTCATTTCAACTATTATGACCTGCCTTTAAAATAATATTCCCAATTGGTTGAAAAGAATAATTTTCCGGCTACTTTTGGAAAGCATAAGATCATATTTCAGAATACCATCTTGATTTTTTATTAATGCCAAATAAATTAAAAAAAAAAATGAATAGAAGGTCTTTTATAAATAAAGCTGGCTTAACCGCCGTCACAGTAGCATCAGCAAATAGTGTTATGTCCATGAATTTACTGGCATCTCCATTAAAGGTTGCCGTAATTGGCCTGGTACATACTCATGTGCATGGCATATTGGGACGTGCAAAGCTTGGAGATATTGAAATTGTGGCGATTGTTGAACCGAACAAGGATCTTGCAAAACAATATTCCAAACAACATGGATTCAGCATGGACCTCGTTTTCGATACGATGGACGAAATGATAGCTAAAACCAGACCAGAAGCTGCAACCGCTTTTAATACAATTTACGATCATTTAAGCGTTGTGGAGTTCTGTGCGCCAAGAGGTATTCACGTAATGGTCGAAAAACCTTTAGCAGTAAATATGAGTCATGCCAGGAAGATGATGGAACTTGCCCAAAAGCATAACATCCAATTGCTTACTAACTACGAAACGACCTGGTACGGCACACATCAGAAAGCATGGAAGTATATCATTGAGCAAAAAATGGCCGGAGATTTGCGCAAGATCGTTTTTCACACAGGGCATCAGGGACCTTTTGAAATCGGATGCAACAAAGAGTTTACCGATTGGCTCACCGACCCTGTTTTAAATGGCGGAGGGGCCCTTACCGACTTTGGTTGCTATGGCTCAAACCTGGCGACCTGGCTGATGAAAGGGCAAAAGCCTTTGACGGTTACTTGCGTCACCCAACAAATTAAACCTGACAAATATCCAAAGGTAGAAGACGAAGCCACAATACTTTTGACCTACCCAAAAGCGGAAGTGATTATTCAGGCATCGTGGAACTGGCCATTTGGCAGGAAGGACATGGAAGTTTACGGACAAAACGGTTACCTGATTTGTGAAGATCGGAGCAATTTAAATCACCGCTGGAAAGACACAACTATTCCCGTTAAAGAGACAGTTCCCGAAAACAATTCACCTTACAATGAACCCTTTTCCTTCCTGACTGCTGTAATTCACAAAGAAATAGCTCCTCCCCCTTTCGATTTATCGTCACTCGAAAATAATATGGTGGTGATTGAAATCCTCGATGCCGCAAAAGAGAGCGCAAAAAAAGGAGTAACAATAAAGCTTTAAATTCCCTGATTGTTACTCCCTTAATATTTTAAATTATTAACGAACTTACCTCGGGTTGCGTATCAATCGTCTGCGATCGCCCACACCTTCAGGTTTTGGACGTGCAACATTTGATCGTTGTGGGCGTTGCTGTTGTTTTGGTGCTTTAACAGGATGATGATCCATCAGCGGATAAGCATGATTTTCGATAACGGGAATTTTTTTCCTGATCAGTTTCTCAATGTCCTTCAAATATGCTTTTTCCTCTGCATCGCAGAACGAATAAGCAGTTCCGTTTGCTCCGGCACGTCCGGTACGACCGATCCTGTGAACGTATGTTTCAGATATATTGGGCATTTCGTAATTGATTACAAACTCCATATCATCAACATCGATTCCGCGGGCAGCAATATCAGTTGCAACCAAAACCCTTGTTGTCTGATCTTTAAAATTAGCCAACGCCCTTTGACGGGCATTCTGAGCTTTATTTCCATGAATCGCTTCCGCTTTGATATCATGACGCAACAGATCTTTTACAACCTTGTCTGCTCCATGTTTTGTCCGTGTAAAAACCAAGGCTGACTTTATCTTTTTGTCGGCTAATACATCCATTAAAAGGGCGCTTTTATTGCCTTTATCAACAAAGTAAACAAACTGCTCGATAATATCGACAGTTGGCTGGCCAGGTGTAATCGTAACTTTCGATGGATTCTTACAAATTGTATCGGCAAGTTTTACGATTTCAGGCGGCATAGTTGCAGAGAAAAAAAGCGATTGACGCGAACGTGGTAAAGCTGCCAATACTTTTTTGACATCATGAATAAAGCCCATATCGAGCATGCAATCGGCTTCGTCCAATACAAAGATCTCGATATCCCTAAGCGAGATAAAACCCTGGTTCATCAGATCGAGCAAACGGCCCGGCGTGGCAACTAAAATATCAACTCCACGTTGCAAAGCCTGTGTTTGAGCAAACTGGTTAACGCCGCCGAATATAACGGTGTAGGCAAGTTTAGTATGACGGCCGTAACTTTTAAAACTTTCTCCGATTTGAATGGCAAGCTCGCGTGTCGGAGTAAGGATCAGGCTTCTGATCTTTTTCCGTTTATCGTATGATTGACTTGTACTTAATAACTGAAGAATTGGAATGGCAAATGCTGCTGTTTTTCCGGTTCCTGTTTGAGCGCATCCCAATAAATCTTTCCCATCCAATACAATTGGAATTGCTTGAGCTTGAATGGGTGTTGGGGTGGAATAACCTTCTTCGATAAGTGATTGAAGAATTGGTTCAATAATTTCTAATGACTTAAATGGCATGAATCTTTTTTAGACAGCAATCATTTATGAATTCAAAAATGAATCTACTGTAATGAATTATCTTGCAAAGATACAATTAATAAACGGGTTAAGTGGAATTCTGTACAAACGAGGGAAAATTCAGATTCATGTTAAAGGTTATTCCGTTAAAGTTCAACGTTTATAAAAAAAGGCTACCGCGAAGAATATCTCCACAGCAACCCTTTCCTGTAAACAATAGTTAATTTAATTCATCGGATGCTCTGGTTGATTACCACCTCTGTGTTTCATCCCTTTTTCACCCATTTCTCCTTTTTCATGTCCCATTTTCCCTTTCATCATGTCAAACTTCAGCCGTTGTTCCTCTGTAAGTTGTGCACGCATATCTAGACGATGTTTCACTTCGATCTTAGCCATCTCAACACGTATTGATCCAATTTTTTCGATGTTTTTATTGATAGCTGCCAAATCAGGTTTTTCGGCCGTCATTAACGATTTTTGATGGGCCTCTGCCTCGCCAAGTTCGTTGCGGAGCGGTTGTACCTGTTTTTGCAGGTCTAACCTGCTTTGTTTAAACGCATCTTTTTGTGCATCGGTAAGATTCAGTCCTTCAGCAGGACCTCGTTTCGAATCTTTCATCATCTTCTGGTGATCTTGCCCACTCATTCCGTTTTTTGGACCATTCTCTGTTTTTTGTGCAAATACGGCTGCCGACAAACCCATCAGCAATACTAAACTTAAAATTTTTGCTTTCATCTCTTTAATTATTAAAATTTGTTATTTTAAACTTTACGTAAATTTCCCTTTGGATTGTCCTCTTTTAAAAAGGTTTAATAAGATATATAGTTGTTGTGCAATATTAACTTTCGTTAAGAAATGGCCGCAATGTTTCTATTTGTTCGAAAAGTTTGGATTGGTACTAATGCTTCTGATGGTTTTGTTAAATAATGCGAATCAAATAATGCTGCATACTCAACTAAGCATAATATCAAACTACTTTGGCTGGACTTTCTCCATACCTTCCTCATACCTTCCTTATACCATGTCCATATCTCTCCTTGCTACCTATTAATACATAATATTTAATTGAAGATTGGTTTGCAAAGCTTCCGGTTCTGCTTTTGCAAATACGACAATATTAATGTTGAGTACTTGGTTTCTGTTGCTCCTATTGTTTCTATTTGTTTAAACTGTGATTTATCCATCTCTAAATGTCTATTTTTGCCAGCTGAATTTTTGATAGAAGTATGTGAAAAATAAACGTAAATAATGAAAGGTCTATATACAATCGGGCTTTTAGTCCTGTCCAATACATTTATGACAGTTGCATGGTATGGTCACCTGAAATTCAAAGAGATGAAGTGGTCCGAAACGCTGGGACTTGTGGCAATAATTCTGATAAGTTGGGCAATTGCTTTCTTTGAGTACTGTTTTCAGGTTCCTGCCAACCGAATCGGATTCCAGGGAAACAACGGACCGTTCTCATTGATGGAGTTAAAAGTGATCCAGGAGGTGATTACCCTTACTGTGTTTGTAATTTTTTCACTCGTTGTCTTTAAAACAGAGACATTCAGAATAAACCATCTGATAGGCTTCTTTTTCCTTGTGCTTGCGGTCTATTTTATTTTTAAGAAATAAGTACTATTGAGCAATTTGAAAATTCGACGATTTGGAAATTAATTTGGTGAATAACCGATCATAAACTGATTTCCACTCACCTGACAGATCAACTCCAAACCATTTAAAAGAATGTTGATCTCTTGCCTTTATTAATGTCAAAAACCTTTATACCTTTACACAATAAACCACTCCAAAACTGCATTTCTATACTTTGTTGAAAGGAAAGAGATTCAATTAAAAAAGAACCTCATAACCAATCATAAGATTCATTCATAACGGCTAAAACAAATTTACAAATTGCTATGACACCTTTATTCAAAAAACTCAACTTTAAGCAGCAAAACGAAATTTGTATCCTAAATCACCCTTCAGAATTTGAAGCTGAAATGAATGACATGAATGGATATACAACCATCAGGACAAATATCGATGATAGTAAGGATATTGAATTTGTTTTGACATTTGTCATGACCAAAGCTGACATTGACAATGTTGCTCCCGATATTCACAAAAAGGTAAAAGGAGATGGAATAGTTTGGTTTGCCTATCCAAAAGGAACTTCCAAAAAATACAAGCCGGAAATCAACAGGGACAACGGTTGGGATCTGTTAGGAAAATTAGGATTCGAAGTAGTCCGGGCAGTAGCGATTGATGATGACTGGACAGCATTGCGATTCAGACGCATTGAGTTTATAAAGACAATGACAAGAAAAAAATGATTGATGCTTTCACATATTAAGGATTACACTTCCATTCAGTATAAATGACAAGTAGAGCAAATTATTGGCACAGTAATAATCCAATTTTCACATCTGCATATTAGGATATTTCTGTTAGCAGGACATCGGTGGCAAGGGAACGGTTCCAATGGTATCCATAAAAGACCATCCATGCTCAAGCGCCTCTCGTGAAGTTCTGCACAATGCCCGATTAATTGCAAGGTTTCCACATCAATCCGATAAGCAATAAATTATTGTAATCCCATCTGTTTGCAACAATAAATGCATACCACCATATCTTCATCAGTCTTTAGTCGATCAGCATTATTTTTAACTAAAAAGTTGATTAACTAAATTTATTATTTATACCTTTGAAGTAAGAAAATAAAATGTAATCCATCAATACTAAGCATTTGAGTGAAAATGCTGATCATCTATTTTGAAACTGTTATTTCAATATATTAAGCATTTCGCACTTTTGTTCAAATCAGAAATACATGCCATAGTCGCGAATAAACAAATAGTATGTACACATTTAAGGTATTACCGACAGAATGATGAAAACTATTAGTAAATCTATTTATTTTTTTATTTCAGCAATTTTAATAATTGTAGGTGTTATCGTTAAATACTTTCTTGTTGACATCAATGTAGGTGCTCGATTTAAAGATTTCAATCAAGATCTATTATTATCAGACATTATTTTTATTGCAGCTGCTGCACATATTTTAATTGGATTGATTTTTTATGCAATTAGAAAAAGTGAAAAAGCGATATTGAAAGATTTCACAATTCTTTTAAGCGCAATTCTTTTAATGCCAACAACTTTGATTATTGCATTTGTGCCACTTTATGAAACATTATATCCAGGTGAAATGGGTGAAACTGCATTTGCATCATTCGTAGTTTATTTCACCATGTTCGCAATGTTGGCTCTTTTTATTTGGATATTTTTACTCATTGTGACTTTCATAAAACAAGCATTTATAATCTTAACAAGGAAGGTTGAATAATAATTACCTTTAAAACAACAAACTACCGACAAATCAGGTTTCGTTGCTTCATTGACAGGATTAAATAAATTGAAAAAGAAAATGGAAAAGTATAAGTCAGAATTAACAGGTCACCTGGACATTTTTGTGACTAATAATGAGGACGAACTCGATGGCGAAAAAATGAGTTGGAAAGAAGTTTTAATTCATGGCGATCCTGAAGGGCTAAAATCGTTTGCAAGCCTTTTAATGAAAATTGCAGACCTAAACCAGGAGAGCGTTGACGGACTTCCAACTGGTGCGAGAGAACATATTCATTTAAGGCCAAAATACGATTTATCTGTAAGTTCGGATGAAGTGATAGTAGGACGACTTGACGCCAAAGGCACAGGTGCTTTTTACAATCGTTATATTCCGAATGAGAATTCAAAATAAAATCGTACGACAAAAAAATGACAACGAACTATTTAACCAGGACAGCAAAAGTGAAAACCACATCAGTCATCAACCAATAATTACCAAAATAAAAAACCATAAATGCCAAAATTATGAGATACTTATTGATCTTTCTTACTCTCGCTGTGACAAATTTAAAAGCACAGACTGATTTAAATTTTAGTAAAAGATTTGTTGAATGCGAAGACAAATGGGTTGCATTCCAAATGAGCAAGGATAGCGCTTATAATTACGGCTTTATATATATTGATTCACAGGCTGGATTAACCCTTAATTTAGAAGGTAGCTTTAAAATATCGCATACAGGCAGATTTATACCCAGCAGGATTGACACAGCAACGATTAAAGTCAGACTTGAACCGAATAATGTACTTGTTGCCTTAATTCCCGGAAACAGATATGAAGAACTGAAGATTAAAGCCATTCCGGATTGGCTTAAATTTTACAAAACAGACACTGCTTCAGTTGAACATCTTTATCGTTGGGGATATTTGTACAATGGTTGGAATGAGTGTGCAAAGGCATTGACATTTCTTGAAAAGGCTCAAAAAATAAATCCAAAAGCAGAAGGCCTTGAAGTTGAACTTGCATTCTCATACAATTGTCTAAGCCAGTATGATAAAGCGGTAGTGGTATTGCAGAATATTCTTGCGACAAATCCAACGGATTCCTACGTCAACAAAGAATTCATTTATGCCCAACTCAATTCAGGACAAATAGACAAAGCTGCCGAAAGTTGTAAAAGAGCTTTGGAGGTATGTAAAGACACGACTTACAATGGTGAAAATTGTTATAATCTTTTGCACCAATTCTATTTGAGAAAAGACAAAACGAATTTTAATCAATGGCTGAAACAGACTAAAAAATGGACATCAGAGAATGCCGTTATGACTGAGAGTATTCAATCGATGGAAGTAGAATTAATGAAATAAATAGGTCATGCAAAAACAAACTAACCTGCGTTTTGGGTTTCGGAGCCAGGTTTACACGATGGAGTATAGCTGAAGTGCAGTTCTTTGCCGGAGGTTCAAAATTTAAAATCACTAACTGATTGTAAAGATACCGTTTTAAGCACATTTAAATAACATGATAAGATGAGACAGATTTTTATTATTTCCCTTTTCTTCTTTTGTAAAATGCTTAGTGCCCAGGAATTAATCGGGACACCAACAAGTTTAATCTTCGTTTACAATTATCCGGGCAACTACTTCTATCTTCAGCTAAATGGTGCGGATAAAAGGAAAACTGACAATGAAAATATTTTCGTAATTGATAATAAAGTAATTCAAATTAAAACGTTGCACAAAGACAAGTTTATTAAAAATACGAACCAGGACCTCGCTTTTCAAGACTTTATAAAAACTTACACAAATTGGGAAAAGAACTATCTCGAAGAAACATTCTCCTTCAACATAAATAGTAAAATCGAATTCTTGAAATCCTCAAAAGGCCAGGATATTGCCTTCTGGACTTATGATATGCCGCTTGAAAAACCCAAACATTCAACCGATTCAACAATTACGACACCTACACAAACACAATTATTCGTACTTACACGAATCAAAGATTATATGGTAGGTATAAATTCACCGCTTTTCGAAGCAGAAACATTCGACCCGATAAAAAGTTACTTAATCACTAATATTGATGGAATTGTCGAGTCAAAAAACGAAATCGATGTGGAGGCATTAAACAAACAAATGAATAAATAAATACAATGCATTACACTAAACTACTCCGTCGGGGTGTACTTTCAAAAAAACTACTTATTTAAAAATTAAAACTAACAACTATGAAACAGCGCATGCTATTTATTTTATTGGGTTTTTCAATTACTGTTAATGCTCAGACTTTCATCGATTCAGTGAGATCGGGTAAAATATCGATGGAAATGTATACCAAAGCATTTAATGACCTTGACCCATCGGATGCGACAATAACTGGATTTAAAGATAACGGGAAATGGGGATTTAAAGATAGCAATGGAAAAATGATCATTAAACCCAAATATGATAAGGAATCCGATTTTCAACATGGAGTGGCAATTGTCAGACTGAACGGCAAGGAAGGACTGATAAATGTAAACGATAATGTCATCATTGCATTTGGTACCTATGATGATATTTATGATTTCAAAGGAAACAGGGCACGAGTAAGAAAGAATAAGCGCTATGGAATTATTGATCAAAATGGAAAAGAGATTTTACCATGTGCATATATTTCAGCCGATAATTACAGGTTCCAGCTTTGCGAACTCACTGATAAAAATAACAAAGAAGGAATTGTCGATTTGAATGGCAAGGTCGTAGTTCCTTTTATTTACGACAAACTTGTGCAAATGCAAATTGAGGGAGTGATAAAAGCAAAGAGAGATGGCAAATGGGGATATTTAAATTATAATGGTGAGGATGTGATCAGGTTTGAATATGATTATATTGAACAACCAGTACGTGGCATGATTGCGGTGAAGAAAAATAAGAAATTTGGGTTCATCAATACATTGGGAGAAGAGATTGTGCCCTGTGTTTATGATACAGTTTACACATTCAACGAGAATGGGAAAGCTTCTGTAATTAAGAATGGTAAACCAGGTTACGTATTAAAGGATGGGACTGAGAAAATTTATAAATAATCATGGCAGGATAGAATAAAAGGATATAAGAACTCCCTGATTTTAGCAAGTAAAAATGTGAATAAATAATCGTTTACAGTTTTCAAAACTGTATTCTTTTAAAAAAATAATTAATTAAATTTACCTCATAAACCATATTTAAAACAATCAATTATATGTACTCTAAACTGAATGCTTCAAAAGCAGTTTTATTCCTAATTGTGTTTGCATTTATCCAGTTGAATGCATTTTCGCAGGAAACCTGCAAGGTCTTAAAACCTGAGATTGCCGGAAAATATACAGGTGATTGCAAAAACGGTCTTGCCGATGGAAAAGGTGTAGCCGAAGGAACCGACAAATATGAAGGAAAGTTTAAAAAAGGGTTACCCAACGGACAAGGCACCTATACATGGTCGACAGGCGAAGTATATAAAGGTTCGTGGAGTGAAGGCAAGAAGCATGGCGACGGAAAATTCACGTATAAAGCAAACGGAATTGACAGTACAAGAACCGGCATCTGGAAAAATGATGTTTTTTTTAAGGCGAAAATCGAAAATCCATACACTACACATCGGGTTAATGGTATTAAAAGATATACTGTTGAACGCTACAGCGATGGAGAAAAAGTAACCCTCACAATAATGAAGAATGGGAACAATAATTCGAACATCAGGAATTTTACTTTTTTCTGTTCAAGTGGTATGACCTATAGTGTCGGACAAAAAGTTGGCTACGAAAATGTCTCATTCCCGTGTACGGTAAGGGTTATTTATACAACCACTAATGCTTACAATGTTGCTTCAATCGAATGTGAATTTGAAGTCGAAATCAAAGCGCCTGGCATCTGGGATATTGAGCTTGACAATTAAACTTGATGGTGGATAAATGAAATGCACCTGGTTTTCTTCGACCTTAGCGCCTAAAATAAATATAAAATGAGAAAAGGATTATTGGGTTTATTATTTTGCTTTTTTTCAATAATTGCATTTAGTCAATCAATTCCATCTTATTGGATGAATATTTATGGATTGGATAAGCTTTATTTGAAAAGAAATGAAAACGTTAAACAAATGATTGTAAATGTGACTGGATTTTATTCGTCCGGAAGCAATTATGAAGAAAAGTGGATATTTAATTTCCAGGATTCAGGCAAGATTATAGGACAAAAATTTATGGATGGTCAACTGGTATCAAATTTTGAGTATGAATTTGACACCTTAGGTAACATAATTCAAGAAATCAATAATTCTAAACTGCCATTGCGTGGCTGGAATACATTGATTATTCAGAAAGAATTTCACGATGGTCATCTGATTCTTGAAAAGCATTTGGATGGAGAAAAGAAATTAAGTGATTTTGTCAGATTTGATTATGATGCTTCAGGGAAACCAATAAAGTTGTCCTTAAATAATTCATTAGGGCAACTTATGAGTTACGAGACTGCCGAATATAATATGGAAACTTTGACATACGATTACAAAGTATTTAACTCAAAAGGAGAATTAATATCTCATCAAAAAAACTATTGTGATCCTGACACTTCAGCAAACAGAAAAAATGATTACCATGATTATATAATAGTTAAATGGCCTGGAACAAATCCCGATACGAAAATTCTTCACCATTTTGAATATGAATATGATAGTTTTGGTAATTGGACAAAAAGAAAATGGCTGATAGCAGAGGGTAAAAAGAACACAAAGAGGTCTATCACAACGAGAAAGATAATTTATTCAAATACAAACCCGACACAATAAATAGGAATTCATTCATTTGTAAAGGAACGCTTTTAGTTTTTTGAAACATCATCCCAATCAATACGTATAATCAGCATATAATTCAATAAATGAATTTATAAAAGCGTTGCAAACTCAAAACTAAAAAGGAAAATTAAAGTAAATTACAGATGAAATTATTCGGAAGAAATATCAAAACTAATGAATCGGCAGAATTACTAATAACAGTTGCCGACAGAGAATGGGTGGAAGCCAATTTTCAGTGGTTAGTGAAAGTTTTCGGACACCAAAGAGAAGATCAAATATCAATTTCTGAAAGATTTTTTCCCAACACATTTAGCACCCAGGAGATTAAAATAGAAAACGTGATAGCTGATTGTTGCAATCACCTTGATCTTGATGTGCATATTTTCTCGTATGAAATTTATGAGGACATTAGGGATACTACCAACATACCTTATACAATTGAAGGTCGTTTGGATGACAGTTCTCTTATTTTTGATGAACAAACGGGCAAATATTTATTGTCGATTGCAAAGAGTCTTTTTAACCATCCATACCGTTTAATTTGTTCAATCTGTTATGAGTTTACAAAGGCACGACTTATTCAAAGCAAAGTTGAATACAATACGGGTACAGATACAAATCAGTTCATCCATTTGGCAGCGATTTATTTCGGCTATGGTTTCATAATGGGACAAAAACACACCGATATCGGAATGAAGGTGGATGGAATGTGGCAAACAACATGGTCATTCAAATCAGAAATTCCATATCCCGTAATTGCCTATACCCTTGCGCTTTTTGCAAGATTAAGAATTGACTTAAACCCAACCTGGAAAGCGCAGTTGCCAAACGAAATAAGAATTGAATTTGATCTTGCTTTTGATTATATCTGCAGATCGAAAAACGAATACTTTGACGAAATACGAATTGACAACGCTTTAAAAGCCGATAAACTTTTTAGATTATCCTACAGGCAATTTCGAATAGGTGAAATCAGTAAAGCAATTTCAACACTACAAAAAATAGTGTTTTTCACAGAAGATCAATCACTGAAATCATCAGTTTATAACAATATTGGTTATTATAAGCTTCGACTGTCGCAATATAAAAGCAGCATTCCCGATTTTCAAAACTCTTTGAAATTAAACCCCGATTATGGTTTCGCTAATGATAATATTGGCTTTGCATTAATTATGACGGGCGATCTTGATATTGGAAAGGAATACATTGAAAGGGCAATCAAATCCGACAACAACAATATGGCTTATTCATTTCGGAATATGGCTTTATATTATTTGCTTAGTCGTTATTATGCCAGTAAGGGAAAACGGATGCCACTATTAGCCTTTCAAAAATTGATTTGCAGTACCTTCGGTTTAACTTATAAACAAATTCATTCAGGTATCGTTGCAAATTCGTT